>ULXX01025296.1_pt1 | contig 124005 bp, 81 predicted proteins | sample 1961621 | NCBI WGS metagenome assembly ULXX01 (sample SAMEA4835848, study PRJEB28245) | human gut metagenome | biome: gut microbiome; material: fecal sample | place: Denmark | collected 2008
AGATATACAATACCCGATTTCTGAAATCTACAGAATGTCAAAGACTGACTTGGGAGCTTTCATTCATAACCTCTATATAATGTGCCACTATTGTAGAACAGACCTAAAGAAAACCGATTTCTTCAATGGGTGCCAGAAGTTCATATCAGCTTCTTTCTGCACTGCCAATGTATTATTCAAGAACAGTACAAGACTGGCAACCAATTCCCGTATTGAGGCCATAAATATGAAAAAAAGCAATTTCTTCAGCGAATATCTGAAAGAAATCCAGTAAAAACAAATAAAATACTTATTACTGAAGATTCCTGTAAAACTGTATTTAAAGTTTTATGGGAATCTTTTTTATGTCAGCCGGATACATATAAATCATAGTATAAACACGCAGAATTACAGTATATTACATTGTAGTTGTTAAAAGTTTGAGGAAAGCATGAGGACCGCATGAGGAATTCATGAGGACATGCTTTTTTATCCATCATTTGCCATTCTTTTGCAGAGAAATCAAATTTTTACAAATGATGAAAAACGAAAACAATGTTTTTGGCAAAGTTACACATGATAACTTGCCGCAGGCTGTAGAGCACCTCATAAAAATGATGGAGGAACAGGCTCAGAATTCTAAAAATAACATGTCGGTGGAAGATGATGAGATATCCATCGAGGAAGTAAGTTCTCTTATAAAGAAAAGCGTGAGTACCATTTACCGGTATACTTGTCAAAACAGTATTCCTCATTCTAAGCAGGGTAATACACTCCATTTCTACCGGTCTGAGATTCTCGAATGGATGAAGATGCACAAGAAGAAATGTATTAATGAACTCTCTGATGAAGCACATATTGAGTCATTCAGGGTATTAAAACGTGATTAACAGGTATGGGAGAAAGTAGAATAACTCCAAGTGGTATAATAAATGATGCTGTCAGCATGATAGGCAAAATGAACGATTCTTCATTTCCTATTGATGTTTTCCCCAATAAGATAAGAAACATCATTCTGAATATGTATGAGTACCTGGCATTTCCTATCGACTACACTGCGTGCAGTATGATGACAGCCATTTCCACTTGTATAGGCAATACACATATCCTTCATTTCAAAACGGGATGGGATATAAAGTGTATCATATATATGGCTCTCGTCGGAAGGCCGGGTGCTAATAAAAGCCATCCTCTGAAAACGGCCTTCGAACCTCTGTTCAGATTTGATAAGGAGCAGAAGGAAATATATAACGAAGAGTACAGAAAGTATGAATCAATAATGAGCTTGAGTAAAAAGGAACGTCTGGAACAGGGATTTGATATGTTTCCCAAGGAACCTGTGCGCACCAGATTTCTGGTTTCTGATATCACACAGGAAGCTATGGCAAAGTCTATATCAGAGAATCCGCGCGGCATTTGTCTTTACATGGATGAACTGCAAGGATGGATCAATAATTTCACACGCTATAACAAAGGTTCGGAAGAACAGTTCTACATATCACTGTTCAATGGGTACATGTATATTTCCGACCGCAAAATGAATACCAACAATATCATGATTGACTCTCCGTTTTCCAATGTGATAGGTACAATCCAGCCGGAAATACTTATCGATACATTCAAAGGAAGTAAAAGCAATAATGGTTTCCTTGACCGTATTCTTTTTGCCATACCTGAAATCCAGGATAAGCTATACTGGAAAGATGATGATATTGACATGAGCCATTTCAATGAATGGAACATAATCATGCAATCGTTCATCAGAATGAAAATAGAACATGATGAGCACGGAAACATAAATCCTACAAGACTGGAATATGAACCTGGAGCCAGACGAAAGATTATGGAATGGCAGCATCAATGGGCAGATATGTTGAACATGGAAGAATCAGATAAAAGACGCAGTATATACAGCAAATTTGAGACTTACATTCATAGATTCTGCCTGATCATGCAACTGTGTAAATGGGTATGTAATGAAGGTGACAAAAACTGCATTGATCTTGACAGTGTACTGAAATCCATACGTCTGGTGTCCTATTTTAAAAATACTGCCCTGCAGATATGCTCCATGATTGAAGGCGTGATGCTCACTCCCAAACAGACAGAACTGTTGGAAAAGCTGCCGGATAAGTTTACACGTTCTGAAGGATTGGAAGTAGCCGTCTCCATGAACTGGAGTACCAGCACGTATGACCGCTTCCTGAAAAAGGCAACGGGAACTTACCTTTATCACGAATATGGAAATTATAAAAAAGCACAATGACAAAGTGATAAAGTGACAAACTAACGGCTGACTTTATCACTTTGTCACTTTGTCAATCACTAAAAACAGTAAATTATGGAAAACTTCAGATTTATATTGGAGCCTTATAACAGGCACCAGAGAAACAGATACACCTGCCCCTCGTGCGGAAAGCATCGTGAGTTCACCCGTTATATCGATACCCAGGGGGCTATCTCCTTTCCCGAATATGTAGGAAAATGTAACAGAATCAATAATTGTGGTTATCACTATACTCCTGCAATGTATTTTGATGAACATCCGGAATGTAAAGAGTACAATAAATCATTCCCTGTTGTAAAAGACAAGAAACCTGTTGTATGTCATCCAAGACTCCCTCCTGTACGCCGGCTTACCGACACATCTTTTATACCAGATGAAATTATGCAGCAGACAATGAAATGCTATGAACAGAATAACCTGTTTCTGTATCTTGCCAATCATCTGGGATATGAGTCAGCACTGCGTCTGATGAAGACTTACCATGTAGGTACCGCCAGGAAATGGGAAAATGCTACGGTATTCTGGCAAACAGACATATCCGGGAAAATAAGAACCGGGAAAATCATGCAGTATAATGTAGAGACAGGAAAACGTATAAAAGAACCATATGCCCATGTTTCATGGGTACATACAGAGCTTGATATACCGGAATTCCACTTACAACAATGCTACTTTGGAGAACATCTATTATACAACAGCAGAAAACCCGTTGCCATAGTGGAAAGCGAAAAGACCGCTATCATTGCTTCATTCTATATACCGGAATATATCTGGCTTGCAACGGGCGGTAAAAACGGATGCTTTAACGAGCAGAATTTTGGCGTACTCAAAGGCCGGAATATTGTTCTGTTCCCTGATATCGGAATGACACAGGAATGGAAAGAAAAGTGTATGCAGATGAGAAGAAGAAACATCCGTACCGAGATTTCCGAGTATCTTGAAGTAAATGCAAATGAGGTTGAAAGGGTGAACGGATATGACATTGCCGACTACCTTATAAAGGTAAAATCAGGTGAAGCCGTTCTCCAATCCATGACAAGAAAGAATCCTGCCCTAAAACTTTTGATCGAGACTTTCGACCTGGAACTGTCAGATTTCGGTACTCAATAAAACTACGTTGCCCATATCCAACAATATCCTGGAAAAAACGGAATGACAAAAGGAATGTAGTTTTTTCGGTTGGCAAGTTTATGTTTTGGTAATACCAAAACCTCTGAATCCATCCGGGAAGTACCTAACAGAAATCAATTATAAACCGAAAAAAATATTCAACAGAATGGAACAAAAAAGCAACAACAAAAATAAGGCTATCGGTGGCAGACCTCCACTGGACAAAATGGAAAAACGTACAGAGATATTATCATTCAAATGTACCGTATTAGAACGACATATCATAAACGGTAAGGCCATGACAGCCGGTGTTACATTAGGTGAATATATAAGAAATACGGCAATAAATGGAAACATAACAGCACGCCTTACACCTGAAGATGTAAAACTGATAAGGAGTCTTTCAGGCATGGCAAACAATCTAAACCAGCTTGCAAAAAATGCAAATACTTTCGGATATGTTTCAGTATCAGAATCCGTATCAGAACTGGCTGATGAAATAGACAAAATCATTAAACTGATAAAGGCATGATGGGAAAGATTATGAAAAGGAATGACTTCGGTAAGATTGTAAATTATACGATGAAAGGCAACAATAAATCCAAGCTTCTTGCCGCCGAAGGAGTGCGTTCAGTCAGCAAACAGCATATAGCTGAAAGTTTCAGTTGTCAGGCAGGTTTGAATACAAGAATCAGAACTCCGGTCTATCACATATCATTGAGCTTTTCAAAGCAAGACTCCGCTAAACTGACTGACGACCTTATGGTAAAGATTGCCGGGGAATATATGGAAAAGATGAATATCAAAAACACACAATATATTGTTGTAAGGCATTACGATAGAGAACATCCTCATATACATCTTGTAATAAACCGTGTGGACAATGACGGGAAAACCATAAGCGACAGCAATGACCGCATAAGAAACAACAGAGTATGCCGGGAACTGACAATAAAATATGGCTTGTATATGCCGAAGGGTAAAGAGAATGTCAAGTATGACAGACTTCGTGGCAAAGACAAGCATAAGTATGAAATGATGTTTGCCATACGCAAGGCTTTGGAGAAAAGTAATAATTGGAGCGAGTTTCAAAAGAAGCTGAGCAGGGACAAAATTCATTTTACCATAAGAACAGACAGCAAAGGTAAGCAATGTGGTATAGTCTTTTCACGTAGCGAATATACATTCAGCGGTTCCAGGATAGACCGTAGTCTGAGTTATTTTAAAATAGCTAATATGCTAAACAAATATGAGAACAGTCTGGATAAATCGGACTGCTTAGTAAATACCCAGCAAGACAAAATCCAGGAGCAAGAAAAGGATACAGTCACACCAACAGAACATGAAGGAATATATGAAGATGACGTTACTTCTCCTATTGGCAATTCCATTATAAATGCTGTTGCAGATTTACTCCTTCAGCCTAATGCGGTAATATCTTCAGGAGGAGGTGGAGGAAACAGTAACCAGTTGGATGATGATGAAAGAAAAAAGAAAAATCGTGAACATATTAGAAGCAGAAGAAGATGATCAAGAAAGAAATTGAAGGAGCGGCTCTCCTATCCATATATAATGAGCTTAAAGATGAAATAAAGGCCATACGGTCAGACATTCAGCATTTGAATATTCAACAGCCACAGCAATCAGAGAACAATCAAGAATTAAATTCATTGCTGAAGGAAACGATTGCCAATGCTGTAAACGACACTATAAATGCCCACATAAACAGTAGAGAAAACTATGCTGATGAAGTTAGTAGAAGATGTAAGAATACTATTGATTTTGCAATTGAAAGGGAAACCAAACTGGTTAATAATGTGTTATTGCCCAAACTCTCCCCTATTATTCAAATCGATAAGAAAATAGATGCCATAAATGTAAGGCTTAACGGAATCGAAAATGACATACAGAAGATGCCCAAAGATAATTTAAGTAATATCAACAATAACAGATTTCTCTGTATAATGTTGTTTATTATTACTTGTGTATTTTGGGTATTGGGAAATTTTCTTTACATGGATTTAAATCAAAGGTATAATGAGTTAAAGGAAAGGCATGAAATGGTGATGAGGAATATAAGTCGTGATAAGTAATAAAAATATGAGATAAAAATGCTTTTTATTGTACAAACAAACAACAATATGGTATTTAATAGTTGTTTTATACAATATACTTCAATATTTTCTTTTTTTATAGCATTATATTTTATATTTTTGAGAACATTTTAAATATATGTACAATGGACAAACCCATGAACAGAATAAAAGAGGTACTTGAAGAAAAAGGTATCAAGCAGACCTGGCTTGCTGAAAAACTTGGCAAAAGCTTTTGTATTGTAAATTCTTATGTTTGCAACAGACGGCAGCCAAGCTTAGAAGTATTGTTTGAAATAGCAAATATTCTTCAAGTTGATCCAAAAGAATTAATAGATAGTAAAAATTAATACATTTCAATATATGGCTAAGACACAAGACGAAATAAATGAATTATTGGCTTCGGATCTTTTTCAAAAAGGCATCCAAGACAAGCATATCATTATCAATGAGGGAAATTCAATAATTCGTTATAACTGTAAAAATCAAACAAAACGCCGACTACAGAATCCAGAAGAATTTGTTCAGGCAGAAACATACTTGAAATTGATCTATGAGTATAATTATCCCGCACAAAATATATCAGTTAATGAATCTGTTCAAATTGGTTCAGAAACTCGAGAGGCAGATATTCTTGTATACAATGACTCTCATAATAAAATTCTAATAGTTGTTGAATGTAAAGAAGAAAATATTAACGAACGCCAATTTCAGATTGCTGTAGATCAAGCGTATAGTTATGCTCATGCATCAGCCGCTAGATATGTTTGGGTTACATCTGGAATTAAAGATGAGTATTTTGAAATAACTAATATATCTCCTGTTTCTCGCATTAGTATCAGTGATATCCCCAAAAGAGACGGAGAAGTTAAACGATTCAAATACATAAAAGGAGTAAACGAACCTCCAAAAGGAACTCAGAGTGAATTAATTCAGAAATTCAAATCAGCTCATGATGCATTGTGGGGAGGTGGAGCATTAGCTCCAACTACAGCATTTGATGAGCTGGATAAACTTATATTTTGTAAAATATGGGATGAACGCTGGCGTGATAACGATCCCAAAAGTAAAGGGCAACCTTTTAATTTCCAGATAATACATTATCCTGAAGATCAACAAAATAATAAGGCTAAAGTTGAGCTTGAAAAACGTATACGAGATCTTTATGAGCATGGACGAAAGAAAGATCCGGAAGTGTTTAAGGATGATATAAAACTGGACAAGCACAAAATTTATACAGTTGTTCAATATCTTCAGGATATAAATCTCTCCAAAACAGATCTCGATGCCAAAGGGTTAGCATTTCAAAGCTTTATGGGAGAATTTTTCCGTGGTGATTTTGGCCAATTCTTTACACCGAAACCAATTGTCGAGTTTATTGTAACTGCTATTGGTGTTAATAAAGACTGGAAAATACTCGATACATCCTGTGGTAGCGGAGGTTTTTTATTACACGCGTTAAAAGCAGTACGAGATGATGCCAATGAAGTTTTTAGTGATGAAATTGGTAGCACTTCCTGGCGTGACTATTGGCATGTATTTGCCGAGAAGCATTTGTTCGGTATTGAAATTAATGAGCAAATTTCTCGTGTGGCAAAAATGAATATGATTATTCACGATGATGGTCATACCAATATTATCACCAATGACGGATTGAAAAACAACCGTACTTTGGAAATTGAAAATCGGAATCTTAATTTCCAAGATGGATCTTTTGATTTAATAATGACTAATCCACCCTTCGGATCAACAATTAAAGCAGATGAAGTCGGATATTACAAAGAATATGAATTGTTCGAGAAAAATCTTGGATTTACGGAGATTAAGGATCGAATTACTGACGATAATAATAAAAACAAATGGCGAACTTCACAAAGTACAGAAGTGCTATTCTTGGAAAGATGCTATAAATATTTGAACGAAGAAAACGGTTATCTTGCGATTGTTGTTCCAGACGGAATCTTGACAAACTCATCAAGTCAATACGTTCGAGACTGGTTGATTGAAAAATTCCGAATTTTGGCCATCGTATCATTGCCACAACACACATTTGCTCATGTTAAGGCTGGCGTAAAATCGTCGGTTCTGTTTCTAAAAAAACATCCCAAGGAACTGACTCAAAAATTTGAACAGACTTTGAGTGATGTTAAAGCTATTGTCCGTGAAGAGAAGGGACTTAACAAAGAACAGCGGGCAGAACGGATACTTAAATTATATAAAGAACATATTTTCAAGTATTCCGACAACTATGAGGTGTTAATGGTAGAAGTAAAGAATGTTGGTTATGATGCTACCGGAAAAAAGATTTCAGGCAATGAATTGCCTGAAATTGCAAATAAATTAAATTCATTTTTCTCTTCATTGTGAATATTGTAAATTTATGCTAACCAAAAGGATTGAGATATCAAAATTAGTTGGAATGAGGTATGATGTTTCATTTTACCAAGAACGTTTTGACTATTCTTCCAATATATATCCTACATATGAATTAGGAGACATTTTATACATAAATCCTCCCGTAACTTTTTCAAACCTTACGGATAATGATATCATCTCATATATTCCGATGGAGGCAATTGATGAAAGATATGGAGTAATCTCTTTGACTAAAAATATTACAGTTGCTAATACGAAAGGATATACAAAATTTAAAGAAGGAGATTTGTTGTGGGCCAAAATTACACCTTGTATGCAAAATGGAAAATCTGCAATTGCCCAAAATTTACTTAATGGAGTAGGTTGTGGTTCGACTGAATTTTTTGTATTAAGGCCTAAACACAATAATATATTAATTAAATATATACATTTTATTTTAAGAGATAATAGAGTCTTAAAATCAGCTCAAAATTCATTTGGAGGTTCTGCCGGGCAACAGAGGGTTTCTTCCTCTTATCTGAAAACAATCAAAATACCACTTCCTCCAATTGAAATTCAACAAAAAATAGTCGATATCTATACAGACGCTCAAAATGCAGGATTGCAGAAGTATAAAGAAGCCAAAAAACTATTAGATAGTATTGATAATGTTGTAAATCGATATTTAGGTATTAAAATACCAGAAAAAAACGACTTCTCAAAAGCGAAAGGCCTCACACCTATTTCTCAATTAATAGGAGAACGATTTGATCCATATTTTCATGACCCATATTTTGAGAAGGCATTTGCAGAATTATCAAAATCAAAACATCCGTTAAAGAAACTACGAGATATTTCTGTTTTGATTACAAGTGGTATTACTCCCAAAGCCGGTGGTGATGCTTATACAGACGCTCTAAGTGGAATAGCATTTATTAGAAGTGGAGATATTAACATTAATGGGAATATTAATTTTGATGAACTATTATACATTAAGCCAGAGGTTCATAATAAGCAAATGAAATCCTCTAAGGTATTAAATAACGATATTATGATTGCCATTGTCGGAGCTACAATAGGCCAAATTGGTATCTATCATTCAGATAAAGAAGCTAATATAAATCAAGCTATTGCCTTGGTGCGCCTGAAAAGTGGATATGATCATGAATATGTTAAGGAATTGCTTAAATCATCAATCGGACAATTGAATTTAGATCGATTAAAACGGCCAGTAGCACGAGCAAATATTAATTTAGAAGAGATTGCCTCAATATTAATTCCAATTCCTGAAAAGATAGAAATCCAAGCTACTATAGCTAATGAGATTCGTGATATACGAGTGAAAGCAGAGGCTATAAAAAATGAAGGAGATTTAATATTGGAAAATGTAAGAAAGAAAATAGAAAAAATGATATTAGGATAATATGTATGAATGAACTTAGAAAAAAGATAAATAGTTGCTCTAATTTATTAAAGGAATTTCAGATCAATTATAATACTAAGATTGGTCCTAAAACTACTGCATTAATAAGTCAAATTGAAACTTTATTACCTCTTATTCGTACAAAATATCCACAGATTGCAGATATTTTGAATCATGCGAATAATACAATTAATAATAGAGGGCTCATTAATGCCTATTCTTTTGGAGATATCAGAACTTCTATAAAAATATTAGAATCGTTGGAATTTTCTAAAGGCAAAAAGATTTTCATAAGTCACTCTTCAAAAGACAAAGCCATTGTAGTTCAATTTGTAGACCACATATTACAACTCGGCATAGGACTACAAGCCGAAGATATATGCTGTACATCCATCGAAGAGATGGGAATAAAAAATGGAGAAGATATTCGACGACATATTCATACAAATATTAAAAATGCTGATTTCTCATTCTTATTGATATCCAAAAGTTATAAAAAAAGTGAAATATGCATCAATGAAATGGGAGCTATATGGGCTTATGATGCAAATGTTCGATTTTATTTGCTTCCTGATGCTACCTTTAAAAATATTGGGTGGCTATGTGATGTTCAACAAGCAGAGTTTATTAATAATCGTGTTGCTTTAGATGTCTTACATAAAGAACTTCTTGAATATTATTCTTTACAAAATGATGTTGCAACATGGAGTAGACAACGAGAAACATTTATTAATTATATTAATAATTTATAATATTACTATGGCTAGATTAGAAGGTATTATATATAAAACTTTTGACAATTATGTCGTATTAAGAGGATTTGCTTATTTGTCGGAAATAGCAAAAGTATCTATAAAATCAGAATCCTATCAAAGGGATGCTGATGATTTACATAAAAAAAATATTGTGAATTTTTTACATTCGGGAAGATATGCATATTTCCCTGATGTAATTTTAGCATGTAGAGCTGAAAATTATTCTAGCTTTATCTCAAAAATTGGAAATGATAATGATGTGGATTTTTCAGATGTACATTATGTTGATGGCTTAACTGTATTAAAAGAATATCTTCCAGTAAAAAATCATAGAGCACGACATGCTTACCTTGATATTAATTCTAATAAACGACTTATGAGAATTGATGGTAATCATAGGTTAGAACCATTTGATGAAAAGATTGAATGGTGGTATGATTTTCTTCATATTCCAGATTATATTCAAAATGAGACAGATGAGTTGAAAAAAAATGGTTGGCTAAACAATGCTGCTAAAGAATATAGAAATGAAATAGGAAAGAAAATTATTCCGTTTACAATAATATTTACACAAAAAGATAATGCTGAAGATTTTGAAGCGGGTATTTTCCATAATATCAATTTTAAGCATTTACCACTCAAGCAAGAATCCAGTCTTAGAATAATATCAGAAAGAAAAACATTCGCTATAGATTCTTTAGGGGAAGAATATCAATTAGCATACAAGTTAATATGTGAAGCACAAAAAGGTCTTTTTAAAGGAATTGCTTTACTAACCCCACAAACACAGGAAAAAGACAATGTTTATCGTACATCTTGCCTGCGTATAGCTCAATTAATATGTATACAAAAAGAAAAAAATAATAAGTTTAAATTAGCCTATACATCAGATGAATTTATAGATGCAATAGAAGAAGTAATCCAATCATTACGCCCTGTATATAAACAATGGGGTAAAGAGAAACAAGGTAGTACTGCTCTATTAGCCGCATTAGTATATTTTGGTCTTGTTGATAAGTATAAACAAGAATACTTTATCAGATGGGTCGCTAAAAATGGAATTAACAAAATCGGGAATGAAAATATTTCTAAGATGACGTCATTATCGTTTGTAGAAATGTTTGAAAAAGTTTACCAAACAAAGAAGAGTCAGGTCTTCATTTCTATGCAATTTGGAGATCCTCAAAGTGAATTGATTTATGAGAAAATCATAAGAGCTATTGAAGCATTTAATAATGAATCTCATAGAGATATAAAAATAACCCCTGTACGCATAGATGAATATTTGAAAGGACAAACTTACACTATAACTGATGAAATTCTTGAAGCAATAAGTAGTAGTAGTATGTTGATTGCTGATTTAAGCAGTGGTAATAAGAACGTGTATCATGAAATCGGTTATGCTATGGCATTAGCAAAAATAAAAGATATAGCTCCATCTGTAGTTTTATTGTTAAAAGAAGATACGAACAAACTTAATAAAGATGAAGATCTTGATAAATTTGTAGGATTTAATATTAGAGGTTTTTCCCAGCTGAGATTTAAGAGTTATGAGACTCTTATTGATAAATTGAAGAAACAACTGAAAATACATTTTGAAGGATAATCATGGGCAAAACAGTAACCACCTACCTCATTGACGGCGACCCCAAGGGCACACAATACTCGTTCATCAGCAACAAGATTTGCCAGATGTTTGTAGTGCCGCGCTCCAACCTGTCTTATCTTAACGAGCAGGAAAAACTACAGAAACCTGCGTTTTATATTCTGATAGGTGAAGATGAAGCAACTAAACCACAAGCTTATATCGGAGAAACGGAAAACTTCAAGGAACGTGTAAAAGACCACGACAATAAAAAAGGCTTCTGGCAAAAGGCTCTTATATTCGTTTCTAAGGACGAAGATATAACGAAGGCAGATGTTCAATATTTAGAGCATAAAGCAATTGACGAGGCCAAGAAAGCAAATACGTTTGTTCTTAGTGAAAATAAACAGATTCCAAAAGCGCCCAACTTACCAGAACATCAAAGAGATGCTATGGATGAATTCTTTGAGGATATTAAGTTTCTTGTCTCTTTTATGGGCTGTAATATATTTGATATTTTACAGCCTAAAGAAGAACACTTGTTCTATACAAAAGGACGTGGATGTAATGCTAGAGGTTACTATAACTCATCTGGTTTTACTGTTTTAAAAGGTAGTATTTTAGCCAATAATTGCGTTACTTCGTTTAATTGGAAAGAAAAACGGGAAAAACTAATAAAAGAATATGCTACTTTTGAAAATGGTAATTGGGTGATGAATTCTGATAAGACATTTTCAAGTCCAAGTACAGCAGCTGATTTCTGTATAGGAAGCAGTAACAATGGATGGCTAGTTTGGAAGGACATGGATAATAAAACTTTGGACTCTGTATATAGAAAACAATTAGAATAATTTTTTGAAATTAGTATCTAAATGAATAATCTATTATATAAATATCTTGATGTTAATGGCGCTATGATGATGCTACATTATAGTGAGCTTATGTATGCAAATGCAACAACATTTAATGATCCGTTTGACTGTCACCCTAGTTTAATTGACTTTTCAGATGTTCCACCTGAAAAATGTAAAATGTGGCCTGCCAAGTATATAGAAGATTTAAAATCTAATGAATACATAAATAATAGAAACGATTTATGGATATGTTGTCTTTCAAAACTATATAACTCTATATTGATGTGGAGCTATTATAATAAGCATGAAGGTGTTTGTGTCGGATTAAATATGAAAAATGTTGCAAAATATCTTAATGTTGGATATGGAATGATGGTTAGTACTGAAGGAGTTGATGTTCAATACAGAGATATTGTAAACAGGCCTGATTATTATCGAGATAAAACAGATTTTTTTAGTTACCAAGTATTCACAAAGGCTAAAGTGTGGGAACATGAACAAGAAGTCAGATTATTTATCTATAAGCCATCACCTATGTTTATGAGTTTGCTCCCTTTCCAACAGAATAGAAAGGAATTTGACCATAAAGAAATAAGAACGTTTGTTAAGATTGGCCCCGAATGTTTTGATTCTATATATTTAGGTGTAAAGATTAATAAAGATAACAAGGAAAAGATTATTAAATTAGCGAAAAGGCTAAATCCGGGAATTAAAATTATCCAGATGGATATAGATCCTAAAGCTTTTAAATTAATAGAAACACAAAGCAACTGATAACATAATGATAATTACAGCATTTATTCGATATAATTATAATATAGTAATATGATGGATTTGAATCTTTTAGAGAATAAAATGCCTGAAGCAATCAAATATGCTTCAAACATCATTACAGAGACTTCAGATTTTATAGAATTTGCAATAGCTCTTACAGACTATATGGGTACAGATTTTATCCCATATTGCAAATCTGTATATATGATGTTGGTGAGCTCCCCAGAATTTTCTAATGTAGTATTCAACTATGAAAATTTAAAGAAAATTACTTCACAAATAATTGAATCTGAATATAATGCTTTTGTATCCAAACAGCGAGAAAAGCAAAGAGAATTAGAATTTAAAGAAAACATTGACGAATTACAATTTTTAGTTAGAAGTTATCGTAACAGCCAAGAATTTAAGAAGCTTCTTGATTTTGTAGGACGTTTCAATTATCTTGCTCCTTATAACGCTATGCTTGTACAAATGCAAAAACCTGGGGCAACGTTTGTTTTTAATGGTAAGAAATGGAAAGAATATGGTCGTCAACCCAGAGTTAATGCTCAGAAATTAATTATATTAAAACCGTTTGGACCAGTACAATGCGTCTTTGATTATGGTGACACAGAAGAAATCCCAGGAGCTTTAAATATATTAGATGAAGCTGATATAATGAAACTATGGGATGAAAGTCTCAAACAAACTAAGGGAGAAATTAAAATAGAGACATGGGATATACTAATAAAAAACCTGCCAGTCTATGGAATATATCTAGATGATAATTTTCAAGCTGCAAATACTTATGGAGGATATATTATGCCATATAAAGAGAAACAATTATCAATTATGGTGAATAAGGAATCCGCTAGAGTAAATTCGCGTTTTATAATAAGTGTCAATAGAAATCAGGAAAGGATTGTGCAATTTCATACTATATGCCATGAATTAGCGCATTTATTTTGTTATCATCAATTCTATACTGAATCTAAAAGACGGAAATTAACCATAAAAGAACGAGAATTTGAGGCTGAAACTGTAGCATGGCTCGTATGTAAACGACATGGAATATATAATCCTTCAGAAGAATACCTTGCCTATTACGCTTCCAACGGAGAGATTCCTATATGTAGTACAGATTTAATTATGAAAGCTGTGACTGAAATAGAAAAAATGCTGGAAAGCCCAATTAAGATAAAAGAATCATTATGGTACAAAGAAGATAAAGAACTTAAAGAAAAAATCAAAATAATAGAAAAACAACAAAAAGGAGCCACTTTATTTGGATATTAATTAGTTATTAGTTATGTGTATAATATCTGATAAATTTAGAAGAACACGTTTGGATCAAACTCCATATCCCTTCCATTTCACAAAGGGAACTAAAAAGGAAGGCAATGCATCTCTTTATTCCATATTAAATCAAGAGAAATTAATCTCAAAGAAGGATGATTTTGTATGCTTTTCTGCATCTCCAATTACAAGTATTCATAAATTCTTTGAGACCAAAGTAAATTCAACAAATTTACCTATGGATCAACCTTTTGGTCTAGGATTTTCTAGAGAGCTACTAATAAAAGAATATGGAGCTAGAAATGAAATATATTGCAATGATCAAAAGATAAGATCAATTTTTCTTGCTCTAAATGAATTATTATTCATGTATCAAACGAAAATAAAAAAAAGGATATGCTGCAAGATATTTAGACTCTGCCCAAAGGTTAAACAAAGGAATAGAGTCAATGAAGAACGCTATAATTACTTCAGTCGATGTGAGACAAAATATATTGTGAAACACTACATATAGTAAAGATTTTTAAGAACAGACATACCAATATGGTAGTGTCTGTTCTCTTATTTCAACACTGATGAGGGATAGGGTTGCAAATAAAACTTATTATGAGAAGTTGTAGCAAAATAATAAGATTGATAGAACTTTTAATTTATCACAAACAATCACATACCATATATATTATAAGCAAAATAATTTATGACAATACTGAAAAATGACATAGTTCTTGCTCCTTTTATTGGTGAAAATCTATCGTTTAGTGTGGGGTTGAATCCATTAGGTATACGTACTGCATCAGAGCAATTATTTACAACATTACTTCCTGGCATGAATGTTGTAACATTACGTATAAGATACTACAGTTTCTACTGCTGGCTATTAAAATGCTTTTATGACACACGTGATATCGCTAATCTAGCAGATTTAAGAAGGCATATCCGTATATCAGAATTATTAATGGCACTTATACATGCAAAAAGTGGTGATGGATTAGGTATACCAGGCATCACATATGCACAATCCATGATTAATGAAAATAAAGAAGAATACAATCTTGTTGATGGAGCTATGCCTAATGGAAAAGCTACTGGAGGTTACTGGAAAGGATCTTTAGGAGCCATGGGTACCTACTATATTGCTTCATTAGTAGAAATGGGACTTGTTGCGCCACTCACAGATAATATGCATCTATACAACATCACTAAAAAGACAGATGCAAATTATATTACAGGTGAACATTTAGCAGATGCTTTTGAGAAAAGTGTTGGAAAAGAAAGTTCTTTACTATTTCTCAAATGTTTAAGAGAAGGTATAGTAAATAATAATGAACTGGACATATTGGCTAAAACATTTAAAGCTAAAAGTATGAACATAGGAGATGAAACCAATTTACTTATAGCTATGTTGTTACAACACGATAATCCAGCTGCAGAAACTACAACCTACATGCGTAAAAATACGATCCAGTTATTACTGAATTATTTTATTACGAATAAAGTGGATTGTTTGTCAGAATTAAAATTTGCCCAGTATGTTTATAATAAGTTTAAAAAGGGTAATACTAAATCAGTATCCGCAATAGGCTGGTATGCTTATTATTTAAACGATAGCCGCCAATATGAATCTCTTATTATTTTCAGTGAGCTATTAAAACGCCTTAATAATAGTAATATGCCCGGTGGATGGGAATTAATAGAGAACATAACATCTGAGCTTGCGGATGAAGTATGCATAGACTTTGCTATAGAATCAGAAACTTTAGAGGAAGTAATTGATAATTGGGATATGTATAAAAGGCCATTAAATATAATGTCAGAAGCATTTTATGTTATCCTAGATGACTATGTACAAAATAAGTCATACGATGATTATAAATCCGAACTTCGATTATTTTTTCATGGCATACATAATGATGCAATGGATTCATTTGACACCATTAAAAGTTATTATAACTATAAATTCCACGATTATATACAAATATTTTTGACTGACAATATCATTTACAGCCATTATAGTGAAGCTATGCGTAAATTTAGTCAGAATGGCGTAGCAACTCAAAAACTAACGATAGAGAATGGTTACGTAAAGGGATTGGAATGCTATGAAGCAACACATAGTTCTCCACGTATTAATACTTTATTTAATTTCGTTTCTGATTTAGGACTGATAGCAAATTACAAATTAACAAAAAAAGGAGAAGAACTATTAAACCAGCTGAATAATGATTGAACGTAGAAATATAATAAAGCTATTGAGTGAGCGTACTAATACTTTTCATTCTGCCATTTTAACTTGTTACAATTTCGATTCAATATTTTTTGAATCAATATATTTACCTACGCTTTTGCGTGCTGGTATCACTAATATCATTGTTATGATGGATGCCAGAATGTATGATTCAATGTTATCAGATACAGCATATCATTGCCACCAAGTTCACATGAATAGATATACATTGGTACGGCAGGAAAATAGTTACGGCGGTGTATTCCATTCCAAGATTGTTCTATTGTTCGGCAACAATGAAGGAACAGTTATTGTCGGTTCAGGAAACCTTACATTCAGCGGAATATCAAACAATACTGAAGTATGGAATGTCTTTCATATAAATGACACAACCTCACCTAATTTCCCCATTATAAAGAAGGCATGGGAATATATCAAAGGGCTCTTAACTAATTCTTCATATCTTATTAAACGTCAAATTGGTTGGATTGAAGAACAAAGCATATGGATTACAAATCCATCCACACATGCAAATATTAAACTCGAATCTGGAGAAACAGCAACTTTATTATACAACAGTGAAAATAAAACTATTTTTGAAGCACTTGTGGATGCCATTGGTAACAGCAAAGTAAATGAAATTACAATAGTCGCCCCTTTTTATGACAGTAAAGGAGAAGCTATAAAAAAACTTCAAATGGTTTTTAATCCTAAAACAATACATTGTCTTATAGATATAAATAACCAAAGTGCTCCATACGATTTGTTTGATAAAACCAATAATATATATTTTTATCATTATGACAACGATAATGCGACACTTCATGCCAAAATCATAGAATTACAAACATCAAATGGTAGTTGGCTACTCTCTGGTAGTGCAAATATTGGTACTATGGCCTTGGGCACCATAAAAAAAAGATTTAATGATGAAACATGTATATTAATTAACTCCTCAAAACATAAGGAATATATAGAAGAATTAGGACTGAACAATTATTTTAAAATAATTACAAAAAAGGAACTTGAAGGACATAACAAACCGCCATACAATATTCCACCAGTGTGTCATAACAGAATCACAATCATATATTGTGAAATATGCAATGATAGTATAGAACTAAATGTTTCAGAAAAAGGATTATTGTGCGATATTGTTATATTTAACAATGAAATGCAAATTATAGACAGTAAGGAAATCATTACAGATTTCAAGATATCAATACCTGCAATTAATAATGCATATATAGTTGTACTCAAAAAAGATGGGAAAGAGATTTCTAATCGCTGTTTAGTAGTTAATGAAGAAAAAGTAGAATATTGTAATCCAGACCCAAAATTGAGAAAATTATCAAGTATACTCAATGACTCTGGCTTAATGGATAATCTAAGTCATATTCTTGGATATATTGAATTCGATAATGATACAAGAGAATATAATCTACAAAGCACAAATCATAATGACACGATAAAAATTGACACTACGGACAATGATGTTAGTAGTGATAGATTTAATGAACTTAAACAGAATAGTAATATAAATATTAATTTACATTCTGGCATACGTATACTCACATTTCTTCAAAATATCCTATTTAATTACGAAAATGATGAAAAAAATGATGAGGAATCATTATTAGCTCTCAAAGAAGAAAACGAGGGTATAAATAGACTTGATGGCAATACAAAAGAATCTAAACAATCTAGTGTTGATAAAGCAAAAAGAATGAGGAATGATGTACATTCTTTTCTATGCAAAATGAAGAAATTTATCAAGATGAAAATAGATGATCCTACGTCTCAAAATGAAGGGATAAGTTCTCTCCCACTTGAAAACTCAGGCAACAATCTTCCAAGATTAATATCTGTCCCCAACCTTAATCAAAGTTCTTCATTTGCAATAGCAACAACAATAATGTTCTATTTAATGGATAATTACGGTAAAGAAATAGAACAAAAAATAGAGTTACGAGACTGTTTTACAGATACTATGTGCCTATATTTATCATTATATGGACAAAACTTTGAAACCGAAGGTAATACTTATAAATCAAAGAAAATCCATAAAATGCTAAAAGATGCAACCACCATGTTATTTGTTTCCCTATGTTATTTTAATTTTCCATCTGATTCAAAATGTGAGCTAATTCTTTCTATATTAAATAGTTTAGATGCTTGGCGTAATGAAAAGTATGTTTTATCAGAGATTATAACAGACTTCAAAAAACGCATTGAGGATTTAGATACTAAAAAATTAAATCCCAAAACATATGATACTATCATTAAGTTGTATGAAACGTATATATCTGGAGAAATACCAATCAATAATTTCAAAGAATCAGATGAAGAATTGTATGTATACCGTACTGGTTATGGTTTCTTTAATGTCTATGATATTTCATTTATAAATAATTCGTGGAGATATTCATACTACCACCCAAGGTATCAATATAGGAATTACAACCCCAAAGGAGGAAATAAATATAAAGGTTATAGCTTTCCTAATTAATTATTATACCAATAGATACCCAGCAAACCCTTTTTAGAGGTAAGTTCAATATGAAATTAACAAATAAACAGTTGCCTGTCATTGACAAAATTACATCAATTACTGGCTTCTTCGCAAGAAAACAGTATACTGAGATAGTCATCCAAGTATAACCTATAAAATTATTGAATGAACGATGTATGTAGTGTTTTATCTGAGCAATTTTAATCAGTCCGTCATCAATCATTTCAATCAAGGCTCTTTTTTTTGGGGGCAGAATCTTATTTAGTGAGTTCTTCATATTGCTTTTAACTTTTATATTCAAGAATAGATTTTCAAACAATATCTGTTATATATAGCATTTATCAGCACATAGCTTTTCATTAATATTCTCCATTAACTTAATCGATCATTTACATTTCGAATAATAAACATGAAATTAAGAGTTCCCCTTTTATCATTAATTATCAGATATAACATGAATTTCCCAAACACGCTATAGAACATCTACCGTACTCAATATGTCGTTCAAATGTTTTGTTCTTGATTTGTGACAACACATAAAAGAGTGGAGTTAACAAAACAGAAGCCGGTACAGATTTCAACAGAACTTTTTTGATAAAATTGATCAGGGGAAGCAATACTTCCTTTTCCTGTTTCACAAAGTAGTTGTACTAAACTGACGTATAAAATGACATTTGCAGATATACTCCTTGTAACAATACTTAAGTAACGGAAACCATCGGAGTGAAAAAGAATAATTTCAACATCATTCATACGGTTTGCATACTAGAATACTTATTCTTCTTATCCTGAATCATATATTTTTTCTTCTGCAATGTAATTTCCTTGAAAAAATCATCGGCCATACAATAAAATCTCTGTAACTTTAGACTCTGGAAATATTATAGTAATCGTTAAAATGCATAATTCAAAAAACGAACTATTTTTACTGAATTTACTGACATGCGCTAAGAATACGGTCCAATAAAACGTGCATATAAAAATAAAGAAGATGTAACCATCAAAGTTTTGTTCAAGTTTGACTATGAAATGACCGTTGTAAACATATAAAAAGCCAATGTACCCATTAATGACATTTGGAAAGTTAGCTGTTATAAGAGTCGAACCAGTGTTTTTTGTGTACTCAATCGTCGCGAAGTAAATCTGAATCGGGACAAATTTAGTGGTCCTATAAAAAAGAGACATGGAAATTTAACGAGGTTTAAAAAACTTATTCAAACTACAACTAATAATACATAGACCAGATAGATTATATGAACAAGTTAAAAAATATAGATCTTGCCAATCCTTTTATTGGCTTTGATAGTATTACAGAATCTATTTGTGATATAAAGAATATATGTACAAAGATAGTGCATATGTCGGATAATGGTATCGTTGTTTCTTTGCCAAATAACGACACACTTTTATTGTCTAACATACCTACAAATAACTACCAAGTAGGTGATTTCATAAATATTTATATTGACAATGAAGGATGTTTTTGCCTAGATGATGGCTTATTTGAAATCAATAAGAAGGTTTTGATAAAGGCTAAGGAAAACCAACCTTTTATAGGCGAAATTATTGAAACTGAAGCTTCGGGGCTTATTGTAAACATAGATGGTTTAAATACTTTTCTACCAGAAGGGCAACTTGGAGAAAATAAGCATAGGGATTTGCAAATGTATGTTGGAGAAAAAGTCAATGTAAAACTAATAGCTGTTAAGCTAAAAGAAAAAGGTGATCACAAAATAAACACATTTGTATCTCGTAAAATTATTGAAGATGAGAAGAATTTAGCGATAGCTCTTCGAAAGCTCCAAGAAATAAAAGTTGGAGATATTATTCCTGGTAGAGTAAAAAACATTACCAGTTATGGTGCCTTTGTCACCCTTTTCCCATCGGTAGAGGGACTTATACATATTAAGGATTTGTCTTGGAATCAAGTTTCGAATCCTTCAGAAGTAGTTTATATCGGTCAAATAATTGATGTAGTTGTTTTGGATATAAAACAAATAGATAATGGACATAATCAAATTTCGCTTGGCTTGAAACAATTAACACCAAGGCCATGGGAGAATTTTGATAAAAAAACGAAAATTGGAGACATCGTTTCTGGCAAGGTATGCAGTATAATGGGTTATGGAATCTTTGTCCGATTACCTTGTGGTGTTGAAGGTATGGTACACAAAACCGAATTATCTTGGGATAAAAATATAGTTCCAACAGATTTCGTCAAGAAGCAATCCGTAACTGCTATGGTTATCAATATAGATTGGGAGGCGGAGAAACTTTTATTAAGTATTAAACAAACACTTCCTGATCCATGGAATGATATTAAACAAATATATTCGGTTGGAGATATTCTTGATGTTACAATTAAAGACTTTGCTAAATACGGAGTATTTGTAAGGACTCATGAAGGTTATGAAGGATTTATTCATATATCTGAATTATCTTGGACCAATAAGATTAAAAAGCCTAAAAATCATTTCCAGCTTGGGTGTACCTTGAAGGTAATAATCACAAAAATCGATTTAGAAAAGAAAGAAATAGAATTCAGTCTTAAACGCATCTTGCCCAATCCATGGCTGAAATATCAAAAAGGACAATCTGTAAGAGCGGTTATTAAAACGAAAGATAGCAGTGGTCTACATGCACTAATCAAAGATGATAATCTTCCCGCTTTGATTCCTGCAAATCAGATTCCACTTAATATGTTATATAATGAAGGTATGATGCTAGATTGCATTGTAAAAGATGTTTATGAAGATTCTAAAATAGTAATTCTGGATATTGAATAATATGGGATTTGATACTGAACTACAAAAAGAAATATGGCTTAAGCATATAGAAGTACAAGAACGTGTACTTCAGCTTAATTCTGCCCCAATAGCTATTGAACCAGATTCTATCCAGATTCTGGGACAAAGATTACGATTGAATATATGCCAAACAGATGAACTTGATACGATATTAAGTAGAGTAAAGGCTTTATTTAACGCTGGGGATGACGACATCAATGATATTGATGATACTATCCTCTGTGATAGTCACTTTGAACCTGATGTTGATCAATTATATCAATTAGCAGAAGAATGTCAAAAGTACTATGTACATTTGTCTACTAATCCTATTATTGAAGGTGTAATACGTTCACAGAAATCCACGTTCTCAAAATGCGTTAAAGCATTAAAAGATATAGGAGAACAATATGCTATTGATACCAAAAGGCGGCTACAAGTTACAGTAAATGCACTTCGTAAACTTGACAAAGATGCCACATTTCCAAATGATATTTTACCTGATAAAGCTAGTGGAATTTTTGGCATAGCTCCAACTCCTGCCTATTTTCTAAGAAAATGGTTTTTCGTTGATTGTACGCACCGAGTTTCATATAGTAATATTAAACTTGAAGAAGGTGAAGAACGAAGAATCAGTAGATTATTAACAATACACGATCATTACCTTACTGAGGCTGCCACTCAGAAGTTAAATGAATTGTGGGGACTCCGTTTACACTCTTTTAATGTAATTATAGAGTTAACTGAGGAAATACATAAGACACATGACTTTAAAAAATCATTATATGAATTTCCAAATTCAGATAATGGAAAGTATCGTTTTAATTTCAATATAAGATCAACAGAAGTCAATAGCAATCAACATATTCTTAAAGCAAAATGGCAGATCGATTTATTTAAAATTATATGCGACTCTGAATTTGGCAAAAACAATTATAAACTTTACGTAGAATACAATTATAATTATGAAGCAAGGACATTTCGTCAATTCCTTGACGGAATAGACTGTTATGATTTCTTTCAAGATTTAAAAAATCAAATTGATGATGAAAATATAAAAATTAGCGAATCAAAACAATCTATAGGAATAGACTTCGATTGGAGAACAACAGATGCAGAACAACTAAAAATTGATTTTAGTAACAAGTATGATGATATGGAATTATCTGTATTTTCAGACCATAGATGTAATATCGAAATTTTAGAAAAAAATGCAGACTGGGATAAAATAGATTCTTTCCTAAAAGAGAACTATTCATCACTTAAGACTTATATTAGCACAAAGGATGGATTAATGCATTTTATCCAAGAATACAAAACTGCTGAACAGGCAGCACAGTTTAATTTCTCCTTATCTGCTTCATTAGATCAATTAAAGGAACTGGGGTGTGATTGCAAGTTGAATTCTAATCCTATAGGAAAAAAGAAGTATTTATTACGAGTAGATTATAACAAAATAGCTGAAAACAAAGAAAACATTGTAAGCAGCCTACGAGGTGCTGAATTTATAACTAATGGACGTTCAATAGGAAAACTAATTAAAGTAGTATTTCCAGAACTCTTGTTTGATATTACTTCAGCCGAATACAATTTCAAAGAAGAAGACGGACTGAATTTTGATAATATTATCCCAAATCTCGATGGAGATTTGGAGAAAATCAAAAGATTAAAGGACGCATTTAACAATATTACAAAAGGGAATGGAGTTAAAAATGAGAATATCGGAAAATTCATATTTGATGCAACTAAAGCGACTTCAACTAAAAATATTGATTATTACACAAATGAGTCTAGTGATTATTATAAAGATATTAAGAATCACCTATTAAATAAATATATAAATCCCTCACAATTAGATGCTATTATAAGATGTTTAAAGGCTAGTGATATTTCTCTAATTCAAGGCCCTCCCGGTACAGGTAAATCAACCGCAATTGCAGAATTAATATGGCAACATATCAGATTAAATCCAGAAGAAAGGATTCTTCTGACATCTGAAACAAATCTTGCTGTAGATAATGCAATTGATAGGACAGTAAATGATGTCCATAATCTTGTTAAACCAATACGATTTGGTTCGGATGATAGACTTGCCATAGAAGGACGTCAATTTTCCATAGCAGCAATGGAGGAATGGGTTGAGACTGGACAATTTAAATACGTTGAAGAAAATGAGGAAGATGTTGATGTAGATGAACTTCAACAAAAATCCGGAAAAATAATTTTAGAGAATTGGTTACAAAACATAAAGAATAGAATAGACCATGATAACATGGACTCACTATCAGTGTCTTTATGGGAGAACATTTTGGATAACCCAGACAAACAGTTTCGACAACTAATTTTTGATCAATATAAGTCTCATTGTAATGTTGTCGGGGCTACTTGTAGTTCTATTGGAGAAAAGAATACTAAAAATAGGCCTACAAAGTTTTTCATGAACTATTGCACCATTTTTGGAAAAGTAGGTACTAAAACCTTATACAAACAAGCAGATGACATTGACGATGAAGATCATGAAATTCAGATAAAAACTTATGAATGCGAGGATGGAATAAGCTTTACAACTGTCATTCAAGATGAGTCTAGTAAAGCCACTCCTGCGGAGCTTGCTTTGCCTCTAATATATGGAAAAAAGAATATTGTAATTGGTGATCATCGCCAATTGCCTCCAATGCTTGATAAAGAAGAATTTATCAACACACTTAACTTTTTGATGGATAATGCAAAAAGTGAAAAAGAGGCTCAACAATTAAGGAGGTTAAAATCATACGTCCTAAAGAATTTTAAAGAAATGGAAATCTCTCATTTCCAGCGAATTTTTGAAAGCATCGATGATAGTCTAAAAGGAGAGTTTACACTTCAGTATAGAATGCATCCAGATATAAATGATGTTATCAAACAATTCTACCAAGAAGATCATGGACTTGAATGTGGACTAATAAATCCTGTTGATTTGGGAGTGAATGATCCTAATATGACTAACCCTTTTTCGAGATACCATGGTATTCTAATAAAAGACTTTCTCAATGGTGAATCTTTATCTCCTAACAATCATGTAATATGGATTGACGTAAATTCACCAGAAATGATTGAGGGTACATCCAGAGTCAATGAAGGTGAAATCAGTGTCATTTCTCATATCTTGGGAAAGTTATCTCATTCTGATTCATATCAAAGATATTGTAACAGTTTTAAAGATGAAGAAGATAAAGAAATAGGTATCATCAGCTTTTATAGTAAGCAAAGAAATAGGATTAGAAAAATGTGTCGTTCATTTAACAATCTACCTATGAAGATTGACGTTGTTGACAGATTCCAAGGTATGGAAAGAAACATTATTATTGTTTCAATGGTCAGAAGTAACACCATTGTTACTGACTCACAACAAAAACCAAATTTCTCAGAATACGAGCTAGGATATCCTGAGCAAAAAGACCTAGGATTTGCTCAATCTCCTAATAGATTAAATGTAGCACTTTCGCGTGCTAAAAGATTATTAATAATAATTGGAAATAGCGAACTCTTCAGACAGAAAGAAATCTATGATAATGTATATAAAATCATAAACGCTAATCCAAATGGTAAGATTATTAAATGCAATCCGTATGAAGACATTCAACAATAATATATTAGAAAAGAAATTGATCTATAAATCGCAGGATTCCGATTCTGCCATGAAGACATGGACATTGAAGAAAACAAAGTGCAAAATATATTTGTACGAAGATGAATCATGTTCTGATATTGAAAAAATAATCTGCTCTACTTTGTACTTTCACGACAGCAAACTATCAATAAATGAATTGGCTACAATTTTAGGTTTTAATGTTGTAGATAATTTTGATACTACACCTATAAGATATAAGGACGAAGCAGAAATTTGTATCTTTAATTGTATAATTAAAAGCCTAGAGGAAGAAGAACTCGTTGTTAAAGATGAGAAAATAATTTCTTTGACTTCTTTGGGGGTATTTACTGTACGCACATCTAAGAAAAGAAAGTTCTATGAAGCAGAATGCAGATTTCTTGAGAATTTCAATTTAGCACAAGAGGATAATACTCCATTTCCATTTAGAGATAGTCTTTACATAACAACAGCCATCAGTGCGAAACGAAGAATTTCGTATTACAAGGTTTTGTCATCATACGATATTGAGCCTATAGTCAAAGAAGAAGAAAAACATTTAGTCTGCTCACTTTTCGCACAAATGCAAGTAGGAATCCATATCTTCAGTGCATCATTAATCAGCTATGATTTTACTATTGAAAGCGAAAATATCAATATAGCTATCTACAATGACAATAGTCTAGATTATGTTGTTGTCTATTCTAATGATGGTAACGTCAGTGAGTATGCTTCAGAAATAATTAACGATGATAGAAATGAAAAAATAAGGAATATCAAAATTGAGTGGGGATACTATCTACGTTTATTGAATGATCCAAATGCCTTATTAGATTTTGATAGTCTAGAACAATTTGAAGATATAATTGAATGGAATAAAATTGTTAAAGATGACAGATTCTGTTGGAATGATAAGCGTTTATTTGAAATGCTGTCTAGGAACATTGACGCCAATATTTGGCATGATGTTTCATCGATTTGCCCTCCAGAATGTATCAAAATTTATTTAAAAGATTCCATTGATGGTTGGGACTGGAGTATCCTTTCTGCGAGAATGGATGGAAAATATATAATTCAAAACGCTTCTGTATTTCCCTGGAACTTTGATATTGTTATTCATAACACAAACGTAACAACTGACGATATAGAAAACCTATTGATTAATCCAAGACTCACATCTGTTCAGTGGTCTTGGACAGACATTATGCCTTCATTGTCAGATGACTTTATCCTTAAACACATAGATGATGTATCCTTTGATCTATCACTAATAACAGAAAGCAACCCATCACTTGTAAAGGATTTAATACTTAAATATCCTGATAAGTCTTGGAATTGGAAATATATTTCTAAATCTTATGCGTTAGATTATATTTTAACTCATATCGAACTACTTTCTAAGAGATTAGATTTAGCTTCTGTTACTAGTCGAGCATTAAGCTCGGATGTATTTTCTTATAGCTATTGCAAATCTCAAACCTTTAAAGAAAACCTTAAGAATTTTGTAGATTCAGCCATTGCACCGTTAAATTTCAATTCTTCTAAACTCATCTGGAGTTATGAAAACATTGACTTTTTGGAAGAAATCGGTGCATTAACTTGGTGTGTTCCTATTATTGGAGGGTTTGAAAACAATCAATATATAAAGTGGGACAAAAATTTTTTCAATCGATACTCGTACAAAATATCCACTGCAGAAGGATATACATGTGTAACTACACGTATATCCGACTTTACAATTGTAGACGACAATAATGATTTCCCTTGGAATTGGGAAATTATATCAACCAAAGCAGATTGGATAAAAGACATCGGCTTTGTTAAAAGGCATCTTACCCAACTTAATCTAAAAAAATCATTTGAACTATTATCAAGCGAAACTTTCTGTGCTTTATTTAAAAGCACAGAAATACAGACGTTTTTATCTCTACATCCCGAGTACAAAGCTAAAGCTACAGACCTTGCAACTATCAAACTTGTAAGAGAAAATATTGATTTTGATTGGGATTGGAATTTTCTAACAGCTAAAACTATTCAAACCATTAAAATTGAAAGATTAGGTGATGAACGGTGGGTTAATAAATGGGATTGGGAATATTTGTCAAAGAATCTATCAATTGATAGTATTTCTGACTATCTGGAGGAATATCAAGATTATTGGAATTGGTCAATATTAACTAATCGTTTAGGGAGAAATATTGTCTTCGAAAATCTTGCAGAATATGCAGATCTGTGGGATTGGCCAGTATTAGTTAAATCAGTATTTACAAAAGAAGACTTAAGTATTGATAGCTTTTTGCCAACCATAGCTACGATTATTAGTTTAAAGGATGAGAATTTAAAATCTTCACTATGGAATGCTATCACTCGACGCTTTAACCTAGAAGAATTATATGGTTTGGTTCATTATACAAGAACTTTATCTGAATATCAGATTTTATTCTCTTGGGATTTATCTTATATATATAATCATGAAAATTTCAATCTTAGTGAATACATTGAGCAATATTCCGAGGACGTAGATTGGGAATTATTATCTAAATCAAAATCAGCGGAAAGGTTTTTCTTTTATGATAAAACCATTCTCAGCTTTCAGAAATGGTTGGAAATGGTTAAGTCGCTGTTGTATAATCCTAAGTACGACTGGAACTTTTATGCTTTATCTCAAAATGAGGCAATAAACTGGCATCATGCAATACTAAAAATTCACACTGATGAATGGGATTGGGAATATCTATCAAAATATAGCAGATGTTTTTCAAGTTATGCTTCTAAAGAACAAGCTAATTTATCCAAGAATATCAAACAATTCAAGAATGTACTAGATTTTGATATTCTTTCCAATAGAACTGATATAATTTTCAATGACGCATTACTGAAAGATTTTCTTGATCAAGATTGGAATTGGAGAACAATTTCAGCATCGGAAAAATTATCGGTAAGTAATCAATTTATAATTGATAATCAAGAAAAAGATTGGGACTGGGGAATCCTTTCCCAAGGACAACAACTTATTATTGATAAATCTTTATTAGAGAGTACTAAACAAAAAGCATGGGATTGGAAGAGCTTATCTTCAAATAAAAAATTAAAAGTTTCTCTAAAGGAAATTTTATCTCTAAATATTACAAATTGGGACTGGAATGTATTAAGTGGCAGACATGATATTGCATTTGACAATGAAACATTTCTTTCAACATTAGATAAAGCATATATTTCATGGGATTGGTTATTGTTATCATCTAGAACTGATTTGCAGTATAATGATGACCTTATAATGAAACTTTGGCAAAAACCAATGGATTGGAAAAGTGTATCCAGAATGAGCACATTTACACCAACAGTAAACGTATTATCGAAAATATCAGATTTTGAACTCGACTGGGATGCTATCTCCAAAAATAAGTTCCTTTCTAAAGATGTACTATGGCCATATCGAAACAAATTAAATTGGCAATATATTAGCCAATCTGAAACTTTCCAAATACTTGGATTTGAATTCTTTTGTAAATATAGAGAATATTTAGATTGGACTATAATATCTAATTCAACCGCCTTTACTCTATCAATAAAAAATCTAAGGGAGTTTAAGGACGAAATTGATTGGGAAATTATAGGACAAAGAAAGGACCTAAAGTATACAAACATCCTTTTAGATGAATTTGCAGAATATATTAATTGGCATGAAGCGTCTATAGCTAATACCATTGAGTTCTCTGTTGATTTTATCAAAAAACATATTAACAGATGGGATTGGTTTGCTTTATTCGAAAATCCTTTAATTGTTGAAAACATTGATAAATATAAGCTAGCCTTTAAGGATAAAATTAATGGAATTAGATTTATAAACCGTTTTAATGATTCTGATCCTAAAGTATATCATTTTGCCCACCTATTTAATGCAGTAAATATTATTAAATCAAGAAAGATTTTAAGTAGAATTGGAGGAAAGGGATTATTTGAAAATTCAGCAGGAAGTAATGTTTACAGACGGGAAACTGCACATCATTATGCAAGATTCTATTATCGGCCACAAACTCCAACACAATATTACAATGAAGCTTTGGGAGAAGACTCTCATGCATCTAAAACAAGATGGGTATTTGGAGGATATGATAACAGGGGTAAAAAAATATGGGATTCATATATTGAATGTCCAACAGCAAAATATTTAGGAGCACAGAGGTTAGGATCTCCAAAATGTCCAATGCCTGTTTTTTTTGAGTTTGATCTAAGGGAAATATTAAACCTATGTATAGAAAAATGCTATTATAGTACCGGAAATATGCAAAGCGACAATAGCCAAATTATTTCAATTATTGACAATCCTAATAGGCTAAATACACAATATTTATACTCAACAATTGAAGATGGCTTAGATATATATAAATCTTATTCTCAGCAAGAATTTCTTGTAAAGAATGAGCTTGATTTTTCATGTCTAAAGAATTTTAGAATCATTTGCTATGACGAAGAGCAAGCTGCAATCCTGAAAGCTCAATTAGGCGATGACCCAATTTGTAAGTATATAACGACAGATTCGGAAACATCTTCTTGCATTAATATCTATCATAGAACAAATAGAACCATATCTATTAACGAAACTGAAGATTCTCTCTATGTATCTACAGATTATCAAGATCCAAGTTCCATTGTTATCGAATGTGATGATATTAATAGTCTTAATATTATAGACAAGTCTCACATTACAAATATAGCAAAAGGAAAAATTCAGGCTTATCCATATATAAGCCTAACAAAACCTACTGTTCCATTTACGATAAGATTTATGGATCTTCAAAAATATGATAGTAATTCTTGGATAATATATTCAAACGAGACTAAGATTGAGGAACCTGTGAAAAAATATTCTATCTTTACAAACAGTTTAATAGAACAATTTAAAATAGAAGCATCTAAGCTTCAAATTAATATATCTAAGTCTTTATTCAAAGAGCATATGCTTCACTCTTATCATGGTATAGCACATACGATAAGAGTAATGTGGAATGCATTTATAATTTCGTCTTTAGACAAATGTGTAAAGCAAGATATGATTACATCTATATTATATGCAGCTTTAATTCATGATTTAGGGAAACGTAGTGATACAGAAGGTGAAATCCATGGAACTAATTCTGCAAAACTATATACATCAAAGATTGAAAGTCTATGTGATGAAGGAGAAGCAGCAACCATCTTGGAAGCTGTAAAATTCCACTCCATAGACGATAGTAAAACTCCATTTGCTGTTCATCAAAATAAAATCTGGGAGGTCTTAAAAGATGCTGATGCTCTTGACAGAAGTAGATTGCCAGGTAGAGGTTGTAACCCAGCCTTCTTAAGAAATAAAATTTTCTCTTCAAAAAAAGGGCAAGAAATTATTTCCATGGCAAAAGAACTTCCTTATATAAGTAACGGTTGTTCTTGGGAGAATCCAATAAATGATATTATAAACGTTTTGCATTCTATGATATGATAAAAGAAATTATTGAGGAGTTAAAAGATTTATGGACTTGGGAAATGATTGAATTTACTGGTAACATAAGATTGTCATTAAATGAAAGACTACCATGAAATATAGAGTTATTTGATAAATATTCCGACAAATGGTTTTGGGAAGAGTTATCGTGTAATCCGTCGTTACCATGGTCTAAGGATCTTATTTTAAGATATTATGACCGCTGGACGTGGGATGATCATTTTGAACACTGGGGGCTGGCTATTACCCCTTCACCAATTGTGAAAAAATTATTATTAGATTTCTTTCTTAATAAGATAGACTACAAATATTTCGACAAACAAAATCTATAATCAAAGTCAAAATTATAAGAAAGAACAAAACGCTTTGGATAAATGGGTTACTGACTATATAAAACAATATGGAATCAAAAAAATAATTTTGTGTATAAACTTAACGCGACTATAATATGGCTTACAAGGAAGTAAAAGGTAATATATTTAACTCAGATGCGATGGCTGTTGTTAATACAGTCAATTGCGTTGGTGCAATGGGCAAAGGAATTGCTTTGGATTTTAAATTGCGTTTCCCTGAAATGTTCAAGGAATATCAAAAGATATGTTTTAAGCACATACTGAAACCTGGGCAGATTTTACCATATCGTAAATCAAAGCCCATTATCTTAAACTTTGCAATAAAGGATGATTGGAAAGATCCATCTAAAGTAGAATGGGTAGAAGAAACATTACAAAAATTTGTTCTTAATTATAAAACTATGGGTATTACATCTATAGCATTCCCTTGGATGGGAGCTATGAATGGTGGCATACCATTAGAAACTATCAAGGAACTTACGCGGAAATATCTATCAAATCTACCTGATATAGATATTGAAGTGTATGATTTTGATCCTGATGTTCCATGTCATCTATATAAAGCTCTTCAAAAAATAGTATTTGATAATGTGTTTTCAATTGAATCATTAGCAAGTATGTCTGACATAAAAACTCGTTATTGGATTAAAATTATTGATGCAGTTAGAGACGAAAACACAAAAAGTATCAATAATCTATGCCACTACATAGTAGACGGAAAAAGAATTATTGGAAAGACCAACATTGAGAGACTATTTGTGTTTTTGACTAAATACGTTAATGGAACTCTTAATATACAAAATTATATGTTCTAAATATGAACTTCAATCCTATCTTATTATCAATAAAAATCAAACCTGACATAATCCTCGATATGGTCAAGGTTGAAACGGAGCCATTCTTTATAGGAGGAGAAAATGGATCCTTTGACGGAATGAAACGTGTGGTAAATATTGAGAAAGACTTTTATATTTCAAAATTTGAAATAACTCAAAAGCAATGGGCTGCAATAATGCAATCTCCTGCGCCAACAAAGTATCCTGGTCCCAATCGTCCTTTAGATGAAGTCTCTCTAGAGGACGCTATGAATTTCTGTAACAAAATATCCCAAATTACAGGATTAACATTTACATTACCAACCGAAGCTCAATGGGAATTTGCAGCAAAAGGAGGGAAATATAGTCAAGGATATATACTTGCAGGAGGAAATAATCCTGAGCTTTTGTTTTCCAAAAATGAGATTGATGATGGTTATCAAAGTCTTACATATGATGTTGGATTATTTCCACCAAATGAATTAGGGCTTTATGACATGAATAGCAATGTTTCAGAATGGTGTGTCATGGCTAATTCAGATAAATATGGTGGAGGAGCTGGAAGTGATGTTCTAAAAGGAGGAGTCATGGGGGATGAAGGTGGTTTAATTTGGGAAGAATGTAGTATTGCAGAACAAATTGGTGAATCTGCAGATTCGTATAGTCCAAATGTAGGATTTAGAGTCGTATTATGTCTATAGTTAAAATATAAGGCATTAAATATAAGTTTGCTGATTCTTTAAATGGCTCAAACCGCATCTTAAAATAAAGAAATTCTGGAGCACAACTGAAAACTCTGTTTGCATACAAATCAGTGTAGCTATTATCCTACATATGAAATGAAATGTTCAACCTATGAATCAGCGTATCATCGACAGACAAAACACTAGTATGACTTGTTCAATAAAACTATTTTCAATGATGACAAAAAATTGTATGCTCTACTAACTACGGACTATTTGATTAATTGTTTAACTCGTCACATTTTAACGGAACACTAACGTTCTATTTTATTAAATATTTCCCAACCGGCTAGAACTGATAACCAGTTGGGATTTTTTTAATAATATAAGACATATAATATCAATGTAGTGGTACAAAATTTATGCAAGATTTTTGCCAATTATATAAACTAAATACTAAAAAGTTTTACGTATCTAGTAATAAGAAAGAATATTCTGTCACGTATTTCATCTATTGCCAATTCCACGAAATAAAATAACATTTTCCATTCATAATGACTTTTAAAAACCCTAACAAACTTCCAAAACAAAGCACTTGATTTTCAGTAAGGGGAAAATATGTAAAATTCCTAATAGCGAATATAGCCAAATGAGAGCAAATTCTTTTCTATCAAAATTGAGGCAACTGAATTTATTCTCCTACGACTGTAATTCAAGTTTTAAAGCACAATTTACAATAAAAATGGCATATAAATCTTTATATACCCACCTTACTTTCTATGGGTATTTACTGCCACCTTATTCGTATCAGATAATACTTACTTTTCTTATATTCATAAGTTATAGCATATAATAAACTTATCAATTATTTTCGATATCCAGAATCAAAATGGTTACAGATTTTTTATTTCAATATATCATCATGCAATTTTCCAAAAGCCCTGTGAAAAGTATGTATAAATTGGGTAGAGAATATATCATGTTTGATTTGAGTTACTATTTTCATTGCATCCACAGAAGCTTCTGCAGAAAAATTCCCTAACATAACACGAGCTAACTCCAATATCCGAGCATCGGTATAACGCTCTTTTAAATCCATGATCCTTAATGCTTCAACCTTATGATAATTATATCGTTCTGTTAGATGAAAAAAGTCAATTTCAACCTTATAATCAGGATCTTTTGATGTATTAAAAATAATTTCGTAATCATCTTTTCTTTTCTCAAAACCAAAGGTAGAACACTTTCCATATTTATTATGTACCTCTATATTAACCATTCTCTCAAAATCATAACTAAAATTCGAAGGACTAAGTTTTTTCCTCAATACTGGATCCGTTGTCAATTGCGTCTGACCTTTAATACGAGAGCCATTACACATCTGACAAGAAGGAACAAAATTAAATAGTGATAGTCCAACAATTGGACATCTACCTTTATCTAAAACATGGTCTAAATCGAACTGAGCTTTCTTACCTCCATGTAGATTATATGCATTGACATACGCCATATCACAATAATGGCAAGTATGAATCTCAAACCCATTTGTAGGATTCATGAAGAACGAAGCTATTATTGGCTGCATTTTATTACGTTTTATGCCATTTACTTTAACATCTTCTGAATAATTAAACAACTTTTTAGAATTAGTCATCAATGGATCCGACTTACTTAGATTTAATGAAACAAACATCTCATATATATCTGCTAAAGCCTCAAAATCATTTGTAAGTAATTCATCCAATATACTTGGTAGCAAAGCCTCAAAATTCCTGTTTTGGGCAATTAGACTATTACGTAGCACTATCCAATCATGTCTTCTATTATCCATATCAGGGAATATATTTAAATATTCTTTTTTTAAGTATTTGATATGGTCATCATCGCCATATTGCATCTTGATCATTTTTGCGCCTCCTTTCTTGCCATCAATTCTTTAAGCTTATTTTCAACTTCTTCAATTTGACGATTTAATTCTTTCTCCGGATCAATCAAAGGTTGCATCTCTTCAAGCATGCTTTTGACTAATTTTCCAAGATATTCATCTGAAACCTTTGAAGCAATGTATTGGAATTTTTTCCACTCCCTTTCCTCAATTATAATCTTTTCACCTCTTTTAAACCTATTATAAATATCAAAAACCATTTCTATCTGTTCTCTAGCAACATCACCCATAGAATACGTCATAAAGAAACTATTCCCTAACATTTCATGAATATTAGCACAAAAAGTCTCTTCAATATCCGATTGTTGATTATTTAATGCTAATACATTTGTCCTAGGCAAGTCACTAAGCACAAATGGCGAATGGGTAACAAGCATTATATTTATCCCTTCAATATATTCAAGATTTAAATTCTTTAAAGCATCTAAAATATTTTTCACGAACCGCCTTTGCAAATCCGGATGAAAGTAAAGTTCAACCTCGTCAAATACGATATTCACATATTTATACTTAAGAAGGTTATGCCCCTGATTTTCATATACTTTTTTAGGTTGTTTATATTGAGTTAATTTAATCAGGTTTTTATCTTGCCATACCGAATTAATATTCGCCAGATGATAAACCATATTACTTATTGATCCTGCTATCTGTTTTTCACCAGAACTTAATCCTGACATTGGGATTAAATTTTTCTTATCAAATGAGCCATCTTCATTAATTAATGTTTTCTCTATTAACATTGGCTCTATATCAAAAATCGGAGGAAGAATTGCCTCTTCATAATCTGGAATCCTTACATTCAACGAACCTTCTTTATCTAAAAAGAAATAAGGTATCGTATAATCATATGAACTAGGGATATTAACCAATAAATCATCACCTTTGAATTCTATTTTTGGTATATTTTCAATCGTATATCCTTCAAATAAATTGGCTGTTATGTACCCAGATTCTTCATCAATTCTCCAATTCATTTCCTTAAACTCATCCTGTACTTTCATAAAAAGAGAATACGCTTCTTTAAGAATGATTATAGAGGAATTATTCTCTCTAAAAATTTTATACTTGAGAAAAGTTAAGGCCTGACGCAATTTTAATGTTACATGGCTTTCGTCTTGTAACATATTACAAAAATGTTTATAAACACTATCGGCATTAAAGTTTTTGAAATATATTAAATCTCTACGGACATTTTTATATTTATCATATGTTTTAATAATTTTTAATGTCTTATATATTACATAATCCCATGCTAATTTTTCATGTGGAGTCTTTTCACTATATGTCATACAGTAGGCTTTACTCCATAACACACACATTTCATTACGAATTTTTTCAAAATTTCGTGTCAATGCATTATCACGAAAGTCCAAAGAAGTAAAAAGATTATCCTTAGAAAACTTTGGATTATCTTTATGGGTTATCTTTAATGCAACTATCTCAAGATGGTCATTTATCAATCGAAAAGGGAATATAGGAGATCCTGTCGCATCATGTAATTTATCATTTTTAAAAAATAAGTTATTTAACAACCTTTCATTTGTAAGATGATTTTCCTTTGGTACATTGATAATACCATTATCGCGCATTGGATTTAAAACTATTGGTGTTTGATAGCCATCGTTTTTATGAAATAAGCCTTTAAGCCATACTTGGTTTTCATTAAAATCTTCCTTGAAATAACTCTCGCAATTATCATCATTCTTGACATTATGCCATCGATTTTCTATTGTACGTTCATTATAGTAATCTTTATAATTAAAAGAATATAGCGAATAATTGAAAATTGCGGTATAAAACATGTTATAAAGTTGTTGCATTCCCTTCCAAGACCCTTTAATAGGCATAAACCTATTGCTTTTTGCTTCTTCAGATAATAATTCTAATGGCTGATCACATATATAAATATTATCTTTCTCATCCCATTGGTAAATTGCTGCAGAAACAGATCTACCCGCAACCTTTATCTGGATATATCGATCATTCTCTTGCAAGACAATACATCCATAAACATTTTCAATAAAGAAGAGATGCTCTGCTGCTGAATGATTGACTATTTCACCTTTTGCTGCAACTGATAGATTATTTAATATTCTAATTATTAATTCTATCATTGAACTCTTACCACTTCCGTTTGGTCCAACAATTGCACCTATACTTATGCAAACATCGTCTTGATCATAAAGAATAGAATCATCAAATACACTTTTAGAAACTTTTAACTGATATCCATAAACTTCCAATTCTCCATTTTTGGAATCTAATGTATCTTTCAATTCATATCCTCTATAAAAATATAACCATGAAGAACCAAAAACTTTTTTCTGAATAGACTTGACTATTTTCAACTCTTCATCTGTTACATCTTTAGGAGTTATAGGTCTCAATGCTATTATTCTAAATCTCGACTTTGCCATTTCTTTATTTATATTTGAAATAAATTTTAATTTTATTAAATATCAACAAATAGTTACGGACACCCGTTAGTTACATATCAAACCGCATAAATACTCCACAAATATTTTTATATAATGCAGTATCGCTACGAATAAATGACTTTATACTGCTATTATTAATGAACTAACCTTTATTTTATTATGGTCTTAAAATATTTAGCATTCTATCAAACACAATTATTGTTTCATCCTTTTATTGGTTCAATCATCCATTAACAGAAGTAGTACAAGAATCTGTTCTCAACAATTTATTAATCATACATTCTCAACTGTTTGAAAAAATCTGAGGTATCCTTTTCTATTGTATCATCATTTGTATGTAAAAGGATATCATCATCCAACTGGAACATGTAAAGCACCGTGAAATAGATGTCTATTACTATTGTCTACACACGTTATTTCATTCAAATCCCATTATTATAAAAACATAGAGAATTAATTTTATCCAGTTCTTACCATAAAGAGAAAGTAAAAACTGTATTTTCACATCTAAATAATAACAAATGTTCAATAATAATTCATCAAAATATTTTTACATTTTACATTTATATCCCAACTCTTTAGCAATCGCCCTGTTAATGAAATCATTGATTGTTATTCCAGTACTTGCTGCAAATGCTGCAACACGAGCATGTAAATCAGGAGTCATACGCAAATTGAGTTTTCCACTAAATGGTTTTATTGGCTCTATTCCATCAGCCTTACACCCTTCAAGATAACTATCAATTCCATCTTCAAAATCTTTTCGAAGTTCATCAATAGTAGTTCCCTCATAAAGGATCAAGGCCTTATTACCCATTCCCTGCACCTTACCGCAAAGACAATTATCTTCTTTGCGGTATTCTACAGAACCCTTGTAACCTTTGTATTCCAAATAATCCATAATTCCTATATTAAATTATTATTTTTCAAATGTTGAAAAATTGCTTTCACCTTTCACACTTTCATTATACTGCCAGGATATGAACATGTATATTTATATATTGTCCTGTTTACTCTTTTTAAAACGAATGCGTGAACGGTAAGTCGCATCATTGTTATGCTTGAATATAACCCCAATAACTGAGTAAAGTAATACTTTCTTCTAAAATAAAATCTTTAGACAACTTCTTAAATCATTCTATAAGTTTCTCTTTTGATCACATTACATTTATATTTGTACAAAAGTACTAAATTTGGTACTAAAAACAAAGGAAATCAAAAATACTGATATCATTTTATAATCATGCTTAGAAAGAGATAAATCCTTAATAAAATAAAGATATCAACACGAAACATTCTATATGCATAAGTTGATTATACAATAATATGAATACTCCACTTTTTGTACCTTGTAGAAAATATTGAAAAGGCTTGGAAAATATACCATTTTTTCATACTTTTGTATAGAGTCAAAGGCTTTCGGAAATTGCGAAGCATTTCTAATACTTTGATTATCAGATTTTTAAATACTGTAATATTGTATCTTACGTGTATCTGAGTTTTTCAAACAAGTTTTGAACTTATTGAATACCAATGTTTGTCGAGATTTTCTAAATAACTGCATCGGAAAGTATGAGTCACAGACATTGTAAACTTAGGCAATCCATTACCTACCACCCGTTTATCCTCATCCGTACCTTTATCTATAGGAATCACTTCACCATCTTTAGAGTAAATCAACCAACCTCCGTTATCATCCAAACCCGCATACTGGAATGTGTAAAAATTACCAATGCATTCTCCTTCTTCAATACGTTGCAATACCCCTGGATTTCCTGGGTACAAGGGAAAATTACTCATCCAATAATACTTAGGACCTTCATAAAACTGATTTGAGAATGAAACAAACTTATTATTTGAAGTAGAGCCCACAAAACTAATTGTATAATTAAAATTTTTGCTCTTTACCGCATTCCAATCTAATTCGATTTCAACACCTGTATTTTTCATTGTACCTACATTAACAAATGATTGCGAAGCACCATTAGGTGGCAATGCAACATCATAAACTCCCAATAGATCCTGTTGTTTCCGACTATAATAATTTACACTACCATTCAAACGATAATTAAACAGACTGAAGTCTATTCCTACATTCCAATTTTTACCTTTTTCCCATTTCAAATTAGGATTAGCATTGGAACTGATGTTCCATTATAATAAATCAAATCATACGCCTGCATCAGGGCCAATGACTTATAACTATCAAATTCCTGATTACCTGTCACTCCGAAATCACCTCTCAATTTCAAATCACTAATCCATTGGATATTTTTTATAAAATCCTCCTCACTGATTCTCCAACCAGCAGAAACGGCTGGAAACGATCCCCATTTGTTACTAACACCAAATTTGGAAGAGCCTTCATGACGAAGAGAAAATGTAGCAAAATATTTATCTCTAAAATTATAACTCAGACGACCAAAGAAAGCAATTAATTTGGAATCATTCCTGTAAGACCCCATACCTAGGCGTCCCTCCACTTCACTATTGTAAGTTCCAGCACCCAAGTTGTCAGGTCCTAACAAATCTGAAGCAAAGTTCTTATTCTCAGCATTCAATCCGTCATTTACAAAGTATTGATAAGAATATCCTCCCATAAACTTTACATGATGGTTACCAGTGTCATAACCGTAATTTACCAACCATTCCAAAGATTCTTGTTTATTCTTGTCATATTTACGGCTAGCTTCTCCCTGAAATCCACTTTTGTCTTCTATGGTAGAAATCGAAGGACGAAACCAACTGTAATCGGTTTCTATAATCTGCTGAGCCAATGTAATTTGTGTACTTAAATAATGATTCTTATCTCTACACAACAGCGGAAACAAATTCAACTTAAACGTACCATCCCAACTTAAGATAGTACGCTCACCACCACTTTTCTCCAACTTCAAGATTTCAACCGGATTATTGGTGGAATAAGTAGTTATCTGAGTATATTTACCCGGTTGCTCCGGGTCCATCACTGGAATAGTGGGATTTATCAACAATGCAGAACGAAAAGTATCATAATCTGCATCCTGATACTTCACTGTGCGCGGAGCCACATTCAGAATGACATTGTACAAGTCACTTTTTCCTGTATGATTTAATGACAAACGGGCCCCTACCTGCTGCCTTTCCGAACGCAAGTCTATACCATCTGTATTTTTATAATCCACTGTTGCTTTATAATTAGTCTTAGTATTACCACCCATAACCTGCAAAGTATGACTATGAGATACAGCCACTTTAGTCAGTTCATCAAACCAATCAGTATCAGCGCCATAATCATCTCCCCGTTTCTGTTCTCTAAAATCTGTAGCCGACAATACATTCAACTCTCTGACAGGTGTAGTTATATTCACAAATCCCGAATACGAAGTATGAATTTTTCCATCCATAGTACCTTTTTTGGTAGTAACTACAATCACCCCATTCGATCCACGGGTTCCATAAATGGCCGAAGCTGCCCCATCTTTCAAGACATCAATAGATCCAATATCATTTTCATTCAAATTATCAAGACTACCGCCTGGTATACCGTCAATTACAATCAGCGGACCCAATCCGGCTGAACGCGAGGATACTCCACGTACCTGAATACTGGGTGAAGAATTAGGATCAGAAGGAGTAGAATTCTCTACTGCAAGACCTGAAACCTTTCCCTGAATCTGCATGGCAGGATTACCACTCCCAATCTGCAACATATCCTTACCTGATATGTGGGAAACTGCACTAGTCAGTTCCTTCTTTGAAATGGAACCATAACCTATTACTACCACTTCATCCAACAGCTCCACATCTTCTTTCATCATAATACGAAGTAACTTTGTATCCTTCAATCTTATCTCCTGTGAAGCATAGCCTATATAGCTTACTACTATTACATCTCCTTGCTCAGCGGACAGCGAGAATCTTCCGTTTATATCTGTCACCGTGCCTTGCATATCTCCTTTCAGCATCACAGTAACACCAATCAGCGGTTCGCCCAAAACATCGGTCACTACTCCCGTTACCCCCTGTTGCTGCGCTGCCAATGCAACATCACGAGTAAGGATGATATGATTTCCCTCCATTTTATAACCGATGGAAGAGCCGGTCAGCAATATAGGCAGCACCTCGGACACAGGTTTACCATTCACCTGTATGGTTTTACGCATCTTCACGTTCACATCTTCCTTATATATAAAAAGATAGTCCGTTTGAGACTCTATCTCATTCAATATAGATTCCAACGGGGCATCGCTTCTATTGATAGTTACCCTCGCATTCTGTGAGTGACTATTTTCGGCCATCAGGCTGAACAGGCAGAAGAACAATAAGAATATTGATATTCGCATAATTCTAAATAATTGTTTTAAATCCGGATTTTCAAGATAATAAAGATCCGGCAAAGGAATGTTTTTCATATCTTTGCAAATGGTTATTAATACGATTTATTAAAAATAATTGTGTTAGTCGGGTCGGTGGGTGGTGCAAACACCCATCGGCTCTTTAGTTGTTTTTCATTAGGATTGCTTCATAGGCTGATTTTCCATTTTAGAAGGTTAATACATTTCTTACTTTATATGAATGACGTCATTATCCCGATTTCTTTGATAAGTAAAGGCTACATCGTTTTGCAGAACACGCAGCGCATAGTCCAATCCATCAGAAATCCTGAATTTTCCAGTTAATGCAACCTTTGCTATTTCCTTTTTATCCATCTGTATGCTCAGATCATAATATTTCTCCAAATCTTTTATAATATCAGCAAAAGGTTTATTTCTAAAACAATATAACCCCTCTTTCCAACGATATACATTATAATCATCAATTTTACTCACCACCAATCGGCCGTCTATCAAAGTCGTTTTCTGATTGGGTACCAAGACGACGGAATTTTTGTCATCGTGAGGTAATTTTACCTTTACTTTGCCCTCCATCAAAGACGTTTCGAATATTTTTCGTGCTGAATAAGCTTCCACATTAAATTTTGTTCCCAATACTTCTACATCCAATGTACTTGTATGTACCACAAACGGACTCTTTTCATTATGAACCACCTCAAAGTAAGCCTCTCCATCTAATATCACCTCCCGTTTGCCTGTCATAAAAGAAACAGGATATTGCATTTTAGTTCCGGCATTCAGCCAAACGTTTGAACCATCAGGCAAATCGAGGTTCACACGCTGACCGGCCGGCACGGTAATGGTCTGCATCGCTAAATACATATCTTCATTATCTTTACCTATTGAAAATAATACAGCCGTCACACTCACCGTTATCACTATTACAGAAGCTATTTTCAGGAATTCCCTAATAAAATAGTTCCTCCTGTTCCTCATTCTCTGTATATCAGTCCGTCGGGAATGACCTGCAAGAATCATGGCATTAAACAGTTTGCGTTCCCTACGCAACAGCCCGGCATTCTCCTCAGAAGCATCAGCCCATTCTTTAACCACTTTCATATCTTCTAAAGAAGCATGACCTTCAAAAAAACGGTATAACAAATCCTTATCCATAAATACTTTTGTTTTACGTATTTATAGTAATAGCGGATGGGAAAGAACATTCCCTAGTGAAAAACTGTTTTTTTTAATGCAAATAGAAAAAAAGTAAGGATACCGGCAGATAATCCTTCAATGCAAGACGTAACGTCCTGGTAGCTTTCGATATATGAAATTCCACTCCCTTAGTTGTAATATCCAATAGTTCTGCTATTTCTTTATGGGATTTATTTTCATTACGACTCATCACAAAGATTTTCCGAGTCTGTTCGGGCAAAGCATCCAGTATCCTATCAACAATCTCCTGTATTTCCTTTGTAAAAACCTCATAGGGCTCGAAATCTTCCAAAGTCATGATTCTGCCCGACAATTCCCATGCATAGATTCGGGCTATTTCGTCAGAAGCATCCTGATAAACTTGTTGATGGCGCAAATAGTCAATACACTTATGCTTTATCGTGGTCAAGACATAAGCCGGAATATTAGTATCAGCAGACAAACGATCTTTGTTCTCCCAATAGTACATCATTGATTCCACAACAAAATCTTCGGCAACAGCTTCATCATGCACATAAGTACAGGCAAAGTGGACAAAACGTTGCTGGTAGTCTATAAAGAATTTATTAAATGCATTCAAATCAATGCTCATTGCCTATCAAACCGTATTAAATAAAAGGAGAATAATGGTACAAATATACACTTTTACTTTTAAAAGCAAATGAAAGCTACCTCAAATTTTATGCCTCCAACAACGATAGTAATCCACCAAACAAAGAAAATATTCCTCCAAAGTTTCCCCGCCTTAAATAAAAGCAGTAACTTTATCCAATAATATACTAACATTAGGAAATAATGAACAACCCAGAACTACAGCGTGCCTGGCAAATAATAGAGAATACTGGCACCCATCTCTTCCTCACCGGAAAAGCAGGAACCGGAAAAACAACCTTCCTACACAATCTGAAGAAAGAATCTCCCAAACGCACAGTCATAGTCGCCCCCACCGGAATAGCTGCCATCAATGCGGGAGGCGTTACCATCCACTCCTTTTTCCAACTGCCATTTGCACCTTTCATCCCCGATACCACGTTCAATACCGAACAAAAACATTTCCGGTTCAGCAAAGAAAAAATTAACATCATCCGAAGCATGGATCTGCTGATCATTGATGAAATAAGTATGGTGAGGGCAGATCTGCTGGATGCCATCGACTCCGTACTCCGCCGGTATCGGGACCGATACAAACCCTTTGGAGGCGTACAATTGCTGATGATTGGTGACCTGCAACAGCTTGCCCCCGTAGTGAAAGAAACGGAATGGAATATGCTGAGTCACTATTATGATACCTCCTATTTCTTCGGAAGCCGCGCCTTGAAAGAAACCACCTACGCCACCATCGAACTGAAACAAGTCTACCGCCAGAACGACCCCTATTTCCTTTCCTTGCTGAACAAAGTCCGGGAGAATAAAGCCGACGAACAGACACTCGCAGAATTGAACCAAAGATATATTCCCAATTTCCATCCTGTCAAAGAAAAAGGATATATCCAACTCACCACTCACAATTACCAAGCACAACAGATTAATGATCACGAGCTTTCACTCATCAAAGAACCGGTTTTCAGTTACAAGGCAGAAGTCACCGGAATTTTTCCTGAATATTCTTATCCTACAGATGAAACATTGATGCTGAAAAAAGGAGCGCAAATCATGTTCGTCAAAAATGACCCTTCCCCGGAAAAACGTTATTACAATGGTATGATTGGCGAAATCACTTCTATAGATGAGGATGGATTTACCGTCCGCACCAAAGAAAAGAATGAAAAAATCATTGTCCAACCCGAGGAATGGACAAACAGCAAATATGTGCTAAATGAAGAAACAAAGGAAATAACCGAGGAACAAGAAGGAGTCTTCAAGCAATACCCTGTAAAACTGGCATGGGGCATCACTATTCATAAAAGCCAAGGACTGACTTTTGAACACGCCATTATTGACGCCCGCTCCGCTTTCGCCCACGGACAGGCATACGTTGCCCTGAGCCGATGCAAAACATTGGAAGGGATGGTTCTCAGTTCCCCACTTTCCGTCAACGCCATTATCAACGATACAATAATCGATGACTATAATCAGTATATAGAAACACATACCCCCAATGAAGAATTACTCCATGCCATGCAACAAACTTATTTTCTCAATCTCGTTAGCGAGCTATTCGATTTCTCACCGATAGCCCGTTCATTCAATGAGCAAGCCCGACTGATTGACGAACATTTCTACAAGCTCTTCCCTCAGTTACTGGCAGAATATAAAAAGCAGATACAAATATTTACTACTGAGATAGTGGATGTATCCTATCGTTTTCACAAACAATATGAACGTCTGGTAACACAATCTACTGATTATAATACGAATAACGACCTACAAATACGCATCATAAAAGGAGCCGCCTATTTTGAACAAAAACTACGCCCTTTCCATAAACTGGCTGAAGCGACCAATCTTCCCACGGACAATAAAGAACTAAGAAAGAAAACGAACAACACCTTGGAAGAGTTCTTAAACACTTTGACACAGAAACTTTCCTTGCTACAATATGTAGAAGATAATGGTTTTCACGCCAGTGACTATCTACGTAAAAAAGCGTATATCCTTTTAAGCGAAACCGATAATAAAAACTCCTCAGGTACAACGGCACACGACAGAAAAGAGCGCACCCCCAGAGAACGCGTATCCAGAGAACGGAAGAGAATTGAAGTTCCCAACGACATACTCCATCCAGAACTTTATCGGAAAATCACCGAATGGCGTGGAACTAAAGCAAAAGAAACCGGTATGCCGGCCTATGTCATTATCCAGCAAAAAGCTCTGTTGGGAATGGTCAATCTATTGCCTAATGATGCAGAATCATTGGAAGCTGTCCCTTATTTCGGACGTAAGGGGGTAGAGAATTATGGTTTGGAACTTCTGGGAATTATCCGGAATTATATGAAAGAACAAAATCTGCAACGCCCTGAAATAAGAACCGTATTTGTTCCCCGGGAAAATAAAAAAAAATAAAGAAGACACCAAAAAGGTCAGTTTCAGATTATTTAAAGAAGGGATGAAGGTAAAGGAAATCGCTGAATTCCGGGAATTGACTACCGGTACCATCAGCAACCACCTTTTACACTATGTCCGGACCGGAGATATCAAACTACAAGAATTAGTCGACCAAGAAAAAATAAATTATATTACAGCTCATCTCCAGAAATTCTCCTCTCTGCCACAAGGAGTGAAGGAAATAAAAGAAAAGTTAGGCGAATATACTTCTTACGATGAAATACGTTTTGTCTTTGAAGCATATAAAAAACATATACCGGCATAAATTTCACTCATATTGAAGTTGCAAAAAGTAAGTGCACTTCATGAAACAAGTAAGTATACTTAAAATGACGAAGTAAGTACACTTACTTGTTTTGCTACATAAAAGTGACTATCCGGATGAGAAAGATGATAAGGAGATTTGTGAATAGATGAAATAATAGTGAATGGTTAACAAGAAAAAGGAGGGGAAAGGAAGAGTCTTTCATAAACCGATTAGGAAAAATGATCCTTGAAACTGATATTTAACATCTTTATCTCATTGAATCATGTTATTTGTTTTTTTGAGCAATATGCGATATTCCATTTATAAGGAACGTACAAAATAACATGCATTCTCTCTTAAAATCGCCACCATGAGTGTTTCATAGCCTGTAATTTATTAAGAATAACAAAAAAAAATAAAAGAAAAGATAGCGTTATATTCTTATAAAATAATACATTTGCAGCAACTGAAATAGAAAGGGAATAAGATCCCTAAACCAAACTATTTACTAATTTAACCTTATTAATCTATGCAATTCTACCAGAAAAGAAGGGAAAATTGTGTAAAGACACACGTAATTTTGAAAAAAGCCTCTTTTTATGCGTGTCTTACACTATTTGCCGGAATGGCTTTCCCAATGCCTTTGTGGGCTTCGCAGTCAACTGCCATCGTGCAACAGCATGTCAAACAAATTACGGGTATCGTAAATGATACAAGCGGAGCTCCTGTAATCGGTGCCAATGTAGTAGAAGTGGGAAGCACCAACGGTACTATTACAGATGTGGATGGCAAATTCACATTAAATGTATCCGTAGGGGCTAAACTGAAAGTTTCGTATATCGGTTACAACGACCAACAAATTACCGTAGGCAACAGCAACAGTTACACCATTATCTTGAAAGAAGATACAGAATCTTTAGATGAAGTGGTAGTAGTAGGATACGGTACTCAAAAAAAAGTAAATCTGACAGGTTCTGTGGCAACCATCTCATCCGATAAGCTAGTCAACCGCACCAGTGCCAATGTCACCAACATGCTGGCAGGACAAATGCCAGGTGTCACCATTATCCAAAATACCGGCCAGCCGGGAGCTGATGCCGGAGTACTGCGTGTGCGTGGTCTAGGAACTATGGGAGATGCCAGTGCCATGGTTGTGGTGGATGGTGTAGAATCTACCATGAGCAGCGTGGACCCCAACGATATTGAAAACATCTCTATATTAAAAGATGCAGCCGCCTCAGCCATTTATGGTGTACGTGCTGCCAATGGCGTTATCCTTATCACAACCAAAAAGGGAACCAAAGGACGTACCATTGTATCATACGATGGATATGTAGGCTGGCAAAGTGCCTCACGTATGCCCAAATTTTTGGATTCTTACAATTATGCTGTGCTGATGAATGAAGCTTACACCAATGACGGTTTGAAAGGTCCGTATGACGAAACAGCCCTACAAAAGTTCAAAGACGGAAGTGATCCCGACTTTTATCCCAATTCCGACTGGCTGGGTACGCTATTAAGTGAAAACGGCCTGTTCAACAACCATCACTTGAGTATCAAAGGCGGTGGAGACAAAGTAACTTACTCGCTGGCATTCAACTATCATGATAAAGACGGATTGATAGTCAATACCAACTACAACAAGTTCAATGTACGTGCCAACATTGACGCTCAGATAAACAGTCGTCTGAAACTGACTACAAATATGGCGGTATACCGCAGTAATATGACTGCTCCGGCGGCAGGTATCAGCAACCTGATGCACTATGCTTTCCGTGAGACTCCGGTTACTCCCATCCAATTGAGCAACGGCAACTATGCTTTATTCAAAAACGAGCACAACTCCGTAGCCTATGCACGTGAAGGAGGAACCTACAAAGAGATAAACAGCAATTTCCAAGGTAACGTAGGAATGGAACTGGACATCATAGACGGACTGAAACTGAGAGGAGTCGCCGCCTCGACTTTCAACCTGACCGACAATCCCACCCACGTAAATACCATGACATTCTATCAGGCAGGTTCAGACACACCGGTAAAGAAAACCACTAACTCCATCACAGAATATGACATCAAAAGTATGGAACTGAACTTGCAAGCTTATCTGGACTATAATAAAACCTTCGGCAAACACACAATAGGAGCCTTATTAGGTTACTCACAAATTTATAAACAGACACGCTATCTGCAAGCTTACCGTAAGAACCTGCCCAACTCCAACTCACTGGACCAGATCAACGCCGGTGAAGTGACAGGACAGACAACATACGGTACAGAAATAGAATACGCCCTCCGCTCAGCTTTCGGACGCGTGAATTATTCATACGATGACCGCTATCTGCTAGAAGCCAACCTGCGTTATGACGGCACTTCACGCTTCCCCAAGAACAACCGCTTCGGCGCATTCCCCTCTTTCTCCATCGGATGGAGAATATCGGAAGAAGAGTTCTTCAAAGCCGATTGGGTGGATAATTTGAAACTACGTGCATCATGGGGATTGCTAGGTAATCAGGAAACCGTAAACTCGGACAACAGTTCTAACTATTATCCGTATCAGAACACCTATCTGTTCGGTTATGACTATAGTTTCGGCAACACTTTGACTCCGGGTATTTCCATTTCCAACCCGATGGCTAACCAAGATATTACGTGGGAGAAAACCGATCAATGGAACGTAGGTGTGGACGCCGCTTTTTTGGGCAATAAACTGACATTGGGCGCAGACTGGTTCCGCAAGGAAACACGGGACATATTACTGCAACTTCCAGTTCCCAACATGATGGGAGTCAGCGCTCCGATGCAAAATGCCGGCGTAGTGCGTAATACCGGTATCGAACTGCAACTGGGACATAACAACCGTATCAATGATTGGAGCTATTCTATCGGAGCCAATTTCAGCTATGTAACTACCAAAATCATGGATTTGAAAGGCGGTGACACACCGGGGCAATCCGTAGGCGACCCACTGTGGGCATATTACGGCTACGTATGCGACGGCATCTTCCAAAACGAAGAAGAGATCAAGAATCATCCTACACAGAGCATGGGTACTCCGGTTCCGGGTGACTTAAAATACCGTGACCTGAACGGAGACAAAGTAGTAGACAGCAAAGACCGGCAAGTATTGGGTTCTTACTTCCCGAAAATCAACTTCGGTCTGAATCTTTCAGTTCAATATAAAGACTTCGACCTAAGTGCACTGCTGCAAGGTGCAGCTGATGTAAAGAGTGCTCCTGTAGCCGAAATCAGATATGCCTTCTACAATGGCGGTAAAGTAACGGAACAGCATCTGGACCGTTGGACTCCGGAAAACCCGAATGCCACTTATCCCCGATTATCCATGAGTGACTCCAAAAACCGCGTGACTTCCAGTTTCTGGATGCAGGATGCCTCTTATGCCAAGCTGAGAAACCTGCAAGTAGGTTACAGCCTGCCCAAACAGCTGATATCCAAATACGGAATCAGCCGTTTGAGAGTGTATTGCAGTATCGACAATCTCTTTATGATTTCCGGCTTCGACGGTGTAGACCCCGAAGCCATCAGCGGCAACTATTATCCATTGACCCGAAATTATTCCTTCGGTCTGAATGTAACATTCTAAACACTGACAACTATGAGACTAAAATATAACTTTATAGGATTAATATTGGCATGCGGCCTTGGTCTGAGCTCTTGCAATGACAGTTTTCTGGACAGAAATCCTAAAGACCAATTATCCGATGCATCTTTCTGGAAAAACGCAGAAGATGCCCAGAAATTTGCAACCGGAATTTATCTGTATCTGATAGAACCGGAAAACCATACTATCATGACAGACTGCTACACAGATAATGCTATTCCTGTACATGTCACAGCCGAACAGGGACAGTTGTCTGCTGGTACGGCAACTTCCAGCAACCCACATTTCCTACAATTATGGAAAAATGCCTATCAATGCATCCGCAGATGCCTGGTATTTTACGAGCATATAGGCGATGTGCCGATGGATGAAAAAGAAAAAGCGCAACTGACAGCCGAAGTACAGTTTCTCGAAGCTTTCTCATACGCTAACATATTAAAATATATGGGTGGCGCCTCCCTGCTGGATCATCCGTTGGAACTGAACGAGAAACTTCCTTCACGCAGTTCTGAAGAGGAGACTTATAATCATATAGTAGGATTATTGGATAAAGCAGCAGCCAGCTTGCCCGATATCCGCAGCAACAGTGACCACGGAAAACCGAGTGCCGGAGCCTGCTACGCACTGAAAGCCAGAGTTGCTTTCTACGCACACAAATATGATGTGGCGGAAGCTGCCGCACGCAAAGTAATGGGCATGAATGTGTATGGACTGTATGATAACTATGGTGACTTGTTCCAACCTGTAGCAGAGTTATGTAACGAAATCATCTTTGATCGCGAATATCTGGAAAACCCGAAAAACTCTAATGAAGGCAGTTATATAGGACAGTTCTTCGCTCCCGTCATGATGGGAGGATGGGAAGCTTTATCACCTACTCAAGACTTGATAGACTCCTATCCATGCAAAGATGGCAAATCAATCAAAGAGTCTCCTTTCTATAATCCGGAAGACCCGTTTGCCGACCGTGACCCCCGTCTAGGCTTCTCAGTACTGTGGAACGGGTCACAAATAGCAGGAAAGACTTTCAACCTGAACAATATGGGAGATGGCAGCCATACCCGTACAGGATATAGCATGAAAAAGTATATCAATCCGGACAATGACGGTATCAATAATTATGACTGGACCAACTTTATCTATATCCGCTATGCAGAAGTGCTGCTGACCTTCGCCGAGGCTCGTAACGAAAATCTGTCTGCTCCGGATACGGAAGTATATGATGCGGTCAATCAAATCCGTCAGCGTCCCAGCGTAAATCTTCCTCCTCTGCCTTCCGGCTTGTCCAAAGATCAAATGCGCGAAGCTATCCGTTTGGAACGTCGTTTGGAATTTGCTTTCGAGGGAATGCACCTGTTTGATACCCGTAGCTATAAAACAACTGAAAAGGATGTTACTAAACCAGTATACGGGGTAAATGCAAAAGGAGAAAGCATTTTTATTGAAACCCGCAAGTTCAATACCAACCGTGACTATCTGTGGGCTATCCCCTTGGAAGAGGTAGACCTGGCTCAGGGTGCACTGAAACAGAATCCGGGTTGGGATTAACCCGGTCATTTATTTGGAGGGACAGACTCATAAAGCTGTCCTTCCAACTCTTTCTACACATCTCTTTTCATTGAAAGCAAAAGTAATTACCTTTCCTCTCGAAAAAAGATAAAGCACTTTCAAGGAATATATGGTTTTCCCACCACCAATTTATCTCCGGAAAAATCGACTTCAAACAAGCGAGGAGTACGAATATAACGTCCGTTTACATCCTTATGACTATGTACAGACATCAACCATTTACCGTCCAAGGTCTGAAACAACATCCCATGACCGAAATTGGGAGGAGTAATCGGGTCTTTCTCCTGTATCCATGGTCCATCCAAGGTTCCGCTTTCAGAATAAGCCACTCCCTGAGTGTACACATTATAAATCCAACTAGTCCAAATCATACCGAGTCTACCTGTTCCTGTACGGAATAGATACGGACCGTCAGTGACTTTATTCGGTTTGTCCTTGCCATCCGCATCTTTTTCACGGCTCCACGGCGATTCGCTGGCACGGAACAGCAATTTCCCTTCGCCTATGGTTCCACTTAAGTCAGGCTTCAGTTCTATTTTCTCTATCGTACCGTCCAAGGCTTGCAACCATTCATAACAATATACCATATAAGGCTTTCCGTCCTTATCCACCCAGAAAGTCCCATCCAAGGTTGGTTTATCAGCAGGCAGGTAAGTGGAATCCTTCATCGGAACGTAAGGTCCGTCCGGGTTATCGCTCACCAAAACATGACTGGCACGGCGCTCTATTACATTCCCTTGTACCGTATCAATCTTCACCGCCTGATTGGTGAAAGTGGCAAAATAATAATACTTGCCCTTATACGGATGTAACTCGGCAGCCCAAATCATTGGTTTCGGTCCCATCCACGAACCGGAATCAGTCTTTGCCACATGAAACGGTCCTTCCCAAAGTTTCAAATCCTTGCTTTTCCAAAGCATACCGCCGGTTCCGGTCATATAATACATAGCCGTCTTCCTGTCTGCCAAAATGCAAGGGTCACTCAGTACAATAGAATCCAAAGGCACTTCCTTCCGTCTTTCCTGCTGACGTTCTTGGCAAGCAGACACCAGCCACGAAAGAGAAAAACCTAACAACAAAAACAATCCAATCTTTTTCATGCATATTCTATTTTAAGTTTCACAAATTCGACATTACAAATATACGAACCTAGAAAGGTAATGAAAACAGAAAGGCACATTTCCTCACGAAATATGCCTTCAATTCTAACTTAACCTAACCTAAAATTCTATTATCACATCACAGTATGTTAACCTTCTTCCTAAAAACCTATCTTTAATACCTATTATCTCTTTTTACCGATAGCAAAGATAAAAAATCTGATTGACAACCATAGGGGTAAAATCGAGCAAGATGGATGCAATAATCAGTCAAGAACAGACTATTGCACTATTTTCCATCCTTCAGACTATTTTCAACAGGGATTACTGAAAGAAATCCAGTGTCCAGTTGTCCATCCACTCCACGTATGGAATTCCTTCCTTGAATTGAACAGGTAACCAAATGTAACGGGCATCACTGGGATGCTCCGGACGCCAGATATCCGCCATAAATATAAAGGCGTCTTTCTTCCCCCCCACTTTCAGAATATAAGTGCTCTGTCCGCCAAACGTAAGTTCCGACTTAGGTCCCACACAAGGGTTGGGATGCTGAGACCACGGTCCGAAGATGGAAGAAGACGAGAACATACGAGCCTCATTGGGAGCCCAACCGGTACAACCGGAAGTGATCATCCAGTAGGTTCCGTCTTTTTTGAAGATAGCAGGTGCCTCATTGTGTCCTGCCGGAGCCACACGCACATAATTCCCTGTGTGTGAAAGATAGTCATCGCTCAATTCCGCTATTTGGAGTGTGAGGTTTTCTTCGGAAGAGTAAATATGGTAGGCTTTACCATCCTCATCTACATAAAGAGTCATATCGCGAGACATCTGTCCGCCATCCAAATCACGCTTTACTATCAAGCCTTTGTTCACAGCATCCGTCCATTCGGGAGTCCACCATTTTTCATAATTCTTGGCATTCAGAGTATCCAGCACTGCAACAGCCTGTCCGTCCATATCAACAGGCAGCTTACCAGCATTGACACGTCCCGAACGGATGAAACGGTAAGGACCGGCAGGAGTATCACTGACTGCTACCCCGGCACGGGCGGCTGCATAACCTTTTCCTTTCAATTCCAGATGGAACCACATCACAAACTTCCCTGTTTTCGCATTATATATCACTTTAGGACGTTCCAATATACATCCACGCGCTATGTCGCTGCTGTCGTTATCAACAACAGAAAGCGCTACGCCTTCGTTCTTCCAGTCAGTAAGATTCCGAGAAGAATAGCACATTACTCCCACCATGGCACTGCTGGTAGTATCGCATTTATTCTCACCGAACCAATAGTATGTTCCATCATGGTACATTACTCCGCCCCCATGGGCATTGATATGCTCTCCGTTGTTATCAGGCCATATCTCACCTGAACGAATGGGTTGCAACGGTTCATTGCTGCATCCGCAAAAGAAAATCAAAGCTGTGCACAACTCACACAAGCTGTTTCTCAGTTTACTCATCATGAATTATTTTATATAAAATGTTTCTTATTCAGATGGAAGCAAAGCATCGTAAGACATCCCCCAATGTTCTGCCAGGCGTTCCGCTTCCTAGCGGGTAAGATGAATGATTGCCCCATGTTTGGGAGAAGTAAAGTTAGTAGTCCTCATCACTCCTTGGTTAAACTGTCCCAAAGGAGTGAAATGTACGAAGTCGGAAGTTTCACTGAATCCGAAATTATGAACCTTCTGCCCGTACACATCATACATCAACACCCATCTATCCTCACCAATGCGTTTCCACAAGTTCGGAGCTTCGCACGCCGTGGGTTCAGGATCATACCAACGGGCATTATACTCGTAATCACTGTTTACCCTATCCGAAACAGCCTGCTTGATACCGGCGCCCCCATCGTGCGAAACGTAAAACATGTGATATTTATCTTCTATACGGGTAATATCCGCATCGATAGCAGAAATCTTCTCATCGGGATATTGAAAAAGAAGCTGAGGTAAAGTTTCCAACTTATCAAAGTCGTCATTGACATATACATAATAAAGTTTGTTCGCTTCATTCTTAAAGCGCATGGTGAAATACATCATCAACTTTCCTTTTTTATCATCATAGGTCACTTCAGGAGCCCAAGCGCAACCTACCTCACTGTAAGCAGCAGATAATTTGTCAAAGCGCAGATTAGTACGCTTCCAGTGAATCAGATCCCAAGATTTCATCAATACCAGCCCCCGGTTGTTACCCCATCCGTACTCTTTTCCATCGCGTTCCCATTCTGTATCACGATATCCGTCACGCTGCGCATAAATATGCAAATCGGTCATCGACAGATAGAATGCTCCATCCGGACCACGGAAGATATGCGGATCGCGGATACCTTTCTGTTCAGCTATCGTATCTCCGGCTATGACGGGCTTTCCTTCGTTCAAGGCGGTAAAAGTGTAGCCGTCGGGACTGATTGCCATGTGAAGTCCATGGTCCTCGTCTTTGTGGAAGACCATCAGATAGGCGCTCATATCTTTCTCTCGCGGAACTGCATTCCGATAACGGAAGCGGCTGAAACCCGAACTTCCTTTTCCAGCGGAAAACAGACCAACACGCAAAGCATAAAAACCACCATAATTATTGTGATGCAAGGAGGAAACATCCATATCACTGGCAAGGACAGTCCATTCTTCCCCGTCTTTACTCACCTCGACGGACAGACGGTTACCGCAATTGTGCAGTCTGGCAAAGAAATGTTTCCCAATACGATTGGGAAGTTCCGTCTTGTGCTCCGCATTCCGGTAAATATAGAATCTCTTTCCATCGGAAACGACTCCGGCATAAGCCTTTTCATTATAATACAGGATAAGCCCGGCCACATTTCCATTCCCTGTCCGGATTTCCACTTGTGTTTCGTAATTTTTGTCTTCAGCGGTGGTCAACAACACCCGTCCGTCGGCAGGAGTCCGACCTTTGGCCTTCATCCATAAGATATCCTCCTTGAAAGTCAGGGATTTGGGAGCATATTCTTTCCAAAAAGTCCACTGAAGTCCCAATTGAGGACCTTTGAAATCATCGGACAGTTCCAATCCATGTTTGATTTCCTGCTCCGGAGTGACAGGGGTAGCGGCAGATACGGTACGATACCAGCCGTCTTCCGTCCATTCTATCGGTTCAATCAAGGTGGAGCGTCCTAATGTATGATAGCCATTGGCATATGCATGATAAACAATCCACCAGTTGCCGTTCACATCATCTATCAACGTGCCGTGGCCTTTAGACCACCAACTATCCGTTGCACTATATGTATGCACAATGGGATTGTAAGGTGAATTCTCCCAGGGGCCGGTCACACTTTTTGAACGGGCTGATACAACCATGTGGCTGGTTGCGGGTCCTGCGGTTCCTCCTTGAGCAGAAGTGAGATAATAGTAGCCATTGTGTTCATTCAGTTTCGGGGACTCCAGACACATGCATTCCGTATCCCAATGATCAGGATATTTCCATCCGTCATATACTTTCTTCTTCTCCCCAACGGTAGCAAGTCCGTCTTCTGTTAACCGGATCACCTCCCCTTTATCCACATAAAGATAGCGATTTCCCTCCCTATTCACGACATGACCAGGGTCAATTCCTCCTACCTTCAAGTCTACGGGAAGACTCCACGGCCCACGAATATCTTTCGCCCACATCACCCAATTGGTTCCTGCGGCAGGATAATAAATATAATAAGTATCTTTGTATTTCAACAAATCAGGTGCCATGGCAGAGCCTTCATATTGAGGCATGACACGACATAACGGCTCCCAGTTCATTAAATCCTGCGAGTGCCAGATTAAGAATCCGGGAGCGTAATAGAAAGGAGAATGAGTCATGTAGTAATCCTTGCCGTCACGCATAATGGAAGGGTCAGGATAATCACCCGGAAGAATCACTTTAGGATAAGTCTGTGCATTCATCTGCAAAAATGACAAAAGCAATAAAAGAGATAATAAAAGTCGCATCATAGTATTTTATGGGGTTATTCATTACCTGTCATCGAGTTCCAACCCGATACAGCTGTTTTTTATTCCTCAAAAATACATATTCTGCTAATAAAAAAGGGGGTATAATTCGTGCAAAATAGGACAGAAATCAGCCAAAAGCCGCTTTTTATTCTTTCTAAAGAAATAAATCACGTCGGATTTACCAAACTAGAGGAAATAAAATAAGGGCACTCTCTTTAAGAGATATGCCCTTCATGCTCTTTCAATATTTTATATATCTATCTTCTTACTTATATCCGACAGAATCAATAACCCGGATTCTGTTTCAAATCTCCGTCTTTGTTCAATTGAATCTCGGTGAGAGGTATCGGAAGCAGTGTATGGATATTGGCATCAAAACCTGTAATCACCTTATTGCTTGGTGCGGCAGGTTCCATATCCCCATTCAGTTTGATACGTTCGGCCAACGTATTGGTCCGGACTAAAGTCATACGACGGTTCTCCTCACTAATCAATTCACGGGCACGTTCATCCAAAATGAAGTCAATGTCAATCTGATCAGCCGTTACTTTACCAGCACCCGGAGCCACCGCACGATAGTCTTTAAAGGCACGGTCGCGCAACACATTGATGTCATCAGCCGCCCCCTGTGTATTCCCCTGACGGAAACGAGCCTCTGCACGGAGCAAGTAAGTTTCTCCCAAACGCATCACAGGCCAGTCCTTCACTACAGCATAACCAAAATCATCGGTTTCATCATAAGCCCCCCATTTAGTGGGATGAGGATAAAATACGTTCAATGAATCTCCCTCGTGAGGGATGACCTGGTCGCCCGTTTTTAATGTCACATTTCTTACACCTTTGTCTTTATCCACCAAGAACCCTTTAGCATCAATACCAACTTCTTTTGAAAAACCGAGCTTGTTATACCACATTACACGACGGATATTATAATTAGAATTACGGATATCACCTTTCTCATACAATCCGTATTTCACAAAATTGCTGATACGCAAACGGCCATTACCACGACCGCCTATGGAATCCGCATTCACCATACCATCCAGTTTATGGAAAGCAGGAACCCAGTTACGGCGTTGTTGCGGATTGTCAATTGTACCGCCATTCACATCACGGTTATACTCCATTTCGAAAGTCCAGATAGCCTCCATATTCCCCTGTGAACGACGCTGATTCCCCCAACGGAACATATCATGATAATAATCACCCGGCTCGGCCGCATATTTACCATATCTTGCTGAAATCAGTTCATATTTACCACCTGTTATAATAGGCGTCACCGCATCTTCCGCCTTTTTGAAATAGGAAGCATCACGCATACCCATCCGAAGATAGGCTTCTCCTGCCAACTGTCTTGCCATGTCCTGATTTATACGGCTTTCATTTTTGGCAGCTCCCACTACCGGAAGATTAGACATGGCATAAACCAAGTCAGAATCAATGACTCCATCCACCTCGGCAACCGCATTACGGGTATAATCTGTACGCGGAATACTAGTAGATTCTGTCACTAAAGGTACATCTCCCCATAATGTCACCAACATATTGTATGCATAAGCACGAAAAAACATGGCTTCGGCTGTTGCCGCCGCATCACCGCCTTCAGCTTGTGAAGCGATAATCTGATTCGCACTATTAATGAGCTCATATAATTTTTCCCAAAGGAAACTTACCCCTGCATTCTCTGCATTCAATTCCTGATATCTGTAAAAAGGAACCTCTACCCCCTGAGTGTCACCGGGAGCACCTACATCCGTACCTACCTGCCAGCATCCTACAAATCCCTGCTGACTGGACATTCCCCATATAGCAGCATATTGACGGTGCAGACCTACCAATTTCGCATTTACATCTGATACTTCCGGACCATAACTAGAGTACATTTTCTCATCCAGAAAACTATCGCTGCATGATGTAGTCCCAATAACAAATGCCGATGCAGCAAAAGTTGTTAATAATATATTTCTAAATTTCATAGTTCTTCGTTTTTTAGAATGTTAAATTAACTCCAAATACACAACTCTTAGTCATCGGGTAGTTACTGCTGTCATATACAGTTTCACCTCTTGTACTATCCCATGAACTATTACCACGAGCTACCTGACGAGCTTCAGGATCCCAACCTACCCAATCCGTGAAAGTAAACAGGTTACGTCCGCTCACATAAAGCTGCAAACCACCGATACCCATCTTCTGAATCATGCGCTGTGGGAAAGTATAACTTAATGTGATGTCTTTGATACGTGTATAACTGGCATCACAAGGGAAACCATATCCATGTTTGTTTGAGTTCTTACGCAATGAACGCCATTCGTTACTCTTGTTTTCCGGAGTCCAATAACCTATTTCAGTAGTGGTATTACGACGTCCCATTTCATCACCTGCCATACCGATCAATGAATTGTTCTTTTTCAATCCTTGTGTAGTCTGGATAAAGATACTCAATGTAAAATCCTTATAAGTGAACGTATTCGTCAGACCACCAATCCATTTCGGTGTTGTCTGCCCTTTGATGGTACGGTCATTGTCATCAATCTTGCCATCAGGTACTCCGTCAGGGCCACTGATATCCGCCAACTTCACATCACCAGCTTCTGCAATCGGGTCCCAATTCAAATGGTCGCCACGGGCTATCTCATCTTCCTGCCAGATTCCAACCATTGTATAATCATAAATCACGCCTATCGGATGTCCAAGGAACCAACGGTTACCCAAGTCGTTCTGTCCGTCTCCATAAAGGTCTTTTATCTCATTCTTATTCCATGAAAATACCAAATTGGAACTCCAGGTAAAATCGCCTGAAACAATATTACGGGAATTCAGTGTCAATTCCACACCTTTATTAGCTGTTTCACCCATATTGGAGTACACGGTATTGTAACCAGTTACTTTAGGTAAATTACGTTTCAGAAGCAAATCGTTGGTCTTTGAGAAATAGACATCAATATTACCTGTCAAACGGTTATTCCAAAGTCCGAAGTCCAGACCGACATTGAAACTCTTTGTGGTTTCCCAAGTCAGATCCGCATTCCCCATCAAATCATTGGGCCATAAACCTGCATTCGAAGCTCCGCCTAAAGCCAACATGCCTGAATCCATCTTCACACGTGACTGATATACTCCGATGGCCTCATTACCCGCTTTACCATAAGACGCACGCAGCTTTAATGTGTTCAACCAATTACTGGAAGATTCCATAAATGATTCACGAGCAATATTCCAACCTAAAGCGACAGAAGGGAATACACCGTATTTGTTATTATCACCGAAAACAGAAGAACCGTCCCGACGCACTGTAAATGTAAACAAGTAACGGCTGTCATAAGAATAATTAATTCGTCCCATTTGTGAAACAGTAGTATAAAGGTCGGTATATGAAGCTACGCTAGGTGTTTCCGCACTACCCATGTTATGCCACTGCTGGTCGTCATTAATAAATTTGCTGGCCATAGCTTGCGAACGTTGATATTTCTTACGTGAAGCGGCATACAAAGCTGTCAAATCCAAATGATGCTTTCCAAAATCACGATTATAAGCAAGGATATTCTCTATGGTATAACTTTGTGTTTCTTCATTCTTTATTTCAGCATAACCGGTCTTATTATTCACCGACTTACCTTCATAATTATTATAACGTTTGGGCATATATGCATAACCACCATTGAATTTATAGGTCAATCCTTTAAGAGGAGAAATCAACTTTCCGAAATCAATCTCGGCATAACCGTTTATATTGATATTCCACTGACGACGCTCGGGATTAGTAGTAGTCCACATCAACGGATTGGTAAACAAAGTTTCACTGTACATCGGATTAATGCAATAGCTGCCGTCTTCTTCATACATTTTTGCATAAGGAGACATAGCCTCAGCCATCAGAAAGTTAACACGTCCACCGTCACGGTTATGAGATACTATATAGGAATTAGTTCCCACCTTCATATAATCAGTCACATTCATATCAATATTCGTACGAATAGAGTAACGTTTGTAGTTGAACCCTTTCAACACACCTTTCTGACTCATATAGTCGGCAGAAACGTAATACTTCACATTATCCGCCCCACCGCCGATACTTACGTTATGGTCTTGGATGATACCAGTTTGCGATACAGCATCAATCCAATCATTCTCTATACCATTGGCCTGATTTTCCGCTTCGTATGCATTCTTCACATAATCATTATACATGGTTTCTCCGGGGTTCTGTGACACATAATCTCTATAACGTTGAGTGATTTGCGCACCATCACAGAAATCTAGTTTATGAGAAAAATCCTCCACTCCGAAATATCCGTTATAACGAATAGTCGGCTTGCCGGAAGTACCACGCTTAGTAGTAATCAAAATAACACCATTCGCACCGTTTGTACCATAAATGGCAGTGGCCGAAGCATCCTTCAAAATTTCCATGGATTCAATATCATTCGGATTGATATCATTCAATGTACCTCCCGACTTGCTGATAGGCACACCGTCCACAACAATATATGGCCCGGAATTAGCATTGATGGAATTCTGGCCACGCACCAAAGCATCCGGTGCATCGCCCGGAATGGAAGATGTTTGTGTAATAGTAACACCTGCCGCCGCACCTTGAACAGCTTGTAATACATTCGTCACCGGAAGTTTTCCCAGACGCTCCTTCCCTACTGAAGTAACAGAACCGGTCACATCTGATTTCTTCTGCACACCATAACCGACTACCACCACTTCCTCCAACGTTTCTGTATCCTCTTGCAAAATAATGTTAAGTGATTTTCCCGGAATAACTTTCATCTCTTGATTCTTATATCCTATATAAGAAATAACCAATGTAGCTCCTGGAGCCACATTCAATGTAAAATTACCATCGAAATCAGTAATTGTACCATTGGTAGTACCTTTCTCTAAAATACTGGCACCAATAACCGGTTCCCCTACCGGATCTTTAATCGTACCTGATACGGATTGTTTCTGTTGCTGGACAGTTTGTACGGCAGTTACAATTTCTTCGGCCATCACACTGAACGGCTGAGTCGCAACGAAACCTGTGCAAAGCAATAAGGCTGTCAAAGCCTTTCGATTTTTTAAGAACGAGTTTGATTTCATCGTTTTTCTTATTAAATTAGATTATAGGTAATAATATTATCCGAATAGAGTTATGATTAGAAACTCCTTGGGCTAAATTTTGTCACATTCCCAATATTAATCGGGGGCAGATTTATTCCTCATAAGCATTATACTTAAAGTTCGTTTTATCTATTTTTCACGTTGCAAACTTAAAGCTTTAAAAGAATAAAAAAGGCTAAAAAATAATCAAGAGTAGTAGAAAAATTAAGCATGAACGATTTTTCTATAATGAATTCCGAATTTTATATTCCTCTACCTAAAAGGTCTAAAAAAACGGACTACGGGTTAAAATCACTTCAAGCCGTAGTCCTCCTATAATCTAATTCGCAAGTTAATCAGACTTGCTTTATCAGTATCAACAACGCCTGTTGAAAACTATCATTATTTTGTCAATTCTTCATCAGCCACTGCTTCTTCCCAATTAGTAAACATCGGAATCGCTTCATCATAGCCGTCATATCCATAATTTTGCCGCAACCGCGCACCTGTATTAGCAGTAATAGCCGAGTTGGGAATCGGCCAAAACAGATTACGCTTATCTACTTGATAATTCAATTCCTTGTTGGAAACAATAGGCCCATGATTGAAAATGTTGTAGCGCGTAGTACGCTTATACCAATAGCTTCCTCCATTCAAATCCGTACCACTCTGCTTATCCCAAGTAGACAGATTATAAGTTTCTCCCCATTCATCCGGCTGACCACTGCGAGCAAGACACCAAGAAATACGAGTCAATTCAGGCTGTCTCCATTCTTCCAAATACAATTCCCGAGCACGTTCATCAGCAATGTCACCGATAGTTACAGTAGTAAACATCTTTTTGGCATTAGCACGACGACGAACTACGTTCACATCCTCTGCAGCGCCAATCGGGTTACCTTGGTAGAACTTAGCCTCAGCGCGAAGTAAGTAAGTTTCTGCCAAACGGAACAAGTATAGATTACCATTAGACACACTATTGCCCTTGGTTGCTCCATTAAACTGATTAGCCCCCATATTTTCTTCAGCATTTTGATCAAGTATATATACTTTGTACAATGGAGTCGGGAACCAACTACGAATAGTATCAGAACAAAGCAAATCCCCTTTTCTCACCAACAAATCACCTGATTCCGGATCATAATAATCTTCTGGTGCATAAAGCATCATGTTTTTCCCATAATAAGCAGAATTTGGATTATTGTATTTAAGATCCGTCATTTCCATCCAATTACCTATTTCTCGATTATGACGCATATCCTGCCAATCTGTTTCACCATCATAATTCCAAATGGTCTGATTATAATGATAAGAAGTGCGGAAACAACCAATACCACGTCCCATAGCGCGTACCCAATCTAATTTCGCATCATATTCCCCAGCAGTACGTGCATAATTATAAGTTGGAGATCCTAAGTTATGAGGATCACGGATAATACCATTACTCCAATGCACACACATAGCTCGCATCTGCGGATAGGAAATGAAACCTTCAGCATAATAATTCAAAATAGGCATAATCATTTCCGTATTAGAAGCATCAGTTATATTTACTCCACGATGCAAATCCCAAATTACATTACGTTCTACCGGCCATGTTTCCGGATTACCAGAAGAAACATTCGTTCCAAACGGAGCATTCATTAAAGCCAAACCATGATTGTTAATCAAATCGGTAGCTAATTGTTCAGCTTTCTGATATTCACCTACAACTAAATAACACTTGATAAGCAATTGCTTACATGCTTCTTGGTTGACAGTACCTATATAACCGATCTCTTTCTGTGGAGACACATGTTTTACAGCGAATTCCAAATCATGCACCAACATTTGGAAGATTGCCTCTTTACTCGTGGATTTATAGTTTTGTTTAGGTACTTCAATCAGCTTCGTAATTAAAGGTATATCGCCAAACAATAATACACCGTGATAGTAGGCATAGGCGCGATGAAAGTAAGCACGTCCTAAATACTCATCGCGCAAAGTGGGATCCAACCCTTCTACTTTACCTACATTGGAGATAATAGTATTTGCAAAAGTCACACTATTCCATGTGCGGTCCCAGAAACGTGACATAGCATTCTCATCCCCACCACCTTTCATACCGGATGTCGGAGTTATCTTATTGGCAAAATCATCTTGCATATCGCCCGCATCGGTTTTCCCATACAGACCAATATCTGTCATGAAATAAAGGGAAGCCATAGGCATCACGTTACCATTTCCGTCCATCAGCATTTCTTTCAAGCCATAATCACACATAGCCAAGGCTGATTGCAAACCAGATTCTGTTGTGTAAGTATTTTCGGGATTGTAAAACGACAAAGGGTCCTGTTTCAAAAAATCATCCGTACAGCCAACGTTCACCAAAGCGGTCGCAGCCAGTACCATACATGCTTTTGTAAATATCGTATTGCTTGTTTTCATAATATTTTTCAGAAATTAGAGTGTTACATTAATACCAAAGTTAAAAGTGCGTGTAGCCAATCCGCCAGTTTCGGGATCACCATATTCCCAATTATCAAAAGTACAGACGTTTTTACAGCTTGCAGTAAGACGGATGCGGTCTATCATAAATTTCCTAGTCCATTTCTGTGGCAAAGTATAACCCAAAGTTATGTCATCCAAACGAACGAAACTACGGTTGTAAACTTTATCTACACCATTAGCCAGCCCCGTATTGGGACCTGCAGCATTCAAACGACAATAATCATTAGTCGGATTATCAGGAGTCCAATATTTACGAGCTGCCACATTAAAGCCGTTAGTTACCTGTGACCCTCCGTTCTCCTGATTCAACCAATAACCAGCACGGCTCTTGTGTCCCATATAAGAGTATAATGAAACAGAAAGAGTCAAATCCTTCCACAAAGTGAAATCGTTACGTAAATTCCAGTAAACAGGAGGAGCTGTAGTCCCTTGATAAACCTTATCATTATCATTGTAGACAGGTATGCGAGTACCATCTTCTAAAATCCGGTCATCTTCAGTATAGTGATTCACCACTTTCGGATCACCCGGTTTCTGCCCTACCAAAGCAGCAGAAGCAATGTCTTCAGGAGTATTCTGCCAAACTCCATCGGTTTCATAATACCATATAGTACCGATTGCCTGACCGATGAACCAACCATTGGAGGTATCATCCTTCTCTACACCATTCTCGTCATAATCATAGTAGATATGGTTAATTTTATTCTTATTAATAGAAAATCCTACGGAAGTATTCCATATAAAATTCCGATTTTGAATATTTGTAGAATTCAAAGCGATTTCAAAGCCTTGGTTCTGTACTTCACCCAAATTGGCCATGATGGAACCGAAACCAGAAAAACTCGGCAAACGCTGGCTCATTATCATGTCTGTTGTTTTCTTCAAATAATAATCCATGTTAGCAGTAAGTCTTCCATTCAAAAATGAAAAATCCAAACCGATATTCCACGCTTTAGTCTTTTCCCATTCTAAATTAGGTGCAGCCAAACGACTCATATAAAGTGGATTGACAACGTTCGAGTTACCATTTTGGTAATATACCATACTTCCACCTGCCAGTGACAAATTAGACAACGTAGAGTAAACATCTCCAAATTCACGGTTACCATTAGTTCCCCAAGACAAACGCAACTTACCCATATCCATCCAATCGTGAGCATCAGACATAAAGTTTTCTTCAGAGAATACCCAGCTAAGCCCAACAGATCCAAAGTTACCCCAAGGATTATTAGAACCGAAACCGGAGTAACCGTCACGACGGAATGTTCCTGTAAACATATAACGATCCTTGAAGCTATAGAATAAACGCCCCAAATAGGAAGCAGCAGTATAATGAGTATCATTAGTACTAAAGCCACTCTGAGTCTTGTTAGCCCCTTGCGTATAATGGAAACCTAGAGCATCACTCGGCGTGATGTTACGTGCATTAACATTATCACTCCAATATCGGTGTTCTTCAGCCTCTTGTACTAAGATTGCGGTGAAATGATGCTCGCCAAATATCTTGTCCCATGTAATGGTGTTGTTCAAATTCCAATCAAAATTTTTCGACCAGCCACGATTCACACCTCGATCAGCAGCAGATGCATTAGGCAAATCAGCAGACATCCAATAACGGTCATAGAACCACTGATAACGAGGAGCAATATTGAATTGATAAGAAAAACCTGCTGGCAAAGTAATTTTTGCATTAAAAATAGTATTTAATACGGTATACCCCTTTTCCAAATCGTAATACTGACGATCAAAGTAGTAATTGTACCCACCATTGGTAGGCAAACCAGACATAGGATATTGCTCATAATTACCATTGTTATCATACATGGAAGCATATGGAGAATTACGCAACATATTATTATCCCAATAATTACTTCCAAGAGATACTTGAATATCTCCATCCGAACGGTCCTGGAAATTAACATTCGCTCCTACCTCCAACCAATCTGTAATCTTCGCATTGATTTTCATGTTAGAACGGAAAGCATTGTATTCATTACCCTGTACAGCTCCTTCATTATTAATGTAACCTAATGAAAAGTAATAATTCACACGTTCAGTAGCTCCCGAAATACTTGCATTATAATCTTGATTGAAACCAGTGCGGAAAGTGGCATCATTCCAATCAACCATACGACCATTCAAAAAATTTTCCATCATCATCGGAGAATTATTGAATTCTAAACGACGGGCAAACAGACCAAGCATGGATTCACCTTCACTAAGACCAATACCACTGACACCTATATTGGAGGCCCATGCTTTCTGTTCTCCTTCTGTCAAGGTACGGGGGTCATCATAATAACCAGCTGGATATAACAAATTACCACTACCATCTTTTGCTTGATAGTAGTCATACAAACCATCCTCACCCTGTCCATACGTATAATACATTTTACGCCAGTCCTGATGAAATTTCAAATAACCAGCCGCATCAAAATAATCGCGATAATCTGATTTTCTAGAAACCGAAAGATTAGCACCTACATTAATAACCGGCTTACCCTCCTTACCTTTCTTTGTCGTGATAATAATGACACCGGCAGCAGCCTTAGCACCATAAATAGCAGCAGAAGAAGCATCCTTCAACACATCAATTTGTGCAATATCATCAGGATTAATTTCAGAAAGTTCACCATAAAAAGCCATACCGTCCAATACAATCATTGGGCTTGCATTGGTACCTAAAGAATTCTGTCCACGTAGCAAAATAGAAGCATCACTACCTTTAGCCGATGCATCATAACCTATTTGCAATCCTGGTGTACCGCGCAAAACATCTTGAACAGAAGTCGGATTTTGATCAGCAATCTTGGAAGGGTTAATTTGTACTACCGAACCTGTCAAGTCTTTCTTACGCATTGTACCGTACCCTACCACTACCACTTCTTCCAACATTTCGCTGTCCTCAGTCAATGTTAAATTTATTGGTTGTCCTGCTACAGTTTTCATTTCTACCGTCTTATAACCAATATAAGAGATTATTAGTGTAGTGCCAGGAATTACATTCAACGTAAATCTACCATCAAAATCGGTAATTGTACCATTCGTAGTCCCCTTCTCTAGCACACTAGCACCAATTACAGGTTCCCCCGTAGCATCTTTAATAACTCCTGAAACGGATTGTTTTTGTTGCTGAGCAGTTTGAGCAAAAATCATAATCTCTTCAGCCATAACACTGATTGGCTGAGTTACAATGAAACCTGTGCAAAGCAGCAAAGCCATCATAGCCTTTCGATTTCTTTTAAACGAATTTTCTTTCATCGTCTTTCTTTTATAATTAGATTTAATTAAGGTAATAAACTCTCATTCCTAACTCCGAATTGTATATAAAGGCATCCGGACCAAACCTGCAAAGAACCTAAGTCTATGTTTTCATAAGCATTAGAATTTTTAATCTGTTTTATTTTCCCGAGACAAATATAAAAATATTGTAAAAGACAAGTAGAGAAAAACTGAGCAAGAAGGATATAAAAATCGTTCATAACGAGTTTTTAGTTGTCGTATGCTGAATATGTCATGTACATTAACAGAAATATTTTAGAAAATACTATATATTTGTACTCATAAAAGTACCTTTATATGAAACACACATATTCATTTTCAATCTCATTATTATTAAGTCTTATTTATCTGTTCCATGCATCTGCACAACCTTATGTTATCAAACGCCTGGGAGTGGAAGACGGTATGTCCAGCAATTATGTAGTCAGTGTTACTCAAGATAAAAAGGGTTACTTATGGATAGCAACCGAATCTGGTCTTAACAGGTTTGATGGACGTCAATTCAACATCTATACCAAGAATAATTCAGGATTGAGTGGTAACGAACTGAATGTCGTACTTGCAGACCCCTATGAAAACAAAGTCTGGATAGGCACACAACGAGATGGACTTTGTTATTTTGATTATGAAACAGAAACCATATCACGCATTCCTGCCACGAGCAATTATATGCTCAGTAATGATATCACAGACTTATCTGTTGCTGCCGACAGCGGCTTATGGATCACACATTATCATTTCGGAGTTGATTACTATGATCGGAAAACCAAATTATTTACCCCCTATTCTTCTAAGAATGTAAAAGGTCTGGAAGGTAATAACTGGGTATCAAAAGAGGACGGTAACGGCAATTTGTACATTGGCCATCATCTCAGAGGATTAAGCATTGTATCCCTTAAAGACCGTACTGCAAAAAATTATCAGCATGACCCCAATAATCCTTATAGCATTCCCGATAATGAAGTACGCGCTCTATGCATAGACAAGAATAAGAACGTATGGGTAGGCACCAACAACGGTCTGGCACTTTTCAATCCGCAAAGCGAAAAATTCATCACATTCAAACACATAGAAGGAAATGAAAACTCATTATTATCAGATCAGATTCTTGATATCAAACAAATGAAAGACGGCACTCTATGGATATGTACCAACATGGGAGGAGTGAGTATTCTCAATCTCAGGGAAAATACATTTATATCTCCAGAAAAAATTACATTCTCCAATATTACGGTAACAAATGACAACCATGGATTATCCGGACCCAATGCACGAAGCATCATACAAGATTCATTCGGAAATATTTGGATTGGCAACTACCGCGGTGGAGTGGATTTTATCAGTTATGCACAGCCATTATTCAACACCATTGCCTATACTATTGAAAAACAAGGTAAGATCAATAATAAACAAGTATGGGGATTATGGGCAGATAATCACCAAATATGGCTGGGAGGAGAAGGTGAATTAGGAATTTATGAAAAAGGAAAGAAAACAAAAAACTTCTCTTTACACGAATGCCGGCTGCACCCACAAACACATATCAATGTGATTTACCAAGACAAACAAGAACGACTGTGGCTAGGCACTTATAAAAATGGCATATTGCTTTATACTCCCAAAGACGGACGTATCACCCGGATAGGAGATAAAGGCTCGGAGTTCCTCGATATCTGCTCCTTCAGTGAGGATATAAACGGCAAGATATGGATAGGTACCCAAACGGGAATTTATTCTTATTTTAATAACCAATTGTCGTACGAGAAAGAATTAAACGCCCAGTTACCCGATATTATGGTACACGGTATCATACGGGACAAAAACGGAAAATTATGGGTAGGAACATTCGGCAAAGGAGTAGTGGTGTTTGATGAAGATGATAAAAAGCTTTATAATTTCACAACAGACCATTCATTTCCATCCAATGCCGTGAATTATATGATGGAAGATTCTCGCAAACGCATTCTTGTTGCCACCCGGGAAGGTATTATTATTTTTAAAGATGTAAGTCAACCTAATATCTTTGTGTCATTCGGTGCAAAGGAAGGTTTGGAAAACACACAGGTACGTGCCATACAGGAAGACCATGACGGCTATATATGGATAAGCACCAATGGTGGCATTTCTCGTCTAGATGAAAAAAACAAAAGATTCTACAATTATAATTATCATGACGGTATACCTATGGGTGATTTCATGGATGGTTCCACTTGCATCACTCCAGACGGTACTCTGTTTTTCGGCTCCCAAAACGGGGCATGTTATTTCAATCCGCGTGAACTATCATCACCACGCGAAGTTTCCCCTGTTACCATCACCCAATTCTTTATCTATAATAAACAGACAGAAAGCAGGGATACCCGGTTACCGGTTCCAATCAGTAACAGAATTGTTGAGCTACCTTATAATCAAAACACTTTCAACATATCTTTCAATGTGTTGGATTATACACAAAGTTCACAAGTAGAATTTTCATATATGCTGGAAGGACTTGAGAATGCATGGTACAGCACCCAAGGAGATAATCAGGTCACCTTCCGTAACATACCGCACGGCAACTATGTGTTTAAAGTGAAAACCCGATTTCGCAATCAGGAATGGAACGAGAATGCAGCACAACTGACAGTGGTAATTGCTCCTCCCCTTTGGCTTACCTGGTATGCCAAATTGGGTTATGTCATATTGTTTATCTTCGCATTATATGCATTGCTCCGTTTTTATAAACGTAAACTGGACTTAGAAAGTTCACTGGAAGTGGAACGCAAGCAAAATCTGAACAAACAAGAACTGAATGAAGAACGCCTGCGCTTCTACACCAACATCACCCATGAACTGCGTACTCCGCTCACGCTGATTCTAGGTCCATTGGAAGACCTGTTGAGTGATGCCACCCTGTCTCCCAAACACGCCAACAAAATCAGCATCATTCATGATAGCGCCACCCGTCTGCTGAATCTGATAAACCGCATACTGGAATTCCGCAAGACCGAGACCCAGAACCGTAAATTATCTGTGGCCAAGGGAGATCTGGGACAATTGGTACAGGAAGTGGGATTACGTTACAAAGAGCTGAATCCCAATAACAAAGTAAATTATCATATTCATATCGAAACAGAAGATACGGAAATCTTCTATGACGCGGACATGATCACCATCATACTGGACAACCTGATGAGCAATGCTGCCAAATATACTTCCGAGGGAGATATCACCTTATCACTCCGTTCAGTAGAAGAGAACCAGATAAAATACACGGAAATCAGTGTCAGTGATACCGGTCATGGCATTGACGCCGAAGCGTTACCACACATTTTCGATCGCTATTATCAGGCAAAAAGCAAATATCAGGCATCGGGTTCGGGAATCGGGCTCGCTCTGGTCAAAGGTTTGAGTGAGTTACACGAAGGAATCCTGAAAGTAGAAAGCACAGTGGATACGGGAACCACATTCACGCTGCGCCTGCTCACCGAGAATACGTATCCCAACGCTATCCATGCCCAACATGATATGGAAAAGAAGCCGATGGATGCAGAGGAAACCACCATTACCGATACACCAACCGAAAATCATCCCATTGTACTGGTGGTAGAGGACAATACAGACATACGGGAATATATCCGGAGCTCTTTTACAGATATCTATGAAGTAATCACTGCCAAGGATGGTAAAGAAGGCTGGGAACTGGCACAGGCACGAATTCCCAACATCATTGTCAGTGATATCATGATGCCGGTCATGGACGGTATCGAACTTTGCAAGCGAATAAAAGAGGATATGCGCACCAGCCATATCCCTGTAATCTTACTGACGGCTAAAGATTCTTTACAAGACAAGGAAGAAGGATATGCATCCGGAGCAGATTCCTATCTTACCAAACCGTTCAGTGCCAAGCTGTTGCACAGTCGCATCAACAATCTGTTGGAAACCCGTAAGAAAATAGCCTCTTTGCTGGCACTGGCCGATATACAGCCCAAACAGGAAAGTGCCGTGAGTTCGTTAAACAAACTGGATAATGAATTCTTGCAGAAAATCACGCAAATAATCGAAGAGAATCTGGAAATGGAAAAGATGGATATCGCTTTCATTGCCGACAAGATGTGCATGAGTCACTCTACCCTTTACCGCAAGATAAAAGGACTGACAGATATGTCCGCCAACGAATTTATCCGTAAGGTAAAAATGCGCAAGGGAGTGGAACTGCTGATGTCCGGACAATATACTATTTCAGAAATAGCCTATATGATAGGATTCAGCAGTGTGGCCTATTTCCGCCAATGTTTCAAGGACGAATACGGAATGTCGCCTTCGGATTATGTGAAACAGAAACAGTAGACTCCCTGGCGGATTCTGATCATTGCTTGGTATCATCCTGAGCAGTTCTTCTTTAGAGTTTTATATTTCTGCTGCCACTGCTACCACCCTTCCTGCTGAAATGCCGATGAAAAGTGGTAGCAGTGGAGCAACAATATAAAGCTCGTTTGTTGTAGAACTCTTGGATCAAGTTATAACTGTCACAATCGAATTCAAGTCCAGCCTGAACATTCTGTTTCTATTTTTCTTCCAAAGAAAGCAGTATCCCGATCACTTCCGCATAATTCTTTCTACCGGAAGGAATGTTGTTACCCTTTAAAAACAGGTTATAAATTTTATTCTGCATTTCACCCAACAGGGTACTATAACGCTCATTCCAATACATACGTTTATATTCATAATCCTTCACCACTTCGGGACGGATCGTCTTAATCCATTCACGAAATTCCTCTTCCGTCAACACAGAAGATGCATTGACCAGCACATAGGGCAACAGACCGAAATAGGCACTATAACGCACCGCCGGCCGCTTTGAAGAGCGACAAACCCTGTAAGCCCAATAATTCGCTTCCGCCTCATTACTTACCCCCAACAGGTGAGACAGTTCATGGGCATACGTAAATGGCAATTGTACAGGAAGCAATTCTTCATTCAATTGCGACTCCGCAAAAAAAGGTCCCATATATCCCAATACCCCCACACCCGAATAAAGCGGATTAAACCACACCTGCTTGGGATGCTGATAATCCCGGGGAAGAGCCAAGCCATACATAGACGGAACCTGCCGGTAAATCTCCTTGATCTCCTGCCGCATCCTTTCAGGGTCCGTTTTCACCTCAGCCGTATAGGACTGATTCAGACTATCTGTATAGGAAACAAGGAAACGATGGAATGCCTGTTCATCGTAACCGGCAGGCTCCACCTCCATCCGCCGGTAAATATCGTAACGGAAATAATTCAAGCCCCATCCCAGATAAAACCAGATATAGACCCATGCCAGCAACTCCACTTCCCTGCCCACAATGAATCTCCAGCTTTTCTTCTTCCGGCGTTTAAGAAAAGGATAAATAATCATCCATAAAATGATTACAACCACCAGCACCTCCTCTAAGGAAAAAGGGAAAACAGAAGCTATAGCGGACAACGCCGCCGACAGCCACGGATAGATATGACAGGCATACCCTTCGGCCATGACGGGAAAAAAACGGCAAAGTACAATGCACAGAAGAAGCAATGCAAGTACTATATATCTCAGAATAGGGAGAAGTTTTGTTTTCATGGATGCAAAGCTACTATCTTTTTGCCATTTTCAGATACAGATGACACAAAGCTTTTATTTTTTAAACACGAACAACGCAGATGATACGGATAAGTATAAAAACAACTTCGTATCATCTGCGACGTTCGGATTTAAAAGCAATCAGAATAAATCCCAAGTGGGTATATCATCACTCCAGTGATGGTCTTTCGGGAAAGGCTGTCCACCCCATGCCTTGGCTTGTGTGCAAGGTTGTGCGGCATCTGTCCAGAACGGATGTGCGGCAGGAAGCCCCAGCGGAAGGAATGCCAGTGATGTCATATAAAGACTGCCGTTATTGGTGTACCAATCCGCCACATTGGGCTGACGGCCTGCAAAACCGATGGTCAGGAATCCCGCCTCATTGAAGTTCTCGGTGTTGTCATACATCCGGTGCATCACAGAAGTCAGTGCGGCACGCGCCTGTCCGTTGCTCACCCCTTCGGGCAACTGCTGATACCAAGCCATCAGCGCCAAGGGTTGCATAGTGGCCAAACGATAAGGAATGGAACGGCCGAATACCGGGAAAGTACCCTCAGGAGAAATCAAGCGTTCCAGTACAAGGCTGAATTTCCTGGCACGTTTCAAGGCGCGGTCATAATATTTTTTATAATGAATACGAGTGTATTTCCCTGCATCCTTCATGCCCTGCAACGTTTCCAGATACATGGGATGGAAGACATAACTGCTATAATAGTCGAAAGCGAAAGAAGGGCCGTCCGCATACCAGCCATCTCCCGTGTACCATTCCTCCACCTTGCGGATAGCCGAATTGATACGGTATTCGTCACATTCCGCTCCTGCCTTTGCCAGGAAACTCTCGATGGTAGAAGAAAACAGCAGCCAGTTGGTGTAAGGCGGGTCCACACGGCGCAACTGGGTAAATTCTTCAAAATAACGTTTCTTGGTTGTGTCATCCAAAGGCATCCAAAGCTGGTCGTAAGCACGTAGAAAACTTTCGGCCACGTATGCCGCATCCACCAAGGCCTGTCCGTGTCCTCTCCACAACAGATAATCAGGATTGGCAGGGTCCACCGCATTGGCATAGCTTTTCAATGCCCATTCACGGAGTTGCTTGCGCATCTGTCCCTCTTCCGTATCATCATCGGGAAGTGTCAGCCAGGGAGCGACACCTGCCATAAGGCGTCCGAAGGTTTCCATATAAGTCACCCCTTTGTTACGTCCATCCCAATTAGGGCTCACCTCTACCAGCATATTCTTTTTCAGATTACCTTCCGCCATATTGCTCAGTACGGGAGCTGCCATCTTATAAAGCAGATTGCACCAGTAGGCGCGATCCTGATTTTCAGGAGCTTCCAGATAACGGACATATTCACAAGCAGCCAACAGAAAAGCACCTACCCCGAAATTAGCTTCAGAATCAGCATCGACTACTTGTCCCGGAATGGCCTTCTCACCAATCGGCTGTACGTAACCAATCTTGCCATTCTTCTGCAAAGCAGTCTTTGCCAAATAGTTCCATGCTTTATCTATCACCGGTTTATACACTGCCTCATCCAGATAGCCATTATTGATTCCCCAAAGGAAGCCGTAAGTAAAGAAAGCCGTTCCGCTGGTTTCCGGTCCGGGAGCATGAGTGGGATCCATCATGCTACGGGTCCAATAGCCTTCCGGTTGCTGGATGGCTGCGACTGCTTCGGCCAGTTTCACATACTTGTTTACGAAAAAAGAACGATGCTCGTAATCAGCGGGAAGATCTTTCAGCACCTTCGCCAGTCCGGCAAGCACCCATCCGTCACCACGTGCCCAAAAGTCCTTCTTTCCGCTGGAAGTCTTGTGTTTAGGATAAACATATTTGGCATCCCGATAATACAGGCCGGTTTCCCGGTCGAGCATGATACTATCCGAATATACAATATATTCATACAATTTATCCAAATAGAGATGATTACCCGTCACCTTATACAGTTTGGTCATGACAGGCATTACCATATACAGACCGTCGCTCCACCACCAGTAATCATGATTGGGTGTACTCATCTCATACTCCATCACTTCGCGGGCACGGGCTATCTTATAGTTGTCCGGAAGAATAGTATAAAGGTCGATATATGTCTGAAAACAAACCTGATAATCTCCGAACAATACATATTCATCACTCTCACCGTAAGAGTATTTCCATTTAGACTTATCCTTTTCCTTGGCTCCCTTCCATTCATTGTGTATAGCCCAGGCTTCAGAATATGCACGGTAGTTTTCATTACCGGTCAGAAAGTATGCCTCCATGTTTCCGGTGTGGTAAGCGGCATTGTCCCAAAACGAACGGACTTCGGGCTTGTTATGCGTTTGCCAATAAGTGTTTACCTTGTCTATAATCCCCCGTACTTCCTTGGCTTCGGAAGAAGGTTTGGCGGCAACCTGCATAGAAAGCAGCAAGGTACCTGCACAAACAAGGGTTTGTTTCAATAATTTGTTGTTCATCATATTAATAATTTATCAATTTGCCAATTTACTAATGTGTTAATGTGCTTGCGCTATATGCCGCATGGTCATTGGCAAATCAGCACATTATTTACAATTCCAACACATAAACCATTTGCGGTTCTGTTTCCACCTGCTTCTCGCCATCTCCCTGTCGGGTATCCTGTACATAAATATGAAGTTGCTTCTTCATTTTCCATAACTCCGTGTCATGACTGGGTTCCCACGCATTTACGGCAAAATCCGTCAGGTCTTTCACGTGCCATTCACCAAACTGTATGTCTTTGGTATAGTACATGGAAACTTTGCTTCCACGTTCCTGGTCACGGAACAGATAGTACACTTCTCCATTGTCCACCACCATCCGGGGACGGGACATGGGAATCATCTTGGTTCCTCCCCCTTTGAGCGAGAAAGGGGTCTTGCGTTCGGAAACCTGTCGGTTGTGCCAGTTCACGCCATCATGCCAAACGATACGGTATTGGGGAACATCACTATCGGGATTGCGCCAGTAGGTAGCGATGTACGGATGACCTCCGGCATCCGTACTCATACTGGTCTGGTTTATCAGTTCGGCATTCTGAGGAATACGGCAGGCATATTCGGCATTGCCCAGGCGGATAGGAAGCTCATACTTCTGTCCGTTGGTCTTATACCAGGTTCTACCTCCGTCAAAAGAACGGGCGTAGCATAAGTCATGGTTGGTTTCCACATGCCAGGTTTCACGCCACACCCAGGAAAGATGGATGGTTCCTGATTGGTCCACATACAACTGCCAATAGGCATTCCGCTCGTTTTCTCCATCTACAAGGACATCCTGCACACGCTCCCACTTACGGGATTTCACATCATATCGGTTCATTACCATATTTCCTCTTCCGGAAGCGCCCGAGCGATATACAAAAAGCAAACCGCCATCAGCCAACAAATGAAATTCAGGATAGGTCACATCTTCTTCTTCGTTGCCTATCATCGGCTCTTTATCTCCCAAAACAAGTGTATCGGGGGCAATGCTGCGGCAATAGTTCAGTTTATGTCCGTGATGGTCAAAAGAAAGATGAAGATAGCCGTCGCCGTCCACCATCATACTGATAATGTTATGTGCATCTTTTACATGTCCTTTGTATTGGGTACGGTGCAAAATCCATTCCCCAGTGCCCAGACGGCGTTTGCCTAACATCAGCCATCCTTCAGCGTCATAATAAGAAATGTATTGTGTGTTTCCATGCGTCACAATGGAGTTATTACGGAATACAGTAGTATTTACCGAAGTACTGCTAAAGCCTTTCCCCACTTCAACCAGACGTTGGGCACGAACAGAAAAAGCCACACAGCATAATGCGATTAGTAGAAATAAGTTCCTCATAGCAATTCTATTGATAACATTGCAAAAGTAACTGATTTCTGTAATAACACGGGATAATAATTCGGCAGGAAGGAGTCAGAAAACGGTCAAAACCGATTATTATATCTATTTTAAAGAAAAATTCAGAGAAATAATAAAGAAGAAAGATTCTATGATTACATTTACCATAGAGGCAGACTATATGAAGGATCATTCCCCAAAGGACCTTTGCCATTCATGTTTCCATGCAGCATATATAGAAATCCCACCCGGATGAAATGGGCATTTCACCCAGGTGAGAGCGTAGTGCCACCTTTGTGAAATGGCAGTTCCACCCAGGTGGGACAATATACCTATACAGGTGCAAACAGCACATTTAATAGTTACTTTGGACTTTTGACACATTCATCCTCCTACTGTGAATGAAACTGCCAACCGGTTAACTATAATATTTCCTGAAGCTGGCCCAACTTCATACTGTTGGAACCTTTAATCAGAATATAATATCCTTTCGGCTTATATCTTTCCAACGACTCTTTCAATGCAACCACATCTTTAAAATGTTCAAAGGACGGAATCACTTTGCCAAACTCCTCTCCTGCCAAAAGTACCCGGTCAAATTTACATTCATCCAGATAATCCGCAATCTTCTGATGTTCCTCATGACTGGTTTCTCCCAGTTCTTTCATATCACCCAGAATAACCATTTTATGAGCGACATTCATCAACCGGAAATTCTCCAAAGCCGCCATCATACTGGTAGGATTCGCATTGTATGCATCAACTATCAGTTTATTATCCGTGGTTTCCGTCAATTGCGAACGGTTATTATGAGGAACATACGCCTCCAGTGCCTCACAAATCTGCCGGGACGGTACACTGAAGAACCGGCCCACCGTAATGGCGGCCAATGCATTCTTCATGTTATAACTGCCGATAAGGTGGGTATTCACCTCGAACTTCTGTCCCTCGTGTTCCCACTCAAACGAAAGAAACGGAGCACAAGCGCCCAGCTTGCCGCTGATATAAAGTCCCTCTCCTCCTTCCATACCATAACAAATACGGGTAAGGCCCTGAGAGATAGCTGTGAGATACTCATTGTCCTTGTCTATGAAAATAATATGCTTGCCATTGTAACGCAGATGCTCATACAACTCACCTTTAGTCTTGATGACCCCTTCAAAAGACCCGAAGCCTTCCAAATGCGCCTTACCCACATTAGTGATCATACCGTAATCCGGTTCTACAATACGGGTCAGTGCCTTGATTTCACCCGGATGGTTCGCTCCCATCTCGATGACAGCCAGTTCATGCTCGGGAGTCAGCCTCAGCAAAGTCAGAGGAACACCGATATGGTTATTCAAGTTACCCTGTGTATAAAGCACTTCATATCTTTTTTGCAGCACTGAGGCTATCAATTCCTTGGTAGTAGTCTTCCCATTGGTTCCCGTGATGCCGATGATTCGGGTACCCATTTTATGCCGGTGATAATTAGCCAGTTCCTGCAATGCTTTCAAGCAATCGTCTACTAACAAGATACGCGGATGCCCATCGGCGGCATATTCTTTTTCATCTACTACGGCATACTGGCAACCTTTTTCCAGCGCCTGAAGCGCGTATGCATTTCCATTGAATGTTTCCCCTTTCAGAGCTATGAACATAGAGCCCTCAGGGCAGTTACGGCTGTCGGTAGTTACCTTGCCGCATTCCGTAAAACACTTATATAAAGCTGAAATATCCATCTTTCGCTTTGCTTTTAAATTAAGTTGCAACAAAGATAACTGAAAAATAGTTCATGAAATAACAAAAACTCAAGAATTGTGCGTACTTTTGTACGACCTAAATGACAAGCCGTAAACAATGGAAACCAAAACCGTCAAATATATTAATGTTAATGGGAAACTGATGGATCTCTCCCATCCGCAAGTAATGGGAATCCTGAATGTGACACCCGATTCTTTCTATGCCGGCAGCCGGCAGCAAACGGAAAAAGATATTATCAACCGTACCTCCCAAATAATAGAAGAAGGAGCTTCCATCATTGATATAGGTGCCTATTCCTCACGTCCCAATGCCGAGCACATCAGCCCCGAGGAAGAGATGCGCCGTCTGCGTACCGGACTGGAAATCATCAATCGCTATCATCCCGGTTGTGTGGTGTCCGTGGACACTTTCCGTGCGGATGTAGCCCGGATGTGTGTAGAGGAGTACGGAGTGGCAATCATCAATGACATTGCCGCCGGAGAAATGGACCCGCAGATGTTCGACATGATTGCCAGGCTGGGAGTACCTTATATTATTATGCATATGCAAGGCACGCCGCAAAATATGCAAATGAATCCGCATTATGACAATCTGTTGAAAGAAGTCTTTCTCTATTTCTCGGAAAAAGTACAGAAATTACGCGACTTAGGAGTAAAAGATATTATTCTAGACCCTGGTTTCGGTTTCGGAAAAACAGTGGAACATAATTACCAGTTGATGAATCATTTGGAAGAATTCAGCCTGTTCGAACTACCGTTACTGGTCGGCATATCACGTAAATCAATGATTTACAAGCTGCTAGGCGGAACCCCTGATGATGCCTTGAACGGAACAACAGTGCTGGATACCATTTCCCTACTAAAAGGAGCGGATATTCTCAGAGTGCACGATGTAAAAGCTGCTGTAGAAACCGTGAAGATAGTACAGAAGATGAAAGACTCCGCTGCCTTTTAATTCTTAATTTTCAATTTTTAATTCTAGAAAGATGTTTATTGATTTTAGTATAAAAGACCTCATCGATATCCTGCTGGTAGCCTATCTGCTTTATCAGACTTACCGTCTGATGAAAGATTCGGGTTCTATCAATATCTTCATCGGTATCCTGGTATTTATAGGTATCTGGCTGATTGTATCTCAGGTTTTGGAAATGAAACTGCTAGGGTCTATCTTCGATAAATTGGTCAGTGTAGGTGTCCTAGCCCTGATTATTCTTTTTCAGGATGATATACGCCGGTTCCTTGTCACACTGGGCTCGCATAAACAGTTGGGACGTTTTTTCCGCTTCCTGACGGGAAACAAGCAGGAAAAGACGGAAAAAGCGGATATTATGCCGATTGTACTTGCCTGTATGAGCATGAGCAAAGGGAAGGTGGGGGCACTGATTGTCATCGAAAAAAGTGTACCTCTGAATGACATCATCCGTACAGGAGAAATTATCAACGCCAATGTGAACCAACGACTGATAGAAAATATTTTTTTCAAAAACAGTCCATTACATGACGGAGCCATGATTATCCGCCATAAACGGATAGAAGCAGCCGGTTGTATTCTCCCGGTATCTCACGACTTGAATATCCCTAAAGAATTGGGATTAAGGCATCGGGCTGCCATGGGCGTATCGCAGGAAACAGATGCATTGGCCATTATCGTTTCAGAAGAAACAGGTGGCATATCCGTGGCTTATAAAGGACAATTCCATCTCAGACTGACTGCCGAAGAGCTGGAACGTATTCTGACAAAAGAAGACTAATAACCTATCCGGATTTTTACTCCACTGATTATCAATCTTAAACATAGAAATTCAACCTAGGCAACCAGTAATAAAGATCAATTCAGCATCAAACTCATATAAGGATGCTCCGCTTCCAGTAACAACCGGGTAAAACCATCCAACGTATAAGTGTGATATTTTTTTTCCGGTACTCTCTCACGAAAACAGAAACCATCCCGTACCGTATAATAGCCGTTATTCTCCTGAATCGCTTCATCTCCCTCAAGATGTATATAAAGTTCGGATGCCGGATACTTATGGGCGAAAACCTTCAACAACTCCTCTGCACGGATAACTCTTGCCATCCCCAAAAACAAAGTATCGGCAGACGACGGAATGAAATAATCCATACGCTGTACCTTATATATATGGGCCGCTTCATACAATAAAGTATCCTGCACCGCATCCATATCTGCCAGCAATTCCTTTATATATAATGTATCATCCCCCATTACCGTAAATGCCATCCCCACTATTTTATCCGCTTCCCAGGCAACCAGCAATTTGCCATTACCCAGTCTTAAATCGGCCATAATAACCAGAAAATCTTCTTTAGGATGCTGAATGCAACTCCTGCGTCCATGCATACGGGAATCAAAATAATGATAATGTTCCACACCGGGAAATTCGCATACCTCTATCCGGCAACCGGGCGCAGGGCGTAATCTGTCTACCCTTACCTGCTCAACCGCATACCCAAAAACTGGAGCATATCCCGACCTGGCATAATAACCGAACAACCATTCCTCTGCAGGAATCAACGAAGCCAGCAAAACTCCATCTTCATACATACACCGATGTGTTTCCTTCAGTAGGCGTTTCATGGCTCCATGCTTCCTATAATCCGGATGCGTACAAGCACCCGATATATACGAAGTAGAAATCACCTCATCACAAAAAGTCATAGGATAAGGTATCATCTGCAATGCGGAAATAATCTTTCCGTCTTCACGAATCACCCTGTTCACTTCATCCTTATATCTCATCTTGAAATATAAGTCGGTAAACTCATCGCTATCATTGAAGCAGAGTTTCCATAATGTTTTCACTTCATCCTTTGTAGTCATTGAGCTCTGCTATACATTTCTCGAGTAAAATAACGGGCTGATAAGAAAGTTTTGCTTTGCGCAAACCTTCCAGACCAAGGTCTTCCTCGCGGTTTACATATATATATTGTTCGTCGATATGATTTGCATATTCATAGTTAATCATGGCATACGACCCTTCTATTCCCGTATCCGCCTTTTCAACACAAGTATCCCATGTTTCATGATTGATGGGAGCACCGTATGTAAAAGCGGCAATCTTCCCGTTGACATGAAGCACGCCGCCCGTCAAACCCAACGCCTCCATATGGTTCAAGGCATATGTCATGGACTTACGTTCTGCCCCCAATGCCAATTGTTCCTCGCAGTTATTGGCACGACACCATTCCTCTTCCAGCTTCAAACATTCGGGAACCAGATCTGGAGTCAACGGTTTGTATTCATAATCAGGATACTGCTTCTTGAACTTGTTGATATGATTACGTTTGGCTTGAAACTTCTTTCCTTTCAAGGTTGCCAGGTCAGTACGCAAGTAGATATAATCAAAGTAATCCCGGTCTTCTGTAAAAGTGAAACGTCCGGGCATCGCCGCCTCTATGTCCGCTTTCATCCCCACGCATACCCCCAGCATACGCAATTTTGCCCCCATCTCTTCAGCATCCTTTATCAATGCTTCAAGAACTGGTTTCACATCTCCAGTTCCGACGGGCATCATGTAGGCCAATTCTTCTCCCGCATAGAAACGCAGCAACAGGTAATTATCCATCACGGCATATTTAGTCTGGTACAGGAAAATCCAACTACACAGATTGGCAAACGACAAGTCGCAATTACGACGCAAACTGCCTAAGGTAAAGGACTGTATCAAGTCTTTATCCGCTAAAGTTATATCTTTAAATTCTATCATAAAATATGGGTTGCTTGTTTTCTCACCACAAATCACAGAATCTTCATTTCATTCAAAGTGACAATAGTTATCAGACTGCTGTAAGAATGCTCTGTTACTACTAAATGCGGATAGACTTTTTATAAGCAATGCTCACCCCAATGACCATACCTATTGAAAATCAAATCAATCCTCTATAATCTGTGATGATTTTCTATATATAACAAAGATAACAGCTTTTTTGTTAAATCACACCTAATAATCTAAGAATTGTCGGTGTGAAAATCGCTGTCATAATTCCGTTCAAAGTCAATCCCAGACTAGCGTATGCTCCATATTTCCCACTGATTTCCATTGCTGTAGAAGTACCTACCGCATGAGTAGCCGTACCCATAGAAAGACCTTGCGCAATAGGACTCCCCACATGACCTACCCGAAGTACCTTGAAGCCGAACACCGCCCCGAACAGACCGACTACCACCACAACAGCGGCCGTCAAAGACGGAATTCCTCCCGTGGCTTTCGAAACCTCCATAGCGATAGGAGTAGTCACAGATTTAGGAGCCAATGAACAAATAATCTCCGGAGTGGCTCCCAGCAATTTGGCAATGACCACCACGGCCACCAATCCCACCAAACAACCTGCCAACTGTGAAATGACAATAGGAAGCAACTGTTTCTTTATCATCTCCAACTGCAAATAAAGTGGCACGCCCAACGCTACCACCGCTGGTTTCAACCAAAATTCAATCAGGTGACCTCCTTCATTATATGTTTCATAACTGATACCGGTAAATTTCAAAAACAGAATCAACACGGCAATGGTAAGCAGGATCGGGTTTAACACCACCCATCCAGTCTTTTTCTGCAAGACACGTGACAAAAAAAACACCCCGAAGGTGAATGCCAGCAAAAAGAACTTATTTTCTAAATATTCCATTTGATTTTCTAACTAATTGGTGAACCCATCCTGTTACGACCAGTACCAAAACCGTACTGACCACTGTCGCAATTACTATCGGCCAAAACTGTGCTTCAATGACATCAAAATAAAGCATCAGTGCCACACCGGGCGGAACGAAGAAAAAGCCCAGATTAGCAACCAAGAAATCGGACAGCCCCTGCACCCATTGCAGTTTTATCCAACCCAATTTGAGAAAAAGGGTGAGTAACAGCATTCCTATAATACTGGACGGCAGCTTGATACCCGTCAAAAAAACAATCAATTCACCCAAAGCCAAACAGCCAAATAAAATGGCGCACTGACGAATCATACCTTATAAATTTATTAAATACTTATTGAAAACTGCGCAAAGTTAAGGAAACATCCCGTTTGGTGTTCAATAACATACACTTTTAGCATACTTTAAACCAAAAATAATATTGATTTTGCAATGTAGATATTGCAAAATTAGCTAATTTTGCATCGTGAAAAACAACACTCGTCTTTAGAACGTACATAATTAATATATTATCATGGATTTAATTTCTCAAATCGTTGAGCGCGCGAAAGCAAACAAACAGCGCATTGTTCTTCCGGAAGGAACTGAAGAACGTACTTTAAAAGCTGCCAACCAAATATTGACAGACGGTGTTGCCGACCTTATTTTATTGGGAAACCCCGATGAAATCATGAGCCTGGCTAAACAATGGGGGTTAGGGAACATCGGTAAAGCCACTATTATCGATCCCACAGACCACCCGAAAAAAGAAGAGTATGCACAATTGCTGTGCGAACTCCGCAAGAAAAAAGGTATGACCATCGAAGAGGCCCGCAAACTGGTTGTCGATCCGCTGTATCTAGGATGTCTCATTATCAAGGCTGGTGATGCCGACGGACAGTTGGCCGGCGCACGCAACACAACAGGTAACGTACTTCGTCCCGCTTTACAGATTATCAAGACTACTCCGGGTATCACTTGCGTATCCGGTGCCATGCTGTTGCTGACTCATGCTCCCGAATACGGAAATAACGGTGTAATCGTAATGGGTGACGTTGCTGTAACCCCGGTACCGGATGCCAACCAACTGGCTCAAATTGCAGTTTGTACCGCTCAGACCGCCAAGGCTGTTGCCGGAATTGATCCTCGCGTAGCTATGTTAAGTTTTTCAACCAAGGGTTCTGCCAAACATGAAGTGGTAGATAAAGTGGTGGAAGCTTTGGCAATCGCTAAGGAAATGGCTCCCGATTTGAAGATTGACGGTGAACTGCAAGCTGATGCAGCTTTGGTTCCGCACATCGGTGCAAGCAAAGCCCCGGGATCAGAAATTGCAGGTAAGGCAAACGTACTGGTTGTTCCTTGTCTGGAAGTAGGTAATATTTCTTATAAATTAGTAGAACGTCTGGGACACGCTACCGCTATCGGCCCGATCCTGCAAGGTATCGCTCGTCCGGTGAATGACCTGTCACGCGGTTGCTCTATCGACGATGTTTATAAGATGATTGCCATTACTGCCAATCAAGCAATTGCCGCTAAAGAAAACAAATAATCATTCTCCAAAAAACAACAACATCATGAAAATATTAGTGCTCAATTGCGGTAGTTCTTCTATTAAATATAAATTATTTGATATGACTACCAAAGAAGTCCTGGCACAGGGCGGTATAGAAAAAATCGGCTTGGTAGGCTCTTTCCTGAAACTGACTTTGCCCAACGGTGAAAAGAAAATATTAGAAAAAGACATCCCAGAACATACCGCAGGTATCGAGTTCATTCTGAATACATTGGTGAGCCCGGAATATGGCGCAATCAAGTCATTGGATGAAATCAACGCAGTAGGTCACCGTATGGTACATGGCGGAGAACGTTTCAGCGAATCCGTATTGCTGAATAAAGAAGTACTGGATGCTTTTATCGCTTGCAACGATTTAGCCCCGCTTCATAACCCGGCTAACCTGAAAGGTGTGAATGCTGTTTCTGCCATTCTGCCCAACGTTCCCCAAGTAGGTGTATTTGATACGGCATTCCATCAAACAATGCCCGACTATGCATATATGTATGCCATTCCATACGAACTGTATGAAAAATACGGTGTGCGCCGTTATGGCTTCCATGGAACTTCTCATCGCTATGTTTCACAACGTGTATGCGAATTCCTTGGCGTTGATCCGAAAGGAAAGAAAATTATCACTTGCCACATCGGTAACGGTGGTTCCATTTCAGCTATCAAAGATGGTAAATGTATAGACACCAGTATGGGGCTGACCCCATTGGAAGGTCTTGTAATGGGAACTCGTAGTGGTGACATCGATGCAGGCGCCGTTACTTTCATCATGGAAAAAGAAGGATTAAATGCAACCGGCGTATCCAACTTACTAAACAAGAAGAGTGGTGTATTAGGCGTTTCAGGTGTATCCAGCGATATGCGCGAACTGGAAGCCGCTGTTGCTGCCGGAAATCCGAAAGCTATTTTGGCTGAAAAGATGTATTTCTACCGCATCAAGAAATATATTGGTGCATATGCTGCCGCTCTAGGTGGTGTAGACATCATCCTGTTCACTGGCGGTGTAGGTGAAAATCAAGCCAATTGCCGTTCTGAAGTTTGTGAAGGTTTGGAATTCATGGGTGTGAAGATTGACCTTGAAAAGAACAAGGTTCGTGGAGAAGAAGCTATTATTTCTGCCGATGACTCCAAAGTGACAGTAGCTGTTATCCCAACTGATGAAGAGCTGATGATTGCCAGCGATACTCTGGCTATTCTGAATAAGTAATTTTATTGTTTGGTTAAATATATAAATTATAGAAGGCTGCTACGCGTGATGCATAGTAGCCTTTTTTAGGAATATTGACTTTCTCCCTCAACATACTGCTCAAGGAACATATTTTCACCATCAAATACAGCATACGAAAAATCTTGTATCCAGTCACCAAGAATCAACATACGTGAAGTACGGCTCAGCATCAAGTCTAGCATAATGTGGCGATGACCATAAATAAAATAATTGATATCCGGATGGTCTTTAAGGTAATTTTTAGTAAACAAGACCAACGGTTCCTTGTCCTCTCCCATATACTCGGGTTCCTTACCGCCTTCACGCTTCAGACGGCTATGCTTGGCCCATTCCAAGCCAAGTTCTATGCTCCAACGGGGATGTATGGTAGAAAACAGCGTTTGTAAAGTGGTACTATGAAACATGGAACGCAACAATTTGAACTTGGCATCTTTATCTCCCAATCCGTCCCCATGCGCCAAGAAAAACTCCTTCCCATAAATCTCACAGGTCAACGGCTGACGATGAATAGTTACCCCGCACTCTTTTTCCAAATAATCACCACACCAAATGTCATGATTACCGATAAAGAAATGCACCTCCACTCCCAAATCGGTCAACTCGGAAATCTTCCCCAAGAAACGAGTATAGCCTTTCGGCACTACCAGTTTGAACTCGTACCAAAAGTCGAATATATCTCCCAACAGGTACACTGCTGCAGCATTATGTTTTATACTATCCAGAAAATTCACCAAACGGCGCTCCTGTGTCCGCCCGTGTGCTATGGCACGAGAACCTAAATGTGCATCGGAAAGGAAATATACATTCTTCATAATCTTACTAAATTAAATACCTCATAAATTAAAAATCCGAGAATAGAGAATTAAAAAACAACACCTTGTCCAATAACTTAGACATATTGGCAATTCTTATTTTCCAATTTTAATTCTCAACTTTCAATTTATTAGAGGAAACCCAATTCCAATTTAGCTTCTTCACTCATCATATCTTTATCCCATTCGGGTTCAAAAACCAAGTTCACGACCGATGAAGTAACTCCTTCCACAGAGTCGACTTTCTGACGGACATCCTCCATAATAAAATCAGCAGCAGGACAATTGGGGGCAGTCAATGTCATATCTAACACTACTTCTCCATCATCTTGCAAATCAATCTTATATATCAAGCCTAAATCGTATATATTCACCGGAATCTCGGGATCATATACGGTTTTCAACATGGCTATAATCTTCTCTTCTGTTTTTAAACGGGTATCTGCATCCATATCTCTCGTTGTTTTAATTGCAAATTTAATGATTTTCTATATTTTTCCTTCATCAGCATAGCTATAAAATTTGCCATCCGTTAAAATAACATGATCTATCAGTCTTATGTTCATTACTTTTGCCGCCTTGTCAAGATGTTCCGTCAACCGATCATCCTCTGTACTAGGTCGCATACTGCCGGAAGGATGGTTGTGACAAAGCGCCATAGCAACAGCCCGCTTCAGTAAAGCCTCCCTCAAAATACAACGGACATCTACCGCTGTAGATACCAATCCTCCGGAACTTATTCTTATGCGGTCAATCACTTTGGAAGCCTGATTCAACAACAATACCCAGCATTCCTCTGTAGGCAAATCACACATCAACGGATAAAAATATTGATAAACATCACGGGAGCTGAGAATGACCTTACGTTCTTTTCCTTCTTCCTCCTTTCGGCGCTTTCCCAATTCGGAAGCCGCCAAAATGGTGATAGCTTTGGCAGGACCTATTCCTTTATAGTGACACAGTTCATCTACGGTGGTTTTGCCCAATTCATTCAAACTATTATGATAATCACTCAACACTTTACGCATTAACTCCACAGCAGAATCCTCCGTATTTCCCGAACCTATCAGAATAGCAAGCAACTCAGCATCCGAAAGTGTCCCCACTCCATGCAACATCATCTTTTCACGAGGACGATCTTCTTCCGCCCATTGGTTTATGGTTAGTTTTTCTGCCATCTTTCTTTATTTTCCCCGCCATAAAGACGCATAAAAAGTCCATCACTTTTAACACCTCTTCATGGTAAAATTCTATTTATAAAAATTCTTCTCAAATGCGGCAAATTCGTTTTTCCCCAACACACAGCGTTTCCACCAGGCCCGCAGGAAACCAGTTCCATAGCCAATCAACTGAATAAAAGAAGCAAGGATGGATAATAATCCTATTTTGAAACTTTTATTTCGCAATGTGGAGTCTACACAAATGATAAGAGCAAAAAGCAGCAGCAAAGACAAACTCCAGCTACAAACCAACGAACATAACAACAGGAATACAATTCCTATAGTAAAAAATGCCGGTAACAAATGTACAACTTTCAATGATTCAGGATACTTTTTATACAGATTGATACGGGCAATACCCGAATTATGCACTTGCTTGAAAAACTTCTTCAAATCGGTACGACGCTTGTGCCACACCCATGCTTCAGGGAACAACCGACAAGCATATCCCCCTTGAAAGATACGGATACTGAAATCAATATCTTCTCCAAAACGCATCTTAGAAAATCCTCCCAACGCTTTATATACCTCAGCCCGTACCCCCATATTAAAACTACGGGGATAGAATTTATCCATTTTTTTCTTCCCTCCACGGATACCTCCGGTAGTAAAAAACGAAGTCATGGCATAATTTATTGCTTTCTGTATATTGGTAAACGAATCATGAGCACGGTCAGGACCACCAAAAGCATCTGCCTTCTGCCGTTGAAGCTCTGACTCGACAGCCGCCAAATACCCTTCAGGCAAAATGCAATCAGAATCCAATATGATAAGATATTCTCCATGCCCCCGTTCCGCTCCATAATTGCGGGTCTGCCCGGGACCGGAATTGGATTTGAAATAATAACATATATCCAACCGGTCAGCGTAATTATCTACCACTTCCTTGCACGGAACTGATGAACCATCCTCCACTATCAGGACTTCAAAATTCTTATTTGTCTGCCTTGTAAGACTGTTCAATAACTCATCCACCTCTTCAGGACGATTATAAACCGGTATAATAAAAGAATATCTCATTGCTTTATTTTGATTTTATCCATCACAGAGAAGTACAAAGAAACATAAAAAAGGCGGAGCTTGCAACAAGTTCCGCCTTTTTATATGCATATATAAATAGATTATGCTTTCACACGGCCTACATATGAACCGTCACGAGTATCAATTTCAATTGTTTCACCTTCATTAATGAATAAAGGAACACGCACGGTAGCACCCGATTCCACTGTAGCAGGTTTCAACGTATTGGTAGCCGTATCCCCTTTCAGACCCGGTTCGGTATAAGTAATTTTCATCTGCACTTTTACCGGAACATCAGCAAACAATACTGTTTCTGTAGAAGCATCAGAAACCACATCCACCACCATTCCTTCCAACAGGAAGTCTACTCCGTTAATCAAGTCATGAGCAATAGGAATTTGGTCGAATGTTTCCTGATTCATAAAAATATAGTCTGCACCTTCCATATACAAATATTGGTGTGGACGACGTTCCACACGTACATCTTCCAATTTTTCACCGATGTTGAAACGACGTTCCAAAACGTAACCATTAACCACATCTTTCAATTTAGTACGCATGAATGTGTTACCTTTTCCCGGTTTTACATGCAGGAAGTCAATACAGAAATACAATTTGCCGTCCATACGGATAGCTGTTCCGATTTTAATGTCTTGAGCATTAATCATACTTTTCTTCGCTTATATTTGATTATTATTTCAGATTATATTCACTTATAGCTGTGATTTCGAGTGCAAAAGTAATGTAAATCAAGAAAAAACGCAAAAAGAAATCACTAAAAATGAGTTATCTCTTTGTTTATTTCAAAAAAGTCACTAATTTTGCAGCCCGTTACTCATGGTGAATAATAACATAAAATAAGTATATACAATGAAAAGAACGTTCCAACCCTCTAACAGAAAGAGAAAAAACAAACATGGATTCCGTGAAAGAATGGCAACTGCTAACGGTCGTCGCGTATTAGCCAGCCGTCGTGCAAAAGGTCGTAAGAAATTAACTGTATCTGATGAATACAACGGAAAATAATTCATCTGACCGGAAAAAATAAAAGGAGTGAAGTCGTAGAGACTTTGCTCCTTTTATTTTTCCAACTAAGCCGAACAGCCATGAAAAAGTAACTTAACTTAAATGATCAAATAAGTCAACTGAAACGACCAGGTAAGTTGACTTGCTTGTTCCATACAGTCGGCTTACTGAAAACAGTCTATTTATTTCTCCTTTCTCTCGCCCACTCCATCACATTAGCCGGAGCGCGTTCCGCCAGATATTCCTTCTTCATAAAATCCATATAGGGTGCTACGTGGTCAAAGAATTGATAATATCCCTTACACAAGTAATTCAATCCCGGTTCACCGTCTTTACTTAACATAAAACGATTCTTCGGACATTCCCCATGACAGGCAAACTCATAAGAACAGTTCAGGCACTGCTGTGGCAGACTATTGTGCTTCATCACACCAAAAGTTTCCTGTTCTTTACCATACATCATCTCCACCAAAGTCTTCTGATAAATATTTCCCAATTTATACTCAGGAAAGACAAAATGATCGCAAGCATACACATCACCGTTGAATTCCATCACGGCTGCATGTCCACAATATTTAGCTAATGAACAAACGCCTGGCTGCTGTCCCACCCAATTGGCCAGCGTAGAATCAAACAACTGAATATAGTAATTGCCCACGTCATTCAGTACCCATTCGTCGAAAATAGTACAAAGGAAATTCCCCCACTGCTCGGGAGTAATGGAAAAAGGAGCCAGTTCACCGTCTTTTTGCTTTAATGAAGAAAGCCGAAGACCATCTGCACGGCTAGACAGTCGCTCGACAATGGGAGTAAACTGTATATAATGACAATCAAGTTCGTCACGAAAGAAACGATAGAAGTCCAACGGATAATCTGCATTATAGTCATTGACCACTGCCATGGCATTCCATTCCACTCCATGCTTTTTCAACAGGTTAATCCCTTTCATTACCTTATAGAAAGAAGGTTGTCCCATCTTGTTCTTCCGGTATTCATCGTGAAATTCCTGAGGACCGTCTATAGAAATGCCTACCAAAAAATTATTCTCACGGAAGAATTCACACCATTCATCTGTCAGCAATGTGCCATTTGTCTGAATGCAATTATCAATGGTTCTACCACCTGCATATTTTTTCTGAAGTTCCAAGGCTTTCTTATAAAAAACTAAAGGACGCATCAAAGTTTCTCCCCCATGCCAGGTAAACAAAACTTGCGGCATGGTTTGCGACTGAATATATTCTTTAATAAATTTCTCCAGTAATTCATCGCTCATCACATGACGCGGCTGTTCCTCATATAACTTGGATTTTTCCAAATAGTAACAATAATCACAGGCCAGATTACAAACCGCACCTACAGGTTTGGTCATTATATATAGCGGCTTTGCAAAAGGAGTTATGGTTGCTTCTTTCATTTGTTTTTCATTTAATTCCTAGTATAAAGAATACAAAGATAAAGCTATTTTTCAATATTCGTTCTTACAGTAACAGGTTTATGCTACCCTCTACCCCCAAAAGGACATTCTTCTTGCCACCCAATCTGTTTCAAATATAAGAGTTCCACCTTGCTTCAAACTCTTGAAACAAAATGAAACTCTGACCCTCTATTTAAAATATCACTTGAAAACGTGTCTGAAACGCACTTAATGACTGATTTTCAAATCCCACTCTATCCGTTATCTTAGTATAAGAGTACCGGAATCTCCATATCATATACTTATTGATATAATAATTGACAGTAAAAGAGACATCGTTCAAACGCCCGCCATAAATATGGGACCGGGTATCCGACATATCAGTATAGTTATATCCGAATACGCATTCCAACGAACCAGAGTCCGGAGTGGCAATACCACAATCCGTATGTGAATATCTATAATTACCACCTATCAGCAAACCTCTCAGTATTCCATACATACCACTCGCTTTATAATTCTTAAAATCCTTTTCCCGGTTCACTTGAAGATAATAATATTGTGCTTCCAATGCCACAGGACCATATCCTGCTATCATCTCCGGTGTAAATTTTATCAAGTTCTTTGCATCCGGAATCAAGGCATTTACAGCTCTGACTTTTGCAATACGCGTCGGGAAATTAGCCCCCAAGTCAAAGCTAGTATGGTTAAGTGTAGGTTCGCTATTGTATCTAGGTGTTTCGTAAGCACCGGAAATACCCAACTGAAACAATCTCCCTGTATCATGTAAAGGACGATAGACCAAGCGGCTCATAGCACCATAACCCATTTTACCCAATTCATTGGATTTCTTCTTAAGAGCCTCGCTCTCCACATGAACACTAGCTGTACCGAAAAAATCATTTTTGTCATACACAAACATAGCCCCCATCAGCCGGCTGTTGAAAAAAGCCTCATTACTTGCCGGCTCCTCCATGGTTACTTTCATAGACGAACTAGTAGAACTTTGAAGCCCGAACTGATGTACAAAATTCCCTACACGTAATAACGCATGTGAGGAAAATTGTCTTTCTACAAATATGTCTTTTAAACTGACCTTTCCATACGCATAGCCTATATCCACTTTCGCTTTATATTTTCCATAGGTTGCTTTTACACCTATCCGAGCATCAGGAATCGCTACACCATCTACAAAGTTTTTATTATCTGAATGAAACAAGCCTCCATCCATCAAGATTCGTCCTGTAGGACGTATTTTCAAAACTGATTGTTCCTGTGCATTTACCTGTACGGAGAACAATATCAGGAGAAAAACTCCTAATGATATAAGATTTTTCATAATATACAGTTTTAATGGTAACCATCCAAGTATCCTGTCAGTCTGTCTCTGATTTTTATCATACTGAGGGCAGTGAAGAATCTGTAAGACCACACAATGAAAGTAATCAGTCAGACTCCTCCTCCCATCAGCATCCGATCAATAGTCATGCTTTTAGGCTCAGCAAATACTCTTGTCCGGTTCATCTAAGAAAAACATTACATTAAATAGTTACGGTTTATGGTTAAGTTATAGGGAATTATTTTTTGGAAACAGACTGAATGAGTCCTGCTTTTTGCAGCTTGGAGAACTCATCTTTCGCCTTATTAAGCTGTTTCACAAAAGCATCGTTGGCATGGAGACGGGCAACAACAGCACTCGCCACAATTCGGGCAGCATCTACATCACTTTGGAAATGATACCCACAAATAACACGACTCTGTCCCATTTCAAATCCTCTTTTCAGAATCTCATTCTGCCTGTCAGGATTGATTTCTGCCAAAACAAGGGCAGTAGCCCATCCTATGGCTGTATGTCCCGAAGGATAGGAACCGTTCGTTGAAAGTTCTTCCTGCTGTTCGGGATTACAAGTCATTTCATTGAAAAAACTAAAAGGACGTACACGCATATAATACTCTTTAGCATGACGGGTAGCCAAATCTCCGGCATCCTCTCTCATATTAATAATGAGCCTATACAGTTCCGGCGTTTTATCCCTCGTTATTTCAATACCAAAAGCCTCCGAAAAGGCAAAGGGAACGCCATCACCATTTACACGGGCATCACTGACAGCTTGTTCACCCCTAGGAGTATCCCTTTGCAATTTCCCCCAGTCGTAACGGGCTTTGTCATACAAGAACAAAATACTTCCTGCTTCAGGAGGAGGAGGCAGTAACTCCAGACTATTGGCAACCTCCGATTCTTCCAAATAATAAAGTTCGGGATTGGTTCTTCTATCCTTTATTTTTTTCTCTTGTGCAAAGATGTTTAATGAAATGGCACAAAACACTAGAAGTAAGGCAAACTTTGTTTTCATGATAAAAGTTTAGTTTAAACGGTTAATTAATAAAATTCAATTGGTTTTTCGAAAAACATTTTAATCATCTACGGAACGTACGACAAACAATCAGAGTGTCCGCATCTGACGGAAACAAAAGTAGTGTTTGAAATTATCCCGAAAATACCTTTTTAATCCCGTTTCCTCCTTTTATATGACCAAAACATCCTAGAAGAGAAAAGGAGAAAAAAAGGAGAGCCGGAAGTGTTTCAGCACTTCCGGCAAAAAAGCCATTCCTCATAACAAAACAGATACACGAAGCCGGCTCTACGAAATACAATAAATTGAGATAACTCTAAAGATGAACTTATTTTCTTCTTGAATTGATACGGTCATAAAGCAGATTGATGACTTTACAATCAAACTCCCCATCAGGATAAAGTTGTTCTATTTCTTTCCTTACATTATACTTATGTCTTGTTACCGTTGCCTGATCCACATCCAGCACTCTTGAAATAATAGCAGCATCAATATCTTCTATCATCAGAAGTATCGTTATAAAATACCTTTCTTTTCCCCTTCGTTTCATAAAGGATAATTTACCCAATTCAGGATATTTGTCAGCAAAATCCAAACACACCTGTTTCAGTTCCTGACGCATATCATCCTCTCCCTCTGTTTTTCTGTATCCCAAGGCATCAAACAGGGTCTTGACTTTTTTGTCAACCTTATGAACGTCCATTTCCAGTTCCTCCCAATTCATCCCGACATCATCCGGATTTATCCCTTTTTTATCCATCAGCGCTTTCCGAGTTCCTTTTTTCCGTCTTTTCAAAAGGAAAAGAGCAAGAAAAGCCGATAGCAGCACCGCTATTGACAGGATGATATACAGCGCATAGGACATCTCTTCTTTTTCTATCGAGATAGGAAGCAAGCCTGATTTACCATCAAAAAGGAATAATCCTGACTTACATCCCAAAACCGCTTTCCGTCCATTGACGGCAATACAAGACTTGCTAAAAGCCAAATCGCAGAATAATGGTTCTGGGACACCGGCATCATCCAATCCCTTAAAACTCATACCATAATAATAGAGTATGAAAAAGCCCTCATTAGGATTCTTTTCAAGAGCTCCCGATATTGATTTCACATGTTTCACTGGCAACAAGGTCGCATTTTCTTCATTAACGATTCCCAACGAGGTATTCAAATATTTATTTCTACCATTCATTATCACACCATAAACACTCTCATACCCTGATAAATCACGTATCTGCCAGAAAGATTCCTGCGGCCTGTTTAAAGGTCTTCCATACAATCCTTTGTTCAAGGTCGTTACATAAATACTATCCTCATTCTCACAAATTCCGGTAATATAAGCGTCGATAGTATCTTTCACCCCTTTATCTGACACAACCGGAATAGGAGTTACAATATGGTCCTGCTGTTCATCTATAATACCTAAATATTCCCTAGTACCCACATAAAGACAATGTTCCGCGGTGGAATAATAAAGAGAAGTGATATTATTCTGCCCTTTCGTGTTACTGAACTGCAAAAGACACTCCGCTCTATTGCCTTTAATCTTATAAAGTTTCTTACGCGTAGCAAGAAAGAAAGTATTAGGACTGGTTTCCAAAAATTTTATAATATCATTACCCACAATATCCAAGCCTTCAATCTTTCCTAAAGACTTTGATTTGAATTCCGGATGATTATAGACAAACTTATACAGATGTAAACGAAGATCATCGGTAATAAAGAAAATGGAGTCTCCCGTCCTTTTATCACTAACCGCCAATACATTATTGTCTAAATCTGCCGAGTTCTGTCGCAAGGCAAAAGAAAGCATAGCCTCTCTGCATGCCAGATGCAGAAAATCTTTCCCCATAAAGCCTATCTGCCTGGCGATAGTACTGATACCATTCGGCAAATCATATTCTAAAGTGCAACCGTCTTTGACATAAAGTATAGAATTAGCACTGATAAACCATTCATCCTTGTCGGGTCCTTGAGCATACAAGTAGCACCGTCCTTTGCGTACAAGCGTCTTTTTTCCATCGGGAGATATCTTAAAAACCGAATTTTCCAACAAAGCATATACTGTATCATTATAAACACTGACATTGGTAACCAGAGAATCTATAACAGGTCGTTTAAAGTCCTTTTCAAGATTACGGACAACAAACAACCCCTGTTCACTAGCCACATATAGTTTTTTTTCCTTTATCACAACCTTATTCACCCCACAGTTTTTACTACATTTCCCTAGTTGAATGGGAGTGAGTTCATGAGATGTGGAACCATCTTTCAAATTCAATCTAAACAGTCCATTACTAGTCCCCACATACAAACACTGTTTGTCATCATCCAGAGCCATACTATATACCGAATAATTCATCCTCTTATTTTTTATGTAGTAAGTCTGGGTCTGCCGAGAGGATTTAGCCAATAGTTTCAAACCGGTATCTCTTGTTCCCACAAACAGAGAATCTTCACTATATTCCAATATATCATATATACGCCGGTTGCTATTAATGGAATAGGTCTGGCAATTATTGTTCACTTTTTCTATGATACAACCGTCTTCCTGACCAATATAAAGTTTATCCGCATCTGCTGTCGAACGGCTGATACATGATATAGGAGCGTCAAATGTATTGATATTGCAAGTGAGCTTTATAGGTTTCGGAACAAGTGCATCCTTGCAGCCTGTCAAACAGAACAAGGCTAATATAAAAAGAAAGTACAAGCTTTTTTTCATATTTTACTCATTTAAGTGATATCGATTAAACAAAGGCTTTCTACAATTAATCAAAAAGTTGAATATCTGTTATGCTTATGCAAATATAATACGTTTTCTCAAAATCCGGAAAGCTCTTAACAGATTATTAGCTAATTCCTTAATATGCCCTCCATATACAAAAGAAGTTACGTCAAAACCCAGATGATTCTCTCACCCGACTTTTGACATAACTTCTCCTAAAATAAAAAAATATATTAACCTGATTTATTTCAACAATACTCCTATCTCACCGACAGCAGTTACTGCTTTGTTATTTATTTCGGTAACAGGCTCCAGTTTAAAATAACGGGCCGGATAAGTCTTTCCGAAACGTACAAAATAAGGAACAGGATTATGCATGATATTACTGAATTCACCTGTAGCGTCACACTTCATCCAATCCTTACCATCCCGGCTGACATAAAAGTTGTATTTATAGATAGTGCCAGTCAGATCCTCCTCCTGTGCAGGAGCATAACTGAAACCGGCTATTTCCACTTCTTTACCCATATCAACCACCAAGGGAGTTAAAGTTTCGGTTTTCCAAACAGTTTCCTGTTTTCCATCGATGGCTGCGGCTGCATCCATGCCCACTGTTTTCCAACCATCCACCGGGACATCACTCAAGGTTACTTTCATCGTTTTATCAACCAATGGTTCAGCATAATACAAGCCTATGTTACTGATATTGACGGTTCCACGAGCACCCGTAATTGTCACTCTAACCTTTTCGGCATGACTATCCGAGAAAGGCAACAACCGTTTATATCCCACCGTAGTTCCCTCACCCACATGATGCCATGCGCCATTGGCGAACACTTCTACTGTAAAACCTTCCACACGCTGGCCTTTTGTAATATCCTCCTGAATTAAGAAAGTATTAACAAGTGTATTCTTCCTCACCTTATATTCTTTCGTATCTCCTACTTTGGCTGTCCATATCCTATTTCCCTTCTCAACTTTATTATCGGCAAAGGTCTTTTTTATATATTCCGTCAACTCCTTGATACGTTTCACATCATTCTCGTGCATCAAACCACGTTTATCGGGTGGAATATTCAGCAACAAAACAGAGTTACAACCCACAGAACGATAATAAATATTCACCAAGTTGGCAAGTGAACGAACTTGATTATCCTGTTCGGCATGATAGAACCATCCCGGACGGATAGAAACATCGACTTCAGAAGGATACCAGAACAAATCCGATGCTTTAGATACCAATTCACGGCTTCCCAAATCCTTGGACATAGCATTTATGCCCAATCTCTTATAGACTTCATCAGAACCCGGATAAGAATTAGGCATCAAAGCCGTTGCACTCCATTCCGTGGTACGTCCCAATCCACCTTCATTACCTACCCAACGCACATCATCGCCCATGATAGCGGTAACTGCCTTAGGTTGAAGACGACGGATAGTCTTCAAAATAGCGTCCCAATCATATTCCTGCTTCTTTCCGTTAGGTCCTTCGCCGTTAGCTCCATCAAACCATACCTCATGCACTTCTCCGTAATTGGTAAGCAGTTCAGTCAGCTGTTCGATGAAAAACTTATTATAAGCTTCTCCTTGTCCGTAACATTCCGCATTACGATCCCAAGGAGAAAGATAGACTCCGAATTTCAATCCATACTTGTCACAAGCTTTGCGGAGTTCCTGTACCACATCCCCTTTTCCGTTTTTCCATGGAGAAGAAGTAACAGAATGCTTGGTTGTCCGGGTAGGCCACAAACAGAAACCATCATGATGCTTGGCAGTAATGATAGCCATTTTGAAGCCACCTTCCTTCAGAGCTCTTACCCATTGTTCACAATCCAATTCGGTAGGATTGAAAATGGCCGGATCTTCTTTACCATCTCCCCATTCACGGCCTGTAAAGGTATTAATACCAAAATGAAGGAAACAAGTGAATTCCATTTGTTGCCATGCCAACTGTTGCGGTGTAGGCACCAAACGGGAAGCCATATCTATCTTCTGTTCCGTAGTCGCTCCTGCCGGAAAAGCTACGTGTTTCTCATAATACTCCTGTGCCTGAGTTCCCAGAAAAGCACAAAGTAAGGCTGCGGTTAGAATCGTTTTTCTCATTTTTCTTTATTACTAGGTTATTTTAATGGACGAATCATAAACTCAAACGTATGCTTCTCCACCGGAACACGATATGGCGGCAATACCCCCGGACCACAAGTCGCAGTACCTACCCCCGACTGTTCCGCATCTAAGTGAACATTTATAATCCCTGTTCTCTCAAGTTTATTAATATGAGTAGCTTTATCTACATTAGAATCCGTAAATGGAATAACACTGAACTGAAACACTTTATCCGAACGGAAAGACAAACCTTCTCCTGCCTCATCCGCCAATTCCATCCAACGCACATCCGTACGGTTTCCTGTAGCCTGGGGCTTCACATAATAATGGAACATACGTTCTGCATCTGTATGGTAAATTCCAATACATCCAGACTGATTACGGTCTATATAAGTTTCATGTTCACCACGTCCCAAATAAGAAACCTTGTTATAGGCATACGGCATTTCAAATGCCAGGCCCACTCTAGCCAATGAAGTAACAGCAGAAGTATCCGGCAGGAAAGTTGTCTTTACTTTTAATGCACCATTGCTCTGCAAAGTATATACAAAGGTAGCCATTCCCAACTTTACGCCTTTAGCATTCCATAATTCTACTTCCGATTTACCACCTGTTTCAGATGCTTTGACAAAAGTAGCTTTTTGAATCATATTATCCAAACCTTCTTTCCTCCAAACTTTGGCTCCTCCTGTTTTTTCCCTGCTGTCATTGTCCGTAACAGGACGATAAAGGCTGAGAACTACAGGAGATGAAAGCATCTCTTTACCTTTATATATATAAGAGCGTAAAGCGCCGGTTGCAGGATCAATATCTATCTTCACCTTATCAGCCAATTTGATTTCCGGCGCACGATACCCTTTGTTGGCAGACAGCACAAACTGGTCATAGGCCACTTCGTCATGAGTTCCAATAAAGGGAGTTGCCTTATCAGGCGTCCAAGACAGATTCAAATAAGCCTCACGAATCGTAGAAGGCAACTTTACAGCACCCAAAGAGAATGTTACAGCCTCATGAGGGGCACAGTCTGCTTTTCGAGTTCCTTCTGCTATCACTTTCCCATCATCCCCCATGACCTGCCAGTGCAACGTATAGGCATTCAAATTGGTAAAGTCATACCAGTTCTTGACTTCCACTGTCAGCTTCTTAGGATCGGTCAGTGCCGATTTGATATATTGATACTCCTTCTTCACTTCAATGAGATGCGGATGCGGTTCGCGGGCTGCATTGACCAACCCGTTACAACAGAAATTGCCAAAGCTGGGCACATCCTTCGGACCATAATCCCCACCATAACTCCAATACCATTTACCATCCTTATCTATCTCGCGGAAAGATTGATCCACCCAATCCCAGATACAACCTCCCTGAACAATCGGTTCGGTTTCGAATACATGCATATATTCCTTTAATCCTCCGCCACTATTACCCATAGTATGCAGATACTCTGTCATGATGAAAGGACGATAGACTTTAGGTTCTGTCTGGCGGGCATAGGCCATGAGTTCTTCCACGCTGCGATACATACGGCAATAGATATCGGTATTATAATTCTGTTCGGCCCGTTCATATTGTACAGGACGACTTTTCTCCACTGACTTCATCCAGTCATATGTACGTTCGAAGTTAATACCGTTTCCGGCTTCATTCCCCAATGACCAGATGACGATAGCCGGATGATTCTTGGAACGCTCATACATACGTTGGGTACGATCCATGTGGGCAGGCAACCAAGTGGAATCTTTGGCCAATGAAGCAGGTCCATACCCCATGCCATGTGATTCAATATTAGCTTCATCTATCATATAAAGTCCATAACGATCACAAAGCTGATACCAATAAGGATGGGTAGGATAGTGCGAATTGCGAACCGTATTGATATTATGCTGTTTCATCAATTTGATATCTTTTTCCATCAGTTCCTTGCTTACAGTCCGTCCTAATTGGGAATGTTCATGACGGTTCGTTCCCTTTACCAAGACCGGCACACCATTGATGCAAAAACGTCCGTCCTTAATTTCCGAAGTGCGGAAACCTACTTCACATCCGGTAAGTTCCGTTACTTTACCTGTTACATCTTTCAATTCCAGGATCAGCGTATAAAGATTCGGATGCTCAGCACTCCAGACTTCCACATCCGGCAAACTTTGTTCATCCAACTTCAAGAAATGGCTCAATCCCTTCGATTTGATAGGATATTCACCTTGCAGAACCGCCTTACCGGTTTTATCTTCCAGTCGGTAAGCAAAGGTAGTCATGGAAGTAGAAGGTCCTTCAATGGTAGCTTCCAAACCGAAAATACCTTCTTTATATTGTTGTTTGTCTAAAGAAGAGGTTACTTTGTAATCGGCTATATACTGTTTAGGAGTGCTGTAAAGATACACATCACGTTCAATACCACTCAACCGCCACATATCCTGGCACTCCAAATACGATCCGGCACTCCAACGGTAAACCTCCAATGCCACCGTATTCTCACCTTTCTTCAATTTATCAGTGATATCCCATTCGGCTGGTGTCTTTGAACCTTGATTATAGCCCAACAGATGTCCGTTCACCCAAATATAGTAAAAAGAAATCACTCCTTCACAACAGATAACCACACGGCGGTCTTCCCAATCGGCAGGAATTGTAAAGGTACGTCTGTAGGAACCGACTTCATTCTCTTTATATGGAACTAAAGGCGGATTCTTTTTAAAATGGAACAGTTTGTCATCGAACTCATAGGTTTCGTTTACATAAATAGCTGTTCCATATCCTTGACGTTCCCAATTGCCGGGAACCTGAATATCCGCCCATCCTCCTGTATAAAACTCCGGTTTATAAAAATCCTTCGGACGGTTATCGGGATTCTTTACCCAATGGAATTTCCAACTACCGTTCAGACTCATGTAATAAGGAGAAGATTCATAATCTCCGTTACGGATATCAGATACGGTTTGATAAGGCCACACATAAGTATGAGGGGCCAGTTTGTTCAGTCCGACAGCATATTGGCTCTGCCATTCGGGTTGTTGTTGCGCCATTACTGGAAATATAACCAGAGCAGCCAAAAAATATAATAATGTATTTCTCATATATCTATTTATTCTATCATTACCTCATCAAAATAAATCCTTGCCTCTTGTCCGGGGCGTACATGGGTTGCAGGACACTCTCCGGCTCCTTTAGCAATAATCCGCACATAACGGCCAATTTCCTTATTCAAATCAAGTACCACATCCTCTTTGAAAGTCCCTTCACGGAAAATCTCTCCATCCGTGAACTGTTTACCGGATACTTTACGATAATCCCGATTATCATTTGAAACCCACACTTCAATATCTGCCGGTTTATGGGCTGCCATGCCATAATTCGTTATGCATCCCACTGATACAGAACGAAGCGACTCCTTCTTTTGCAAATCTATAGTAAAAGCGACAGAATCACTGCTTTCCCATGAATGCCATTCGAAATCCGACTGGCGCAAGCTGCCACGTATACCATTTACTAAAATCTTCCCAGCCTGTGTATTTCCTAAAACAGGTTTGGCGGTAGCCTTATTCCAAACCAAAGGCAATGTCAATGTTTTTCCCATCTGCCGACCTGCTCTATAAGTCGTACACTTTATAGTTTGTGTACCGGTCACCATCAACGGGTTCTTATATAGCGGAGACCGGTCTGTCGGCTCCTTACCATCCATTGTGTAACGGATTTCCACATCAGGACGTTCACATTCCAGTTTCACCTGTAGCTTTCCATTTACAGGGGTTACCGTATGTTGTATATTATACATGGAACAGGCAAACACAATCCCTTTAGCAGACAGATGCTCGTTGAATTTATCCATTGCTACCAAAAAACTTCTCCAATTTTTATGCCAAGGCTGTGTCCAAGCCACTTCGGCTAAAGCAGCCAGACGAGGGAACAGCTGATATTCCACATCTTCCGGTTTATTGCAAAACTCAGTCCACATAGAAGCCTGTACTCCCATCAGCAAGGAACGTACCTCCGGACTCCATTCTTTCTGTATCGGTTCATACCTATATACATCCTTCAATGTATTATTCCCAAAATAGGTCAAAGGTTCAAACCATTGCGGTCCCTGATAACGAATCAAATACATGATACGTGCAGGAGTCATGACAAACCTATGCCCTTGCTCCGCTGCCTTGACGGCAGCCTGACCGTAGCCTCTCCAACCATAAATAATTGCTCCGTCGGGAATCCGGGTATTGGTCAGTTCATCCCAGCCCATGGCTTCTTTCCCTTTGCTTTGTACATATTTACTCATTCTCGCCATAAAATAACCTTGCAACGCTTCTTCGTCCTCCAAGCCTTCCTGTCGCATACGCTCCTGACAAAGCGGACACTCCTTCCAATGCGTTTTCCGAGCCTCATCCCCACCCAAATGAATATACCTGGAGGGAAACAGCTCCACCACCTCGTCAATCACCCCTTGCAAGAAAGTGAATACACTATCGTTTCCTGCACAGAAGATCACATCCGCATGATTTCCTCCCAATCCTGGAAGGACACCGATAAATTTATCGACCACAGGACAAGCCAACAACGGATAAGAAGCCAACGCAGCATTACTATGAGCCGGCATTTCAATTTCAGGAATCACTTCAACCTGATGTCGGGCGGCATACGCCACTATCTCACGGATATCCTCCTGTGTGTAAAATCCTTTTTCTACAGTCGGTTCACCCTGCCGGGGATTACGACGCTCCGGAAAAGATTTTCCAGGACGATCTACACGCCGTGAACCGATTTCCGTAAGTAAAGGATATCTCTTTATTTCAATACGCCAACCATTATCATCCACCAAATGCAGATGCAGGGTATTGATTTTCAACATTCCCATACAATCGATAATACGAAGCAGATTCTCTTTCGGAATAAAAAAGCGGGCCACATCCACCATCAATCCACGATATCCGAAACGAGGTTCATCCTTGATTGTCATAGCCGGCACGCTCCAATCCGCAGTTTCCGCCACCGCTGTGCCCTCAATGGAAGCAGGCAATAACTGACGAATAGTCTGCAAGGCATAAAAAAAACCTTTTGTATCTGAAGCTTTAACTATTATCTGCCTGGGAGTTATTTCCAGATGATACGCCTCACTCTTTAATGCGTCATCGGTGAGGAAACTGATTTTCCCCTTCTTTTCTCCAACCTTCACACAAGGAGTAAATCCGGCCGCCTGGGTAAAAAGAGCAGAGAAACAGCGTGCAACCTCTGCCTGCTCCTCATTTTCTACCGTAAAGTCTGTTTTTCCGGAGAAAGTAAAATAACCTGTACCCGGAGTAATACTCTCCGGGCAGGGAACAATAGATATAGATTGGATTAGGTTGTCAGCAGGTAAGGCCATAGTCGCAAATAACGACCATAGCAAAATCAAACAGGTGTATTTCATGATATATGCTATTTTTCTTATTCTTTGTCTCTATCGGGTGAAAAGCGTACCGGATCATTATACTGCTCCTGCAATCTTGCCAATTCAGTCTTCAGCTCCGTCACAACCGGTTCATATTCTTTCTGACCATAAAGATTATGCATTTCCGTAGGGTCTGCCTGTAAATCATACAATTCCCACACATCAATATCATTATAAAAATGAATTAATTTATAACGCTCTGTACGTACACCATAATGACGTTTCACCATATGTTCTGCCGGATATTCATAAAAATGATAATACAATGATTTGCGCCAATCAGCAGGTTTTTCTCCTTTCAACAGTGGAAGCAACGAAACACCTTGGATATCTTCGGGAACAGGAGCACCTGCCAATTCCAGAAAGGTAGGTGCATAATCTATGTTTTGCACCAGTTCTGTAATATCACCTTTCCTGTCAAAACCTTTGGGCAACCGCATTATAAGCGGAGTATGCATGGATTCTTCGTACATAAAGCGTTTGTCAAACCAACCATGTTCTCCCATATAGAAGCCTTGGTCTGAAGTATAAACCACCAAGGTATTGTCCAGCATATTCTTTTCTTTCAGATAATCCAGTACACGACCTACATTATCATCCAACGATTTCACTGTTTTCATATAGTCACGCATATAGCGCTGGAACTTCCAATCGGCCAATTCTTTACCCTGAGGATTCTTTTTATAGAAGTCATCAATAATGGGACCATAAAAATTATCCCATGCCGCACGCTGCCCCTCATCCATACGTCCGATATAATTTTCATAAAGAGCCTTCAAACGGGTTTGTTTATCGGGGCGAAGCATCTTAAGGTCATAAATCATATCCATATCCTTCACGATACTCATTTCCTGAGCCGCTGCCGCAGGACGTCCTTCATAATCATCAAAGAAATTATCGGGCAACGGAAAAGTTTTATCTTCATACAAAGACAAGTTACAAGTATCTGCCAGCCAGTTGCGATGAATAGCCTTGTGATGAATCAAAATACAAAAAGGTTTGTCTTTATCCCGTTTGTTCTCCATCCAGTCTATGGCATCATCAGTAATGATATTGGTTATATACCCATGTTTTTGAATGGTGTCATTGTCTTGCGTAATAAAATCCGGATTATAGTAATCACCTTGTCCGGGTACAATCTCCCAATAATTGAAACCTGTGGGCAGACTCTCTAAGTGCCATTTTCCGATAAGGGCGGTCTGGTATCCGGCCTGTTGCAGCAGCTTCGGAAAAGTCTGTTGCGAGCCATCAAATATACAAGTGGTATTATCATAGAATTTATTAGCACAACTATGCTTGCCGGTAATCATGCAGGCACGGCTGGGACCACTTAATGAATTGGCCACAAAACTGTTAGTAAAACGCACTCCGTCATTAGCAATGCGGTCAAGGTTAGGCGTTTCCATATAACGCTTGTCATAGCAGCTCATCATCTGGGCAGTATGGTCATCGGTCATTATATACACGATGTTGTAAGGTTTCTGCTCCTCAGTTTTCTTTTGTGAAGCGCATGATGACAAAGATGCCACAGCAGTAATGCCGGTCAAAGAAAAAAGTAATCCTGATTGTAGGTTGTTCATATTCATAAATTTAAATAAGCAAAGAATTAACATCCGCAAAGATACAAGTTATGTTATTGTTTCTTGTCTGGAAATGACTATTTTATATCCGAGAATGTCCAGAAACAGGTTACAGACAAGAAAAAACGGATGCAAAGCGCAGGTGCGCCCTGCATCCGGAAAAATCCAATAAAAACCTATTGAATAAAGCGTTCTATCATGTTTTCTTAATTAGTATAGCCATAATTATTATCACTATAATCAAGAGCAGAATTGGTATCTATCTCATCTTTCGGAACCGGGAGCAATAAATTTTTCTTCAGGAAGTTTTCATCATTCAAATTTCCATCATTAAAAATACGTTCTCCCCAGTTCCCGTTCCCTTTAGGATTATTGGCCACTGATTCTTGAATAATTCCATGCCCATTGTTGACCTCGAAAGCTTTTTTCAAAAGCTCTGTGCCGCGTAAACGCATTTTCTGATACATTTCCGGTTCACCGGCACCTTCGAAAATACGTTCAAAATAAATTTTCTCACGCACTTGTTCCTTAGACAAGCCACTCTTCCAGTCAGCCGGCTGAGACGCGTTTCCTGATTGACGCGCTCTCTTCAGCACCTCATTGGCCAATGTTATCGCCTTGTCAGTCTGCCCCAATTCATTATATACATCCGCTGCCATCAGCAACATATCTGCATAACGATACAAAATTAAATTCTTATGACTGTTATTACCACTCTGCTCAGGATCCCATGGTTTCTTGAAATAGGGCCATGACTTTGTATTGGTAGATGGCTTTTTTGTCGCATTTTCCAACAAAGACAACAAGCCTTTCAAATACCCTTTTTCAGCGGGAGTCGCAGTAGCCGTATCGGCAATCATAGCATAAAGTTCTTCAGCTTTCGGACTAGCCGGATCAGCTAATTTCTCGTAAGGAATCCGTCCTACATACAACTTGGGTTTCTTCCATCCGGCAGGTTTTTCTTCTCCTTCAATGGTATATGTAAAATAAGGATAGGCATATACAGTATCGCGCGCCGAAGCTATAGGCTCCTCTTTAGGTTTCTCACCTTTTCCTACTCCGGCATAAGACTTCCAATAAGTCAGGAATGTGCTTTCAATACGTGGATCACCGGGATAAGTAGCCAAAAAATAATCATACAAAGCTTTTGAAGCACGTATGCGGTCCCAAGCCTGCCCATTACAAGAGCCATTAGGAGCGACCAGCCAGCTACCCCGGTTACGGGTGGTAGAACCTGCAAGTGCAAAATTCAATTGAAAAATAGATTCCGGAGAGCCTTGTACGTAATCAACAAACAAATCACTGAATTTATCCGCCAGCCGGTATTTAGGCATTACCTCATCAAAACACGCTTTCGCCTTCTCCCAAGCCGTATTATCACCCTGACAGCCCAAAGTATGATAGAGCTTTCCTAAATACGCTTTCGCCGCCCACTTCGTTGCAAAACCGTCATCATCTTTTTCCGGTAAATTCTCATAAGCGAACTCCCAGTCAGTACGTACCAATTCAAAGACCTCATTTTTAGGAGAACGAGGAACAGCTACTCCGTCATGAGCAGAGGGAGTGGTCTTTAAAGGTACATCTCCATAGGTAACTGCCAAATTATAATAAGCCAATGCACGCAAAAAACGAGCAGCCGCTTCCATTGGCAATTTATCAGCCGATTCTAACGGACTATCGGCAATATTGGCAATGAATGCATTTGTTTCACCAATCACTTTATACATCCCTCTCCACGCCATTGTGTTTATGGTTTCATCAATTCCTCCGTCCATAGAGACCAATAAATCTGTAGAACTGCCATTCGTTTGTGACCATCCAAAACCACAATATCCAAATGTTACTTCCTGCCATGCCTGGCCATAAGCATTATCAGCCGACATATATCCGTAACATCCCATCAAAGCCTGTCTGGCATTTTCCACAGTACTAAACTGAGTTTTTGTATTTATCGTATATTGCGGGTCTTCATCCAGCCACGATTCACAGGATGCCAATGACAAAGCACCTGCTAATAAAAATATATATTTTAGTTTTTTCATTTTACAAAAAAAATTATCGGTTAAACTATTTAAAAGGTCACATTTAATCCAAAGACATAAGAACGTTGGCTTGGAAATGCATTCATATCAATGCCCGGGCGTAATCCATCAAAAGCAAACGAATTGATTTCCGGATCGTATCCACTGTAATTAGTGATGACAAATGCATTTTTAACCGAAGCAAATACACCTATATTCTGAAAGCCGATTTTCTTCATCCAAGATTTTGGCAATGTATAATTCAAAGTGATATCCGAACAACGCAAGTAACTTCCATCCTCAATATAACGGTCATAAACCACGTTCTTTACATTCGCCGTAGCCGACGGATAAAGATTTGAATGATTCTCTTCCGTCCAGATATTCCGGAATGCTTCTTGTGTCAAATTACCAGCTTGCCGAGAGGGCGTATAATAACGGATATTCGTATTCAATATCTGATTACCATGCACACCATTAAAAGAAGCCGAAACAGACAGATCTTTCCAGGCAATACGAGTTTGGAAACCATAAGTAAAGTCCGGATTCGGATTGCCTAAAATGGTTTTATCCTTTTCATCCACAACACCATCCTCATTCATATCCACCGCTTTTATATTACCGGCTCCCAAGTCATTGGCCACAGAACTGGAATAATATTTGGTTGATCCGTCAGCAGCCGTATAAGCAACTTTTCCATCTACAATATCTTCCGGCTGAATAATACCTTGAGTCTTATATCCGAAGAACAATCCCGGTGCCTCACCTGCAATGAAAAGATTAGCAATACCAAAATGATCTCCTATAGAAGTTCCCTGATATCCACGCACATTCTTCAAGGTTCCAAAATCTGTCGGTGCAAAACCCAGGTCACCAATTTTTGATTTATTGAAACCAATGTTTCCGCCCAAACTCCAACTCCAACCATTCAAGTTACGGAGAATATCTCCATTCAAACTAATTTCAACACCTTTGTTTTTCAACGAACCTTGATTCAACATCACACTTGCAAAACCACTGGAAGCAGGCAATGAACGCGAAATAAGCAAATCATTGGTTTTTTTCTGATATACATCTACTGATCCTGACAGACGGCTGTTGAAAAAAGCAAAATCAAGACCCACATTCCAAGAAGATGTACGTTCCCACTTCAACCCGTCATTCTGCAAATTGCTTACCGCCATTGCCAAAATCTGATCCCCTGTCGCTTTTGCATAATCTATTATTTGTGAATAATCAGAGAAAGTAGCATAGGGATTAATGCCCTGATTGCCTGTAACACCAAAACCTAAACGTATTTTCATTTGATTCAACCAGTTAATGTGCTTCATAAACTCTTCCTGCTCCATACGCCAGGCCAAAGAGAAGGAAGGGAAGTAAGACCATCGGTTACCCCTTTTGAATTTACTTGATCCGTCCGCACGTACAGATGCAGTAAGCAAATATTTATCATAAGCAGAAAGATTGATACGACCTAGATAAGACAGTAACTGATAATCCTTTTGGGTAGGTTGTTCATGAGTCTTCACAGAAGCAAGGTGTAACCCTTTTGTACGTAAGTCAAAATTAGAGAAACGAGTACCCTTCACATTCTTATTCAAGAATGTATGTCCGTCATAAGTTACACCAGCAGTCGCTCCCAGATGAATACCTTTCGCCAAGTCAATATTTAAATTCAATAAGTTCTCTATATTATAATTGGTCTTGTTCAAATTAGCCATGGCTAGCACACCTTGATCATTAGCACCGATAGTGAGCTGCATGCCATACCAACGAGCACGTTCGTTTATATTCACATTTCCTCCGGCACGAAGATTATACGAAAGGTATTTGCAAATATTCCATTTCAAATCCAGACTACCGCCAAAGCTTTTATCATCCGTTATATCATCATAGTCATCCCGCCAGCTATAAACAGTAGTTTTTGCGTCCATGTCCGTTTGTAATGTCGGGTCGTCTGCCGGAATTTCATAAGGAGCTGTATCCAATACTGTACGTGCCAATGAACCGGCAATACCACCTGTCGTATTACCCCCGGTCATCATATCATTTTGTTTGATAGATCCATTCAAAGCAAGCGCCATAGTAACGGACTTTGAAAGGTTAGCCGTAAGGTTTGCACGCAAATCACCTTGTTTAATACCTGTATTGCTCACAATACCTTTTATATCCTTAAAACCACCCGAAACATAATAAGTCATTGCATCCGATCCTCCGCTGACCGATGCAGAATAGACTTGAGAGAAAGCAGATGAATAGGCTTCTTTCTGCCAGTTCTTATAACTCAAGACACGATAGTATTCAGGGTTGGTAGGATCTTTTTTATATTTATCCAAGTTTTCACCATACACATAATGCATCTCGCCATTTGCTTGCGGATAGTACTTTTCCTCGCCGGCATTAGCCTTCATATTGGCATAAGCAGCATACTGTTCCAGATTCAACATATTATGCAGGTTACGGGCATCCGCAATGGTAAAGTTTGCAGTCACGTTTACTTTAGCCTTACCTGCTTTCCCTTTTTTAGTCGTAATGATAATAACACCATTCGCACCGCGGGAACCATAAATTGCCGTAGCCGAGGCATCTTTTAATACAGTGATATCTTCAATATCCGCAGGATTCAAAGCACTTAAAGGATCCTGCGCAATCTGGAAATCACCGCCACCCATAGCCGACTCTGCAAATTCCCCGGTGGAAGATTGCGGGACATTATCAATAACATACAGAGGCTGGTTATCTCCACGCAATGAGTTAGCGCCACGAATTGTCACAGAACTGGCAGCTCCCGGAGCAGCCATAGATGAAGTTACATTCAGCCCCGCCACCTTACCTTGCAACAGATTATTAAAAGAAGCTGTTTTAGAAGCATCGTTAGCATCCGGACGCAAGCTGGCGGTAGCACCGGTCAAATCACTCTTTCTTGCCGTACCATAAGCCACTACCACCACTTCATCCAATGTCTGGGTATCATCTTTCAACTGAACATTCAATACTTTTTTTCCACCGACCGGCACTTGCTGGGTCACATAGCCAATAAAAGAAAACACTAATGTAGATTTGGAGTCAGGAACATCAATAGAATAATTGCCATCAAAATCTGTAATGGTTCCCGTGGCTGTACCTTTCACTTGTACATTCACACCGGGCATCCCCTCGTTCGTACTGTCAGTAACTTTACCTGTTACTTTTATCTGCTGGGCAAACATATCTGGAATTGCTGCCACACAGAAGACACACACTAGAAAAACGTTAAAGAGGTTCTTCTTCATAGAATTAAATTTAAATTAGTAATTTATGATAGTTAACATTATTTTAATCTGTGGCAAATGTAGAGGAAAACAGAAGTATAAGGGGTACAATAATCACTATTTTTAAGTCCAAAATTAGCTGAAAAGGTCCATTTCACCGAGAAATAGTCAATTTTAGAGGAGTAATAAACAAAGTCGGAAACCCGGCCATTGTTTTTTTAAGGACAATGACAACCAACCCAAATATAAAAACAAGTATCTTTGTATCTCCAAATATGTTTTTATCCATTAATCAATATATTATGAAACTAAAATTTTCTATTTTAACGATCCTGCTGTTCTTCTTATCAGCATCTTTTCCCTTGGCCGCCCAAAAGGCTCCCCAACCGTTTGATATTGACACCCCTTCGCTCCGCGTCTTCCTTCCGGCTCCCGAACTGGCGACAGGCCGTGCCATAGTAGCCTGTCCGGGTGGCGGATATGGCGGACTGGCTGTCAACCACGAAGGCTATGACTGGGCACCTTACTTCAACAAACAAGGCATCGCACTGATTGTACTGAAATATCGGATGCCTCATGGTGACCGCACTCTCCCCATCTCGGACGCCGAAGCTGCCATGAAAATGGCACGCGACAGTGCCGATGTATGGAATCTGAATCCATATGATATAGGTATAATGGGCTCCTCTGCCGGAGGGCATCTAGCTTCAACCATCGCCACACATACCCGCCCCGAACTCCGCCCTAACTTTCAAATCCTGTTCTATCCTGTCATCACCATGGATAAATCCTATACTCACATAGGATCTCACGATAATCTTTTAGGTAAGGACGCTTCCGCCGAACTGGAAACCGAATTTTCCAATGAGAAACAAGTAACCAAAGAAACTCCCCGCGCCTTTATCGCCTACAGTGACGATGACAAGACAGTTCCTCCTGCCAATGGGGTAAATTATTACCTGGGGCTGCACAAGAATCATGTACCAGCCGTACTCCATATTTATGCCAGTGGCGGACATGGCTGGGGTATCCGCGAAAACTTCATTTACAAGAATGAGATGTTAAACGATTTATCCGCCTGGTTGCGCAGTTTCAAAGCTCCCCGTAAAGATGCTGTCCGGGTAGCCTGTGTAGGCAACAGCATTACTTACGGAGCAGGAATCAAAAACCGGAGCCACGACAGCTATCCCTCCGTTCTAGGCCGTTTGCTAGGAGATAAATACTGGGTGAAAAACTTTGGAGTCAGCGCACGTACCATGCTGAATAAAGGTGATCGCCCTTATATGAAAGAACAAGCTTACCAACAAGCATTGGCGTTCAACCCCAATATCGTTGTTATCAAACTGGGAACCAATGACAGCAAGTCATTCAACTGGGTACATAAAGCAGATTTCATAAAAGATACACAAACCATGATTGACGCCTTTAAAGCCCTTCCCTCACAACCTGAAATCTATCTATGCTATCCTTCAAAGGCATATCTTACCGGAGAAAGCATTAATGATGATATCATCTCAAAAGAGATTATACCTATGATTAAGAAGGTTGCCAAGAAAAACAAGCTGCCTGTCATTGACCTTCACAGCGCAATGGATGGAATGCCGGAATTATTCCCCGACCATATCCATCCCAATGAAGAAGGAGCGAAAGTGATGGCAAAAGCTGTTTACGATGCTATAGCAAAATAAAAGGAAACGAAGGAGCAGACAGGAATTAATCAGCCAAAAAGAGACTTTTTATCGGTTGTCCGCATTATTCATACGTCATTTTGTTGTGTTATTCAAGACAATCAACTATTTTTGTTCCCAAACCTTGAGTAAGCAATGAAAACATCTGCCCACAACATACGAATCCTGTCCTTGCTCCTTCTATTCACTCTACTGCATTCTATATCAGAAGCCAAACAGTACTTTTTCCAACAAATCCCCTCTCAAAACGGACTTTCCTCCATGGTACGCTGTATGGAAGTCAGTCAGGAAAAAGGATATGTCTGGATAGGGACACGCTCAGGAATCGGACGATTCGACGGTTACGAACAGCGAAGATATCTGCGCGGTAATGTCACACATATTTTGGAAGATGAAGAACATACCATTTGGGCCATCACAGAAAAGGGAGTATTCCGCTACAATGAAAAAGAAGACAAGTTTACCCTTGTGCGGGATAAAGACAACAATCCGGTAATAGCCAGTTCTCTTTGCCTATGGGAGGACGGAGTAATCTTCGGGGGAAGAGGCAGTCTATACAAATACAACTATGAAGACCATATTATCAACCTGTTCCATACGTTGAAGCCGAACGGCAAGTATCATATTTCCAATCTTTACCAATGGGATTCCCGCACTCTCCTGGCCACCAACCGATGGGCAAAAGCTCTGTTTATTGATATCGCTACGGGCAACACCCGTCCTGTTCCCTTCAACAGTGAACAGATTATCTCACTGTTGATTGATAAAAAAGGGAATGTATGGGTAGCTCATTACAATCAGGGAGTAAGCTGTTATGACCGCAATGGAAAACAATTACAGACCTATCATACACAAAACTCTCCCCTCAAAACCAATGTAGTGCTATCATTAGAAGAGCATAACGGACAAATATGGATGGGTACAGACGGAGGAGGAATCCATATTCTCAATCCGCAGACCGGCAAGATATCGACATTGAGGTACATTCCGGGAGATCGTTACTCCTTGCCTGCCAACTCTATTCTTTGTCTATATAACGACAAAAGCGACAATATGTGGGCAGGAAGTGTACGTAACGGATTAATCAATATTAAAGAGGTAGGAATGAAAACCTATCAAGACGTACTGCCGGGACAGAATTACGGACTGAGTGAGAAAACAATCCTATCCATTTATCAGGACCATGACAATCAAATATGGATCGGAACAGACGGAGGGGGCATCAACCTCTTCGACCCGGCCACCGGAAAGTTTCATCACATACTTTCTACCTGGGAAGAAAAGGTGGCTTCCATCACCGGCATGGACAAAGACCATCTGCTGGTTTCGCTATTCAGCCAAGGCCTGTTTATCTTTCATAAAGAAACCCACCGATATCAGCCGCTTGTCATTATCAACGACAGCATTAATGATATTTTATGCCATCGGGGAAAAACAGTCAATGTATATCAAAATACTCCTGAAACCATTTTGATGTTATCCGAAATACCTTATAAATACCATATTGGTAAAAAGCAATTCATTCCCATCACCAAGGGAAAAGGCATCACTGATATTGTCGGTACATTGTTACCCATAAACAGCACAGGAGAGGATTGCTATCTGCACGATTTGGAACATATCTATCAAATCAACTCCAGCCTCAACGAACTGGAACTTATATTTACCTGTCAAACAGACACCGTGTTCAATTCTGTTTCACAAGACGAGAACGGATTGCTATGGATAGGCAGTAACCATGGTTTAAGTTATTATAATCCGGGTACAAAGCAATATACCCTTGTCCCCAATACCCTGATTAATGAAATAAGCTCGCTCATTTGTGACCGGCAAGGACGTGTATGGATAGGAACGGAAGAAAAATTATTCGCATATCTGATTAAAGAAAAGAAGTTCATCTTATTCGGTGAACCGGACGGAGTGGTACAAAACGAATATCTGGAGAAACCCCGGTTGCTCTCTTCATCCGGAGATGTCTATATGGGAGGTGTAAACGGCTTGCTACATATCAACCGGCACTTACCTGACGAACCCGCACTTCTCCCCACTCTTCAACTGGCCGACATCCTAGTGGGCGGAGAACGTGTCTACGACCGGATATCAAACGACCACCAACTCAGTGTCAATGAAAAAAGTAAACCGATCATCATCAAAATCATCACCCGTGATAAGGATATTTTCCGCAAACCCATGTATAGATACACCATTACAGGACTGAACGGACAAAACATCTATTCTTATTTACCGGAAATAAACTTAAGCAGTCTGCCAACAGGCAGTTATCACATAAAAGCCGCCTGTAGTACCCGCAACGGTGACTGGACAGCAGACTATGATATTCTTACCCTGACAGTACTGCCTCCCTGGTATAAATCCGGCTGGTTCATCCTAAGTTGCACCCTTTTTATCTTCATCAGTGTCATCCTCACTTTCATCCTGATATTGCGCAACAAAGAAACCAAGCTAAAGTGGGCAATGAAAGAACATGAACAGCAGGTATACGAAGAAAAAGTACGCTTTCTCATCAACATCAGCCATGAGCTTCGGACTCCACTGACCTTGATACATGCACCCTTGAAACAACTAATGGACAAACTTACCGCCGACAACGAAAATTATCCGTTGATCCAAAGCATCTGTAAACAATCTGAACGGATGAAGAACATTCTGAATACTGTTCTGAATGTTCGCAAAATGGAAGTAGGACAAAGCACACTCCATATCCAGAGCATACAATTGGATGAATGGGCGGAGCAACTGATTTCCGATTTTAAACCGGAAGCCTCCGTCAGAGGCATCACACTCGTCTATCAACCTGAGCCGGAGATTCAAACCTTGTGCTTCGACAAAGAAAAATGTACCACTATCCTGACCAACCTATTAATTAACGCATTGAAATATACTCCCGATGAGAGTACAATCAGCATTTCAACCCGTTTGTCGGAAGACAGGACAAGAGTACGCATATCCATTTCCGACCAAGGTCCGGGACTGAAAGATGTGGATACCAACAATCTCTTTGTCCGCTTTTACCAAGGCAACAACAGTCGTCCCGGCACAGGAATCGGATTGTCCTATTCTAAAATACTGGTCGAACAACACGGAGGCAACATTGGAGCCTACGACAACAAGAATTTCGGAAGTCCGGGAGCTACTTTCTGGTTCGAACTTCCATTAAATACCGAACCGGGAAATATCACGCTGCACCCACAAGAATATCTGAATACACTTTTGGCACCCACGCAAGAAACAGAAAGCATTCCCGAACAACAGGAAGAAAATAAAACAGCCCAAAGCCATACCTTATTAATAGTAGATGACAACAAAGACCTGACCGATTATCTGGCAACAGCCCTGAAAGACCGGTTTAAGACAATATGGGTAGCAGCCGATGGAGAGGAAGCATTGCGTCTTTGCCGGGAAAAACGTCCTCATATAGTTGTAAGCGATATCCAAATGCCCCATATGAACGGCTATGAGCTATGTAAACAAATAAAAGAAGATTTGGAAATAAGCCATATCCCGGTTATCCTGCTCACTGCACGTAATGACGAAGAAAGCCAACTATATGGTTATAAAAACGGAGCAGACGCCTACATCACAAAACCTTTTGAAGTAAGTATGCTGTATGCAATTGTCTGTAGCCAACTGCATAACCGGGAACGGATGCGTACCCGCTATACAGACATCGGTCCTCTGCCGCCACCCGAAGAAGGAACCTTCAGTTCGGCCGATGAAGAATTTTTAAATCGCCTGAATCAGATAATCACAGAACATCTGGATAACGAACAGTTGGGTATTCCATTCATTTGCAACAAAATAGGAATCAGCAGAGCTTCTTTATACAATAAGCTGAAAGCATTGACAGATATGGGAGCCAACGACTATATAACCAAAATACGTATGGAGAGAGCTATCTGGCTTATTCTCCATACAGAACTCAGTGTCAATGACATAGCAGATAAGACAGGATTCTCGACCGCCAGATATTTCAGCACTGTATTCAAACAGCATACAGGTTGTTCCCCTACCCAATACAGAGAGAAACCGCCTGTCAACACTCAATAACCCTATAAAACCCTGTTTTCATTCCATGTTATGTTAATTTCCGACCATTTATAATAATAAATGATATATAATATGGAATAAAAGCAGAGATATAGTGCATTATCCAAATGAAAGAGTTTACTTTGTCCAACAAACAATTAGAGATTTATTCTAGTTTTATTCTCATCATGTATCTTCTCAGTTATCCACATTGAGTATATTCATTCCTGATTTAGAGCTTCTTGAAATTTCGTTGTTAGATTATTAATTTTTTATATTGACAGTTATGAATATGTATGTTGGAAACCTTAGCTACAACGTTAAGGAAGTAGATTTGAGAGAAGTTATGGAAGAGTATGGAACAGTAGGCTCAGTCAAGTTAATCATTGACCGTGATACAAGAAGATCAAAAGGTTTCGCCTTTGTCGAAATGCCGGAAACTTCAGAAGCTTCAAACGCTATCAAACAGTTGAACGGCGTAGAATATGCCGGTCGTCCAATGGTAGTAAAAGAAGCCTTACCCAGAAATTAATAGAGTAAACTTGATAGACAAAGAAAAAGGATTTTCCTGCATGGAAAATCCTTTTTCTTTGTCTATCAAGTTTTAATGAATACTGCTTACATACACCAGCTACCACTCTATAAATTTACCACGAGCTCTGCGTTCCGCCAACATCTGTGTAAGAAAACGCTGGCGGTCCTTGGCTATGTAACGCCGGGCAAAAATATTAGGAACAGCTACCCCCAAGGCTATACAGAAAATGATAAGCGCCGAGTTAATACCATTGGAAAAAGCAAGTGTCACTTCTCCTACCACTCCACGCATATTGATAAGCGCCAGCAACGAACGATACATCAAGACACCGGGAACCATCGGAATGACAGAAGGAATAGTCAGCACATGATTAGGAACATGAAACCAATGAACGGCTTTGACAGCTATCAAACTCACAACAAAGCTTCCCATAAACGAACCGATCACCGGACCATATCCTAATTCAAAGTTTACAAAGTTACGGGTACATACTGCAATTATTCCACCTACAGCCACCACCCACAACAAACGTCTCTGCACATTAAATATAGTGGCGAATCCCATAGCCGCAATAGCAGCCGCAACAGCATATACCCAATAAGCATCGTGCGGCACCATGCTCAGTTCACTGAACTTCTGGTCGATAGTCACATCACTCATCACCAGCAGCCTCAAGGCAAAAGCGATACCAAACGCCATGCCTCCTACCATCATTACCGTGTTGGCTGCACGTGTAATACCTACCAACAAGTGATTGTCAATCATATCGTCCACAAAATTTATCAGCGGCACACCGGGAACTATATATAAGGTACAGGCCAGCAACGGATGATACGGAGTGGAAGATAAACCTGAAAAAGAAAACGCATAAGCCAGACAAGTACATAAAAATGCAGAGATCGCAATACTCATATATACATTGATACCGAACTCAATGCAACGGGCACGGGTACGGAACCCCACAAAAGTACAAATAGCCGTAATCAGAAAAGCAATCCAGTCACCACCAAACAGCTTGCAGAACCCTCCACAGGCAAACCCGGTACAGATTGCCACGACATAGGGGGTATAATTACGCTCCTGACGAGCAATCTTCTCCAGTTCTTCCTCGTATTTATCCAATGAATAATCCTGCTCAATGGCACGCCACGAAAGTTTACTGATTTTTGAAATGGCTTCCATATTGATGCCATGTTTCTCGCATTTCTGAAATTTGGAAAAAGAGTGCTTCTCGTCACTCACATTGACCATCAGCATCGTCCACCGGATATCAATATGCAGTTTCTCTTCCGGAATGCCCAGATAAGCGGCCACGCGCTTCATGTTTCTTTCAATCCGGTTAGTGTCTGCCGCACTCTCCATCAGCAGCTTGCCGGTACGTAATAAAAGGTCTAGTTTACGGCGCAATAGCAGCACCTCTTGTTCATTTGTTGTCTCGTTCATCTTCTTTTTACCTCAATTTTGTTTACTCTGACAGGAAACAGGTTGTTTTTTCGGGGTGCAAAGGTACAAAAAGTATATGATATTCATAACTAAATGTAGGAACAGAAATGAAATTGTCGTATCTTTGACCCGAAATAATTAAGTTAGATATGGTAACATTCAAAGAATTCTTTTCATTCAAGAATAACCGCTTCTTCTGGCTCAATCTGATAGCGATGGTAGTGGTCATTGTGGCAGCAGCCTGGGGAACCCTTCAATGGCTGGACAGCTATACACGCCACGGCGAAGCAGTGGTAGTGCCCGATGTAAAAGGAATGAATCTGCGGATCGCAGAAAATGAACTCGACAAGCAGTCACTAAAATCAATCGTCATAGACTCCAGCTATGTAAAAGGAATAGCCCCCGGTGCTATTCTGGAACAGAATCCCGCCGGTGGCTCCAAGGTGAAGTCGGGCAGAACCGTCTATCTGACCGTCAATGCAGACAGCGCCCCCAAGGTAGCCATTCCCGATGTCATGGATAATAGTTCTCTCCGCCAGGCCGAAGCCAAATTACGTGCATTAGGTTTTAAAATAACCGAACCCGAATATATCAGCGGCGAAAAAGACTGGGTATACAGCATAAAATACCGAGGACGCGACTTGAAAGCCGGAGAAAAGGTTCCTCACGAAGCCGTACTGACACTCACGGTAGGCAACGGCAATGAAACCATGCCCGAAGATTCTGCATTGGTAAATGAATCCGGAACTGCGAACGATGACAAACCGGTGGTAGACGAATCCTGGTTTTAAACTTAACACACAGTGATGATGAAAGAAGAATATGTGGATGAACTGGACGACACACTGGATGATGTGGAACCGGTAGTGGACAACCCTGCCGAACTGTATGAACATTTCCGTGTAGTAGTAGACAAAGGACAGTCACAGGTGCGCGTGGACAAATATTTGTTCGAACGGCTTGTCAACTCTTCGCGCAACCGTATTCAGAAGGCTGCCGACGCCGGTCTTATCATGGCGAACGGCAAACCGGTGAAAAGCAGTTATAAAGTAAAGCCTTGCGACGTGCTGACGGTGATGATGGACCGTCCACGTTATGATAATGATATCATTCCCGAAGATATTCCATTGGATATAGTCTATGAGGACAACGATTTGATGGTAGTCAACAAACCGGCCGGACTGGTAGTGCATCCGGGATGCGGAAACTACCACGGCACGCTGGTCAACGCCATAGCATGGCATCTGAAAGACAATCCCAAATACGACCCTAATGATCCGCAAGTGGGATTAGTCCACCGTATAGACAAAGATACCTCAGGCCTGCTCGTGGTAGCCAAGACCCCCGATGCCAAGACTCATTTGGGACTTCAGTTCTACAACAAGACCACCAAACGTAAATACAATGCTCTGGTATGGGGTGTCGTAGAAAATAACGAAGGAACCATAGAAGGGAATATAGGACGAAACCCCAAAGACCGCATGCAAATGGCCGTACTGAGTGACCCCGCCCAAGGAAAGCACGCCGTCACCCACTATCGGGTACTGGAACGTCTGGGCTATGTCACGCTGGTAGAGTGTGTACTTGAAACGGGACGCACCCACCAGATACGTGTCCACATGAAGCACATCGGACACACGCTGTTCAACGATGAGCGTTATGGCGGAAACGAAATTTTAAAAGGAACTCATTTTAGTAAATACAAACAATTCGTAAACAACTGTTTCGAGACCTGCCCCCGCCAGGCATTACACGCCATGACGCTGGGCTTTGTCCATCCCCGTACAGGCGAAGAGATGTTCTTCACCTCTCCGCTGCCCGAGGATATGACAAACCTGATAGACAAGTGGAGAAACTATATCAGTAACAGAGAAGAACTATGAAACGTACTATTGCCATAGTAGCCGGAGGAGATTCCAGCGAACTTGTCGTTTCCTTGCGCAGTGCACAGGGACTTTACTCTTTCATTGACAAAGAGCGTTATAACCTATATATAGTAGAGATGGAAGGGCATCGGTGGGAAGTAGTCCTTCCGGACGGCTCCAAAACCCCGATAGACCGTAATGACTTCAGTTTCATGGAGAACGGCGAAAAGAAACAATTCGACTTCGCCTACATCACCATCCACGGAACTCCGGGGGAAAACGGTATCCTGCAAGGTTACTTCGACCTGTTAGGAATCCCCTACTCCAGTTGTAACGTACTGGTATCGGCCATGACTTTCAATAAATTCACCTGCAACCAATACCTGAAAGGCTTCGGTATCCGCGTAGCCGAATCACTGATCCTGCGTAAAAGATTTGAAATTACAGACGAAGAAGTAATCAACAAAATCGGTCTGCCTTGTTTCATCAAGCCCAACGCCGGCGGTTCCAGCTTCGGTGTCACCAAAGTAAAGACTAAGGAAGATATACAACCCGCCATCGAAAAAGCTTTCGAGGAAAGTGACGAAGTAATGATTGAAGCCTTTATGAAAGGAACGGAAATCACCTGCGGTTGTTACAAGACCTCGGACAAGGAAGTGGTATTCCCCATCACCGAGGTGGTAAGTGCCAACGAATTCTTTGACTATGGAGCCAAATACAACGGCGAGTCACAGGAAATCACACCTGCCCGCCTGCCCGAAGATACAGCCGAGCGTGTACGTCTGCTCACTTCGGCCATTTATGACATTCTGGGGTGCTCCGGCCTTATCCGCATTGACTATATCATTACCGAAGGCGAAAAAGTAAACTTGCTCGAAATCAATACCACTCCGGGCATGACAGCTACCAGCTTCATTCCCCAACAGGTGCGTGCAGCAGGATTGGATATAAAAGATGTGATGACTGACATTATAGAAAATAAATTTTAGTGATATCACTGACTAACCTTTATAAATTATGAACATACCAGCTGAATTTAACGAGATTCGTCCGTACACTCCCGAAGAGTTGCCGCAAATCTATGAAGAATTAATCGCTGATCCCGCTTTCCGGACAGTGGTAGAGTCTGTTATGCCGGGCGTACCTTTCGAAGGTCTTGCCATGAAGATGCGTCAATGCAAAACAAACCTGGAATTCCAAAAAGCGTTCTTTTACGGACTATTATGGGATTTAGTGAAAAAAACAGCCAACGGACTGACATTCGACTGTTCCGCCTTGTCCGACTTAACCCGGAACTACACTTTCATCTCCAATCATCGTGATATTATTCTGGACTCGGCTTTTCTATCTATCCTACTGATAGACAACGGAATGACAACCGTAGAAATCGCCATCGGCGACAACCTGCTCATCTACCCATGGATTCATAAGCTGGTACGTGTCAATAAATCATTCATCGTGAAACGCGGCCTCAACATGCGGCAGAAACTGGAAGCATCTGCCTTGATGTCGCGCTACATGCATTTCGCCATGAAAGAAAAACATGAGAATTTATGGATAGCGCAACGTCAGGGACGTGCCAAAGATTCCAATGACCGTACCCAGGACAGTGTATTGAAAATGATGGCCATGGCAGGTGAAGGCGATGTTACCGAAAGACTGAAAGAACTGAACATCGTTCCGCTAGCCATTTCTTACGAATACGACCCGTGTGACTTCCTGAAAGCAAAAGAGTTGCAGCAAAAACGCGATGACGAACATTTCCAGAAAAGTCCCGAAGACGACCTGATCAATATGCAGACCGGCCTTTACGGATACAAGGGACGCATCCATTTCCAGACTTCCGCCTGTCTGAATCATGAACTGGACGAACTGAAAGAACTCAATTTGCCGAAATGTGATTTGTTTACCGCCATATCGGAAACCATAGACCGGCATATACACAGCAGTTACCGCCTGTTTGCAGGTAATTATGTGGCGTGTGACCTCTTGATGGGAGACAACCGTTTCACGGCCGAGTACACAGAAGAAGAAAAAGAGCACTTTGAAAAATATCTGGAACAGCAGATTGCCAAAGTCGATCTTCCCAACAAAGACACCGCCTTCCTGCGTCATGCTTTGCTGACTATGTATGCCAATCCGCTCATCAATTACCTGAAAGCGGCAAAAGGATAAGAACGTTTACCGTAAAGGGTGGATGTTACAGTCCACCCTGAAAAAGAAAATAATAAACATGAGGAAAGTCGTTATTTTATCTTTTCTAACCTCTTTGCTTCTCGGCGCGTGCGGTGAAGACGACTATGTATATCCTAATGTTCTGACAGATATGATCGACTTGAAAACCGACCATACAGGAACCGGACGGTATCTGATAACGAATGAAGGGACAGAGTGGCGCATCCAGTCACGTACCGGTCTTGACGGACTGGCACCAGACACCACGTACCGCACGGTTACCATGTACGCTCCATTGACAGACTCGGAAGAAGCAGAAAAAGAAGCCATGCTTTACAATACCCAACTGGTTATTTCTCCTGTTCCCTTGTCCGAATCTAAATTCAAGGAGATAAAGACCGACCCGGTAGCCATTCAAAGCATTTGGCGGGGTGGGAATTACCTGAACCTGATTTTACAAGTCAAAGTCAAAGACCAGAAACACGGTTATCACTTTATTGAGAACAAACTGGAGAACAAAGACGGAGAACAAACATTATACTTGACACTCTATCATGACAGGAATAATGACATCGAAGGTTTCAACCGTAAAGTCTATCTGTCTGTTCCCTTGTGGGCATACGCCGGCAAACTGCATAAAGGCGATAAGATTGTATTCAACATCCGTACTTACAAAGAAGGTATGACCAGTCGTATCTTTTATTTTTAGCAAACAAAAACATCAAAACATTCCATTTTATGATAAAGACCATCTATTTTGTATTCTTCATCTGCGCATTCTCACTAGGATTATGGGCATGTACCGGCAAAGACAGTGACAAATTCAAGAATCTTTCCTCCGACCAGTTTGAGGAAATGATACAGGACAAGACCATCCAACTGGTTGATGTACGCACGGTAGCCGAATATTCCGAAGGCCATATACCGGGCAGCATCAATATCAATGTATTGGACAATGAGTTTGGCACAAACATCGAGGAGCTTCTTCAAAAAGACCGCCCCGTAGCCGTTTACTGCAAAAGTGGAAGACGCAGCCGCAATGCGGCCAACATTCTGGTAAAAAAAGGATTCAAGGTGTATAATCTGGATAAGGGTATCCTGGACTGGAAGGAATTAGGGAAGGAAATAAGTTTTTAACCGTTTTTTTCCTTCAAATCCTTCATTATGGCTTAGCAAGTTGATTTACTGCCACTTATTATGAAGGATTTTTTTTCAATCCTTCATAAATTCTTCATCTCTGTAAGTTTGTCCCAGACTCCCCCCGCCCGGTCTTCTATTTCCGAGGCGAGACCTTTTCCTCTTGAATGGCAATCTTGCCACGCGCTATCTTATATAGTCAAGCCAAGGATACACACAGTTTTTCGTCCGATAGAAATCGTTGCGCTGCCCGTAAGCATTCGGCCTCGTGCGTGTTTCTCTCCAAGTTAT
>ULXX01045357.1_pt1 | contig 120944 bp, 121 predicted proteins | sample 1961621 | NCBI WGS metagenome assembly ULXX01 (sample SAMEA4835848, study PRJEB28245) | human gut metagenome | biome: gut microbiome; material: fecal sample | place: Denmark | collected 2008
AAAAACTTCCCTTTAGCACTAAAAGACAAGGTACTAGAAAAACAAGGTGTTTAACCTTGTTATTTTAAAATATAGTTAGTAAAGTTTCTTTTGGCTCATATAATAAGTCGTATTCTAAAATATCATAGGCATTGATAATTTTACCATTAATAGATAAATTATTAATCTTAAAGTATTTTTTTAGACTAGTATCATCATATTCATAATTGTTTATGATGTCTTTTTGTTTCTCAATAGGGTATAGAGTATTAAATATAGCATACCTAAAATTATAACTTACTTCTGATAATTTATCTTCTTTAAAATTAATCTTTATAACTTGGACTTCTTTATGTTTATTAGTAGATATAACTATATTATCAATAAATGAGGATATTATTTTATTTTTCTCAGCACTTGTTAAACTTTTCCATAAATTCTTATGTCTAACATAATATGATATTTTTAGATATATATCACAATTATAATTATAGTTACTACAAGCATTTTCTATGGTTAATAGGTTTTTACTTTGATATTTATACTTTGATAATTTATCGATTAGTTGCTTTTTTTCTAAAGACAAGTTATCTAAGGTACCTCTTAATTCTTCACTACTGATAATACCCTCTAATAGTACATTTTTAGCCTTTTCCTCTTTGATATTTATATTATTAATGTCTTTTTGTATTGTTGATATTTCTTTTCTATAATTAGTTGTTGTAGTGGCTATAAAAGTATTATCTAATAGACTATAAAAATCAAATATTTCATCTATTTGTTTAATAACTTCTTTATCTATTTTCTTTTCATTTATTAAGTCTATTTTCTTACAATTAGTACACTTATAATATAATTGCAATGTTTTGCTACCACCTTGAGAACTAACATTATTTAATATTTTTCCACAATGACTACAAATAAGTTTTTGTTTAAATATATAGTCATACTTTCCATAGTGGCTATGTCTATTAATATCTTTTTGCTTTTCCGTATCTATCCAAGTTTGCATATCAATAATAGGAGGAGCGAAGTCTTTAATTATACTAGGCTTTTGTATTTTAGAACGTTTATTAGCCTCATATTCTCCTATATAAATTCTATTGGTAATTATTTTCTCGATAGAACTACTATTCCAAGTTTTATTAAGTACTTTGTCTTTAGTTAAATCTTTAGCTATTCTAAGAGCTGATTTCCCGTTTAAATAATCTTGGAATATATTTCTAATAAGTGGTGCCGTTTCTTCATCAATTACAAGACATTTATCAATTTTTTTATATCCTAAAGGGCATTGTATAGAGTGTTTTTGCTTTAATGCTCCCTCTAAACCTACTAAAGTTCTCTCGCTACATCTCTCTATTTCTAATTGGCTTAAGACGGTCAACATACGGACAAAAAATCTCCCGTTAGCGTTGCTAGTGTTTATTTCTTCTACGGCACATTCTAAACTACAATTATATGTTTCTAAGAATTGCACTAATTCCTCTAAATCTCTAATACTTCTAGTAACTCTATCTAATTTATAAGCCACTATACGATTAATACGACCACTTTTAACATCATCTAGCATACGTTGAAATTGTGGTCTATTAGTATCTTTAGCACTGATACCCTCATCAACATATATATCTACTATTTGATATTCTTTATAATCACATAGTTTTCTAAGTCTACACTCTTGTTCTGATAAAGAATGTCCCTCACGTACTTGGTCTTGTGTGGAAACACGACAATATATAGCCACACGCTCATTTGTTAAAATGTTATCAACTATCTTTTGCTTAATATTTTCTTTTTCATATTCATACATAATTTATACCTCTTTCTTATTAGTTGTATAAATCAGTATTTAAAGGGTTATTTATTTATAAACATATATTTTCATTTACTAATTTAATTAATTTAGTTACACTACATTTATTAATTTCTCCGATTTCATTTATGAATATTGTTAGATTACTACCTAATTCTTCATCAAATATTAAAGCCACTAAGTACTTAGTAGGGTTAGAAGACTTACTTTTAAAGATTATTTTATAAGGTTCTATAAATCTAATATTAGCATTATTAGGCTCAATAATAGCACCATTTAGAAAGGTAATATCTAGTTTACGTTTGTTTACATTTTCTAGTACCTTGTCTTTTAGTGCTAAAGGGAAGTTTTTTCTATCGATATTCACTATATCACACTCCTTTTAGACAAACAAAAAACCCAGTAAATACAATGCTTTACTAGGCTTTTATACGTTATACAAACATAAAAGTTTGTTTTATACTCTAAATGGAGCGAATCACATACAAGTTACGAACTTTGTTCTCTTTCTAAAAAATATTATACATAAAGTTTTTTAAATTTTCAATGGAAGTATATCAATTTTATTAGCTTTATAGTATAATGTTTGTAATTAAAATTCTTGGAGGTGCCATATGAGAATAGGAATAGACATTGATGGTGTTTTGAATTCACAATATAATTTTTGTATTGATTACGGTACAAAATTTTGTAACGAATTAGGAAAATTTAAATTAGAAAATATTAATGTTATAGATACAACAGATATGTTTTTATGGGGAAATGATATTGCCCATCAATTTTGGAATAAATATAGAGAAGAATTAGTGGTTAATTTACCAGCAAAAAAATATTGTTCAGAAGTTATTAGCAAATTGAAAAAGGAAGGAAATTTAATTTATATAATAACAGCAAGGAAAAATAATGATGAATGGTTTCCTGATTTTTTAAAAGAAGACATAGAAGAAATTACAAAAAAATGGTTGAAAGAAAATAAAATATATTATGATGAAATTGTATTTGATGTTAAAAACAAAGGAAAATATTGTAAAAATAATAATATAGATATTATGATTGAAGATGATCCTATTAATTTGAGAAAACTAGTTGGTAATGTTAATGTAATTATATTTGACTATCCATATAATAGAAACATTGAATTTGCCAATTTAACAAGAGCATATAGTTGGTATGATATATATTTTAAAATCAAAAGTATTGAGGAGAATAAAAATGATATTAGCAATAATTGAAAGAATTGAAAATATAAAAGAAGAAACACCATTTAATAATAGATATTATTTAACGGAACATTATAAAAAAATATTTGATGAATTAGATGTATTATTATTTCCTATTATTTCTAATAAAAATTTAGAAAAGGTTTGTAATATATGTGATGGACTTATTGTAACAGGAAGTTGTATTGATATTCCACCTCATTATTACAATGAAAAGCCTATAGTAGGAAAAAATTATGACATTGATGAATTTAAATTAGATAAAGATGCAATTAAATTATTTTCAGATTCAAATAAACCAATTTTAGGTATTTGTGGCGGTCTTCAGTCAATAAATGTATATTTTGGTGGTAGTTTAAATCAAAAAATTGAAAATCATAATTTAAAAGATAAATTACATAGAATAAATGTTAAAAAAGATACTTTTTTAAATTCAATATATAACGAAAGTGTTAATGTTAATTCATATCATAAGCAGTCTATAAAAGATGTTGCAAGTCAATTTATAATTTCTGCAAAATCTGATGATGGAACAATTGAAGCGATTGAAAAAGAAAATATTATTGCAGTTCAATGGCATCCAGAAAAAATGAATGACATTCTATTCTTTAAAAAATTCATAAAAACTTTTTTTAATTAAGGGTTTGGGATTTTTCCTATATAGGAATTTGTGAGTGAGTACAAATTCAGTGCTGGCTAGACAAGAACTTTACTCTCAAATCAAGAAAAATATAAAAAGAGAATTAAGTTATTTTGATAATTTTTTTCTCTTTTTTATATAAAATAAAAACCTACGTACAATTAAGTCCGTAAGTTGATTTCAAATGGAGCAGGTGATGAGAATCGAACTCACGTGGTCAGCTTGGAAGGCTGAAGTTCTACCATTAAACTACACCTGCAACTTAATGACAAGATAAATTATACCATATCTTGTCATTTTTTCAAGTGTTTTTAGTTAGTTTTTTTAATAAGTGATAAATTAACTTTGTTTGTTTCTTTGTTTATGTTGTCAATATATACTGTAATTATATCACCTACACTTACGATATCTAATGGATTTTTAACAAAGTTTTTACTCATCTTGGAGATGTGTAATAAACCATCATCGTGAAGTCCAATATCAACGAATGCACCAAATGAAGCTACATTTCTGACTGTTCCTTTTAATTCCATACCGATTTTCAAGTCGTCAATCGTTAGAACATCACTTCTTAGTATTACTTCTGGAGCATCTTCTCTTGGGTCTAGGCCGGGATTTTTTAATTCTTTAATAATGTCTTCAATTGTGTATTTTTCACCAAATTCTTTTGCTAGTTCTTCTGTATTAGCTTGCTCTAAAGTTTCTTTGAATTCATCTTTTTTAATATCATTAATACTTAAATTTAGTTTATTTAATATTTTAGTTGTTAATTCGTAGCTTTCTGGATGGATGCCCGTGTTATCTAACGGATTTTTACCATTATTTATTCTTAAGAAACCCACTGCTTGTTCATATGTTTTTTCGTTTGTAAGTTTTTTTAGTTCATCTCTTGATGTAAAGTCTTTTGATTCTTTAAATTTTTGAATTTTATTTATTGAAGCGGTTGTTAGGCCAGAGATGTATTTTAGAATAAAGCTAGATGCAGTGTTAATGTTTACTCCTACATTATTTACTACTTTGCTTACTGTGAAATCTAATCCTTCAGTTAGTTTTTTAGAATTGACGTCATGTTGATATTCACCTACTCCAATGCTTTTAGGATCTATTTTTACTAATTCTGATAGTGGGTCGATAGTACGTCTTCCGATACTTACGGCACTTCTTTCTTGAACTTCAAGATCTGGGAATTCTTTTTGAGCTTCTTTGCTTGCTGAGTAAACACTTGCTCCTGCTTCGCTTACGATTGTGTAGTATACATTTGGAAGATCTTTAATTGTTTGAGCAACGAATTCTTCACTTTCTCTAGATGCAGTACCATTACCAATAGCGATAAGGTTAAGGTTATATTTACTAATAAGTTCAAGTATTTTTTTTCGTGCGCCTTCTTTGTCATTTTTTGGTTCGTGTGGGTAGATAACATCTATGTGTAAAAGATTACCTCTTTCATCTAGACAGGCTAGTTTACATCCTGTTCTAAATGCTGGGTCAAATCCGAGAACACGGTATCCTGTTATTGGTCTAGTCATAAGTAGATTTTCTAGGTTTGATTTAAATACTTCAATAGCGTTATCATCAGCGTTTTCGGTTAGTTCTGCTCTTATTTCACGTTCAATAGATGGTAGGATTAGCCTTTTTAGAGCATCTTTTAAAGATAATACTACATATTCTTTTACAAATGATGAAGGATTTTTTATTATTTTTTCTTCTAGTTTACTTGTTATGTAATCTAGGTCGTAATCTAATTTTACACTAAGAATACCTTCTTTTTCACCGCGATTCATTGCTAGAACCTGGTAACTTTTTACATACTTAATTTTTTCTTTGAAGGTATAATAGATTTCATAAGTTTTCTTTTCGTCTATAGCGTTTTTCTTAATTGTGCTTGTTATTTCTCCGTAGTTTTGAATATTGTATCTTATAAATTTACGATAGTAGGCGTTATCACTTATCCATTCACTTATAATATATTTTGTGTTTTCGATAGCAACTTCTTTAGATGTTGGGGCTTTTGCCCAGATGTCATCCATGCTTCCTTTTTCTGGAAAAGACATAATCATTTTTGCTAGGGGTTCTAGTCCTAGTTTAATTGCTTCACTACCTTTGGTTTTCTTTTTTTCTTTGTAAGGTAAGTAGATATCTTCTACGTCGACCAGTTTGGTACAAGCTAGAATACTTTCTTTAAGTTCCGGAGTTAGCATACCTTTTTCATCAATAAGTTTGATTACAGTATTTTTTCTTTCCATTAGGTTGCAGTAGTATTTGTATTTTTCTTCGATTTTTTGAATTTGATTTTCGTCTAATGCACCAGTTGCTTCTTTACGATATCTTGCGATAAATGGGATTGTAGCTCCTTCTTCTAATAGTTTTAAGACGGCTTCTATTTGTTTTGTTTTAATGTTAAGTTCGCCTGATAATTCATTTATTATTATTTCATTCATTTTTATTCACCTTGTAAATTATATCATAAAGAAAAGAGATTTTGGTCTCTTTCTAGTTTATTTTATTTATAATTGTGATATCTTCTTCAGAAGCATAAGAAATATCTAATTTATCTCCACCTTTTTTGAATGGTAGTTCATCACTTAATTCGATAGATGCTTTATATTTTTTATTGTTTTCGTCAGTTATAAAGTAATAAGTGTTACCATTGATTACTGCGGTTTCTATTTTCTTGATTGTTATGGTTTCGCTTTTATTTTGTGAGTTTGACGTTATTTTGGCATTTTTTAGGTAGTTTTTAGCCGCCTCGTTTATACCTTTTGATACATCTGTGACAATTACTTTTTGATAATCATTAACATCTATAAATGCATACATTTTAACTAATCCGGCGTCATCTTTTAGGCTTAGTAAATATGTTGGATTACCTTTTAAATTTATAAGTAATGGGAATGTTGATGTATATTTCATTTGTTGAACTGCACCTTCTGCTGATGCCATTGCACTATATTCTTCAGCGCCTGGAACACTATAAAATGATGTTTCACCAGTTCGCATGTTTGTTAAGATAAATCCAAGCGTTGATTCGTCTGTAACCGCTGATGTTAAACCTGTGTATAAATAAATGTCGTCATTCATTGCAAGATAGTTATAACCGTCAGTAGTTTTTACCATATTTTTTTGACTGAATACGCTGTTAAAGAAGCCATTTTGATATTTGCCCCAGTCATCTACTTGATCAATGATAAGGTCAGCTGAGAACGCAATATCAATCCAATTCGGTATATTTCCTACTTTGTATTCTGATGTTGTGCCAGTTATCGCATTTAAAATTATAATTCCAGTAACTTCTGCACGAAGGCCTACTCCACTGTATTTTATTGTTGGAACTACCCAGTATGGATTTCCATCGTTATCAATTTCAAATGACATATGGCCGAGATTTCTTGTTGGATGAGAGAATCTTATTTTACGATAGGCATTGTCATTAAATAGTCCGGTTTGAACGTATTTCATTCCTTTATCTAGTCTAATTAAATTGGCTTTTCCAGTAGTGCTGTCTACTGTAATATACCCTTTAACTCCTTCTTTTCTATTAGTTAACTATTTAATTGGTGAAGCATATTCAAGAGGTGTAACTCTAATTATTCTTTCGTTATAGTTTATTTGGGTATAGATATCAGATACGTTATATTGGCTTACTAAGTCTCTCATTTGTCCCATTACTCTGTCGCCTAAGGCTTGACTACTTTTTTTATCAAGTAGTGGCAATTTTGAAAAATCTACTTCTGAAATGTCTGTGGAAAAGTTTTTGCCAGTATCAATTTCAATTCGTTTTGCATATTTAGAAGCCATAAATAATGGGCTTTCAATAATATTCCATATAATTACTAAAACAATAATTAATGGGATTATTAGCATAGTGTATTCTTTTACTGGTTTGGTTTTTCCTTTTTTCAAAAATTCTATTACTGACAAAAGATTGTTTAATACAGTAAAACAAATTATTATTAAAATAATGAATAAATAAAAGCTTACACTGTGAATGTTGATTGCTGGCATTGCAAAGTAATAGTAGACAAATGCAAATAAAATTGTTAATAAAATGTTGATAATTCTTTTCATATAGTTCCTCCTAATGTAATTATAGCAGATTATTTAATAGTATGATAGAATATATAAAGTGATTTGTATGTATTATAATAATTTAGCAGACTTTTATAAGAAAAAACTTGGGTTTAGGCTTGCTAAACTTGCTTTTAATGGTGGATTTACTTGTCCTAATAGAATTAATGGTGCTAGGGGTTGTATATTTTGTACAGGTAGTGCTGAAAATGCAAGTGAATCTTCCGTTTCTTTATATGACCAATATTTAAAAGAAACAGAAGTTGTTAAGAATAAGTGGCCACAAGCTAAATATATTGCTTATTTTGGTTCATTTACGAATACTTTTGATAGTGTGGAAAACTTGAAGAAAAGATTTGAAGAGGTTCTTACTTTTCCGGATGTTGTTGGTTTATCTATTGGCACTAGATGTGATTCGATTAGTGATGAATGTTTTAAGTATTTATGTGATTTAAATAAGAGGACTTATTTAACTGTTGAGCTTGGGCTTCAGTCTAGTTTTGATAGTACGCTTAAGTTTATTAATCGTGGTCATGATATTGCTAGTTTTGATAGTATGGTTAAAAAATTAAAAAATGCCAATATAAATGTTGTTGTGCATATTATAGATGGGTTACCTAATGAGACTGAAGATATGATGATTGAAACTATTAGACATTTAAATATGTTACATATTGATGGGATTAAAATTCATAATTTATTTATTGCAAAAGATACTGTTTTAGGGGATATGTATATTAATAAACCATGGAAGCTTATGAGTATGGAGGAGTATATTGATATTGTGAGTAAGCAGATTGCAGTGCTTGACCCAAAGATTGTTATTCATAGACTTACTGGGGACCCAGTTAAAGACGAACTTATTGCTCCAGAGTGGGCTACTAGAAAAATAGATATTTTAAATGGAGTCGTTAAAAATTTAAAAAGATTAGGTTTAAAACAAGGAATTTATTACGAAAAAAACGGAGATTAAGTTCTCCATTTTTTATGCGTTTAAATCAACGTTTTCTTCTTCTAGCATATCTTTAAATTCTTCTTTGAAAGCCACTAAGGCTTTTTTCTTTGCATCTTCGTAAATGTTTTTGGCATTTTCTATTGCTTTATAGATATGTTTGATTCTTACTTCTTTTGAGTTTTCGAATACTGCATAACTAAAAGCGTTTGCTAGTAGTGTTAATGTTACATCAGGATATCTTGCTGCGACTTCATAAACTCTTTTATATTCACTAGTCATATCGGTTAAAAAGGCAAAGATTTTTTCTTTTTGGAAATCTGAATATGCTAGTTTTACGCCTAGTTTTTTTTCGAACTTCGGATATGTTCCCATAAGAATTTTAACAACTGTTGGCTGGTCTGCTTCTAATACTTCAATTTTTTGAAATCTTCGTAAGAAAGCACGGTCTCTTAAGATATATGTTTCGTATTCTTCTGTTGTGGTAGCACCAATCATTTTTATTGTTCCACGATCTAGAAATGGCTTTAACATATTTGCAAAGTCAATGTTAGTGTTTGATTGGGTTCTATTTACAAGTAAATGAATTTCGTCAATAAAAAGAATAATATTATTTAGATTTTTAAGTTCTTGTAAAAGCAGTTCCATTCTTGATTCAGTTGTACCATTTATTGTATTTGATCCAAGTAAACTTGAAATATTTATTTTGATTATGGACCATCCCTTTAAAGCATCAGGGACATCACCTTTTTGTATTTTATAACCTAAACCTTCAACAATAGCAGTTTTACCAATGCCAGGTTTGCCGACTAATAAAGCACTTTTGTCTGGTGTAATAAGAGATAGAATTATTTCACCTATTTCTTTTTCTCTACCTATTGCAGGATTTGTTACATATTCTCTTTTGGTTAAGTCTTCACCATAGTTTTTGATAACGCTAAATGTATCTGTTTCTTCTTTTACTGGTGTATCATTTATATTAAGAACTTCAATGTTTTCATCAAGTTCAAGTTTTTCAATATTGTCTTTCATATAATCACGTCTTTTCTAGGGTATTATAACATATTATTTTTTAAAAAGGAATTATCTTTTTGTTGTGCCCACCTTTTACTGTGTAACAGTTATGGGCTGATATGAAAGCATTTGGGTCAATGTCTAAAACTGTATGTTTTAATCCATAATATAGGTTAAATGGGACTATCATAAGAAGTGTTGCTTCTTTTTTAGTGAATAGTCCACCTTTTGAAGCTATTTCAGTGGCACCTAAACCAAGGTCACGAGTTACATATTTTTCAATTCTATCACTTTGTTTAGATTTAATAAATACGAGTTTACTATCATTAATACCTAGAAGAACCATATCTACAAGTTTATTGTAAGTTATAAGAATGAACATAGCATAAATGGTTTTCTTTAGACCAAATAATAACATACCTGATAAAATAATTATCATGTTTACGATAGTACTTGATTTTCCTAGTTCTATTTTTGCTAGTTTCGAAATCATTGCTGCAATAACGTCAGAGCCGCCCGTATTAAAACCAGCTCTATAGACTAAGCCACCGCAAAAGCCATATATTAAAATGATTGTGAGGATCATTAAAAAGTCAGAACTAAATGTTATAGGAATTTTAGCAGCAATCGGTTCAGTAATTGTTACCATTACTGAGTATGATACAGAGCCTATTATTGTATAGATTGATTGTTTTCTACCAAGGACTATAAAAGAGAGTATTATTAAAATAGCACTCATAAGATAGATAAATAAATTGTTAGGAATGCCAGTTATTTCATGGACTACAATTGATAAGCCACTTACTCCACCTACTACTAATTTGTTTGGTACGAAGAAAAGATTATAGCACATTCCTAGACCAAAGATGCCAAATAAGAATACAGCAAAACGGCCGACAAGTTTATTCTGGTTTATCTTATTTAAGATGTCAGTTTTTTTATGACCTATACTCATCTATACTTCACCTATTATAATGATACTATAAATCAAATTTTTAGTCAAAAAAAACTCACCGAAGTGAGTTTTAAGTTTATTATTCAATGATTTCAGTAACAGAACCTGCACCAACAGTACGTCCACCTTCACGAATTGAGAACTTAGTTCCGTTTTCTAAGGCAACCTTACTAATTAGTTCTACAGTCATATCTACGTTATCACCAGGCATAACCATTTCAACTCCTTGTGGAAGTTCAATTACACCAGTAACATCAGTAGTTCTGAAGTAGAATTGTGGTCTGTAGTTTGAGAAGAATGGAGTATGACGTCCACCTTCTTCTTTAGATAGAACATAAACTTTAGCTTTGAATTTATGATGTGGAGTAACTGAACCAGGTTTAGCTAGTACTTGTCCTCTTTCTACATCATCACGGTTGATACCACGAAGTAAAACTCCAGCGTTATCTCCAGCTTCAGCATAATCTAAAGATTTTCTGAACATTTCGATTCCAGTTGCAACTGTTTTCTTAGTATCCTTAAGACCTACAATTTCAACTTCATCATTAAGTTTTAATTGACCTCTTTCAACACGTCCTGTAACAACAGTACCACGTCCTGAAATAGTGAATACGTCTTCGATACTCATTAGGAATGGTTTGTCTGTATCTCTAGTTGGAGTTGGAATGTATTCATCTACAGCAGCCATTAAGTCTTTAATTGATTGAACAGCAGCTTCATCTCCTTCTAAAGCTTTAAGTGCAGAACCTCTAATAACAGGACATTCTGAATCATATCCATATTCTCCTAATAGTTCTCTGATTTCCATTTCTACTAAGTCTAATAGTTCTGGATCGTCTACTTGATCACATTTGTTCATGTAAACAACGATTCTAGGAACTCCTACTTGACGAGCAAGTAAAATATGTTCTCTAGTTTGTGGCATAGGACCATCTGCAGCAGAAACTACTAAGATAGCTCCATCCATTTGTGCTGCACCAGTAATCATGTTCTTAACATAATCGGCATGTCCTGGGCAGTCTACGTGAGCATAATGACGTTTTTCAGTTTCATACTCAACGTGAGCAGTATTAATTGTAATACCTCTTTCTCTTTCTTCTGGTGCTTTATCGATATCAGCATAATCAACGAAATCACCGAAATATTTTGTAATAGCAGCAGTTAATGTTGTTTTACCATGGTCAACGTGTCCAATAGTACCAATATTAACATGTGGCTTACTACGATCGAATTTTTCTCTTGCCATATAATTTTCCTCCTATTCGTTAACAAGATTATTGTATCTAATTCTTGAATATAATTCAAGTATTATTCTTTAATTTACACTATTTTTCTTAATAATTTCCTCAGCAATAGACTTTGGAACTTCTTCATAGTGATCTTTTTCCATTTGGAAGTTTGCACGTCCTTGGGTGTTACTTCTTAAGTCAGTCATGTATCCGAACATTTCTGATAATGGAACTAAAGCTGTAATTCTTAAAACATTGCCAATTGATTCTTGACCTAGTGGTCTACCACGACGAGAAGTTAAGTCTCCCATTACATTACCCATGTATTCTTCTGGAGTATCAACTACTACTTTCATGATTGGTTCTAATAGAACAGCTTTACATTTTTCTTTAGCAGCTTTAAGTGCTAGGCTTGCAGCAATTTTGAATGCCATTTCTGATGAGTCTACATCATGATATGAACCATCAAATAATGTTGCTTTTACGTCTACAACTGGGTAACCAGCAAGGATTCCACCAGCCATAGCTTCTTGTAAACCTTTGTCTGTTACTGGAATATATTCTCTAGGAACAACTCCACCAACAACTGCATCAACGAATTCGTATCCTTTTCCAGGATTTGGTTCGAATTTAATCCAAACATGTCCGTATTGTCCACGTCCACCAGATTGTTTAATGTATTTACCTTCACAATCAGCAGCTTGTGTGATAGTTTCACGGTAAGCAACTTGTGGTCTACCTTGGTTAACTTCTACGCCGAATTCTCTTCTCATTCTATCAATAATGATATCTAGGTGTAATTCACCCATACCTGATAGTACAGTTTGTCCTGTTTCAACATCAGTTTTAACTCTAAGTGTTGGGTCTTCTTCAACTAGTTTTTGAATAGCGATAGCCATCTTATCTTGATCATTTTTTGATTTAGCTTCGATAGCAATATCGATAACTGGTTCTGGGAATTCCATACCTTTCATTACAGCGAAGGCTTTTTCATCACAAAGTGTGTCAGCAGTTGTAGTATTTTTTAAGCCTACTGCAGCAGCAATTTCACCTGCATAAACTTCAGTAATTTCTTTACGTTGGTTAGCATGCATTTGAAGAATACGTCCGATTCTTTCTTTTTCACCCTTAGTAGAGTTTAAAACGTAAGAACCAGCTTTTAATACACCAGAGTAAACTCTGAAGAATGATAGACGTCCAACGAATGGGTCAGTCATAATCTTAAATGCTAAAGCAGTAAATGGTTCTGAGTCTGAAGGATGTCTCCAAACGTCGTTTCCGTTTTTGTCAAAGCATTCAATTGCTTTGATATCTGTTGGAGCTGGTAAATAGTCAACAACAGCATCTAGTAATGTACGAGTACCTTTGTTTCCTAAGGCATCAGCACATAATACTGGGAAGAATTCTACTGCAAGAGTAGCTTTTCTAATTGCTCCTTTTAGTTCAGCAATAGAAAGTTCTTCTCCTTCTAAGTATTTTTCCATTAGACTTTCATCTGATTCAACAACAGCCTCAATTAGAATAGTTCTATATTCTTCAGCTTTTGCTTTCATGTCTTCTGGAATTTCAATTTCATTTAATTCTTGTTTTTCAGTTCCATCGTAAGCATATGCTTTCATTTCAACTAGATCAACATATCCTGTGAAATGATCTTCGCTACCGATAGGCAACATAATTGGAGCAGCATTAGCGCCTAATCTTTCTTTGATAGTCTTTAAACTATAGTAGAAGTCAGCACCCATTTTTTCCATTTTGTTTGCACAAATCATTCTTGGAACTTTATATTCGTTTGCTTGTCTCCAAACTGTTTCAGTTTGTGGTTCAACACCAGCTTGAGCGTCGATTAGAGCAACTGCTCCATCTAATACTCTTAAACTTCTTTGTACTTCAATTGTGAAGTCTACATGTCCTGGTGTATCAATAATGTTTAATCTGTAGCCTTTCCAGTGAGCAGTAGTGGCAGCACTAGTAATTGTGATACCTCTTTCTTGTTCTTGGGCCATCCAGTCCATTTGTGATTCGCCATCATGTGTTTCACCAATACGGTGAGTAATTCCTGTTAGGAATAAAATTCTTTCAGTAGTAGTTGTCTTTCCGGCATCGATGTGAGCCATGATACCAATATTTCTTATTTTATCTATAGAAACGTCTCTTGCCATCTGTTACACCTACCATCTATAGTGAGCAAATGCTTTGTTTGCTTCTGCCATTTTGTGAATATCATCACGTTTTTTAACTGCTCCACCGACACCATTTGCAGCATCCATAATTTCTGCAGCTAATTTATTAGCCATTCCCTTACCTGGACGAAGTCTTGCATAGTTTACAAGCCAACGAAGAGCAAGTGTTTGTTTTCTTGTTTCACTAACTTCAATAGGAACTTGTACGTTTGATCCACCAACACGGCGTGATTTAACTTCTAAAGATGGGCTAATATTTTCCATTGCTTTATTAAAAGTTTCCATTGGGTCAGCTTTAGTTTGTTCTTTAATAATATCAAATGCTTCATATAAAATCTTTGAAGCAGTACCTCTCTTACCATCGTTCATAACAGCATTGATAAGTTTTGTAACTACTTTAGAATTATATAAAGGATCTGGTAAAACATCACGTTTTACTGCACGTCTTTTACGCATATTTTTTCCTCCTTATTTTCTATTTAGTTTTAGGTCTTTTTGCACCGTATTTACTTCTTGATTGTTTACGGTCATTAACACCTTGAGTATCTAGTGTTCCACGAATTACATGATAACGTACACCGATAAGGTCTTTAACACGTCCACCACGAATTAGCACTACACTATGTTCTTGTAAGTTGTGTCCTTCACCTGGAATGTAAGTATCAACTTCACGTCCGTTTGATAGTCTAACACGAGCATATTTTCTTAATGCTGAGTTTGGCTTTTTAGGTGTTTTAGTACCAACACGAGTACATACACCTCTCATTTGTGGATGATTAGTTTCTGTTGATTTTCTTTCCATGCTGTTAAATCCAACGTTAAGTACTGGACTCTTTCCTTTTCTTACTTTTGGTTTTCTCTTAGTTTTAACTAATTGATTAATTGTAGGCATATTTTTAACTCCCTTCCCATGCACACATCCTGGTGTGTTGTATTTTGTTTAAAGTTAAGTCCTATCTGGGATAGAACTTAAAATTAAATGCACAAATAATATATCATTTTATTATATTATTTGTCAATATTAATATTACAAATTTTGCTAGTTTTTGGTGTATTTAAAAGAAAAAAAACTTTTGGGCTTAGTCGATGTTTATTCCTTTATTAAGTTCGTGTTTACTTATGAGGTAAAGTACTATGATATATATTATGTAAATTACAATTACTAATAGCAAAAATATTTTTAATGCACTATAACTTATTACTCCTGTTCCTGTGAATAAGGCGTTCATGTCTTTATTTGTTAAGCTGATTAGGTATACTATTAATAGTGATAAGATTGAGAAAGCTAGCCAGTAGATTCCACTATATAGAACCGATTTGATCACTTTACCATCATTTGCTTCGTGACCTTTGATTATACCAGTGATACCAACCATTAAAATAAAAGTAAACTCTAGAAATAATACGATAAATAGAATTAATAATAATTTAGTTATAGAACTATTTAAGGTGGTTGCTACAATTTGCATACTTTCTTTTATGTAATTAATTAGTGATTCATTATAAAATGCAATAAAGAAAGATATTGTAATTATTAGTATTCCAAAAAGCATTGTTATGATTCCAGATAAAACTTTAGATGAAAGAATAGTTTTGCTTTCGACTGGCAGTGTGTGTGTTAGATACGCTTCATCTTTATAAAGATTGTTTCTTACTCTTATCCAAGTACGAATTATACCATTAAATAGAACGTTTAACATGCCTGTTATGGTGATGCTCGTTAGGACAGATTTAATAATGCTTGTGATTACGCTTTCATTTAAAAGACTTGTTAATCTTGTTAAAATAGCAAAGATTATGGTTATCACACTCCAGATGTACTCTACTTTTAAAATCCATTTAAGATCATATTTTAGTAATTTTTTTAACATTTGAACATCCTCCTAAAGATTTCGTCAATACTAGCGTTTTCTTTGTTTCTTAGTTCATCGGCGTCACTAATAAGTTTAATCTCGCCTTTATCGATGAAAATTACTTCGTCAAGAATTCTTTCAATGTCAGATATTAAGTGAGTTGAAATAATAATGCTGGCTCCTTCGTTAAAGTTTGTTAGAATTGTGTCAAGGATATAATCTCTAGTTGCTGGATCTACACCGCCTAATGGTTCATCTAGGATGTATAGATCTGCTTTTCTACTCATAACTAGAACTAGTTGAACTTTTTCTTGCATTCCTTTACTCATTTTTATTATTTTTTGATTTTCGTCTAGGTCTAATTTTTTTAGTAAATCTTTTGCTTTGTCAATGTCAAAGTTTGAGTAGAATTCTTTGAAAAATTTTAAGGTTTCATTGATTGTCATGCTTTTGTCTAAGTATGTTCTTTCTGGAAGATATGCTATATTAAGTTTGCTTTGTGGCCCTATTTTTTCTCCTTCAAAGATTATTTCACCTTCAGTTGGCGTAAGAAGTCCGTTAATTAATTTAATTAAGGTTGTTTTACCAGTTCCATTTTTACCTAGCAAGCCAATTATTTTTCCTCGCGGAACTGTTAAGGTAATATTATTAAGTACTTGTTTCTCTCCATAATTTTTATAGAGATTTTTTATTTCAAGTAATGCCATTTTTTATTTTATCCTTTCCTTTATTTCTTGTTTAGTAATACCTAAGGAAATCATTTCGGATAAATAGTTTTGGGTTAAATTGTCTGCATAGTCATTTTTGATTTTGTTTATTATATTTTCATCTTCAGTAACGAATTTACCATTTGTTCTTTCGGTTTTAATTAGTCCATTTTCTTCTAATTCAATTAGGGCCTTTTGCATTGTATTTGGATTAACTTTATATGTTAAAGCAAGTTCACGAACTGATGGAATACGCTCTCCAGGAATTAGTTTTCCAGAAACAATTTGTTTTTTAATTTCACTTACTATTTGCAAATAAATGGGTACTGAATTATTAAAAACTGCATCCACATGTTCTCCTTCTAATTGTATTACTTAACTAATACAATAATACATTTATATTATATCTTTGTCAAGAAAAAAAGTTACAGGATAGTAACTTTAGCATCTATCTGTACATGTTTGAGGATAGATTTCATCTATTAATGTGTTAAGGTTATCTTTAGTTATTTCCGTTAATGTGGCTATTTTTTTGCCGTTTTGATAAGCAATGATAACTGGTAGGTTAGTGACCTCGAATTTTTTAAGTATTTCTTCCTTGTCTCGATCATCAATTTTAAGATAATAAGCTTTATTAATAGACTTTTTTTCTAGTGATTCTATAAATAATTGAGCTGCGTTAATATCCTCTTTATTTCCAATGAAAAGGATCCCTGTATCGTTTGATACTGTTTTCAGATTATGCAAATTAATTTCTTCAATGATTTGGTTTTCTAACTCGAAGTCTTTTGCAAATGCATTTTGTTCTTTTTGAGAACATGCAGTAATAAATGATAAGCAAGCAAATAACAAGATGATTTTTTTCATTTTTCTACCTTGCTTTCGTCAAAATCTTTGGTTGTATATTTATCGCATTTGATATACGCTTTATAGTCGAATGTTGCTAAGTTTTTTTTAATGAAAACGTAGCCATCGCAGTTATGTTCGTTTTCTTTGATGAGCCCATTATCTAATAACTTTTTATAACTTATAGTAGTTTGACTTGCAGGCATTTCACTTATAAATTGGCCCATATAGCTTTGTGCTGCAAAAACTAATTCTTTTTCTATTTCGGTATATGGAGCATTTTGACTTTTAACTTTTACTCCAATAAATGTCAATCCACCTACTAGAATTATAGCAAGTGCTATCCAAACATATAATATTTTTTTCATTTACTAACCTCCGTATAATTTCCTGATGGATACTTGTTTTCATAACTATCATAAAACTGATATATTAGATATATTGCCACTAGGAAAAAGCAAAATAAGATTCCCATAAGGAAGAACATTGCTCTAAAGCCCCAGCCTTTATTATTTAATTTCATAAATATCTACCTCTTGTTTTTAATTATAGTATATTTTTTATTTTTTGCCAAGAAAAAAACCTCATATGAGGTTTTAATTAAGCTAGTTCGATTGTAGCGCCAGCTTCTTCTAATTTAGCTTTGATTTCATTAGCTTCGTCACTTGAAACGTTTTCTTTGATGTTTCCACCGTTATCAGCTAAAGCCTTAGCTTCAACTAGTCCTAGACCAGTGATTTCACGGATAGCCTTAATAACAGCAATCTTAGTAGCTCCAGCTTCTTTTAATACAACAGTCTTTGTTGAAGGTCCTTCTTCTGCAGCAGCAGCAGGAGCAGCAGCAACAGCAACAGCTGATGGGTCTACACCGAATTCCTCCTTCATAGCGTCAACTAATTCTTTAACTTCAAGAATAGTCATTTCTTTTAAAGCACTAATAAAATCTTCTTTGTTTAATTTTGCCATTTTCAATCTTTTCCTTTCTTTTTCTACTTTTCTTCTTTTGCTTCAGCATATAAGTTTAATGCTATAGATAGATTTTTTACGTGTTCTATCATACCACCTGCAAGCATTGTTAGTAAGCCTTCCATAGATGGAATAGATGCATATTCGTTAATTACGCTTGGTTCAACAACTTTACCGTCGATTACACCAGAGATAATGTTAACGTTCTTATGATCTTTACCAAAATTGCTAAGTACCTTAATTGGTTCAAGTAATTTTTCACCAAATAGGATAGCGTTTGGTCCTTCTAAGTAAGTGTCTAAATCTAGATTAAGTTCATCTGCAGCACGTTTAACTAAAGTGTTTTTGTAAACTTTAATTTCACCATCAGCATCCTTAAGGTTTTTACGAAGTTCAGATAGGTCGCTAACTGTTAAACCTTGGTATGAAAATAATACTACTGATTCAGAATTTTTAAACTTTTCTGTTATCTCGTTAACTATTTCTTTTTTTAAGTTAAGATTTTTTTCACTTGCCATATTTTCCTCCTTTATATTTTTTATAAAAAAACTTTCCATACGGAAAGCAATCAGAGTTTAGATTTAACTTTCCTCGGTAGGATTATTAAGCATTTGCCCCTACTGTCTACGGCAAAAAGTTTTTTTAACGAATTTATTATATTACATTAACAATTATTTGTCAAAAGAATTTAAATCAATTTTAATTCCAGGACCCATTGTTGTACAAATAGAAATACTCTTAACGAATTTTCCTTTTATAGTTGTAGGTTTTGATTTGATAATTGTGTTAATGAAATATGTTAAGTTTTCTGATAAAGCTTTTTCATCAAATGAAACTTTACCAATGATACCATGAACATTTCCTAAAGAGTCTGCACGGTATTCTACCATACCTTTTTTAATATCAGTAACAGTTTTTGCTGGAGTAGTTGTAACTGTTCCAGTTTTAGGGTTTGGCATTAAGCCTTTAGGTCCTAATACTTTACCAATTTTACCTAAGGCAGGCATCATTTCTGGAGTTGCTACGATTGTATCATAATCGAACCAATTTTCATTAGCTATTTTATCGATTAAGTCAGTGTCACCAACGAAGTCAGCTCCTGCTTCTTTAGCTTCAGCAGCGGCTGCACCTTTAGCTAGTACTAAAATCTTTTTAGATTTACCTGTACCGTTTGGTAATACGATTGAACCTCTTAATTGTTGATCAGATTTTTTAGTATCAATGTTAAGGTTCATTGCAACTTCAACAGAACTATCAAACTTAGTAATACTTGTTTCTTTTACTAATTTTACTGCTTCTTCAACGCCGTAAGCTTTATTCTTTTCGACTTTGTTAGAAGCTTCCACGTATTTTTTTCCTAGTTTTCTCATTTATTTTCCCTCCAATCGTGGTAGATTTGCGGATAAATTATTCTTCTTCTTTATTGCTTTCGCCGATTACTTCTACTTCAGCGTTGGCATTTGCGGCAGATTCTTCCAATTTTTCAAGTTCTGCTTCACGTTTTGCTTCTTCACGTTCTTCAATTGCTGCTTCTTTTGCTTGTTCAGCTAATTCAGTGTCATTAACACCTTTAACAGCAATTCCCATGTTACGTGCAGTTCCTTCGATGATTTTCATTGCATCTTCAATAGTATATGCATTTAAATCAGGCATTTTTGTTTCTGCAATTTTACGAAGGTCTTCTTTAGAGATAGTTGCTACTATTTCATTAGCACCTTTCTTAGAAGCTTTTGTAATTCCAGCAACTTTTTTAAGTAAGAAAGCAGCTGGTGGAGTTTTTAATACGAAATCAAATGAACGGTCATCATAGATTGAGATTTCAACAGGTAAAACATCTCCCATTTTATCTCTAGATGCATCATTAAATTTAGTACAAAAATCTTGTAGGTTAATTCCAGCAGGTCCTAAAACTGTTCCAACAGGAGGAGCAGGTGTAGCTTTACCAGCAGGAATTTGTAATTTAATTCTTTTTACGACTTCTTTTGCCACGAAAAACACATCCTTTCATATTTTCGCTTAGTGGTCTGGGCAATCCGCATTCCCTGCCACTATATGCAGTCACCAGTAAAAATATATAACTGCAGTTAAGATAATAACACAATTATTAGTTAATTTCAAGTTTTTTAAAAAAAAGCAACCTTAATTGATTGCTGTTACTTGGAATAGTTCTACTTCTACTGGAGTTTCTTGTCCGAATAGGTCGATTAAAACTGTTAGTCTACTGTTTTCTAAATCTAGTGAGTTAATAACGCCTTCCATACCTTTGAATGGGCCATCAACGATTGATACTTTAGTGCCAACAGTAAGTTCTTTATCTACATCCATTCTTGTCATACCCATATTAGCAAGGATACGGTCGATTTCTTGTGGTTTTAACGGAGTTGGTTTAGCGCCTTTTCCACTTGAACCGATAAATCCAGTTACACCTGGGGTGTTTCTTACGATGTACCATGCTTCGTCAGTCATAATCATTTCAACAAGGATATAACCTGGAAACATTTTTTTCTTTTTTTCTTTGAAACTTCCGTCTTTTTGTTGCTCTTTTACTGTTTCTTCTGGGATGATGATTCTAAAGATGTTATCTTGAAATCCCATAGATTCTGCACGCATTTCTAATTTTTCTTTAACTTTAGATTCGTGTCCACTATAAGTGTTAACTACATACCATTCTTTTTCCATATTATAATCCTTTCACTAAAGATGTTATCCATGCGAAGAAAGCATCAAGTCCATAGAAGTATAGACCAAATAAAATAATAAAGATAAATACGGCAATACTATATTTTGCCATTTCTTGTTTTGTTGGCCATTTCACTTTTTTTAGTTCTGCTTTTACTTCTTCACCATAAGTTTTCTTTGGCGTTTTTACTTTTGTTTCTTTTTTAGGTTTTTCTTTGGTAGTTGTTTTTTTTACTTTTGTAATATTTTTTTCTTTCCCTTTTTGTTCTTTTGTTTTCTTAACTGAAGTTAATTTTTTTTCTTCTTTTTTCTTTTCCATTTACGGCTCCTTTTTTATTTCAAAATAAAAACACCTGCGTGTCTATATGTAATATAGCACTTTTAAGGCGTTTTGTCTAGCTTTTATTTGCTTTTATGACTATTTGATATTTTTTATATATTTGTAGGCACTAATTGCACATGTTGCTCCTTCGCTTGCTGCGGTTATGATTTGATATATTTCTTTTTTAGTTGAGTCCCCACAGGCAAAAATCCCTGGAATGTTCGTGCAACCTTTTTCGTCAACGATTATGTATCCTTTATCGTCTGTTATGTTTAGATTCTTGCAAAAGTCAGTTAATGGCCCATATTCGTTATTTATAAATAGACCGTCTATTTCTAGTTTTTGTTTAGTAAGCTCTATTTCTTTAATTTTCATGTCACCATTAATTGCAGTTATTTTTTCGTTTTTAATTATTTCAATGTTGTCCTTGTTAGTTATTTCATTTATTAGATTGTCTGGGCCTAGAAGTTTATCATTATTTATTATAAGGTATAGTTTTTTTGCAAGACCACTTAGATAGATGGCTTCTTCTAGTACTGCTGGTTTGTTGCCATATAAAGCTACTGTTTTGTCTTTATATAGTGCTCCATCACATAGTACGCATGTGCTTACACCAGGTAAGTCTTCATTTTTAAGATTTAGTTTTTTAGCACCGCGTCCTGTGCAAATTATTACGGTTCGTGCTTCGTATCTGCCATTTTTAGTTATTACTTCTTTGTAATTGATGTCATCATTTATTTCTAAAACTTCGTCTGATACTTGTTTTATTTTTTGTTCTTTGAATTGTTTGTAGAATTGCTTAGCTAGTTCACTACCAGTAATATGCTCGTATCCAAGGTAGTTATCAACTTCCTTAATGTTATGGAGTGTTCCACCTGGCATATTTTTTTCAATTACAAGGGTATTTAAGTTGCTTCTTTTAGCATAGATGCTTGCATTTATTCCAGCCGGGCCTAAGCCAATTATTATGCAGTCGTACATGTTTATCACCTAAAATCTTACTTTTTCTATATTATTTTCGTCGTTGTATAAATCTTCGAATTTGCTTTTTCTTGCATTTATCATTAGTATTACTATACCCACAATTACCATTATTATGCTTACGATTTGGGCTATTTTAAATGCACCAATCATTAAGGCGTCTGTTCTGCTTATTTCGATGAAGAAACGAATTATTCCGTAACCGATAAGGTATAACGCTGAAAGTGTTCCTACTTTGACATATTTGCTTCTTCTTACGAAGAGAAGAACTATGAATAGTATTAAGCAAGCAATTGATTCATAAAAAAATGTTGGTGTGTAATATACGCCGTCAATATGCATTCCATTAATTATAAATTCGGGAATTCTTAATGATTTTAAATGTTCGTATGTGGTTGCTACGCCGTGTGCTTCACTATTAAAGAAGTTTCCCCATCTACCAATAGCTTGTGCTAATAGTACGGGTACACATATAAAGTCTAAATATCTTATTGTTCTTACTTTGTATTTTTTTGTATAAACAATTATAGTTAGCAAGGCAGCAATTATTCCACCATGGATGGCTAGGCCACCTTCCCATATTTTAAAGATTTCTGATATATGTGAACTATAGTAACTCCATTCAAAGAGTACATAGTATAACCTAGCACCAATAAATCCAAATATAATTCCCCAGAATAACATATTAAAGACAAATTCTTTATTAATACCAAATCTTTTTGCTTCTTTTTCAATTAAAAATAAAGCAAGGAGTGCTCCAACTAAAATTAGTACAGAGTACCACCTTAATTCAAAGCTACCTAATGTTACAATGACCGGATTCATCTTTTAACAATCCTTTTCGTAATTAGTGTGTCTAACATTATTGTCATAAATGATATAAATAATGATATAAAGAATGGGATGATCCAACCTTCAACTACAAAATGGCTTCCCATAATTAAACTGGCTAGTTTTAATATAGCAACATTTATAAATGGGTAGAATAAACCAAGGGATATCATTGTTATTGGCAATGCTAACATTTTTAGAAATGGCTTGACAGTAATGTTAAGAAGCATGATAACGATACATGTAATAATGGCATACCAAAATGATTCGATGTAGAATCCTTTAAAGATGCTTGATGCTAACATTAGTACTAGTGCATCTAATACTAGGGTTAGCCCCCACTCGAGTACATTCCATTTTAAGTCCTTTTGTTCACTATAAATATTCATTAAAATCACCTATTATTATTATATAAAATTTTCTAATTATTTTATATCTTTAGTTTGTTTATTAACATTTTATTAACATTTTAATTTAGATTTTAGATATTCACCGGTGTATGATGTTTTAACTTTAGCAACTTCTTCTGGAGTTCCAGTTGCTACTATAGTTCCACCGCCGTCTCCACCATCTGGGCCTAAGTCTATTATGTAATCAGCACATTTTATGACGTCAAGGTTATGTTCAATGACAATTACTGTATCACCATTATCAACTATTCTTTCTAAAATTACTAACAACTTTTTGATGTCGTCAGTGTGCAAACCAGTGGTTGGTTCGTCAAGAATAAAGACGCTTTTGCCAGTAGGTTTCTTTTGTAGTTCTTTTGCTAGTTTTACTCTGCCTGCTTCACCACCTGATAGAGTTGGTGCGCTTTGTCCTAATTTGATATAAGATAGTCCAACGTCCATCATTATTTGAAGTTTATTTTTTATTTTAGGTACAGAGTCAAAGAACTCAATTGCTTCACTAACTCGCATGTCTAGCACTTCTGCAATGTTTTTGCCTTTGAATTTAACTTCTAGAGTTTCACTATTATATCTTGTTCCGTGGCATACGTCACATGGTACGTAAACATCTGGTAAGAAATGCATTTCAATTTTTTTTACGCCATCTCCCCAGCAGGCTTCACATCTTCCACCTTTGACGTTGAATGAGAATCTTCCTTTATCATAACCTTTCATTTTAGCTTCTTTCATGTTTGCGTAAAGGTCTCTTATGTCGTCAAATACGCCTACATATGTAGCAGGGTTACTTCTTGGGGTTCTACCGATTGGTTCTTGGGAAATATTTACTACTTTATCGATTTCTTCTAAACCTTTTATTGATCTGTGTTTTCCTGGAATTACCATTGTTCCATATACTTTACTTCTTAAAGCGTTTAGTAGAATTTGATTGACTAGTGTGCTTTTACCTGAACCAGATACACCTGTTACTAGTGTGAATGTTCCAAGTGGGAATTTAACATTTATGTTTTTAAGGTTATTTTCTTTGGCACCTTTAATTTCAATAAATTTACCATTCCCTTTTCTTCTTTTTTCTGGTACTTCAATTTTTAACTTTCCAGTTAGGTATTTACCGGTTAAACTATTTGGATTTTTCATGACTTCTTCTGGAGTTCCACAAGCCATAATTTTTCCACCTAAGTCACCTGGACCGGGGCCGATGTCAACTAGATAGTCTGCTGCTCTCATGGTGTCTTCATCATGTTCTACCACAATAAGAGTGTTTCCTAAGTCTCTCATTTCTTTTAAAGAGTTAATTAATCTATCATTATCTTTTTGATGAAGTCCAATACTTGGCTCATCTAACACGTATAGAACACCAGTAAGTTTACTGCCTATTTGAGTTGCAAGTCTAATTCTTTGGCTTTCTCCACCAGATAATGTGCTTGCTTCTCTTGCTAGGGTTAGGTAACTTAGTCCAACGTTATCTAGGAATGTTAATCTGTTTAGGATTTCCTTAACGATAAGGTCGCTTATTTGTTTTTGGCTTTCGTTTAATTTTAGATTATTAAAGAATGGGATTAATTCTTTGATGCTCATAAGACAAATTTCATAGATATTTTGACCGCCAATTTTAACTGCTAAAACGTTTTCACTTAATCTTGCTCCATGGCATGTTGGACAATCCTGGTTAGCCATAAATGTTCCAATCCATTCGCGGATCCATGCACTGTTAGTTTCGATATATCTTCTTTCAAGATTGTTTATGATTCCTTCATATGTTTCTCTTGTTTGTCTTCTGTTACCGTTCTTACTTACATATTCAAGGTCTAATACTTTATTTGAACCATATAAAATGATGTCAAGTTCTTTTTTTGTAAGGTCTTTGATTTTTTTAGTTAGGTCTATTCCATAATAGTCACAGACTGTTTCTAACTGTGTTAGTGCCATATTTTGATCAGTACTAAATCCTTTAATTCCACCTTCTAATATACTTTTATTTTTATCTGGTATAAGTAAATCTAGACTTATGTGCTGTTTAAAACCTAAGCCTTTGCAATCAGGACAAGCACCGTATGGGGCATTAAAAGAAAATAGTCTTGGTTCTAGTTCAGGAAGTGAAAAATTACATTCTGGGCAAGCATAATGTTCACTCATTAAAATTTCTTCTCCATCTATTATGTTAATTAGTACTTTCCCTTCTGCTAGTTTAGTACTTGTCTCAATGGCTTCAAAGATTCTTCCTCTTTCTTCTTCATCTACTATGATACGGTCTACAACTACATAAATATTATCTTTTTTATTCTTTTCTAAAGTAATTTCATCTGATAAGTCGTACATTTTGTCATTTACTCTAACTCTAGTGAACCCTTTTTTTCTTAGGTCATCTAATAAGTCTTGATGAGTACCTTTTTCGCCATGCACTATCGGAGAAAGAATTTCTATTTTAGTACCTTTTCCTAATTCTAAAACTTTTGTTGTCATTTCATCAATGCTTTGACTTTTGATTGGTTTATGGTGAATTGGACAATATGGAGTTCCAATTCTAGCAAATAGTAATCTTAAATAGTCATAAATTTCAGTTACTGTTCCAACTGTACTACGTGGATTATTATTGGTTGTTTTTTGATCTATAGATATACTTGGACTTAAACCTTCAATTGAATCAACATCCGGTTTTTCAGAGTTGCCTAAAAATTGTCTAGCGTATGCATTTAGGGATTCTATATATCGTCTTTCTCCTTCAGCATATATTGTGTCAAATGCTAAACTTGACTTTCCAGAGCCTGATACGCCCGTCATAACAATTAATTTATTTTTAGGCAGCTCTATGTTTACATTTTTTAAATTATTTTCTCTTGCACCTTTTACTATTATTTTATCCATACTATCACCTTTACATCTTTAGTTTGCCCTTTTTTAAGTTAAATATTAGTAACCTTTTTGGCATTTTCTATGTTAGTACAATTGTTTGTAAAAGTCAAGATGAAAATAACAACTTTTTTGAAAGTTGTTACTAGTTTCCGAAATCAATATATTTAGCAGTTATTGTTGGCATGTTACCGTTAATTTCACTATAAATACCATATACTTCAATAAGGTCGTCTTTTAAGAAACCTTGTGAATAGTTTTCGTCAGTAAATTGTACTTTTACCAATTGCTCTGTTCCAGTATCAAATAAATTTATGTTTAGAGTTATTGTCATAGTGTTTCCTGTAATACCATTATCATGGCCTTCAACAGATACAACTTTACCAATAAGTTTAACAGTTTTATTTAAAGTGTTTTTAGGTGATCTAATTAAATCTTCGTATGATACTAAAACGCATGTGCTTTTATATTCACCTGGGGTTGTTTTATTTGCTTGTTTGTTCATATAAAAGTAGGTAAAAAGCATTAAAAGAGCAAATAGTGCGATTAAAATGGATGTTATGATTCCTACTGCATTTAAGTTTTGATTTTTACGGCAATGAGGACAAACGGTAAGTCCTTTATCAAAATATTTATGACAATACTTACATCTTTGAACGTCTAATTTTTCTTCTATTATGTTGTTAATTTCTTTTTTGGTTTCCTCTTTTACTTCATTTAATTTATTTAGTGATTGTTCTTTTACAGCAGCAGCATCTTTTTTAATTTCATTAACTTTTTTATTAACACTTCTTTTAGCCTTTGCAACTTTTACTTCGGTTTCAATTTCAGCTTTTTTAACTTTTACTGCTGCTTTTCTTTTGGCAGTATTTGCTTTTTTTGCAACTGTCTTTTTAGTTTTTTCTGCATCTTTTTTAATCTGTTCTGCGACTTTAGCAGTTTCTTTTTTCAAGTCTTCTACTTTTTTAGTGCTTGTTTTTTTTGCTGGCTTTGTACTTTTCTTAATTTCTTTATCCATAACTCTACCTCTTATCTTATCTCAATTATAATATAAGTTTGATATTAATGCAAATTAAATATTGCTTAGTTCTTTCAAATAATTATCTAGTACAGTAAATATTTCCACACTAGTTTTAGTTTTACAAATTTGGTCTTTGATTGTACTACTATTTGGCAAGCCTTTAATGTACCATAGGGCATGCATTCTTATTTCTAGGATTGCAGCTTTTTCACTCGTACTTTCTAATAATAATTTATAATGTCTTTTTAACATTTCGATTTTTTCTTTACTACTAACTGGTTCTGGTAATTTACCATTTTCTAAGTATTCAACGCATTCCTTAATTAGCCATGGATTCCCAAGAACACCTCTACCTATCATTACGGCATCGCAACCAGTTTCTTCAAGCATTCTTTTAGCATCAAAGCATGTTTTTATATCACCATTTCCGATAACAGGAATACTTACCGCTTCTTTAACTTTTTTAATAATATTCCAATCGGCATGTCCACTATAGCCTTGACTTCTAGTTCTGGCATGGATTGTTATGGCGCTAGCACCTGCTTCTTCGATACATTTTGCTACTTCAACTGCATTTATGCTATTTTCATCCCAACCACTTCTGATTTTTACGGTTACTGGAACGCTTACTGCGTTAACTACCGCCGATACTATTTCTTTTATCTTTGATGGATTTTTTAAAAGAGCACTTCCTGCCTGATTTTTTATCGCTACTTTAGGGACAGGACACCCCATATTTATATCAATTATGTCTGGGTGCATATAATCTTCTATTTTTTTTGCTGCTTCTACAAATGACGTTAAATCACTGCCGAATATTTGCTGGGCTATTGGGCGCTCACTTTCATTCATTTTTAAAAGTTCATAAGTTCTCTCTGAACCATAGCAAATTGCTTTATCACTTACCATCTCAGCATATATTAATCCAGCCCCCATTTCTTTGATGATTTGCCTATATGCTGTATTAGAGATCCCAGCCATTGGAGCTAAAACTACTTGATTTTTAATTTCTATATTTCCTATTTTCCACATTTTCTTATTTCCACTTCACAGTCTTGGTGTAAATCATATATTATTTCTTCGCTTGTGTCAATATGTAGTTCGGTAAAAGACACTGGTTCTATTTTTATATGTGCATCAAAAAGATATTTATTTTCTTTATAAACGTTTACTATTTCGTCATTTTCAAATCCTTCTTTTAAGGCTTCTTTTTCACCTATGTGAACATGTCTTTGTGCTAGAATTGCCCCTCTTTTTAATTTTATTTCGGCTTCATCATTAAAAATAATTATTGGAGAAGAATCTTTTAAGTCTCCACTTTTTCTAGTTGGTGGATTTATGCCAAGATAATCTGCATCATCTTTTGATAGTTCTACTTGATTATAATTTCTGATAGGGCCAACTATTCTTACATGCTCTATAATATTATTATCCCATTTTAAATTAAGTGTTCTTTCGCTAGCATATTGCCCCGGTTGTTTAAGATTATTTCTTATGGGTAACTTATCACTGCCAAATAAAATTAATGCAACTTCCCTCGATATATGAGCATGTCTTTTACTTACTCCTACTGGTACTATCATTTTATCACCTTGAAAACATTATATCATAAAAGAAATCTCTTCAAATTTTAATTTACTTTTGTTTACACTATAAAAACTTTTTTAATTTGACAATGGCATTTTTTTGAAATTTCTTAAAGTTACATGCTAGATTGCAAACTTCTTTGCTAGTGCTTTTTTTAGTGTTTTCTATTTTCTTAGATATTTCGAGTTCCCCCATAGTAAGCCCCTCAATTAACATATCGGCAATATTAGCATCACTATTATCAGATTTAGTTTTCATTTTAATTCCCATGCTAGCGCTAATTCTTGCAAACATGTTTGGTTCCTCTCTGTCATCGTCAACTAACATATTCTTTGCTTTTATCTCAAAGTCCTCGTAGTCTTTTAAAATGTCTTCTACTGCATCTATAATTTTATTTTCTTTGCCATCAAGTTCTTTAAGTAGAGTGTCGCAACTTTCTTTACCCATTTTTGCATTTTCGTATACATAATTTAATAATTCATTTGTTTCCATAATACCTCTTTCTAGGTTTAGTTTGGTATTATTTCTAATTATTATGTAAATTGTCAATTATTTTTTTCTTTGTTGCAATATTTATTGGAACAATTGATGCGATTTTAGTGATAATAATACTTATTAATATTATTGATATTATTATATTATTATTTATTTTAACAAGACTAGTTATACCTATTTTTGAGCTTACTAGTTCATTTATATTAAGTCCTATTAAAAATACTATTATAATTGATATAGCACTGCTTGTAAGACTAAGAATATAATTTTGGTTTAGAAATATTTTTTTAATCTGTTTTCTGTTTATTCCTAGTGTTTTGTATATACCAATATCTTTATTTTTTTCTAGGACGTTTATGTATGTAATGGTAATAATTAAGATAACTGATACAATTAAAGATATAATACTAAATATAGTTAGAGTTATAGTTATTGTGTTAATTAAAGTTCTTGTAACATTAAGAGCAGATGATGCATCGTCAATTATATTATAATTTTTAAGTTCACTTTTTATGTGTTCTTTTGCCTTATAATTTTGTGGATAAATGTGAATTTCTGTTATTTCACCAGAAAAAAGATTATTACTATAAAGAATACCGCTTAGAGCAGAAAAATAACCATTATTACTATTAACTATGCCAACTATTTTTAAAGTTTTGTTTTCTACATTGATAGTTTTGTCTAGTATCTCATCATAAGTCATTTTTTCTAATTTTAAATAATCTTTTAAGGATTCACTTATTGAATTTTCACTATTTAACAAAATAAGTATTTCGTTTTTACTTTGAGGCATTTTGCCCTTTATAAGAGAAAAATATTCTTCACTTGGCGATATATATGAGTTTTCTAAAAATTTTTGATTGCTTATTTCGTGATAATAACTTATATAAGTGTTATTAAAAGTTTTGACTTTATTTAGAAGATTATCATCTATTTTATTTTTGATAAGATTATAATCTGATGTGACTCCTATTTCAGTTTTACTATTTTTATTATTTAAACTCATATTAAGAGTTATTTTTTCTTTTGGAATAATTATTGGATACGAATATAATGCTTCTTTTTCTAGTGATTTTATTTCTTCATTTAATCCATTATTTATTCCTAAAACTATTGTTAAACTAGTTAGGCCTATAGTAGTAGCTAATATGGTAAGAATACTTCTTATTTTTTGTTCTTTTAGGTAACCCATGGATATTTTGAAAATGTCCTTAAAACTTAACTTTCTTTTATTTTTAAAAATTTCTTTATAAGTATTGCATTCTTTAGTGGGTTTTCTTTTGTTTATAGTTCCATCTTTTAAATAAATAATTTCGTCAGCATAAGCATGTGCCAAGTTTTCATTATGAGTAATCATTAAAACTAATTTTTCTTTGGATAACTCTTTTAATATTTGCATAATTTTAATACTGTTAGCCGTGTCTATAGCACCTGTTGGTTCATCTGCCAGATAAACTAATGAATCGGATAAAATACTTCTAGCTATTGCAGTTCTTTGTTTTTCACCACCACTTATTTTATTCGTTTTAATATTTTTAATTTTGGATAAACCAAGTTTATTAATTATCCACTCATTATTTTTGGTAATTAAATTTAAATTGTCTTTTACGCTAAGAGCATCAATAAGGTTATAGTTTTGATATATGAAACTTACATAGTTAGTGTGATACATTTCACTTTTTATATCTTTTATGTTTTTATTATAAAAATATACTTCACCTTTGTCTGGAACTTCAATTTTACCAATTATATTTAAAAGTGTACTTTTCCCGGAACCAGATGCACCTAGAATACAAATTAATCCTTTATCAGGTAAAGTTAGATTAATATTTTTTAATACCTTGGTATTATTATATGATTTATTTATGTTTTTTAATGTAATCATTTTTACCTCCTCTATTAATTATTGTTGTAAGAAGAGGCTTCATTTCCTTTTTTTATTTTAAATTTTTTAGATAATTAATAATAAATGTTGTTACTATATCTATTTTTTTATCAATCCAGTTTACTTTTGGATTTGTTAAATTTTTCATATAAATATTTGAATTAAAGATTTGGGTTAATCTTATTATGATATTATCTAGACGGTTTTCTCTCATTTGCTTGTTATCAAATATTATTATTTTAAAATTAAATAATAATTTGTTTTTATCAAGTTTGTTACATTTAATTAAGTAATATAAGTCAAAAATGTCTTTGTACCTAGTAGAGTTAATACCTAATTTTAGTAAAGATTTTAATTTTTCAGTAAATATTTGCTCACTAGAGTTTATAAGTAATGTTACTTCTTCATTAATTATTGATAGATTAAAATAATATTGTTCTTGTTTAATTTGAAATAATTTGTGAACGCCAATATCAAGTTTTGTTTCTATATAATAGTTGTATTTATCTATTATTTTCACGTATACCCTTTTTCCGTTATAATCTTCATGCTTTAGAGCAATTATTTTCTCAATTTGTATTTGCACATTATCATTCATTTTGTTTAGTGTTTCAATAAAATTATAAATGGAATTATTATCTAAAGAATATTTGATAAAGTCCAAATCAATGTCTCTAGTTGCACGTCGCATAGAATGCGATATGTTATGCATTACTACTCCGCCTTTGATTGTTATGTTATCTTTATATTTACTTTCAGATAGTTTTAATAAAATAATATCTTGTGCAACCTTTGCTTGGGCACTATTTAATTCATAACCTTGCTTATAGTATATTTCTACGAATTTTTCTAAATTCACTAATATACTTCTCTAAGTATAATATTACCTAAAGTATTTTCGTTTTTGTATAGGGCAATATACTGCTCTATTTTGTAAGAATCCAAAGTATCAACAATTTTTCTATAATTATTGATAATTTCTTTGTAATAATCAAATGGTATCTGGTTTCTTTTTCTAATTAGTTCAACTAACAATCTTTCTTTATTATAAATATTTATAGTATTACCATTTACTTTAATTTTCTCTTTTCCAACGTTTAATTTTTCTTTAGGCACCCATACTTGTATTATATTTTCTCTTTTAATAGTATTTGAATTTCTGTTTGTAGCAAGATATACTTTGTCTGGAATGATATCCGTTAAGTTGTAAAAATAGAATGCTGTATCCATTGTGATTATGCTATTTTCATACTTTTTTGAAAATAATATCATTGGGTCTACTATTTCTTTGTCTGAATATATTCCATGATCAATTTTAAATATTTTTTTATTTTTTATAGCTTTTTCTAATTCAATGTTTGTTTTATATTTTTTTAATATTTCATCAGTTCTATATAGCATTATTTCACCTCTTTTATTTTACCGGACAATTATATTGATTATGTCCGGTGTTTCTTATTAAGAATATAACATAACTTATGACGTGTGTAAACATTTAATTATTTCAAATAATTATCTTACCTCCTCTATTAGTTATTGTTGTAAGAAGAGGCTTCATTTCCTTTTTTTATTTTAAATTTTTTACAAGAAAAGAAAAAAAGCCTATTTAGGCTTTAAAAATATGTTTACCAATTAAATAATTAATTAATGCAGTTGATGTGCAAGATATTGTTTTTGCAATTAAGTTCGGCATTCTTATAAAATGAATGCAAAAGTATAGAATTGAACTATCAAAAAATATTCCTGCTATTCTAGATAAAATAAAGATATTAAATTGTTTAATAGCTTTTCTTCTGGTTAAGAATGTTCTTTTAAAAACATATTTGCTATTTACATAATAAGAAAAAAGAACAGAAATAATAAAAGCTAATGTATTAGAAACAAATAGAGGTAACTTTGCATAGTTATATAAAATTGTAAATAATACAATTTCAATTAAACCAGCAATAGTTCCAAAAAAGCAATATATAACAAATTGCTTTTTTATTAGACTTTTCATCTAAAGAATATAAATTTTACTAGAACTGCAATTATTAAACAAACTCCTAAAATAGAAAGAATTATTTTTCCTTTATCATCTAATTTTTTGATTCTCATTCTATAAATAAATGACAGTCCTACAAGAATAAAGAATACTGTAGCAATAATATCAAAGTAAGCAAACTTGAAATAGAAACATACTAAATATACAATAGGATATATTATAGATATTGTTGTTATTGGTGCCCCTATAAAATAACCTTTTTCACTTTTGCCACAAATATCTAATGTGTTAAAATATGCTAGTCTTATCATTCCACAAATAGAATAAAATATTAAAGCTACCCAAGCATAATAACAATTTTTTGGAAGTGCACAAATTGTTAATACAAGTGGAAATACACCAAAAGCAATTAAATCGGATAATGAATCTAGTTGTACTCCATATGTGCTTTGTTCTTCCGTAGATTTATGTCTTCTTGCTAATTTTCCATCAAAACCATCACAGATTCCTGATAGAATAAGTAAGAATATTGGTATTAATCTATTACCATTAATTGCAAATACGCATCCTAATAATGCCATGCAAGTTCCTGTCATTGTTAATAGGTCACAGTCCCTATAAAAACCTATAAATTTCTTTTTCATTTTTTCTCCTTCTTAAATACAATAAGTTTACTTATTATATAATTTGATATTACTATTATAATTTGGACTAGTATTTTTGTAATTAAATCATCTATTTTCAAATATTCTACGCCAAGTACCATAAGCCCAGAATCTAATAATAAAGTTAATACTCTAGAACCGGTGAATTTTAAAAATTCGTTTATCTTATTTTTATTTTTACTATGGAAAACAAACCATCTGTTTGTAAAGTAAGCAAATATAACTGACAATACCCAAGATAAAATATTTGATATTAAATAATCTATTTTTAAGATTTTAGAAAATATTGCATATGAACCTACTGACACAACTGTTGTTAATCCGCCAACAATTAGATAATTCCAAAGTTCTTCGTTTTTATGATAGATTCCCCAACCCCAGTTCCAAAATCTTTTGATTAAATTTGGCTTATATGTTTTATAATCATATATTTTGTCTTTTTTTACAAAATAACTTTTTTTAGCTATGTCAAGTAATGGTTTATCGTGCATGCTATCACTATACATTTCTAATATCTCTGCATTAGGATATTTTTCGTAAAAGACTTTTACTTTTGCTTCACCTCTATTATTAGGCTTATTAAACTTACCTGTTTTTTTATTTACATCTGAAGCAATTAAATCTCTTACCCCTAATTCTTTGCAAATTGGTTTAAGTAAAAACTCTGGTGAAGCCGATATTATAATATCATTGTCATGCTTTTTTTCTAAATAGAAGCTTTTGATTTTAGATTTATGTGTCTGCCAAAATTCATCAATTAAAGAATCTATATTTTTAAATTTCTTTAAGAATGAAAAAATGTATTCTTTTAGTTCTGTATCAGTTATGTTCTTTGATTTATATGCTATAAATTTAATAAACATCTTTGGTAACATTTTATATATGGATTTATCTTTTTTTAAACAAAATTTGAAGAAATCTACTGATGAATCACCATCATAAATAGTTCCATCAAAATCGTATAAATAATATTTCATTTTACATCACATGTAAATTATATCAAAAAAATGTGCTTTAATAAACACATTTTTATAGAGCATCAATTATTTTGCATAATTGATAATTAAAGTTATCATTATTTGATTTGAGTTTTATTTTTTTTAAAGTTTTTACTTCCTCTAATAATTTTGCTAAATCATTAATCTCTCCAGTAAGTATTGAACCCGTATTTTTTAAATTGTTTATAATTTGTTCTTGATGGTTATTTTTAGCTTCACCATATTCAACTTTTCTTGGAAAAGCTATCACTTTTTTTTCCATTTTTATGCAATCAATAATTGTGCCAACTCCTCCGTGAGTAATTACGACCTCTGCTTTTTTTAAATACTCGTTAAACTCTTTTTTGTCCAAGTTTTTAATTATAGTAAAATTTTTAGGCTGATAGTCTTCGTTCCCACACTGGACTGTAATATTCTTTACGATATTATTTTCAATTAAGTCATCTATTTGTTTTAAGAGTCTAGTAAAAGGATAATCACTTGTACCAAGCGTTACAAATATCATTAGTATACACCTCCCAAATAAATAGCATCAGGATATAGTTTTAACATACTTTCCCACTGAACTACAAATACATCAGCAATCGGATGAACAAGTCTTCCTGTCATAGTTTTACTTTCAAGGTTTGCAAACGTTTCTATATAAATAATTTTTTTGCCAGATAATTTAGCAATATAACACATTGCAACTGCTGTATGCGCGCCCGTAGTAATGATAACATCTGGGTTAATTTTTATAAAATAATATAAAGAATATAGAATATTAATTGGAGCTAATATAATGTAACTTGTTTTTTTAGGTTTTGTATTTAATAAAAAATTTATTCTAGTCCCGTAGTTTGCTTTACATTCATCACTTAAAAAGTTTTTTTCTGTAACAATAAATGAATTATATTTGTTCATTGTTTTTGTTAGTTGTAATAATTCACTAAAATGTCCACCTTCGCTTGAAATAAACATTACTTTTTTTGAATCAAAAAGTTTTATAGCATTTTCAATAAATTTATACCATTTATGTTTTACTGTTTCTGTATAATACTCTTTAGCGTGATTTCTTATATCATCTGAATCAAATTTAATTTTGCCATTTGTATAGTCAATGATTGCATCACTCATTTTATTTAGATCACGATTATCAATTATTACTCCATATTTATTATCTATTATTTCTTTTGCACCTAATGCACATGAAAATGCAATAGAAGGAATGCCATAACTTGCTGCTTCAATTAAAACTAAACCGAATGATTCTTCATATGATGTATTAATTAGAAGAGATGCCTTTTGATAGTATTTTTTCATTTGTTCTTGAGTTAAATAACCAGTTATTGTTATGTTCTTTTCTAGTTTCAGACTTTTTATTTTAGTTTCAATTTTATTTCTTTGTGAACCATCACCAATAATAGTTAATTTTAAATTATTATTTTTTTTAATTACTTTGGACATAATATCTATTAGGTCTTCGAATCCTTTTTCTGGTTCTAATCTGCCTACTGCAATAATATTATTTTTTTCTAGTTTACTTATTTTTTCCGGAAAGTAATTTATGGTTAGAGGAATGTAATCAATAGTAGTATTAGTTTTTAATTTCTTTTTATAATCTATTGTTAAATATTTGCTTGCTGGTAATAAATAGTCTATATTTTTTAATGCCTTATCTAGTTTACGAAAATATTTTTTACTTTCATGATGATAAACATGTTCTTCAGCAATTGTTATAGCTTCTGGATTTTTGTACTTGTTTAATAATTTAGTAAAATATAGTCTCGTTGAAATAATTATTTTGGAATCAGAGTTATAAATATATTCTGCCATAAGTTGTTTTTTTAAATATAAGATTTTAATTGCTTTTATTCCTTCTTTGAAAGTGTTTATAAGATCTTTTTCTTTTAAATATTTTTTAAATTCTTCTTTATTAGGTTTTTCTTCACTTAAATATATTGCTTTAACATTTTTATTTAGTTTAAATGGTATAGTATTGTTCATTTTATACAATGTGATAATCTCAACATTATATTTTTCACTCAACATGTTTGCTTGGTCACAAATTGCTTTTTCTATACCACCGACATTTAGATGTAATGAGAGAATACTGATTTTTTCTTTTAACTCACATCTTCCGGTTAAGTTTAGTTCTTTTATAATAAGTAATAAATATAAAACTAAATAAATTGATACTGCTGGGGCGAATAGCACGTGCCCACTAAATGTTGATATACCTGCAAGAAGCAATAATATTGTAATTAAATAGTAACAATTTAATGTTAATTTTTTATAATTTATAATTAATAAGTAACCAATAAAAATAATTGGATATAGTGAAATAATTAAACCCATTATTCCAAAATGGAAGTATAAATCGCATATATCGATTTCGATTAGTCTAGCAATGTTCGTATTGTTAACTTTTTCAGTATTTGAAAATCCAATACCAAACCAGATATTCGAATCATCATTAATATCATCATAGATGCTTAAAGTATTTGCTAGGAGCATATCACGTCCACTAATAAGAGGTTTAACAATTTTGCTTAGTTTATTTGTATCATAAAATCTAAGAATATTATTTTTGATTGTTTCAACTTCAACTACGTTTGATTCATCTATGACTATTTCTTTTTGTTCGTCTTTATAATAATTATTTTTCGTATAGTTATAATTATATACCGCGTATGAGTTTAGGCTAAGTACAAGAGTAAATATAAATACTGCTAGGCATTTAATGACAGTATAAGTCATTTTAAATTTATTTTTAATTACACTAAATACTAATGTTATTAGTGTTATAATTAAGCAACCAAATGTTGCAACTTTAGTGCCAATTAATAAAATACTTAAAATTATTGGGAATAAAATTAAAAAATTAAATTTTTTATTATTTAAATATAAATATGCTATGGGAAATAGCAATACCATTATATTTGCTACTTCATTTCCAGCATAAAAAAGTCCTATATACCCCTTTAATGATTTCGGATATGTGGTGTAAGCTGCGTTAAAAATTAATGGTGTTAGTAATAAAAATACATAAATAATAAGTGTTTTCTTAATTATATTTAAAATTGATTCTTTGCTATAGTTATTGTCATCATAAATACATAATAACCCCATAAATGAGATTGGAAAATAAATTAATTTGAATATAAATGTAAGTTCTTTAATAATATACGTCCAATTTAGAAGATCCGGTTTAAAAAGAAAATAACCTATCATGTATATAAATATTAAAAGTAATAAACCAAGTGATGCTTTTTTATATTTTGATTTTGTTTTAAAAATATACAATACCATAAAGAGAAGAAAAATGCTTTTTATTATGATACCCGGGGTTACGCTTAAGCTTGTATTTCTTGTTAACAAAGCTGTTATCATGTCTAAAAATGGTAATAGCAAAAAATATGTTTCTAATTTTCTTGAATGTTTCATTATACTCTACTCCTTGCACTTATTATACAAAAAAAAAGGAATAAAATCTATTATTCCATATTGTTTATCTTATTTTGTATATTTTTGAGCAAATATATCACAGTAAAGTAACATTAGAAATTTATTAGTTTTTATTATTCTTGATATTTTGTTAAGTTTAAACACGTAATCGCATTTTCTCCAATTTTTATCTAGAATATTTAACATTTTAAATGCTTCATTTATAAATTTCTTTCTTTGACTATGTTCTTTAATGTATCTTTGCTGTGCACAATAATCTAAAAGTATCATTGTAATCAAGTTTGTTAAAGATTTTTTGTATTTATCATTGTCTAATTCTTTTATAATAATTTTACAAATTTTAAATATATCAAATATTCTTCCATCGCGAGTTGTTGTTTCACTATTTTCATGAATAACGTAGTATGTCAAAAAATCCTTTACTTTACCAATTTTATTCGCGCTTTTTATGGCTTTAACAACAAATGGGGCATCTTCGTATTTAAGACTTTCTTCAAAGTAAATATTATTATTTTTTAATAATTCTAGTGAATATAATTTATTGCATGGCCCAAGATTAATATTATTGATCAAACTCGGATTATCTTTTAATGAAGTATCTTTAAAATCTTTAAATTTTATTCCATAAAGATTTCCTCTATCTTCAAAGAAATTACAGATTACTAAATCACATTTATCAGCATGGGCTTTCTTGTACATATATTCACAAAAATGTTCATTTAAATAGTCATCAGAATCTACAAAAGCAATATATTCTCCAGTTGCTTCTTTAATTCCTCTATTTCTTGTTTTACCAATGCCTTCATTCTTCTTCGAAATATATTTAATTCTTTTATCCTTATATTCTTTAATTACTTTTTCTGATTCATCCGTAGAACCATCATTTATTAAAATAATCTCAATGTCTTTTAATGTTTGATTTACTAGGGAATCTATACATTTATTTAAATATTTACTTGAATTATAAATTGGTACTACTAAACTTACTTTTGCCATTATTACCTCACTAAATAATTATAAAATAGATAAGAATTTGCTTTAATTATTAAACTTCTTACTTTTGATTTTAAACCATTTTCTATTGGATGTTTAAAACAATCCTTCTTTTTTAATATTTTATTATATTTTTTGTAATCACTATATTTTAAAGTTGTAGAATAATAAATTAATGAGTTATCTAAAAACCTTAAAACTGATTCAATATTATCGATGTTTTTGATTTGCTCTTTTTCATAATCAGATTGTTTCAACATATCGTCCATTTTTTTAATTTTTTTTGTGTAATCAGTATTGTTCATTAAACTATTATCCCTTTGCACATAGTTATACCCTATATAAGAAATTGATTTTACACTTTTTGCTTTTGCAATTACAAGTGGTGTTAATCCATAATCTTCAGCAATACAGTTTTCCATATATTTAAAATTGTTTTTTTTAAAATAATCTCTTTTATAAACATAAGCCCAAGCATTTTCAATATAGTGATATCTAACTATTTTATTAAAGGCATCTGTTCCATTGGTTGAATCAAATCCAATTTCATGGCGTTCTATTTTTTTGTCATTGATAATATCTCTTACCTGAAATCTTAAAATATCTGGTTTATCATTTAAAGCTTTATTAATAGTTTCTAAAAAGTTATTTTCTAAATAATCATCAGAATCCAGTAGAACTATGTAATCTCCTATTGCTTTTTGAATGCCTATATTTCTTGCCTTCGCAAGTCCAGTACGCTCTTCATATAATTTAGTCCAATTATATTTATTTATATATTTATCTGCAATCTTTTCACTATTATCATCACATTTATCTATAACAATAATTACTTCAAAATTATTATAAGTCTGGCTGGCAACTGAATCCAGACATTTTCTTAAATAATTTTCAACATTGTATATAGGAATAATTATACTAAATTTCATTATTTCTCATTAAATCCTTTGATTATATCTGCAACTTTATTTAGTTCTTTTGAAAAATCATTTTTTATAGTATTATCTTCTAAATTATATAAAGCTTCTAGATTTTTTTCTAGTTTGCTGATGTCCTTATCAATAAATATAATGCTTTTATTATCTTTTAACATATCAGTAAATTCTTTAAGTTTCTGATTGTACGAGCTTATTACAATACAAGGCGTATTTGTTATTAGTGCAAAAATTAGTCCATGGAGTCTATCTGTAACAATAACTTTTGATTTTGCAAACTTAATTAATTGTTCTCCTACTACCATGTTTCTCTCAATTTTATTTATTTCACTACTGTATAAATTGTTTGTAAAAGTATATTTTTTATCATATTTTGAAATAATCTCTAGTATATTATCATAATCATTTTGACTTATTCCACTTTCATCGTTAAGATCTCTAAGGCAACACAATATACCATTTCTTTCAAAATTAAATTTATAATTCAAATTTAATGCCATATCAAAATTGCAGTAGCTTTCAACATTTTTGAACTCTCTCTTTGCAAATTCTAATGACATCATTCCTCTCGTAAATAGAAGTATTTTTTTATGAGAGTTATATATTTTTTGCGAAATTTCAAATTCTTTTCCACCATCATTTTTACTAAAATAAATTGTTTGAGGTAGGATTACAATCTTGTTGTTTGGGAAAGATTCGATAATTGTTCTTCTAAGCCTTTCTTCATTAAGCCATTTGTCTCCTAGATTTCCCCCGCCTTGTAAAAATATCAAGTCATCATCATTAAGCATTTTTTTCATGTAAACAATTTTTTCTTGTAGTTCAAATGTTGATATTTCAAATATTTTATAACCTTTGAAATACTTTCTAATAAATTCCATTGTCCCACAGGTTATTGCTGCATCTCCTATATTACTGTGTTCACTTGTTCCAACTAATATAATTTTCTTTTCAAAATATAAATTATTATAATAAGATTCTATAATAGGATACAAATTCTTATTGTCTAATTTTTTTATTTCCTGATTAATATTGTCTAGTAGTATATCATTAGTAGATTTAGCTTCAGAAACTTTTTTTATTAGTTCTTCAAGTTCAGTTTTTAATTCTACATTTTGTTGTTTAAGAACTAAGACTTCTTTTTCTACTTCCCATTTTTTCTCATCTAGGGTTGTATTTAACCTGTATTTAATAGGTCTGTAAATTGGAGCAAGAACTTTTTTTATTCCTCTTTTCATTATACTTGATTTGTTTGGCTTTATTTTTTCAACTTTGGTAATATCATTATAAGTTAAATAAATTTTATTATTGCTGTAGTTAGTTAGTATTTCTTTATCAAGTTTTTCTAATGTTTTATTTATATTTTCAATTACTACTTTATAATTATCTTTTTTGTTAAATATATAACTACTAAAATCATTTTTTATAAAATTAAGAAGATTATTATATTCGCTTGCATAATGATTATAAAGACTATTTTCTTTGTACAATTCTAAAATTTGGGATAAAGATTTTAATGTATCATTGATTCCTACATAAGATAAATTTCTTTGCTTATCTACTTGTCTATATAAATACATTGCTTCATTTATTCCATAGTACTTGTCTATTACACACATTAATTTAGCAAAAAATAATGGGTCTTCATAATTTCTATATGGTGGATATTCAATTTCATTATCTTTAATGATTGATGTTTTAAACATAAATCTAGTACTACCCCAGGATGGCCATATGTTATAATCGCTGTATGAATAAATGCCGTTGTTTTCAACGTTATATCCACTATACCAAGTATATATTTTGTCAAAAGAATAATATCTTAAAGAATCATCTACAACTTTTATATTTGCACATACAGCATCTACATTTTCATTTATAGCTATATTATACATTTTTTCTAAAATATTGGGCGATGCATACATGTCATCTGGGTCCATAAAGCAGATATAATTTCCTGATGCTGCTTTAATTCCTTCATTTCTTGAAGGTCCTGCACCCATATTTTGTTTATTGTTTACGATTTTTATTCTTTTATCATATTGCATGTATTTTTTTATTATGTTAATAGATTCGTCATTCCCTAAGTCATTAACAAATATTATTTCTATTTCTTCTAGTGTCTGGTTAATTATAGAAAGTATGCAGTCTTCAATATATTTTTCTACATTATACGTTGGTAGAACAATTGATAATTTTGGAGATGAGATTTCTTCATGCTCTTTGATAACAATATGTTCTGGTTTATTATAGTTGATTTTATGTAAAAGTTCATTATAAAATTTTTCTGTAAAATTTGATTTTATTAATTCTAACATTTCATCTCTGTGCAAAGTCATTTTAAAATAACGCCATTCAAATTCATGCATAGCATATTTATAAAAATTATTAAGTATTGCTTCATTAGCGTTAACTGTGGTAAAAGTTACTTCAATTTGTTTTAATATTGTAACTATATCTAAAATATTTTTATTGTTAAATTTTGATGCTTGTAATGAATTATTTCTATTTATTCTATAATATAATAACTTTTGATCTAAAAGAGAAATTCTTTTGGCTTTTAATAAACACTCATAATAAAATGGGTTATCTTCATATCTTAAATTTTCGGGAAATAATATATTATTGCTTTTTAAAAACTCTGTTTTATATAATTTGCACCATGCAGTTACTGGAGAATTATCTGTAATTATTTTGCTTGGCTCTATATCAAAATAATTAAAAGTTCTGTTAAAAAGCTGTTTATTGAAGTTTAGAGTATTTCCCCAAGAATTCTTTTCTACCTTTTTAGTTGTTTCATTATATGAATAGAAAGGGAATATTACCATATCACTATTTTCTTTTGTTGCCTTATTATATAATTCTTCTATAGCATTTTTAGCAATAAAATCATCGCTATCTAGAAAAAATACATAATTAGAATTAACATGTTTTAATCCTTCATTTCTGGCCCCGCCTAGTCCGCCGTCATCTCTTCGAATTATTCTTACTCTATTGTCTTTTTTTTCAAATTTCTGAAGTATTTCTAAAGATTTATCTTTTGATTCAGTGTAAACGCATAAGATTTCCAATTCCTGCATTGTTTGATTACATACACTATTTAAACATTCATTTAAGTATTGTTCAGTATTAAATACTGGGATTATTATAGCTACTTTGTTTTTCATAAGTTCTCCTATTCTATTTCACATTAATAAATAACAGTTCATCATTTTCGTCTGAATAACAATCTACTTCTATGTTTTTATTATCTGTTATTATTTTACATTTGCCTCTCCACTTATTTTTTTCAAATACAAGTGTTATTTTTTTGCTTTTTGGAACTGATACGCTGATTTCGTTAGAAATTTCCTCATCTAAATCATAATCACGCCATACTAAACAATTATTTCTTTCTATCCAGTTGCTTTCTACTAGCTCGTTTGCGTAATACCAATTATCATTTGTTAAAATTCCTATAAAGCAAATTTCTTTTCCTTGCGATTTTTCATTTTTTTCATTTAATGAAACAATTTTTAATTTATCATTAAGCATTTTATTTTCTCTATCTTTATTGTAATTATATATCCATTGGTATTTTGAAGGAATGTTTTTGAATATATTTGTTAATTCTTGTCTTGATTCGATAATGTCAACAAATTGTGTTCTATCATTTTTTAATTTTTTTATTAGATTATAATTGTAGTTTTTTAAGTTTTTATTCTTCTCATTTTTAATTTTTTGATTAATTAAGTATTTTTTTAATGAACCATATTTTTCGTTGTTGTTTTCTAATTTTTGACTCATGATATTTTTCATTTCTTCACTTAGCCAGCCTGCTATTGGTCTATCTCTAAGTTCATCAAACGTTCCTATACTGACTTCTGGAATTACACCAAGTGCCAAGAAAGCATGGCCCGCGTAACAATATGGATATTTGCAATTACAACCAACACATTCATATTTTATTTCTTTATCATATTCATATATATTGCCTATTACTTTATCTCCAAAACATTTTGTAATATCCCCAGTTTTTAAATCTACACAAAAACTCCAGTTTCCAGCATAACAGAATTCATTTCTTTTTATTTGCCATATCTTTTTTCTAAAATTAAATAATTCAGAATCAAATTTTTCCCATTTTTCGGTTAATTCTTCCATATTATATTTTGATAAAAGATCTAGTCCTTCTTTTCTATCATCTCTTAATATTGTTATATGTGGAAGCGCTCCAAATTCTTTAATACTCAAATCCATTATCTCTTCTTGATAAGGTATATAATCATCAGCTGCAGCAAGTTCTACTGTAAATGAAATACCATTTTTTTTCATTAGTTTAACATTATCAATAAATGTATTTAATTGATTGGTTCTTTTTAATTCTAAATAATGAAATGAAAATTTAATAAATAGTCTTTTTCTAAGTTGCTCAGGAAATTTAGACATTTCCTCAAATCTTTGAGCAAGAGTTCCATTAGTTACTATCATTAAATAATGTCCGCATTCTAATAAAGCTTTTATTATATCAATAACAATTGGAGTAAGTAATGTTTCTCCACCAGCACAGAAGTTTATTAAACAAACTCCTCCAAGGCGTTCTTGTGAAAAACTTTTTTTTATATCATCTATCGTGTGATCAAATTCAAATAGTTTACCGTTGAATTTTCTATTTTGTGTTATATAGCAGTAACTACATCTTAAATTACAGGTTTCTGTAGGAACAAATATATCTATAAATCTTTTTAATTTATCCATTAATATCAACTCTTTTCTTTTTAATTATATCAAAAGTTTTCTTTAAATTAAATAAAAAGCGCTTAATGCGCTTTATTTTAATGTGTATCTGCTATATTATTACCTGTAATTTCATTTTTTGTTAAATAATTATAGAAAATTTTCATCATCATATGGTCAAAAGTCATATGTAGATCTTCATCTATTTGCATATCTAATTCGTCAACATGCATTTTGTAGTCTGCTAATTCTTTTAATTTTCCACCTGTGTAACCAGTAATTCCTACTACTTTTGCCCCACATTCTTTTGCATATTCTGCTGCATTAACAACGTTTTTAGAATTTCCTGAACCACTAATTCCGATGAATAGGTCATTTGGAGTAATCTTATTTCTTAATTGAAATCTAAATACTTCTTCATAACCAATATCATTTGCTACTGCCATGATAGTTGCTACGTTGTCATTTAGACAGTAAAAGTTAAATTTATTGTCTACGTATTCACTAATTCCTTTATTAAAATCATTTTGAAAATGACTTGCAGTGCTTGCTGAACCACCATTTCCACAAATATAGATTGTTCCTTTTCTATTATAGGCATCTAGTATTGCGTTCATTGATTCATTTATTTCATCTAGGTTAAGTCTGTTTATTACGCTTATTTCTCTTTCATAATATTCTTTAATTGCTTTTTTAAAATCCATTTTCTTTTCCTTCTTTCTATTAAAGCTTCTTTGAAACTTTTTTACAAATAATTTTGTTTATAGCATCGTTTAAGTCTTCTGCTATTAGAGTTGGAGATACATCATATTTTCCGTCTTCACCCTTTTGACCGGTTTTTAATAATACACTTTGCATTCCCGCATTTTCTGCCATTTTAATATCTAGTGTAGAATCACCAATCATTATAGAACTTGATAAGTCAATGTTATGCTCTCTTGCTGCTTTTTCTAACATTCCTGTTTTAGGCTTTCTACAATCACATTCTATTTTTAATTCTGGAATTTCTCCTTCAAATCCTTTATCTGGGTGATGTGGACAATAGTAAATGTCATCTATATATGCTCCATCTAAGCCTAGAAGTGTTTCCATCTTTTTATGAATTTCTTCTAGTTCCTCTTCAGTTACTTCGCCTCTAGCAATTACTGGTTGATTTGTTACCACGATTGCAAGATAACCGCTGTTATTAATTTTTTTAATAGCTTCTGAAACTCCAGGTATTAGTCTGAAGTCTTCTTCTTTTCTTAGGAAGCCAACATATTCATTTATTGTTCCATCTCTATCTAAGAATATTGCTTTTTGTTTATTTGCTAAATTTTTAGCATTACATATTCCACTATTATAATCTTCTTGTACTCTTCGATATCTTTCTGGAGTACCCATATCTTTGGCATATTCGCTTGATTTATATGATACTACTTTTCCATCATTAATTAATGGAACTATAATATCTTTTTCATAATTGTATTTTCTTAACTCTGTTAAATATTTAAAAACGCTTGGTGAAAATATCATTACTCCTGCATTTACTAAATTCTTATAATTGTATGTTGTTCTATCATTTGATTTATAATCGAAAGCTTTTACTACTCCGCCTTCTTCAACAACTAGGTCACTATCAAATGGATGACCATTTGGATGAGTTAAAAGTGTTACATCTGCATTATTTGCTATATGATGTTGTTCCATTTTTTCAAAATCAATATCAATGAAAACATCGGCTAATAAGAATACAAAGTTTTCTTTTAGTTTATCTTTTAGAAAATATAGTGAACCAGCCGTCCCAAGTGGCTTTTGTGGATCTTCTTCAACATAGGATATGTTTAATCCAAATTGTTTACCATCTCCAAAATAGTCTTTGATAACATTTCCTAGATGGCCAATGATAACTGTAATATCAGTGATTCCATTTTTCTTTAAATTCATCATTTGATGATATAAAATTGGGTATCCTGATATTTCTAGCATTGGCTTAGGAATTATATCTCCAGTTATTTCGGAAATTCTTGTTCCTTTTCCTCCCGCCTGAATAACTGCTTTCATGTTAGTAATGTTCCTTTATATATTTTGCTGTTTCTCTTACTGATTCATCAGAAGTATGGTGTGCTTGCCATCCGGCATTATGAATTTTTGTTAAATCATATTGGAATTTTGGAACGTCACCTTTCCATCCAACATTACCGCCTGTATACTTATACTCAACATTTTCATATCCTAATTCTTCACAAACAATATTTGCTATTGTAGTAACACTTGTTGCGGTTTCTACACCTGCATTATAAATTTCTACACCTTTTTTCATTTCAATATCTAGAGTGAATTTAACGATGGCATCAACTAAATCTAATACATATAAATATGGTTTAGTTTGAGTTCCATCACCTAAGATTTCTAATTCATTTGGATTTTTTTGTAATTTTTTTACAAAATCGAAGATAACGCCATGAGTTAGATTTGGCCCAATAACATTTGGAAATCTGAAAATTACTGTATTAAAATCATTCATAAAGCTATAAGAAGAAATAAATCCTTCTGATGCATATTTAGCTCCACCATAGTATGAGATTGGATGTAAATCACCTGTTACTTCTGTTAATAATTCTTTTTTATCTCCATAGATTGCAGAAGTTGATGAGAAAAATAAATTTTTGATGTTTTCTCTTCTCATATATTCTAACACTGTATAAGTTGTCATAAATGTGTCATTATAATCAACACTTGGATTTTTTCCACCTTTTTGAATATCAGAGTTTGCTGCTAAATGATATATAATATCAATGCTTTCATTTTTAAGTTCTTCACAAAACTTTTCTGTTTCTTCAATATTAATGTTATAAAATTTATAGTTTTTATTGTCTTTGAAGCAGTCTACATTTTCTTGTTTGCCTAATGTAAAGTTATCAACTACTACAACTTCAAGTCCTCTTTCTAATAAATTTCTTACTAAGTGAGTTCCGATAAATCCGGCTCCACCTGTTACTAATGCTTTCATTTTTTACCTCCTAATTTACAAATATTACGGTTGTACCTTGATGGTCAAATTTAAATTTCATTTCTGGCAAATCGCTCATTTCTTTTCTAAATTTTTCTTGTTTTTCTTCTGGAACATAGAATAGGAAGAATCCGCTTCCACCAGCTCCTAAAAGTTTACCGCCGGTTGCTCCAGCTTTAATACCTCTTTCGTACCATTCGTCGAATTGAGGATTACTAATTCCAGATGCTAGAGTTCTTTTAATTTTCCAGTTTTCATCTAGGATTTTACCTACTGCATCAATGTTATTGTGTTCTAATTCATATTTTAAGTCGTAGGTCATTTCCATAATTCTTTTTTGGCCTTCTTCTTTATCTTTAGCACTAACTATATTTTTAGATTGTTCTTCTAAAATTGCAGATGCTTTATGTTCACCTCCTACATATAGCATTATCAAATTTTTTTCTAATTGCTTAAATGCTTCGTGATCCATTAAGACAGGTTCAACATCTACTGAACCATCTTTATTAAATTTATAGAAATTTAATCCACCAAATGCTGCTGCATATTGGTCTTGTTTTCCGTTTGTAGTATGAACAATATTATTTTCCATATTACATGCTGCAGCTGCAACATCTGGTTTGGAAATATATTCTCTTTTATAACATTTTAAGTTCTTAATTAGACCTACTGTAAATGAACTAGATGAACCTAATCCTGTTCCTGATGGTACATCGGCTATTGAAGTTATTTCTAATCCCTCTAATCCTTCCTGTTTTAAACATTCTCTAAATATGTTGTGCTCTATATCATTGATATTTTGAACTGTTTCTGTTTTAGAGTATTTTAATACGGTTGTTTTTTTATCGAAAGATGGATGACTAGTTATGTACATGTATTTATTTATTGTTGTACTTAGTACACATCCTCCATGTTTTTCATAAAATGACTTTATGTCACTTCCGCCACCACATAGACTTACTCTAAATGGAGTTCTTGTTATAATCATTGTAACACCTTCCTTTAATTTATAATTTAATTATAACCTATTTCATTAATTTTTTATAATATTCGTTGCAGATTTCTTTAGTGTCGCCCATTTTAACAATTTTACCGTGATCTAGCCAAATAACTTTACTGCATAATTCTTTAATACTATCTATAGAGTGTGATACATAAAGTACAGTAGTTCCGCCTTCGATCATCGACATCATCTTGTTTTTACTTTTTTCTTGAAATTTGATATCACCTACTGATAAAATCTCATCAACTATTAGAACTTCTGGATCAACTATTGTTGATATTGAGAATGCTAATTTAGCGACCATACCTGATGAAAAGTTCTTAACTGGAACATCAAGAAAATCTTTTAATTCTGAGAACTCTACAATTTCGTCAAATTTTTGTTCTAAGAATTCTTTCGAGTATCCTAAAATTGCTCCATTTAGGTAAATGTTTTCTCTTGCGGTTAATTCTCCGTCAAATCCTGCTCCAAGTTCAATCATTGGAGATATTTTGCCATTTACTTCTACAGTTCCTGTTGTTGGTTTATATACGCCACTTACTACTTTAAGAAGTGTACTTTTTCCAGCTCCATTAGCACCAATAATTCCAACGACATCGCCTTTGTTTATTCTAAAATCAATATCTTTTAATGCCCAAAAATAATCCTTCTTTTTTTTCTTTTTAGGAGTAAAAAGATTTATAAATATCATTTTAAGAGAGTTATCTTTTTCGACTCCTAAGTTAAATTTCATTGAAACATTTTTAAGTATAATCATAAGAGCCTCCTACATGTAATAGACAAATTTGTCTTGTTTTTTTCTGAATATAAACATACCAATAACCATAGTTAGAAAGCCACTTAGGAATAGGACAATAACGTTTGTTATTGATGGACCATTTCCAAATAATACTATTTCTCTTATGGTGTTAATATATTGATATAATGGATTTAATTTAAAAATGTTTTGCAAGTATGTTGGTAATATTGTAATTGAGTAAAATATTGGGGTAAAGTAGTTTAAGATGGTTAGCAGAATTCCCCAAATATATATTACATCTCTTAAGAATACAGTTACAGTTGATAAGATATATCCTATGCCAATAGTAAACATTAATGCGCATAAGAATACATAAGGTAAGTATAAATACCAGATGTTAATTGTGCATTTTGTTCCAGCTGCTGGATCTCCTGATAATAAGATAATTAGGAAAAATGGAATTAAAGTAAATAGAAAGTTAATTCCTGCAAATAAGCATTTTGCTAATGGGAAGATGTACTTTGGCATGTATACTTTATTTATTAATGAGAAGTTTCCAGTTATTGATGTTAAGCAGTTGTTTGTTGCTTCACTGAAGTAGTTAAATATTAATAAACCACTCATTAGGTAAACTAAGTAGTTAACACCTTCCATATTGAATTTAAACATGTTAGAGAATATTAAGGCCATAACGCTCATCATTAAAAGTGGATATAAGATGCTCCATAATACTCCTAGTGCACTTCTTTTATATTTTACTTTAAAGTCTCTCATTATTAATTGATTTAATAAGAACTTATATTTTTTTAGACTGTATAATATTTTCTTTATCACTTATTAATCACCGCTTTCATTATAACAATTATTTTTGAATATTACTAGATTTACGAATTTTATTAGTGTAAATATCTGCTTGAATCTTTTTGGTTCTTTTATCATTCTGTATAGCCATTCTGTATGCGTTTTCTGATAAAATGATGGTGCCCTATTTATTTTGCCACTATAAACGTCTATTGTTCCGCCTATTGGCATTATTACTTTTATGTCTTTAAATTTTTGTTTATTATTAACTATAAAGTTTTCTTGCTTTGGAGAGCCTAACGCAACAAATAGAAAGTCTGGTTTTGCTTTAATTATTGTTTTTAGTGCATCTTCTTCATGTATATATCCATTGATATAGCCACATATGTTTATATTTTTGTATTTTTTTTCTATGTTTTTAATTGCTAGATCAAGATTTTCTTCTTTGGCACCATATATAAATATTTTGCTTTTTGTTTTGAGAGAAAGTTTGCATAGTTCATCAAACATTTCAATTCCAGCAATTCTTTCTTTTATTTGGCCGTGCTTTAGTTTAGATGCAAGTACAGTTCCAAAGCCATCTGGTATATTTAAGTTTTCTTTGTTTATTTCGTTTACCATCTTTTTATCACGATAAAAATTACAAATTATAAGTGGGTTTGCATTAAATAAAATGTTTCTTTTATTATTTTTAATGTCTTTTTCTAGTTCTTGTAAAATTTCTTTTTTTGATTTTGTTGTAACTTTAATTCCTAATATTTTTTCGTTCATAATTCCTCTTAAAAAAATAAATAGTATATTACTATACTATCTATTTAGCACTAATGCCAATTGTTCCTTTAAATGTTCCATTATCATTTTTATCATCTGTATAGTAAATATTAACTGTGTATGTGTGTACTGAATTTTTGCCTTGGGCGAATGTGCCTGGGCCCATTGTTATGTTTGTAGTTCCATTAAGTTCTTTTGCGGGTTTAATGTTTTCAATAGCTGTGCCACTATCTGAGTAGTTATTGCTTACAATATTATATCTTAATGACCCGTTTTTAAAGGTGTTTTCGTTAATTACTAATGTTACGTAATAAGATATGTTTTCTTTACTATTATTTGTTCCAGTTAAGGTAAATGTTTTGCTTACTACTGGAGTATTTTTAGCTTTAGGGCTTGAAAACTCGATTGTATTTGAGCCACTAAAGGCGATGTCTATATCACCATTTTGTAATTTTAGATTTTCTGGTTTAGCGTTACTACTATCGTTTACGCTTAAATATGAGTAGCTTCTACCAATTGCTATTACTACTAAGATTGCTACTAAAAGTACGTTAATAATTAGACGTTTATTTTTTTCCATAGTTATCACCTAATTATAATTATAGAGGAAATATTTGTTTTTGGCTAGTATTAGTTGATTATTTTTAGAATTTTTACAAATTTTATATTTTTTATTATCATGAAAAATTTAAATATTTAGAATTTAATTTTTGTAAAGTATTTCTAAAATAGTTTTGACATTTTAATTTTTGCTAGATATAATGAGGTTAGTTATATTCTAAAAGGAGGATATTGGTATAATGAGCGCCAGGCCCTTTATGGGTGACGAGGTCAGTGGAGTATCGAAATATTCGGCGGGTGCCACTGCGGTAGGAAAATCGTTAGATTATTTATAAAAAATAAAATTAAAATTATAACAACGTAAGTAATCTTTCCAGCATTTTTAGTGTGCATTAAAGGAGAGATGATTATGTGTGGTATCGTAGGATATGTTGGAAAGAAAAATGCGATTAAAGTAATTATTAGTGGTCTTGAGACTTTAGAATACAGAGGTTATGATTCTGCTGGTATTGCTTATAGAAATGTTAATAATGAGTTAAAAATTATTAAAGAAACTGGAAAGATTGTTAATTTAAAGGAAAAATTAGATTTTAATGAGGAGTCTCATTTAGGAATCGGGCATACAAGATGGGCTACTCATGGGGAACCAAACAAGGTTAATAGTCATCCGCATAAAGTTGGAGATATTACGTTAGTACATAATGGAATTATTGAAAATTACGAATCTTTAAAGAAATGTGAATTACTTAGTGATTATTCTTTTGAAAGTGAGACTGATACAGAGGTAGCATGTGCTTTAATAGATGCTTTATATAAGAAAGAAAAAGATATGCTTAAGGCACTTAAGGAAGCACAAAAGATTCTTGTTGGTAGTTATGCTTTTGGAGTACTTGTTAATGGAGATGATAAGCTTTATGCGATGAGAAAGGATTCACCTTTAATTGTTGGTATTGGTAATGATGAAAATTTTATTGCTAGTGATGTTCCAGCTATTTTAGCGTATACGAATAGATATTATTTACTTGATAATAATGATATTGCAGTTATTGATGATAAGAATATTGTTGTTTATGCTGATGGTAAAGAGAAAAAGATGGAAGAACAAGTCTTTGAGTATGATATTGAAACTGCTTTAAAGGGTGGATATGACCATTTTATGCTTAAGGAGATTTATGAACAACCGGAAGTTCTTGATAAGACTATTCATGAGTATTTAAAAGACGGTGAGTTTATTGGGCTACCTGATTTAACTAAATATAATAGAATTGATATTGTTGCTTGTGGAAGTGCTTATAATGTTGGGTGTATTGCTAAGTTTATTTTTGAAGACTATGCTAATGCAGAGGTTAATACATATATTGCTAGTGAGTATAGGTATAAGAAGAATTTTTTAGATGAAAAGAGTTTACTTATTGTTATTAGTCAGTCTGGTGAGACTGCAGATACTCTTGCTTCTTTAAGATTAGTTAAGGAAAAAGGTGTTGATACGCTTGCGATAGTTAATGTTGTTGGTTCTTCTATTGCTAGGGAAGCTAAAGATGTTTTGTATATTAAGGCTGGGCCTGAGATAGCAGTTGCTACTACGAAGGCATTTACTGCTCAGTGTGCACTACTTAGTTTACTTGCATTTAAGATGGCTAATGATAAGAAGTTATTAAGTAAGGAAGACAAGAAGAATATTATTAATAGTTTTTATAGTATTGGTGATGATGCAGATAATTTATTAAATAATTCTTCTAGTTCTAAAAAAATAGCTGAAAAGATATATACTTCTCATGATATTTATTTCTTAGGAAGGAAGGTTGATTATGCGGTTGCTTTAGAGGGCTGCTTAAAACTTAAAGAGATATCTTATATTCATAGTGAGGCTTATCAATCTGGTGAACTTAAGCATGGGTCTATTGCTTTAATTAGTAAGGATACACCGGTTATTAGTATTATTACTGATGATGATATTGCTCTTAAAACATTAAGTAATATTAAGGAGACTAAAGCTAGAGGATCATATAGTATAGTGCTTTCTTCTGTAAGTGATGAACATATGAAAGAAGCTGCAGATGAATTTATTGAAATTAGAAAAACTAGTTCGTTTGTTATGCCAATACTTCCAGTTATTTATTTACAATTAGTAGCTTATTATGTTGCTAAGTTAAATGGTTGTGATATTGATAAGCCAAGAAATTTAGCTAAGTCTGTTACTGTTGAATAGTTAATAAAATTATGCATTTAAAAACTGATATAGATTTTTTTATATCAGTTTTATTTTTTGTCTCTTTTATCATGAATAAATAAAATATCGGTTTTTAGAATTAATGTTATTAGTACTGCTAGTAATATAATATATAGAATAATTGCTTGGTGATTGTCTCCTAGAGCATAAAATATTGAAATTGCTGCACATAAGGCGTCAACTGCATACATGATTAGGACTGTTTTTTTTGTTGATTTGTTTAGTTTAAGTAACTGATGATGAATGTGTTCTTTGTCTGGAGCACCGATATTGCCACCTTTAAGTAGTCTTCTAAAGATTGCTAAGATTGTATCAATAATTGGTAAGAATAAGATAAGTAGTGGTACTATTAGGGAAGTTACTGTTGCTGCTTTAAAGCCTAAAAGTGATATAACAGCAATCATGAATCCTAAAAATGTACTTCCAGTGTCTCCCATAAAGATAGATGCTGGATTAAAGTTGTATACTAGAAATCCTAATGTTGCTCCTAGCATAATTAAACATAATGTTACATCTAAACCATTTAGTCTATTTAAGAAATAAGCAATTATTGCAATAGTTAAGAAGTATATTGAACTTGTTCCTGCGGCTAGGCCATCTAAACCATCTATTAAGTTAATAGCGTTCATGATTGCCGTAATAAATAATATGGTTACTGGCTGGCTAATTACACCAAATGAGATATTTAAGCCGAAGGCACTTAGCTGTGATATGTAGATGTTTCCGTAGTATACTACAATAGATGAAGCAATAAGCTGCACAATAAATTTGTATTTAGCAGATATCGGTTTTATATCATCAAAGATTCCTAGAAGAATTATGATAAAGCCACCAATAAGTATTGAGTTCATTTGAACTGTTGGTTCAGCAAAGAAGATATAGCCAATTAGAAATGAACTAAATATTGCAAGTCCACCTAGTCTTGGCATAGGTTTTTTGTGTACTTTTCTTTCGTTTGGGTAGTCAATTGCACCTACATGTTCTGCTATTTTTTTTACAATTGGTACTAGTAATACACTTGATATAAATGTAACAAGTAAAATTATTAGAATACTATTTCCGTTAACTGCATATTTCATTTAATCACTTCCTTTAATATTATTATACACTACTCTTTTATAAATAAAAAGAAATTTAGTAGGTAATATCTACTAAATATAATCCGTTTGCCGGTGCTGTTGTGAAGCCGGTAGTATTTTTTTCTTTTTCTAACATTTCTTTGATGCTTTCTACATCTGCTTTTTCTTCACCTATTTTAATAAGAGCGCCAGTTAAATTTCTAACCATATATCTATAGAAACTTTTACCAATGAAGGTTATAACTAGGATATCTTTCTTTTTAGTAAATTTTATTTTATATATTATACTATTATAGTTTTCTCTTTCACCACTAGTAAAGGCTTTATATGAGTGGAAACCTAGTAGAAGTTTTGATGCTTTTTTCATTTTTTTAATATTTAGTTTATGACAGTAGTTATATAGATAATCGTTATCTAAGGCATCAAATTCACCCATGTTTATTACGTACTGATAAGTTTTTGTTACAACACTAAATCTGGCGTGAAAATTATTGTCAACTTTTTCACAATAATTTACATGAATGTATGGTTCAACTAGTGAGTTTATGGCATTTTTTAGTCTATCTTCTGGGATATTTACATTAAGATCAAAGTGAATCATTTGATTATAAGCGTGCACTCCTCTATCTGTTCTTCCAGCTCCTTTAACTACGACAAGACTTTTGTTTATTTTGGTTAGAGCTTTTTCTAAAGTTTCTTGGATATTTAGTTTATTTTTTAGTCTTTGAAATCCATAAAATTTACTTCCATCATAACTAATACTTGCTTTATATCTCATTAAAATACACTCCTATATATTGCTTTTAATAGTTCTTTAGTTTCTAAATAATATTCAAGCTCGGCGTTTTTTTCTTTGTTTGCTTCGTCTATGAAGTTGATAATTTCATTCTTAGGAATGAAGCCAGCTTTGATTCCATTTATGATTGTACCTTGATATTTAATTATTTGATTTTTCATTACAATAATATCTTTACTAATATTATTTAAATAAACTGGATTATTACTAATTATTATGAATTTAATTTGCATTGATGCGTTTATAAGTCTTATGAAGTTAAGAAATTTATTTTTGTATTTTTCACAGATGCAAGCATCAGTATTATATAAGATTATAACTTTGGGCTTTTTGTAAATTGTAAATAATAGTTTGGTGCACATTTCTTCATATGAACTAAGTTCAGTTATTTTTTTCTTACTAATATCAGTTAGTTTTAGATTAGTAAAGTATTCTTTATTTTTTATGTATGTTTTTACTTTTTTATTTGGTTTAAGAGATATATGATTAATATTTGGTGACAATATTTCAAGGTCATTTATTTCACCCATAAATGAGATAAAGTTTTTATTTGATAAGATAAGATTGTCTTCGTTTAAATACATTATTTCCATATTTCACCTATTAATGTTTTTTCGTCAGAGTAATCGTTTTTTAGTAGGTCATAGTAATTTAGCCCACTACTTAGTTCAATTATAAATGGCATTTTCATTCCGTATTTGCTTAGTAGTTTTTCATCTTTTAGAAGAATTTCCGTTTTTCCATAATCAGCTACTTTATAGTTGTCAATTATTAGGATATAGTTTCCTAGTAAAAGTTCTTCTTTATTATTGGTTACACTTAAAATAGTAATATTGTTTTCTTTGGCATATTTAAGAAGTTTCATTTTATTTTCAATTGTTAAGTAAGTTAAGAGATTATCTATGCCGAGAATGCTAGGGTTTATTATTAGAAGTGATAAGATTTTAATAAGAATTTTTTCATTTTCTTTTAAGAGGTTTATTTTAGAAACTAGTAACTCTTCGATGTTAAAGTATTTTGCTATATTTTTAATTTTTTCGGTTGATAGGTCTCTAGAGATACCTAATTTGTCTTGATAATAGATCAGTTCTTCTTCGGCATATTCTGTGTTAAATTTATTGTCATTAAAGACTACTGCAATATTTTTTTGTAGGTAATCGAGTGGTAGTTTTTTTATATTTTGGCCATCTATGAATATATCAGTTGATGGTATTTTGTTTATTAGTTTTTTTAGTAAGTATGTCTTACCAGATGCTGGCAAGCCAATTATATTTACAACCCCATCTAATTTTATATTTAGATTATATTCTTGTATTTCTAGTTTTTCCATTAGATATTCCCCCATCCATTATAATTATTATAACATAGCATTTTTCATATTCAATAAGCAAATAAAAAAAATTAGCAATTTTGCTAATTTGATAGGTATTCTACAGCTGCATTTAACTGTGTGTCTTCAACTATTTGACCTTCTTCTGTACTTTCAGGTAGTTCTTTTTCAACATCTGGGGTTAAGCCAACACCATCAATACAGTTACCTTCTGGAGTAAGCCATTTAGCTGTTGTATATTTAATCATTGCTCCATCACTAAGATTTGATGTTTGTTGTACTTTGCCTTTTCCGTATGATTTAGTGCCAATTAGTGATGCACCATAACTATATTTTAAGGCAGCTGCTAGGACTTCTGATGCAGATGCAGAACCACCATTAATTAAGATGCCTACTTTGTATGAGCGTTGTTCTTCTGTTTCATCTTTAGTTATTTCAGTTTTATTTTTATTTTCTAAGGAGTAGATTGTTTTACCTTTTTCAATGAATAGTTCGGCTATTTTCGTTGCTTCGTTTAGGTAACCACCAGTGTTGTTTCTAACGTCAATTATAAGTGAATCTATATTAGAAGATTCTATTTTTTTTAGTTCTTTATTAAATTGTTCATAAGCTGTATCAGAAAATTTAGTAAGTGCAATATATCCAATTCTTTTTTCGTTTTGTTCTATAACTTTACTAGATACTGCTGGGTTGTAGAGGGTTTTTCTTTTAACGTTAAATGATAGTTCTTCCTCACCTCTTTTGATTGTTATTTTGACAGTATCTGTTTTACTTTCTTTTATTAAGGTGCCAAGTTCTGTGGATGTTTTTTCAGTTACGCTTTCATCGTTTACTTTGGTGATTATGTCACCTGTTAGGATGCCAGCTTCTTTTGCTGGTGTATCATCATAAACATTTATTATTTCAAATTCTTCATTGTCATTTTTAGTAAATAAAACGCCAATACCTTCATATGTTCCAGTTAAAGATGATGTAAGATATGACTTACTACTTTCGTTTAGGTAGGTTGTGTATGGGTCGCCTAAATAGTTTAGCATACCTTGAATTGCTGCATCTATAAGGGCTTCTTCGTTAACATTATCATAATAGTTATCAAGTATTTGATTATAAGATTTTACAAATTCTTGTAGGTGTTTATTATTTGATGTATTTTGTTTTCCAGTATTTATATTTCGATATGCAATATAACCGGTTCCAAGGCTCATTATTAATGAAGAAATTACGGAAATAACGATTACTTCCCATAGTTTAAATGTTGGTTTTTTGCTTTCTTTTTTCATACGACTCTCCATAATAATAATATCATAGTTTTTATGTTTTTAGTTATAAAAAATAGACTTTTACGTCTATTTTAATACTTTATCATAGCTTTCAGTATATGCTGATATTACTTTACCATTTTTAATTAGGTAAAGAGCACTGCCGTTTACTTTTACTTCTTCACTGCTTGCAGGCATTTTGTTTGTTGTATCAGATACTGCTATTTTATTTAAGCCATCGTTTAAATCAATGAAGTAAAGTTTTTTAGCATTGTCTTTTGCTCTATATGTTTTAACGATATTGTTGTATACGGCACTGTTGTCATCTGTGCTATCATAGATAAAAGCATAATATTCATCGTATGGGCGATTAAACATTGTACCAATTGTTGCTTCATCATAATTAAATGTGACTTCTGAAGTATTATTGTTTTCTTTTTTATTTAATACTTTTTCAGTTAGGAAGTATAACCCTGTTGCTATTAAAGCAATTATAACTGTTATGATGATTAAGTTTCTTATTTCACTTGAATCTTCACTTTCATATTTTTTTAATCTTTTTTGTTTCATCTAAACCACCTTGCATATATTATATCACAAGTTCTTTAAAAAAGAAGCCTTTTATTTAGGCTTCTCAAATATTACTTCATGATATCGTTAATTCTTTTGAATTAGATTGATATTATGAGGCAAATTGTGCACTAAGTAATATTCGTGTGCACATTAGTATTTTAGTCATTTTTGATAGTATTAATTCTTCCAGTTTTTTCCATTTCGTCATTGTCAAATTTAACAGTTAGGCTTAGACCAATAACAAGGATACAGCTTAAAAAGTAGATCCAAAGCATTAGTACTGCAATATTAGATAATCCAGCATAGAAGATATCGTATCTAGCAAAGTGAGATATATAATAACTATATATTTCGGTTGTTATTATCCAGCCAGCTGCTGTGAATATTGCTCCTAAGTTAATTTGAGAAGCTGGAATGCTTTTATTTGGAGCCATAGTAAATATCACTTTAATAAAGATAAAGATAATTAGCCAAGATATCGGTCCTTGCATTATTTCAAGAATACTTGTTATGACTGATTTTATATTGAAGTAGTCAATTGCATTTATTATTTTTTCACCAAATACTGGTACTAATAAAATAAATAAGTAAAGTACAACAATTAGTAAAGTCATAAGTATTGCTTTAATTCTTCTTTTAATCCATGACGTTTGTTTGCAACCATAGATTTCGTTTGCACTAAATATTATGGAGTCAGCAGCATTTGATGATAAGTAAGCCATTGTTATAATGATTACTAATAATTTAGCATCGATTGTTTTACCGTCAATAATAGGTACAATCATATTGACTATGTTATCATTGAAGTTTGCTTTGATTAATTCAATAATGGAATCAATTGATATATTAAATAGTGATGCTCCATAGCCAATTAAGGTTACTATTGGAACTAGGGATAGTATTAGAAAGAATGCTATTTGTCCAGGAAGAGCCATCATGTATGGTTTGTTAAGAATTACCCATACGTCTTTTAAAAACTTTGTTACGTTAGTTTTTCTTTTTTCAATTATAGTATTAACTTTCTTTTTCATTTGTCTCAATCGTTTCTTTGTTTTCACGCATTTGAATACTAGCTTCATTGATGGCATCGTCTAATAATTTAAGGTCATCTACTATCATACTAAAGCCAATGGCAGCTCCATATTCATAAGGTAGTGTTTTAAATTCTTTTACTAATTTTTTAATATAGTTAATAACTTGTTTTTCAGTGTAACCTACAAGATATACCATAAATTCGTTACCATCTGTTCTCATTATTTCTGAGTTATCAAGTTGAGTTTTTATTAGAATACCTGCGGATGCTTTAATTTGTTTGTCGCCCTCTTCATGACCGAATGTATCATTTATATATTTTAAGTTGTTTAAGTCAATTACGATAACTGCTTGTGGATAAATTGTATTTTTATTCCATACGTCCATTTTTTCATTTAAATAGTTACGATTTTTTAGACTTGTTAACATATCGATAAATTTTAATTTTTCATCTTTACGAATTTTAGTATCTAATTTAATGTGCTTTTTAGAAGCAATAGCTATACCAATAATTATGACACCAATTGATACTGCGACAAGGATATATTTTGCTACTACGCCTGCAATATTTTCTTGAGCGTTAGTTTGACTATATGTGTCTAAACCTTCAGATAAGATTTTGTTGTCGTCTAAGAATAATGAGTAGTTACTAAATAATTTATAGAAAGCGTCATCGTTTGTTTGATATCTAAATTCCATATTGTTTGGAATATATCCACTATAATTAATAATGCTATTTTTTATTTTTTTGTTGTGATATAGGTTGTAAGCGTTAGCATCGATAGCTATTGTATATCCTTTATTATAAGCTTTGATTAAATGACTTATGTTTTTAACTTGTTTAGTTGTTGTTTTGCTATCTAAATAGTTTGCTAATTTGCTTCCTTTTATAACATATACAGTATCACTTACATAAGAGATATCTGATACTTTGTTACTGTTTTCATAATTATTTATTATATAGTATTTATAAGGTAAATTAAGTTTGATTGTATAATCATTTAATGTTTCATCTGTATTGTTGATCATTATATCAACATCTTTGTTATTGTATGCTTTAATTAAACTACTATCGGTTTTATATTTAGTATAAGTAAAGTCTGTGTTTACAAATTTACTAAAGTCTGTTAGATATGAAAATAAGATACCACCAGTTTTATTACCACTTAGAGATGTATAGGCTGGATTTTCAGTGAAACCTATTTTATAAGTTTTACTAGTTAGTTTATCTGTATCTAGTCCAGTTAGAGCTAGTTTTTCAACAAATAAGTTATAAAGGTTTGTATAGTAAGATTTTTCATATTCATCGTTATACCAAATATTGTAGAATTTATTTACGATACTATTTAATATTTCATCTGTTCCAAGGTGAATGTAGTAGTATTTTTTTAGTTCTGGTAAATGGTATGTTATTATATAATTTTTTTCAAGAATTTTATCAATGTATTCATTTAAAGGCACTAGTGCGTAGTCAATTGCTTTATCTTCTAGACCTTGAGCTAGGGCTGTATCTGATTCATATGTTACAAAGGTACTTGTAATTTTATATCCTTTTGAGATATAAGCAATGCCCTCATTTAGTCCACCAATTTTTTTGCCATTTAAGTCTGCAGGTTCGTTAATTAGTTCTCTGTTTTTAGAGATTAGTACGTAATGATCAGTAAATAATAGTAATCCTTCTTCTGGTTTACTTTCAGATACAGTTAATCCAAGAGAAGTATTAGTTTTATAGTCTGATACATTTTTGTTTATTGATATACCATATTCTTTTGATAGTTCATCAAAGAATTCGTTTACGGTTCCTTTACCATCGGTACTAAATACATTTAAATCGTTTGGTAGATTAACAGTTACGATACTTGTTTTATTTTTATCTATCCATTCTTTTTCTTTAATATTTAATTGATTACTATTTTTAAATGTTGTTAAGTAAATTACTGCTCCAGTGGCGATTAATAGTATGATGATTATAATGGTCACTACTATTTTTTTATTTTTTTTCATAGTTTCCTACTTTCTCTCGCTTTGTTTAATCCATGATATAAGTGTTGCATCACTTTTTTTATAACCCATTAGTGGGAAAAATTTTGCATTGTCATCTTCTGCTGTGTTTGTGAAGATAAAGTTAATATCATAGAATTCTTTTTCTTCAGTTGATAAGTATTCTAATGATTTGATTGCTATGGCTTGGGCATCTTCAGTAGTTCCTTCTTTAAGTTCTATTATAAGATAAATTATTTTGCCTTTTAAATCAAATGTTACTTTGCTAATTTTTTCGTTTTCTTTTATTTTTCCTTCGATTTCTTTTTGCTTATCATCTGATATTTTTACGCTTTCAATTCCATATAGTCTTTTACCATATACATCTGTTCTTGTTTGCTCAATGAAGTAGTAAACAAATGCTGATGCGATTAGAATAATACAAACAATACTTACAATCATAAGAATGCAATATATACGGTTATTTTGATAGAACCCCTTTAATTTTTTCATAATCTTTCACCTCTTTAAGTATCTTTATTATACTATATTACTTATTACTTTTCAATTTACTCTTTAAGAGAAAAGAAAAAGCAAATTATGCTTCTTCTAACATTTTTTGAAAATCTTGTTCACTCCATATAGGAATGTTTAGTTCTTTGGCTTTGTCATATTTGCTTCCTGGATTTGTACCAACTAGAACTGCTGATGTTTTTTTAGTTACTGAAGAACTCCATAAGCCACCATTTTCTTCAATGATTTCTTGTATTTGATCTCTTGTATAGTTTTCTAGGGTTCCGGTAACAACGATTCTTTTTCCATTTAGGAATGATGACTCATTAGTTTTCTTGCCTAGATATGTCATATTAACATTTACATTTTTTAAGTCTTCAATTACTTTCATGTTGTCTTCATTTTTGAAGAATTCTGTTATGCTTTTGGCTAGAATTGGACCGATGTCAGGAATATTATTTAGTTCTTCGAATGAAGCGTTTGCTAGATTATCTAGAGTTAGATATTTTTTAGCAATTAGTTTAGCATTTTTTTCACCAATTCCTTTGATACCAATAGCAAATAAGAATTTTTCTAGGGAGTTGTGTTTTGATTTTTCAATTGAGTCAAGTAAGTTATCAACGCTTTTTGGTCCAAATCCTTCTAGTTCAATTAGTTCTTCTCTACGGTCTTTTAAGTTATAGATATCAATTAGTTTAGTTATGATACCCATGTTGTAGAAGTCTTCTATTATTCTTTCACCTAGGCCATCAATATTCATGGCTTTACGGTCTGTGTAGTGAATAAGTGATTCGATATTTCTTGCAGGGCATTTATCGTTTGGACATTTTAAGTCAATTCCAGATAATGTTGGAATAAGTTCTGCATTACATATTGGGCATGTGTCTGGCATTATGAATTCTTTTTCATTACCAGTTCTTTCATTTATTACAGGACCTACTACTTCTGGGATGACATCTCCTGCTTTTCTTACAAGGATTGTATCACCTATAAGTAAGTTTTTTTCTTTAATATATTCACGGTTATGTAGAGTTGCTCTTCTTACGGTTGAGCCCATAATTTTAATTGGTTCGAATACTGCGTTTGGAGTTATTAAACCGGTTCTACCGACTGTGCAGACGATATCAGTTAATTTTGATTTTACTTCTTCTGCTGGGAATTTGTATGCGATAACCCATTTTGGGTATTTAGCAGTGTTGCCAAGTTCTTTCTGCATGTGGATATCGTTTACTTTAATAACAATTCCATCAATTTCGTAAGGAAGAGAGTCTCTTTTTTCAGTCCACTCTTCAATGTAGTCTAATATTTCATTTACATTATGAACTAGTCTTATATTAGGGTTTACGATAAAGCCAAGATGTTTTAAGTCCATAAGGGCTTCATAATGAGTTTGTCTTTTAGTTTCTGGAACATGATAAAGAAAGGCATCAAGATTTCTTGATTTTGCGATACTACTATCTAATTGTCTAATACTACCTGCGGCGGCATTTCTGGGATTTTGAAATAATGGTTCACCATTTTTAGCACGTTCTTCATTTAGTTTTTCAAAACTTTTTTTAGGCATGTAGATTTCTCCACGAAGTTCAATATCTACTGGTTCAGTTAATCTTAGTGGGATTGTTTTGATGGTTTTTACGTTATGGGTGATATCTTCCCCAATAGTTCCGTTTCCTCTAGTTGCAGCACTTTTAAAGATCCCTTTTTCGTATGTTAGAGATACTGCTAGGCCATCTATTTTAAGTTCACAGACGTAACTAGGATTAGGAAATTCTTTACGAATTCTTTCATCAAAAGCGACTATTTCGGCTTCGTTAAAGACATCAGCGATACTAAACATTGGATGTTTATGAGTTACTTTTTGGAATTCACCAATTACTTCACCACCTATTTTTTCTGATGGAGAGTCTTTTCTTTTTAGTTCTGGGTATTTTTCTTCAATATCTAGTAGTTCACTCATCCAGTTATCATATTCTCTATCGGTTACAGATGGGTTGTCTAGCGTGTAGTATTCTACGTTTGCTTTTTCAATTAGTTTTATGAGTTCGTCATATCTTTCTTTCATGTTCTTTTCCTTTCAGATTACTCTTTTATTATAATCCATTTATTTGTAATTATAAAGAAGTTCTCTTTCTTTTAAATATCTTTTTAGAAATTGGTTATCTAGACTATATAGGTAATCTATAATATCATTAAATTCTGTTTGTTTTTGTTCTTTATAGTTTTCCGCTAATATTAGTTTTAGGTAAGGACTATTTTCGTTATTTTTTCTTATTATATGAATGTTTTCGTCATAGATGTTTGAACCTTTTTCAGTTGTAAAATAAATTAGATGAACTTCTTCTTTTGATGTTTCTTTTATAAAGTTTAAGATATCTAGGTCATCATTGAATTGTTCTTTATTTTCATTAATGTTATAGTCCATGAGTACTATCTTTGATTTATTTTTAAAGATTGTGTAGCTTCTTACGTTTTCTTCTTCATGAGTGAAATAGTTTAATAGTTCAAAGTCTTCAGCATTTAATATTAGTTTTAATGTGTTAATTATAAAGTATTTAGTATTAGGATTATCTATAAGATATTTAATGGTTATAGGATTTAATAGTGAGATGTATTTCATAGTACCTCCTATTTATATATGTTGTAAGTCTTTAACCAATTTCCTTTTTTTTAATTAATTTTTTTAATACTTTTGTGATTTTTCATTAGTTTTTTGATGCCAGTTTTGAATGCTACAGAGATTAGTGAGCCATCACATTTAACGACTACGCCGGTTCCATATTGTTCGTGGCTGATGATACTTCCTTCAGTAATATCATTATTGTCGTTTGTATACATTTGCTTTTTATCTATTACTTTATTTTCTTCTTTAGGGCCTATTTTTTCGATTAGTTTTTCGTCTATTTCACTTATGAATCTTGATGGAATGTTCATATTTTCTTTTCCATAAAGCATTCTTCTTTTAGCGTTTGTTAGGTATAAACGCTCTTTTGCTCTAGTGATACCTACGTAGCATAGTCGTCTTTCTTCTTCAAGGTTGTTTTCCATTAGGGACATGTTGTGAGGAAATAGTCCTTCTTCCATACCAACTAGGAAGACTACTGGAAATTCTAGGCCTTTAGCACTATGAAGGGTCATAAGGGTTACTACGTCGCCATCTTCTGTGTGATTTGAGATGTCTGCAATTAGGGATACTTCTTCTAGGAAATCTCCTAAGTTTGCGGAACCGGTTCTTTCTTCAAAGGATGCAGTGATACTTTTAACTTCCATTAAGTTTTCTAGTCTGATTTCATCTTCTAGTGCTTTGCTGCTTTCTAGTTCTTTTTTCATGCCAGATCGTTCTAGAACTTCATCAATTAGTTCAGTAAGAGACAAGCTTTCACTTCTTTTAATTAGGTCCTCAATTATTTCTTTAAATTCTAATTCTTTTCTTGTTTCTAATGCATCAAACATGCTGATATTTTGCTGTTTAGCGCGCTCTTCGATTGCTGCTATAGCGCTCTCACCTATACCTCTTTTTGGTGTGTTAATTACTCTTCTTAAACTTATTTCATCGTGTGGGTTGTAGATTAATCTTAGATAACTGATAAGGTCTTTGATTTCTTTACGATTGTAGAAGTAGTAACTACCAAATACTTTGTAAGGGATGCCTTTTGCTAGGAAAACGTCTTCAATAGCACGTGATTGAGCATTGGTTCTATAAAGGATAGCGATATCTTCGTTTTTATATCCTTCACTAAGCAGGTGTTTTATTTCGTCAATTACTAAGGCAATTTCATGTTTTTCATCATATGCACGCATATATTTTATTTTTACGCCGTCTCCATTATCTGAAAATAGTTTTAAGTCTTTGCGTTCTGTGTTGTGTTTGATTACTTCGTTTGCTGCTGATAGAATGTTGTTTGTACTACGATAGTTATGCTCTAATTTAATGACTTTTGCACCTTTAAAGTCTTTTTCGAAGTTAGATATATTTCTGAAATCTGCTTGTCTAAAAGCATAGATGCTTTGGTTCATATCACCTACGACGAAGATGTTTTTGTATTTATTAGATAACATTACTGATAGTTTGTACTGAACTGGGTTTGTATCTTGATACTCGTCTATGAGAATGTATCTATATTTATCTTGGTAGTACTCTAGGATGTCTTTACGTTCTTTGAAAAGATTTACTGGTAGTAGTAATAGATCATCAAAGTCCACTGATGCGCTTGTTTTTAGTTTATTGTTGTATCTGTGATAGACCTCTACGACTACTTTATCCATTGGGGTGTTAAACAGTCTATCTAGTTCACCATCTGTTAGCATTTGGTTTTTGATAAAGCTTATTCTGTTTCTTACGTATGATGGTGAGTATTGTTTAGAGTCTAGGTTCATTTCTTTTAGTAGTTTTTTGATAATAGTATTAGTATCATCACTATCTATTATGGTAAAGTTGTTTGGTAAACCTAGTATGTCATGGTTTTCCCTTATGATACGGACTCCTAGAGAGTGGAATGTTCCGATGAATGATGAAACATCACCGATAAGGTTTGATACACGATCACGCATTTCAGCTGCTGCTTTATTGGTAAATGTTATTGCTAAGATGTTGTATGATGGGATGCCTTCTTCAATTAGGTAAGCTATTCTAGTTGTTAGTACTTTGGTTTTACCAGAACCAGCACCAGCCATTACTAGGACTGGTCCATCTATAGTTTTTACTGCTTCGATTTGTTCTTTGTTTAAATTTTTTAATAATTCCATAATTGTGCCTTTCATTTTCTGATATAAATATTATAGCAAATAAAAAAAAGAATTCCAAGAAAATTGCAGCGAACAATTGTATTTTTTCTTAAATTCTTTTAGATGTATTTTGAATCACTTTGGATTAAACCTTGAGCGATTAGTTTGTATAGCATTTTTTCATAGTTGTATGGTTCTTCTGTAAAAGCAATTTCATGAAGTTTATTTTTGTTAATATAAATATTAGTATACTTAGCATTTGATGCGGTGATGATTTCTTCTTCTAGAAGCCTTTTAACAACGTTTTTGTATGATACTTTATAAGTGTTACTGTAAGCGATTATTTCATTAAAGTGAATTTTTGTTCTTTTTTCGCCAAATTCTATTTTTAAAGATTTTTCTGGCATTAGAAGTGCTCTGGCAAAGTTTTCAGCAAGTTCTTCTTTATTATTGTTTGACATGATTAGAAGTTCACCTAAATATTTTGCGACTAGGTATCTTTGTTCATAGCCGTTTTCTGCAACTGGCACGATTATGACTGGTATATTATTAATTATTTCAAAGAAGCCATCAAATAAGCCTTCACTTACTTTTTTAGGTACAGTTAATATTATTATATTGTGATTTTCTAGTAAGTATATAAGGTTGTGAATTGGTGCTTCGATTGGGATTTGGAAGAAAATTCTTAGTTTAGTTGCTAGGCTTTGAGCTTCTTTGTTAGTGTTAACTAGATGGACACCAAATTTGTTATGTAAGGTTATACCTGAAAGTTTTAGTAAGTTAAAATAATTTTCAATTTTATTGTTTATGTAATTTTTAATATTTTCTTTTTTGATATTTGATGTTTTTTCTTTGAAGAAGATGTTATCGTATTTAATATTTATACTAGTCTCAATATTTAAAATATCGTCTATAGTTGTATTATATATTTTAGCAAATTCTTCTAAACGTTCTAGGGATGCGATTATTTTATTGTGTTCATATTTAAGGATTGCTGGAGCTGATACGCCAATTTTTTTGCCGGCTTCTTCCATTGATAAGCCTTTTTTTATTCTAAACATTTTTAGGTTTTCACCAACATTTTTTTTCATAAGCCACCTCGTTAATATTTTCTTAATTTAATTCTAACTCTTTAACTAATATTTTTCAAGTTTTTTTGCATAAATTTAAATATATAACTTTACTAATTTTGATTTTTGGGGTATTCTTTAATTAGGAAAAATATCGAGTGTGGGGTGTAAAATGGAAGAAATTATTCGTATTTTAAGAGTAAAGACTGAAAATGATTGCTATATGAGGTATGATTATGAGTCTTTAAAGAAGATTATTTTGGATGAATGTCCAGATATTGGTGATGTAGATAAAACTATATTTGAATTAGAACAGCAAGGGATTATTTATTCATCTAATGGTTTTTATAGAGTTGTTAGACCTACTACTAAAAGAGGTGTGTTAGATGTTACACATCGCGGGACACTATTTATTATGGATGGTGATAAGAAAAGACGAATTGATTCTGCTAATTTAAAGGGTGCTTTACCTAATGATGTGGTATTGTATGATGTTAGTAATGATGAAGTAAAGGTTCTTAAGGTTCTTAAGAGGAACTGTCCAAATATTGTTTGTGAGGTTATACAAAAAGATAATGGTAAGTATAAGCTTGAACCTAAAAAAGTTAGAGGTATGCTTAATATAAATATTAGTCAAGATGTTCTTAGTAAAATTGGTAGCGGTAGTTATGTACTAGTTAAGCTTGATAAAGAAATGAAGTATGGCATGTATGATGGCGAAGTAGTTAAACCAATAGTACTAAATGGTAAGATTGATAGAGATTTAGCGCTTGTTGCTTTTAGTAACGGGTTTGATACTGAGTTTTCGCCAGCTTCAATTAATGAGGTAAATGCTCTACCAAATGAGGTTACAGAAGAAGAGATTGAAGAGCGTAAGGAAAACGATTTTAGAGATGAACTTATATTTACGATTGATGGTGCAGATACCAAAGATATGGATGATGCGGTTAGTTTAAAGATGCTTCCTAATGGTAATTACGAGTTAGGCGTGCATATTGCTAATGTATCTCATTATTTAAAGAAGTGTCCACATTTACTTGCTGAAGCTAAAGAAAGAAGTACTAGTTTGTATATGCTTAATACAGTTATACCGATGCTTCCACCTAAGTTATCAGATTGGTTATGTTCATTAAATCCAAATGTGGATAGATTAGCAAAATCTGTAATTATGGAAATTGATAGTGAGGGTAATGTTGTAAATTCAAGGATTTGTGATTCTGTAATTAATTCTAAAAAGAAAATGACTTATGATGATGTTAATAGAATTTTAGAAGATGGTATTGTTCCAAAAGGATATGAGAAATTTAAAGATGTATTATTACAGATGGATAAGTTAAGTAAGATAATTGGAGCTAAGAAGTTTGATAATGGTGAAGTTACTTTCTTTTCTACGGAGACAAATGTTGAGATAGATAAGGATGGTAAGGCAGCCGGTGTAAGTAAGAGAACTAGTTTGTCTGCTGAAAAGTTAATTGAAAGATTTATGATTCTAGCAAATGAGACGGTAGCAAGTTACGTTGATATGATGGATTTGCCATTTGTTTATAGGGTTCATGAAGGGCCTAATCCAATTAAGTTAAAAGAGGCTTTAAAGATTATTAATACATTAGGTTATAGTATTCCAGAAAGTAAGATAATGAAAAGTCCAAGACTTATTAAAGATATTTTAGATAAGGCTAAAGATAGTGACAAGTTTCCTCTTCTTTCTAGTTTGTTATTAGTTAGTATGAGTAGAGCAAGATATTCAAAGGATAATATTGGACACTTTGCTTTAGCTTCTCATGCATATACACATTTTACTAGTCCAATTAGACGTTTTCCGGATACGATGGTACACTTTTTATTAGATTATTATAATGATGTTGCTTTAGGTAATAAGAGTATTAGTTATGATACTTTGAAGAAGCTGGAATCTGAGTTAGAGGAAGCTTGTGATTATGCTTCTATTAGAGAAAGACAAGCAGATAGAGCTGAGTTTCAAGCTAGTAGACGTAAGATTATGGATTATATGAAGTCTTTAGAAGGAGAACATTTTGAAGCAGTTATTAATATGATTGATAGAAAAGAAGTTAGTGTAACAACAGATAATGGTATTAGTGGTACGATTCCGTTTAGGGATGTTCTTGGTGATACATTCTTCTTCCATGAGAATAATTATATGTTGATTGGTCGTCATACTAAGAAAAAGTATAAGATTGGTAATCGAGTTATTGTTACAGTTAAAGGTGTTAATGAGTTTGAAGAAAAGGTTAACTTTACTTTAGATGGTAATTTATCTAGGGCGTATGCTGAAGGTAAAGAAGGATATGGAAAACCTAAGGTTAGAAAAAAAAGTAGCAAGTAAAAAAGGAAGTGATTGCTTCCTTTTTAGTTTTCTTGAATTTCTAGGTTGTTTGTTCTAATATGGTTTATGAACTCTGTTTTGAAATTTTCTAGTTCTTCACTTGTTAAGGTTCTTTCTTTTGAGCCTAAATTATATCTTATAGTAATTTTCTTATTGTTGTCATTTTCGTAAATATCCATTAGTTTATAATTTAGAATAATTTCATTGTTATATTTACTTAGAATGTTTTCTAATGTGCTATAAAGCATGTCTTTTGAAGATATGATTGTGTAATCTAAAGTTGATACTGGATATTTGCTTACTTCTTCGTATGGAATTGTTTGATTTTCTAGTTCAGTAAATAAGTCAAAGTCAATGTCTAGTGCAACAAATACTTTCTTTTTATTTATTTTATTTGTGATAGTACTATTAAATACTTTAATTTGACCTAGGCATTTATTAAGCCTATATATGTCCATTGTTAGATCGTTTTCATAGTATTCTTCTGCTGTGCCTTCTTTAAATTCTACTTTGATATTTTTTAGATCGTTAAATAAATTGTAGCATAGAGTTTTAATTTCATAGTATGCTTCTTTGATTTTATCAGCGTCTCTTACTAGTAGTAAAGATAATCTACGATGGTTTTCTTTATCGTTTATGGTTGTTCCTATTTCAAATAGGCCGAATTCGTTATAGTTTTTTAGGTTAATAATTGCTGATTCAAGCATTGCTAGAGATAGGTCTTTTCTTAGGATGTTATCATCAGTTTTACCTAGAAGGTAGGTGTTTTCTAAATTGATATCTAATTTCTTTAAGAATGATGATTTATGCCATAGGTAGGTATGAATTTCATGGTAGCCTTTGTTATTTGCTAGATATCTTTTTGCTTCGTATTCATCATTAAATACTGGTTCATTAGGAGCAAATGTACAATCCATTTTTAATGGGATATGCTCGAAGTTTTCGTATCCATACATACGAGATATTTCTTCAACAATATCTGCTGCAATTGTGATATCTTTAGTTGATCTAAATGTTGGGGCAATTATTTCAAATGAATCTTCCTTTGGAGTTACTTTAAATTCTAGACTTGTTAAGATTTTATTTACTAGTTCATCTTCAATTTCAAAGCCAAGGCTTTTATATAAATAGTCTTTCTTTAATTCAATGTGATTTTCTTCTTGCTTTTTTGGATAGACGTCAGTGATGTTTGATGCGAATGTTAAGTCTTTGTTTTCATCTTTAAGAAGTTTTATAAATCTTCTTGCAGCTAACATTGCTAGGTTTGGATCTAGGCTTTTTTCGTATCTTGCGCTTGCTTCTGTTCTTAAACCAATACTAAGAGCTGTTTTACGAACTGTGTAAGCATTAAATGTAGCGCTTTCTAAAACAATGCTTGTAGTGTCATTTACTATTTCACTATCTAGTCCACCCATTACACCAGCAATTGCGAAGTACTTTCCACCATTTTTAATCATTAAGTCTTCGTTTGTTAGATTTCTTTCTGTACCATCTAAGGTTGTATATTTATCACCGTTATTTGCTAAGCCTACTTCAATATTTTTTACGACTCTAGCGTCAAAAGCATGCATTGGTTGTCCTAGTTCAAGCATGATGTAGTTGGTTAAATCTACTAGTAAATTTATAGAACGCATGCCAGCATAGTATAAGAATACTTGCATCCATAATGGGGTTACATTGTTTGTAATGTTTTCCATCTTTGTACCAATATATCTATAGCAAAGTTCTGGGTTATTTATTTTAATGTCTAAGTCTTTAACGTTTGGATTTTCTGTATATAGATCAAGTGGTAATAGTTCGTGGTTTGTGATTGCGGCGATTTCTCTTGCTATTCCATAGTGTCCCCAAAGGTCTGGTCTATGAGTTAATGATTTATTATCAATTTCAACGATGATATCATCAATTGGCATTAACTCTTTAATATTAATACCTACTGAGGTATCTTCTGGTAGTTCAATTATTCCAGTGTGGTCATCTGAGATACCAAGCTCTTTAGCACTACACATCATACCGTAAGAGTCTACACCAACTAGTGGTCTTACGCCTATTTCGATATCTCCTAAGTGTCCACCTACTTCAATTAAAGCACTTATTAAACCTACTTTAACGTTAGGAGCACCACAGACAATTTGTTTGATTTCTTTACCATCGTCAACTTTTAAGATATGTAGTTTAGTTGATTTTGGATGGTCTGCAACTTCAAGTATTTTAGCCGTTACTACGCCATCAATGTCTTTTCCTTTTACTTCAACACCTTCTACTTCAGCAGTTCTTATGGTAAATTTATCCCATATTTTTAAGAAGTCGATGTCTTCACTATTTTTAATATGTTTTTTTAGAATATTACATGATATTTTCATTTTTTCACCTACTTTATATTAAATTTTTCTAGATATCTGATGTCTCCACTATTTATGATTCTAATATCGTCTATTTTGTATTTCATCATTGCTAGTCTTGTTAAGCCTAGTCCAAAAGCAAAGCCAGTGTATTTATCTGGGTCGATGCCGCCTTCTTTTAATACGTTTGGATGAACCATTCCGCATGGACAAAGTTCTAACCAGCCTGAGTTTTTACATGTTGGGCATCCTACTCCGCCACATACTGTACATGAACAGTCTAGTTCGAATCCTGGCTCAGTAAATGGGAAGTATCCTGGTCTTAGTCTTACTTTAACGTCTTCTTTAAATACTTCTTTTAGCATTCCTTCCATTGTGTATATTAGGTTAGATATTGAGATGTTTTCACCAATTACCATTCCTTCTAATTGGAAGAATGTGTTTTCATGGCAAGCGTCTAGGTCTTCATTACGGAAACATCTTCCTGGAGCACACATTTTGATTGGTGAACCATATTTAAGCATACCTCTTACTTGAAGGGCACTTGTTTGAGTTCTAAGTAGCATTCCATTTGATAACCAGTATGTATCTTGCATATCTCTTGCAGGATGAGTTTTTGGTACGTTTAAGGCTTCAAAGTTATAGTACTCACTATCCATTTCAGGGCCAGTTAGGACGATAAATCCCATATTTTTAAGGATGTCAGTTACTTCTTTAGCAACAATTGTTACTGGATGAATGGTACCTGATTCTTTATCTACTGGAAGTGTTGGATCAAAAGTTTTTAAGCTCTGTGCTGTGTTCTTTTCTAAGGCTTCTTTAAACAAGTTTTCTAACTCTGTTTTTGTTTTGTTAAATAGTGGGCCATAGGTTTGTTTTTCTTCTTTAGTCATGTCCTTGATAGTACTCATAAGGCTTACTAGTTCACTTTTTTTGCCAAGATATTTTGATTTGATGTTAAGATAGTCTGCTTCTGTTTTAATAAGTAGGCTTTCTTCTTTGGCGTTTTTGATTATTGTTTCAATTTTCTCTTTCATATTTCCTCCCATAAAAAAAATCATAAACTAAAGGACGAATAAAATCCGCGGTACCACCTTAATTCATGATTTACATGCTCTTTAATCTTAACGCGATTATACGCTTAATGCTCTGATAATTGAAATTCATCTATTATCTCTCTTTGTAAATACTCTCAGCTTATCAATATTTACTCTCTTTAAAGAATATAATGGACTACTAGGGTTATCTTCCTCGCATTACAAGTTAGATTTTAACATTAATTTTGCAATTCGTCAATATTTTGAGCATCAATTAGTTCACTATAGATTTTAGGTATATCTAAAGGGCTTATTCCTAAATCTTCTAACACTTTATAAGCTGTCTCAATACTCATTTTTAAGAAAGCTTCTGGTTCTTCTAAAATGGTTTTGATTAGTTCTTGCCTTCTTAATTCTGCCGGTTGATTTTTGTATATGGTTATTAGGCTTTCGTTCATTGTTTTTAGTTTATTTATCATTTTTTCACCTACCTTATTCCCGGAATATATTGTTCTTCGCTGTCAATAAATCCAAGAGTACCTGTTATGATGTTACGAATGAGAGTCCTTTTAAGAATTCTTTTTAATTCACCATTTATATAAATATAGTATTTATTATGTTCTTCGTCTTTTAATATACCTTTTTCGTTCATTGTTATTATACCACAAGTTGCAACTATTTTGTCTTCATCTTTAGGATTGTTATCTCTTATTATTTCAAAATCTATGTAATGTTCTCTTTCTTCTTCAGTAAATAATACATTTACCAGTCTGAGAATGTATGACATGATGTTTAATCCGTTAAAGGATGATGTTCTAATTTTTTCAAGAAATAGGTCAAAGCGAGTGTTAAAAGGTATATGTGCTTGTTTAGCATTTGTTAGTTCTTCATATTCTTTTAAGGCTTCACTAAATGTGCTTTTGTCTTCTTTTTTGATGTCTTTGTATACTTTTCTTAAAATTTCATCGAAGTCCATATAAGTGTCAAAGTTTTGATTACGACATTTTAATCCTTTTATACTGTTTCCTACTTTGGCGTTAAATAGGTCACCTGTTAAAATTTTTCTTGATGAGTCTGCTTCAATGATATATTTACCAACTCTAAAACTTAAATTTTCGTGGCCATCTCCATATTTGTTTTTCCAGCTAAAGCATTCTCTTTGGAAGTTGATCCCAAGCGAGTGGAGCATTTTAGCGTAGATAGCATTGAATTCGTAACATACGACTTCAGGAAATTGCGGGGAGATGGTTTCTATGTAATCAATCATTCGATGTTTTTCAGCGGCTAGGCCTCTTTGTTTTGCGGCAAAGAATTCATCGTTGTAAGATAAGATTTTACACATTTTAATGTAGATAAAGATTGCTTTTTCTAAAGTGGAATAGTTTGCTGGAATATCTTTGGTTATGGCCTCAATTAGTTCTGGATTTAGGTTAGTTTTGCTCGTTAAAGAGTTTCCGTCACTCAGGTAAGTATTTTGTGATTCAAAATCTAGAATTTCATAGTTAACAATGTCAGTTATTCTTTTTTCTATATTTTCCGGAAAGATAAAATTGTCCATTAATTCTTCCCTAATTATAAATCTTCTTACTATATAAAGAAACGCCTCTTTAGAAATACTTCCTTTACGGTTAGGTGTGTTAATATAATCGTCAAGAGTTTTTGTGTCAAGTTCAAGGAACTCTACGATTTTATTTGCTGGAATATTATATGTTATACCATCGACTTTGGCTTGAATAGTTTTATTTTGAAGTTGTTTTTTTAAAATTCCATAGCTAATCAAATCTAATAATGTTTTATACCTTGAATATGTTATTCTGTTTAATTTTATTAAACCTTTATCTCTAGCAACTTCGATTGCTTCTAAAAATGGTATTTTTTCATATTCATATGTTTCGGCATCCATAGAGGAATCAGATGCAATTTTAAATTTATGAGCATTTTGAAAAATATTAAATAGTGTTTTAAAAGTTTGCTCATCATTTAAAGTATATTCTAGGAGTTCAACTGGATACTGAAATTGTTCAGCAACTATTTTATTTGTATCGTTAGATATTTTTTCAAAGACTTGTGCGTCTAATAAAACAGTATTTGAAACTCTTTCCATAGTATCACCTTATTTTTATTTTATCATGACTTAGGCATAAAAAAAAGACGCTGAGCGCCTTTTAGCAAATAATTACCATAAGTACAAGAATTACGATAAACATTGCAAGAACGAATTTCCAAATGTATTTCATCCATTCTTTATAAGTTATACCTAAGTAAGATAAACCGATAAGTAGAATAGCTGAACTTGGAGCAAACATACTTGCTAATCCGTAAGTTGATTGTAACATTATAGGAATTTGTTTTGCAAAGTCAGAGTATGCAGTTGTTAGATAACTACCAACAAGGCTTAATGTGTATTGATATTCTACAGAGAATAATGATGTGAATAAGCCAGCGATAGTACCTAGGATTGCATTAAACTTACTTGCAAGTTTCATGAACCAATCTACGATTGTAGGAACTACTGGGAACATTACTGCAATTTCTAATACTAAATATGCCATTAACATAACTAATACTAGTTTACCAGATTTTTTAAATCCTTCACCAAAACTTTCAGCGAAGTCATCAAAACTCATTTTGTAAATCCATTTAATTAGTAATGCGGCAATTAGCATTAATATTTGCATTCCGAAGATATCCCATTTGCCAAATGCTTGAACGTTACCTAGAATGTAACGGAAGATTGTAGCATCAAATACTTTGCATTCTAAAATTTTAGTTGTTGCTGTACTAAATATAGTTACGCCCCATGCTTCCCATGGAAGGTACGCTAAAATTCCAACAATAGCAGTTAAAATTAGAACAGTTGCTACTGGCCATGCAGATTTCTTTTCAGTAGTATTTTTTGTTTCGTATACTTCTTCAATTACGGCAATATCTTTTTTGTTAGCTTTCTTAATTTTACGAATATGTAAAATTGCAAATAAACTAAATAGTACAAATGATACACCGTAGATAACTAGTTTAACCCATAGGTAATCTGTGTAAGATGAACTTAGGGTGCTTACGTTCATTCCAGCAACTTTAGAGTTGTATACTGAACCTAAGATACCTACTAGGATACCACCAAATGTAGTAATGAAGCCAGTCATTTTATCTAATCCCATTTTTCTTAGGATTGTGATAAAGAATGGTGCTACACTTAACATTACGAAGTATTCATTAGTTACAGCAGTTATTGCAGAAATAATGAATAATACTAGTAGTACAAAAAGATATTCCTTTCCACTAAATGTTTTTGCAAGACTATCAGTTAGTTTTTGATATCCGCTACATTTAGCAAGTACTTGATAGAATGCTCCAAGTACGAATAAGAATGTTACTAATACAGTAAAGTAATACATTCCAAGTAATCCGTAATTGAAGAAATCAAATATTCCTACACGAGTTATTTCACCAACTTGAATTGAGCCACTATAGAAGTATCCTTGTGGGATAATCCAAGTTAGGATAACAGATAGTAATACCATTAAACCTGAAACTTTGATTAAGTCATGCTTTTCCCAAAACTTTTTCATTTCTAACCTCCTCTACTTAACATTATAACACGGATATTCCTTATTTAAATAGGTTTTTGACAATTTTTTGCATAAAAAATAGGCTCTAGTGGCCTATTAATATAGTTTTGCTCCTGCTGGGATAGCATCATCTACCATTAGAAGGTGTAAGCGCTCTTCTCCTTCTTCACTGTGAACTGCTGAAATTAGCATTCCACATGAGTCAATTCCCATCATTTTTCTTGCTGGTAGGTTTGTAATTGCTATTAGAGTTTTACCTACAAGTTCTTCAGGCTCGTAGTAAGCATGAATACCACTTAAGATAACTCTATCTTCACCTGTGCCATCATTTAGAACAAATTTTAAAAGTTTGCTTGATTTAGGTACAGCTTCGCATTCTTTTACTTTAACAGCTCTAAAGTCTGATTTACTAAATGTTTCAAAGTCAACGTAGTCTTCAAACAAAGGCTCAATTTCAACTTTACTAAAATCAATTTTTTGAGTAGTTGTTGTACTTGGTTTATTAATTACTTGTTTTGCTCCTTGTGGTTTCATAGTTGGGAATAGGATAACGTCTCTAATTGATGCACTTTCAGTAAAGAACATAACTAGTCTATCAATTCCGTAACCGATTCCACCAGCTGGTGGCATGCCGTATTCAAGGGCTTCTACAAAGTCCATATCAATGTCATTTGCTTCTTCGTTTCCAAGTTCTCTTTCTTTTAATTGGTCTTCAAAACGTTCTAATTGATCAACAGGGTCATTAAGTTCTGTGTAAGCGTTTGCAAATTCTTTTCCACCAATGAATAATTCAAAGCGGTCAACAAATCTTGGGTCTTCTGGGTTTTTCTTTGTTAGAGGAGAAATCTCAACTGGATGACCATATAGGAATGTTGGTTGAATTAATGTTTCTTCTACATATTTTTCGAAGAATAGATTGATAATATGGCCTAGTGTTTTTTCATGTTCTGCTACTTCTATTTTGTGTTCTTCCGCAAGTTTTAAGGCTTCTTCTACAGTGATTGTTCTAAAGTCAATACCTGTTTTTTCTTTGATAGCATCAGTCATACTAACTTTTTTCCACTCACCGGCAATATTTATTTCATTTCCATTCCACATGAATGTGTCTTTATGGAAGATGTCTTTAGCGATAGTTTTAAACATGCTTTCAGTCATTTCCATCATACCATCTAAGTTAGAGTATGCTAGGTATGCTTCCATTAGAGTAAACTCTGGGTTATGCATTGGGTCCATGCCTTCGTTTCTAAATGTTCTACCTATTTCATATACAGCTTCCATACCACCAACTAATAGTCTTTTTAGAGGTAATTCAAGAGCAATTCTTAAGTACATGTCTAGATCTTGAGTGTTATGATGTGTGATGAAAGGTCTTGCTGATGCTCCCGTTAGTAATGTGTTTAGAATTGGTGTTTCAACTTCAGTGAATCCACGATTATCCATGAAGTTTTGAATGCATCTAATAATTTTAGGTCTTAGGAATGCTACTCTTTTAGATTCTTCGTTCATAATTAAGTCTACATATCTTCTACGATATCTTTCTTCGATGTCTGTTAATCCATGGAACTTTTCTGGTAGTGGTCTTAAAGCTTTAACTAAGTGAGTGTATTCTAAACATTTGATAGTAATTTCACCAGTCATTGTTTTCATTACTCTACCTTTAACGCCGACGATGTCACCAATATCTGCACTCTTAAATAAAGTATAAGCGTCTTCGCCAATGTCATTAATTGAAATATAAATTTGAATTTTGTCTGTTTTGTCTTGAATTGTGAAGAATGATGCCTTACCCATTTTTCTTATGAACATTATTCTTCCCGCTACAGTGTATTCGTCAGTTATGTTTTCAAACTCGTCATGGTCAACATCTTTATATTTTTCTTTGATATCCTTAGCAAAAGCAGTACGGTTAAATACATGACCGAATGGGTCCATACCTAAACTTCTAATTTTTTCGGCTTTTTCTCTTCTAATAATTTCTTGATCAGTAAGTTCTCTCATAATATTCCTTCTTTCTAATAAAAAAAGTTAATGATTAAAGGGACGATTTTGTTCGTGGTACCACCCTTCTTTAATCATTAACTGATTCTCTTAACTGATAACGGCAGTCTGCCGGATATTCTCTCCAAGGTTTTATTCATATTAGTTTACTATTAACTTCCACCAACCGTTAATTCTCTATAAGTAAGTGTTAATATTACTCGTCCTTTTCATCGATTTATGCCTAGATAATACCAGAAGTTTTAGTTTTTGTCAACTTCTTCGTTTAAAAGTTCATAATGAAGGACAACGTTTTTGTCATAATACATGATTCGGCCACTAGGTAAAAGGAGCATTCTTTCAATTCCTAGGTTATCAACAAATTCTAGATTGTGTGATACTACTAGCATTGTGCCTTCATAATCTTTGAAGGTGTCAGCAATAATTAATTGGGTCATTGGGTCTAAGTGATTTGTTGGTTCATCTAGTAATAGCGTGTTTGCTCCAGATAAAGCTATTTTAGCAAGGGCTACTCTAGAACGCTCTCCTGGAGATAAGATATTTATTTTTTTGAAGATGTCGTCATTTGTGAATAGAAAGCTACCAAGGAATCTTCTTAGTTCATAATCTGTTAGACCACTATCACTAAAGTTTTCTTTAATGGTCTTTTCTTTATTTAATAAGTCGTGTTCTTGAGCATAATAACCAATAAGGGTTTTTTCTGATATGTTAATAGAACCTTCAAGAGGTGTTAAAATGTTCATGATAAGTTTTAAAAGAGTTGTTTTTCCAATACCGTTTTCTCCAACTATTAGAAATTTTTCGCCTCTAACAAGATCAAAGGTTAAATTTTGATAAAGTAAGTTTTCTTCTGTGTACCCAAATGTTAAGTTATTGCAGCTGATGGGAATTGAGTAACTTGGATATTTTATATTAATTTTAAATTTTGTATATTTGTTTTTCTTTTCGACTTCTACTTTTTCACTTAATAATTTTTCTAGTTTTTTCTGTCTATCTTTAGCAATGTTGGCTTTCTTTTCGTTACCTCTTATATAACGAGCTATTATTTCTTTTAGTTTTTCTTCTTCCTTTTGTTGTTTATCGTGAAGCCTTGATGTTGCTAGTTCTCTTTCTTTTTTGATTTTTTCGTATTTTGAATATGAACCATTATATAAAGTGCCGGTTTTTTTATTTTTATCTATATATAATGTTTTGTTAGTGATTTCATCTAGGAAGGATGTGTCGTGAGAAATTACTAAAATTAGTCCTTTATAATTTTTAAGATATTCGATAATATAGTCTTTAGTGTCTAAATCTAAGTGGTTAGTTGGCTCGTCTAACAAAAGAGTTTCTGGTTTAGAGTATAGAAGTCTTGCAAATGCAATTTTTGATTTTTGACCGCCGGATAAGTTTTTTAGTTTTAAATCTAGTAAAGCATCGTCTATATTCATACCAGCAATTATTTTTAGTAGTTCACTTTCTGCATTATATTGTTCATAATATGTTAATTCATCTTCGACTTTAGTGATATCTTTCATGTATTTTTTTAGGTTATGTTCGTTTTTTTCGGTTGCTATTTGCTCATAAAGATTAGTTAGTTTGTTTTCTAGTTCTTTAATGGGTCTAGCTGACAGAAGGTAATCAAAAACAGACATCTCTTTATCGAAGTTATCTTCAATAACTTGTGGAAGGTAACCAATTTTTGACGATACTGTTATGGTGCCGGCATCTGGTGTAAGCTCGCCTAAGATTAATTTAAACAAGGTTGTTTTACCAGCCCCATTAACACCGATTATACCAACTTTATCATTTTGATTAAATTCAACCGTTAAATTTTTATAGACTTCGGCAGTTCCGAAACTAAGAGATAAGTTGTCAATTTTCATGTTAGGCCTTCTTCCTTTATACGATTATATAGAAATTTGTTAATATTTTCAAATTATTTTACATAGGTTTAACTAGAGGTGAATTATGAACGGACAATTTTATAAGAATACTGGTTATCAAGAGCCGCTGAATTTAGCGACTGCACCAATTGGTAATGTGGATAACGAGCAAAGTTATATTGAAAATATTTTAAGACAAAATAAGGGTAAGAAAGCTAAAGCATATTTTTCTTTTACAGATTCAAACGCATGGCGTGATAAAGTGTTTGAGGGAGTAATTGAAGAAGCAGGCAAAGATCATTTAGTTATGAGTGATCCTTCTACTGGTAAATGGGAACTTATCTTACTGATTTATTTAAATTATGTAGAGTTTGATGAAGCGATTAACTACAATAAGAACTATGTTGATAAATATTAAACATAGTTTTTTAATTGCTTTTCTTCTTCTTTTAGGGTTGTGCTATTTCCATGGCCTGGGTAGATAGTTATATCTTTATCGTATTTTAGAATTTTGTGGATACTGTTTTGCATGTCTTTGAAATTACTTCCATCTAGGTCGTATCTTCCAATTGTTCCTTTAAAGATGAAGTCCCCACAGAATAAATCTTTGTTAAATAAGAATGATATTAAGTCGTCTTTATGACCTGGTGTTCTTATCATTTCAAATGTAAAGGAACCAATTTTATTTTGTCCTTCTTTTAAGTTTTGGTAATCGTAAACTTTGCAGTTATATTTTGCTTGTAGAACACCAACTGCACCAATGTGATCAAAGTGATGATGTGTTATTAGAATACCTACTACTTTTTTAGTTATGTTAGGTGTTATTTTTTCTGCTTCATCTCCTGGGTCTATTATAAGAGTTTCTTTATCATTTTCTAATATATAACAATTTGTTTCTAAAAAACCTACTTTTACTATTTTTATTTGCATTTAAATCACCTTTATTATTATAGCAAAAATATTTTATTTTTCATAATGACGTGTTATAATTTTATTAGAAGGTAGGTTTTAGTGTGGAAACTATTTTGTTAACTATAGTGATTTTTACTGGCATTATTGTCGTTACTTATATTATTTTATATAATAACATTCAAGCTTTTAATATTAAGATTAATGAGGCTGAAAGTATTATTGATGATTTACTTAGAAAAAAGTATGATAATTTAGATAATATGAAAAGTATTATTTTAAAAGAAACAGATTTGCCAGAACAGACATTTGAAGTTTTTGAGAAAATTAAAAATGTGAATATTTCTAGTTTTGATTTAGATAGAAAATTAACTGAGATTTATAGCTTAATTAATCAGATAAAGTTAGATTATGATAAATTGGATAGCAATGAAGATTTTAGTAATTATTTTGAAGACGTATATGAGATTGATGAGAAGCTAGAAGCTGCAAAGTCATTTTATAATAAGTATACTACTTTACTTAATACAGCAATTAAGAAGTTTCCATCAAATGTGATCGCAAGTTTTCATCATATTAAGGTTAAAGCTTATTTTGATGGTAAAGATATGTTTGATGAAGAAATTAAAGATTTTAAGTTATAAAAAAAGCCACAGATGTGGTTTTTAATTTAAATCCCAGTTTATTTTTTCTTCACCATTTTTTTCTAGAAATTCATTTGTTTTAGAAAATGGATGGCTTCCAAAGAAACCATATCTAGCACTAAATGGTGATGGATGAGGAGATGTTAGTACTAAGTGTTTAGGATTTGTTATAAACACTTTTTTACTTTTAGCAAAGTTTCCCCAAAGAATAAATACTACTGGTTCTTCTTTTTGGTTTATTTTTTTAATTATATAATCTGTTAAATTACTCCATCCAATATTTTGATGAGAGTTTGGACAGTCTTTGATTACAGTTAGTGATGAGTTCAATAGAAGTACTCCTTCTTTAGCCCATTTTGTTAAGTCACCGCAGTTTGGTTCAATAATACCTAAATCATCATATATTTCTTTGTAGATATTTTTTAGTGATGGAGGAAGCGTAACGCCTTTTTGAACTGAAAAAGATAATCCATGAGCTTCACCTACTCCATGGTAAGGATCTTGGCCTACTATTACTACTTTAACTTTGCTATATGGCGTTAATTTAAGTGCATTAAAGATATTTTCTTTTGCTGGAAAGATATCTTTAGTAGCATATTCATGCATTACGATATCCCAAAATTTGTGAAAACCAGGACTATCCCAGATTATTTTTAATTCGTTATCCCAATCGTTGCCAATCATGTTTCACCTAATACATTATTTTGTTTTCAATAGCCCATGGAATAAAGTGATCTTTAATTGCTGTTGCAAGTTCTTCTTCATCATCATTAATTCCATGCCATTTATATTCGATTATTTCATCGTTAGGCAATAGTTCTACATTGATTTTTTTATGGGCTAGCATCATATGCATTTCAATTGTAAGATTTGGGTCAGATAGGGCTGGTTCTCTAAAACAAATAATTTCTTCTAGTTCTCTTTCTTCAATATTAAAGCCATTTGCTATTTCTTCTAAACATTCTCTTCTAGCTGCTTCTTTAAAGGTTTCACCTTTTTCAACGCCACCACCTACAAGAGTGTATTTGCCTTTTTTTGAGCTTCTTTGACTCATACTAACTAATACTTTTCCGTTACTAATGAAGGCTGTGCCTACTACATATATTAAATTATCCATTTTTACTCCTTATTTGTGATATGTTTCATTGTTAATTATTTTAAATCCCCTGTAAATTTGTTCTAGTAGAATTGCTCTAAATAGACCGTGTGGAAAAGTAAGGTCACTAAATGATAGTTCATAATCTATATTATCAAGTACTTCTTTACTGATACCATTTGAGCCACCAATAATAAAATCAATATTAGCGTTTTCCATTAAGTGATCATTTATAAATTTAGCAAATTCTGGTGAACTTTGTTTATGCCCTTTTATAGTTAAAGCAACTTTGAATGATTTCTTAGATAATTTTTCTAGAATTTTGATTCCTTCTTTTTCTATTCCATCATCATTTATTTCAACTATCTCTAATTTATGATATTTGTTAATTCTTTTTTTGTAATCTTCTACCATGTTAACTAGGTATTGTTCTTTTAATTTACCTACGACAATTAGTTTTATCATACTTCGATTAACTCCGTTTTTTCTTTTGGTTTTGCTGTGATAATGTTGGTAAACTCGATATTGTTTTCTTTAAATGTATTTTCGATTTGTTTAAGTGCAAGTTCTGGTGTGTTATTTTCTTCACTAAGGTGGGCTAGGATTATCATTTTAGTACTACTGCCAATTATTTTGCTTAAGTAGTAAGAAGATGCTTCATTTGATAAGTGGCCCGTATCACTTAACATTCTTTGTTTTAACCATGCTGGATATTTGCCATGCATTAACATTTCAATATCATGATTACTTTCCATTATGTACACGTTTTTATTTGAGATTTTTTTAAAGTTCTTTTGATTGATATATCCGGTATCTGTTATGTTTACTATAGATGCGCCATTTTCACTAATGATATAGCCACGACTGTCTGTTGTGTCATGGCTAGTTTTAATATTTTCAATTTTTAATGTGTCTATTTCAATATCATCAAATAATATTAGGATATGCTCGTAGTCTTCTAAAAAAGGAAGATCTTTGAACATAAGAGCTGACATTATGATTGTTGGATGATATTTTTTTACGATGTTATTAAGGGCACTAACGTGATCTGAATGGGTGTGAGTTATTAAAATGTAATCTATATTAGATAGGTCAGTGCCGTTTTCTCTTAATTTTTCATTTAGATATTTTACATTAGTTCCAGCGTCTATTAGAAGTTCATGGTTTTGTGTTTTAACATATACAGAATTACCTTTTGAACTACTTGCTAAGACACTAACTAACATTTGAATACGCTTCTACATGGATTAACGATTTGACCATATGTACTACCTTTTCTAAGTTCGAAGTGTAAGTGCGTTCCAGTTGATGAACCACTTGATCCCATGTAGCCAATGATCTGACCACGGCTTACGGTGTCACCTACTTTTACTTGAACGTCTTTAGTCATATGGGCATATTTTACAATTAATTCGTCATTATTATATGAGACAAATACGTAATTTCCATATGATCCACCACACATGTCTCGGTATCCACTACCAAAGTTCGGACAGGTATTATGGGTTTCAATTACTACTCCGTCAGTTGATGATCTAATTGGTGAACCATATCCTGAACCAGAGATGTCTATTCCTTTATGATATGAACCCCATCGTGGTTCAACATAACTTGTAATTATGTATGGACTAGTTGTTGGCCAGTACCATGTATCACTACCAGTGTTAATGTATGTTGTGCTACCACCGCCAGTGTATACTTTAGTTCCTTTAGCAACAATTGCATTTACGGTTGGGGTTATTTCGCTTTTTTTTGTGATAACAAGTTTTTCAATTGCACCATTTTTGTACTGAATTTCTTCGGTAACACGATTAAGTCCATTTGAACCTTTTTGAATTACTTTTGTTTGCCCTCTATACATTGTGTCATCATTTTGATATTCGGTTTCGTAGTTGCTTGGAATGTCTTCAACTACAACGTTTTCATTTACGATTGTTACAATTGGCGAGATAAGTCCAACTGATACGGTTTGCCCAGGAGTAAGTAAAGCATTAGCATTAGGAATGTTTGGGTTTGCAATTAAAAATTCTTCGATATTTAATGTATTATCTTCAAGAATCTTATCAATTGAATCACCTTCTTTTACGGTGTATTCTTTTTGCTTTTCAATTGTACCAAATAATAAGAATTTACTGATATCATTTTCGTTTGTAAAAATATAGTCGTTTGTGTTTAGGTATGTTTTCTTAATTGTTATTTCTTCATCCCAGTAAATTGACTTGATTTTAGTACCAGTCTCGGTTATTTCACTTTGGGTTTTACTTTTGTATTCTTCTAGTTTTTTTGTTCCAATGAATGATGCCATTGTACTATAAAAAGCACTAGCAAAGTCTTCTTTATTTAAAACTTGTAAGACAACTGGTTCTTTTGTTTCATCGTCATATTTAATAGTTATTGTATAACCTTCAATAGTAAATGGTTCATTATATTCGATTGTATGATATATCTCATCAGCAGTTTTAATATTATCACTGTAGGTTGTTTTTTCGATTGTTTTTAGGGTTGCTGGGGGGTATACTTTTTCAACATTATACTTGTCTTTGATTTCTTGTTGTTTGTCATCTACTAAAGCTAGTAAGTCGTCTTTTGAATCTAGGAGACCTACTGATTTACCATTTAAGAATACTTCGTAAACGTTTTGTGGTTCGGTATTTGTTTTTCGATTTGAGCATATAAAAATTACGAATGCTCCAAGAATAATTGTTACTAGTAACGATATAATTATTTCTTTCGGTTTCATATTACCTTCCTTTATTTTTCTTCATTTTTCTTGATGTAATTTCTGAAGTTTGACATGTCTCTTTCAAAGAGTAGTTCGATAGTTCCTGTGCTACCGTTACGGTGCTTTCCTAATATTAGTTCAGTAACAGATACGTTTGATTGTTCTGCCGCTGATTTATTGTAGTAGTCATCACGATATAGGAATGCAACTATATCTGCATCTTGCTCGATTGAACCAGATTCTCTTAAGTCACTCATGATTGGTCTTTTATTTTCACGAAGTTCTACAGAACGAGATAACTGCGCTAGTGCAATTACTGGTATTTTTAATTCCATTGCCATTGTTTTTAGGGAACGAGAAATCTCAGATACTTCTTGTTGACGGTTTCCTTCGTATTTTGCTCCACCTTGGATTAGCTGTAAGTAGTCGATTACGACCATTGCTAGGCCTGGTTCTTTAGTTGCAAGTCTTCTACATTTTGCTCTTATTTCAGATACAGTCATACCTGATGAGTCTTCGATGTAAAGATGAGTATCTCCTAGTTCGCTCATAGCTTCATTAACTTTACGCCAGTCGTTATGTTCTAAGCGTCCTGTTCTAAGTTTATTAAGTTCGATGCCACCAGCTGATGCAATCATACGCATTGCTAGTTGTTCAGCATTCATTTCCATGTTGAATATAGCAACACTTTTTTTAGTACTTATGGCTGCGTTTACGGCTAAATTTAAACCAAAGGCAGTTTTACCCATTGCTGGACGAGCTGCTAGGATAATAAGTTCGTTTGGATGGAAACCACTAGTCATTTTGTCTAAATCATAAAAGCCAGATGGTACACCAGTTATATCAGTTTTATTTTTAGCTAGACGCTCTAATTCTTCTTGCGTTGAGCGAATAACTTCACCAATTGATTTAAATTCGCCAGCTTTACGGGCTTTAGTAACACTGAAGATTCTTTTTTCTGCGTCATCTATAATGTCATTGGTATCTGATTCTTCGTTGTAAGCATTGGTTGTAATATTTGTTGTTACATCAATTAGTTTTCTTCTTAAAGCTTTATCTCTAACGATATCAATGTAATAATCTACATTAGCTGCAGTTATTACAGAGTCTATTACATCACTTAAATACTCAATACCACCAATAATATTAATTGAGCCTTTTTTTTCAATTTCATTTTTAACAGTTGCTGAATCTAATGGAATTTTGTTTTGATGAAGTTCATATATTGCTTCAAAAATTCTTTTGTTTGCTTCACTTAAAAACATATCTGAAGAAAGCTCTTCACATACTTTTTCTAAGGCGTAGGTTGTTAAAAAGGCACAACCTAAAACATTCATTTCAGCTTCTAAGTTTTGTGGGAGTTTTCTTTCAGCCATTATTACACCTCTTTTACTTCAATTTTTGCTACGGCAATTACTTTCTTGTGAAGTTCGATATCAACGTTGTGAACTCCTAGAGTGTCAACCGGAATAAGCGGTTTAATCATTTTTTTATCAATGTTAAAGCCTTTTTTATTTATTTCTTCAGCAATTTGTTTTGTTGAAATGCAGCCAAACATTTTACCTTCTTTGCCAGTTTTAACTTTAAATGTGAATGTTATACTTTCTATTTTCTTTTTAATTTCTTCACATTCTTTTATTTTTTCTTCTTCATTTTTGTTTCTTGTATCTATTTCTTTTTTTAGACGCTCACTACTTCCGTCAGTGTATTTGATAGCTAAACCATTTTTAATTAAGAAGTTTTGGGCATAGCCATCACTAACATTTATTACGTCGTCTTTCTTTCCTTGTTTCTTTACGTCTTTTAATAATATAACTTTCATAGAACCTCCTTAACTACAAAGTATTATATCAAATATATGGAAAAAAAGATATATTTTAGGTTTTATCTAAAAATAAAAAGGTGAAAACTTTGTGTCTTCACCTTATAAAATCTTGATTTATTTTTAATTTATAACATATGGGTCTTCAGAGGTTCCTGTGCCACCTGAAATTGTGATTGTTGATATTAATGAGATTGATGGTCGGAGTCCATAACTCATTTGAACAACATCTCCAGAATATGTGCTACCTGCTAACGAAGATACAGTCCAAACAAAAGCGTAGTTAGTACTTCTAATACCAAAACTTGACGGTGACATTGACCACCAGTTACTGGTTGCGTTTTCATATAAATAAGTTAATTTATTGTATTGAGCAGAAACTGACCCAGCAGATACTATTTCGTCCGCTGTTAATAGACCTATTTTATATCTTAAGTTTCCATTACCATTTTTTGTATCACCTACTGTAAATTTAGACAGTTTGCCTCCATTATCATCATTTGGGCAAATTAAACTGGGATTAGCATATAAAGATGCATTACCCCCATTAGTTCTATTAAAGGCTCCATATCTAGTTGTATTTTTACTATATCCCAGGTCTATTCCATATGTGGTTCCATCCGCTAATGTGTTAACAGTTGTTTTATCGTTACACCATATTGTATCTGCAAGTTTTTTTTCATAAGATACTAAATTATTCTCATACCATGTTTCTAGATTTGTAAGAATTGTGCTTTTATTTGTGTTGGCATGAGTATCTGCATATGTACTAGAACCAGCAGTACCATACATAAATCCTACATAAGCATTGTCATTATTACTTGAATTAAATGCACTTGTATATGTAGTACCAGAGTATCTTGCAAATGCTGCACTAGTACTATTATTAGTTGAACTACAAGGACTTGGAGCACCCGCTGTATTATCATTATGTAGTACTAACTTGACGCTTCCATCACCAGTTATTCTTACTATGCGCCAGCATTTATTTGCAAACTGTATATAATTATTTTTCACTGCTCCTCTAAAATAGTAAGAGATACCATAATCATCTTCTGCGCTTGTTATTATAGCCTCATTTTCTAAAGATGCTTCTTTACCTGGTAATGTTATTGTCTTTTTTAATGTATTGTCGTCTCTTAATGCTGCGAGCAGTGTTCCACTACCAGCATCATACCAACCGTTTGGTGCTGGTGCAGGTTCTTCTGCTGCACTACTTACTACAACTATTTTACCAGACCAGTTTTTATTTAGGCCTTGTTCTGATGTTACTGCACTATCCATCCAGATTCTTAGGTCGTAACTCTTCTCTTCATTAGCTTTAAGCCCAGTACTCACAATAATATAACCTTTTTTATTATTTTCTAAGTCTGTTAATGTTTGACTTCCTAGTATTACTGACTGACTAGTGGTTGTTCCTTTTGGGGATATATTTACTTTCATATAGTTATCTTTTAAGTAAGATGTATTTGTACTTTCTCTATAAGTACTATCTATTGTAATATATACTTTAACATAACTATTACAGTTATTTTTTATTGTAAATGTAAATGGAGTTTGTTTAAGACCATCTTCATCAGTTATTGGAAAAGCATCTGTTAATGATATTTTAGATGTATCTTCAGTAAGTGTTGTATTAAAGCATGTTCTTGGTGCTATAGTGTTATTTTCAGTTTGACTTAAGTAAAGTCTAAACCAAGCAAAAGAGACTCCGATTATACATAGGACTGTTATTAATAGCCCATAATATAATTTTAGTTTTTTCTTTTTATTATCAATATTAACTTCTTGGTTCATATTTTATCCCTCACTTTCCATAATTAGTATATAACAACCCCCCCCCGTGTCTAGTTAATATTTGGTCAAAAATATTCTATGAAGTGAATTTACAAAAATTCAAATTTTATAAATTTCCTTTAGTTTTAGCATTTAATTTATGTTTTTATTAACTAATTTCATGAGAAGTTAACTCTAAAATTATATAATTAACTTAACGTTTTCTTTACTTTATTATGGGCAGGAAATCAAAAAAAATAGCATTTCTGCTATTTAATGTTATTATTTTACAAATGGGATTAAAGCCATAAAACGAGCTCTTTTAATTTGCATTGCAATATATCTTTGATGTTTAGCACATGCTCCAGTCATTCTTCTTGGCATGATTTTGCCTTTTTCATTGATATATTTATTAATAATAGCTACGTCTTTATAGTCTACGCTTTTACCAGCGCACATTTGACAAATTTTCTTTTTCTTACGATAAAATTCAGCCATTTTAATTATTCCTTTCTAAAATGGTAAATCATCATCTGTTAAAACTACTTCTGAACCAAAGTTTTTAAATGGGTCTTCAGTTACGTCTGTTGTTTCAATTGGACTTTGATTTACGTTATTGTTAATAGGTGCCTCAGTAAATGAAGCACTGCCGGTATTATTATTTTTGCTTCCTAAGAATGTTACGTTATCTGCTACTACCTCAGTAACGTATCTTTTTTGACCATCTTGGCCATCATAACTTCTAGTTTGAATACGTCCAGTAACTCCAACAAGAGAACCTTGTGTGCAATACTTACAAACATTTTCAGCCTGTTTACGCCAAACTACTACTGGAATAAAGTCAGCTTCTCTTTCACCATTAGCATTTGTAAATGTACGATTTACTGCTACAGTGATATTAGTTGTAACTTGACCACTTGCAATAGTTCTTAATTCTGGAGTTTTAGTTATTCTTCCTACTAAAGTAACATTGTTCATTTTTACTCCTCGTCTAATTTAATAATTAGGTGTCTAATAATATTTTCATTGATTCTAGCTTTACGATTTAATTCGTTGATAATATCATTATTAGCTTCGAAATTAAATACATAGTAGAAACCACTAACTTCTTTATTAATAGGATAAGCAAGTTCTCTTTGTCCCATTTCTTTAGTGTTAGTAATTTTGCCATTCATACTTGTAATAATATCAGAGAATTCTTTTACAGTATTTTTAACAGCAGTTTCTTCTAAAGTTGTTTTAACAATGAACATCATTTCGTAATTTTTCATATTTACCTCCTTCTGGTCTATTGGCTTATACTAATATATAAGCAAGGAGCTTTCGCTCATGCGTTATTATAGCATACTCCTAAATTATATGCAAATTAAATCTTTTGCCTTTATTCATTTATTAGATCTTTTATTTTTTGTCTAATTCTTTGGATAGTGTTATCAATTTGTTTAGGTTCTTTTCCTAGTATTTTTGCAATGTCATGATAGTTGAATCCTCTAATTAAAAGTTTGTAAACGTCATTTTCGTTTGGTGAAAGAATGCTATCTATTTTTTTGACTAGTTCTTCGTATTCTTCTTTTTTAGTCATATTATTTAGTGGTTCTTCACTGGTGTCACCAATAATTTCGGTTAGTGGTTTTTGAAAAGCATCATATTCGTAATCTAAACTATAAGCAGATGTGTACATCTTGTTTTTGATTGTTTCAGCTTTTCTTACTGCGTTTTGAATCTTTCTTTCAACGACAATTGATATAAATGTTGGAAGGCTAGTTTCTTTTTCGCAAGAATATCTAATGATTGCATCAGTGAATGCTAGGTTAGCGTCTTGTCTTACTTCGCTTAAGTCCATGTTAAGAGCATAGAATGTTTTTTTGTATTTGTTAATTATTATGTCGATAATATAACTATATTTTTCAAATATAACGTCTTTGGCATTTTCATCGTTTTCGTTGAACATTTGGCTTAGTTCATAATCGTTATATTCCATTAGTTACCTATACCAAATAGAAGTATTCCAGCTGATACTGATGCGTTTAGGGAGTTTACATGTCCTTTCATAGGAATACTTATAATTACGTCACTATTTTGTCTTACGATTTTTGTTAAGCCAAAGCCTTCGCTACCAATTACTAGGCATATTTTATCCGCATAGTCTACTTTGCGATAGTCTTCACCATCGGCTTCTGCTGCATAAACAAAGAAGCCTTTATCTTTTAGTTTGTTAATTGCTGCTACTAGGTTATTTACCATTATAATGTTTACGTTTTCGATAGCACCTGTACTTGTTTTCATTACTGTATCAGTTACGCTTACACTGCGATCTTTAGGGATGATGATGTTTTTTACGCCTCTTGCTTCACAGGAACGAATGATTGCTCCAAAGTTGTGAGGATCTTCTAAGTGGTCAAGAATTAAGACAAATTTTTCATCACCAATAGCGTCTAGTGTTTTGTATTCGTAGTCATGCATGTCAAAAATTATTCCTTGGTTGTTTTTCATCATCTTATCCATTATATTAGGTTCAGTTAGAACGTATTTTAAATGATGTTCTTTTAAGGAATCTATTATTTTTTCATCATGAAAATTTTTACTTAGATATACTTTTTTTATTTTAGTTTTGTCTAGTTCGTTAAAAACGTTTTTTCCACATACTCTCATAATATTTTCTCCATTATTTCTTTTAATCTTTCTTTGTTATTTAGATATAGATATCCGATTAGGCATTCAAAACCGGTTGACATATGGTAAGTTACGATGTCAGTTGTTTTACTTTTATGGCTTGATGCGTTACGGCCTCTTTTTACTATTTCAATTTCTTCTTCTGTTAGAATGTTTTCGTTAATTAAATTTTCTAGTATTTTCCTTTGTGATGGTGCAGTAATGTAGTTAAGAGATTCTTTTTGTAAGTCATTTACTTTATAGATTTTTTTGTTTATTAGGTATTCTCTTATGTAAAGTTCAAATACGGCATCACCTAAATATGCTAAGGATAAGTTGTTCATAAATATCACTTTAAAGAATATATCATATTTTGAGGTAAAAGTAAAATGTGTTAGACAAAAAAACTACGCTGATGCGCAGTAATTATTTTTCTTTAGCAACACTAAGGGCTCCACTTGATACGCTTTCAGCGATTGTTAGTAGTTCGGTGCCGGTTAGTTTGTTACTTGAGATGTAAAAGTCGATTTTATTGCTTGTCCAGTATAGAGAGTTTGATGATAATGCTCCCATTGTTTGACTTAGTAATAGTGGTTCCCCAAATACAGGAATTATTTCGAATTCATCACTTGCTTTAGAAACTTCTTCAACTAAGGTAAATGGACTATCTCCAGTAAACGTTAAGATTACTCTGTTTCCTTCATCTGTTGATACGACGTCTTTACTGTTTAGATATGTATTTTTAGGTAAGTATAGTGGATATACTATATCGTCTATTGTTTTACTAGTTTCTTCTTCTAAGGGAATGTTGTTGTCAATTAAGGATTCTAGTTTGAAATAGTCATCTTTGAATGTTGGTTTGAAATCAACAGATGTGTAGTTTACGGTTATTTTGATATTGCCACTTTCATCTAGTATTTCTACTTTAGTAATGTCTTCATCTTTATTTAGATAGATTTTTTCACTGACTAGATTAGCATTGTTTGGATAATTTACTTTTGCTGTTATGATGTAGCCGTCATCAACTTTCTCGCTTTTGCTTTCTGAGTCGTTTTTAATGTCTTTTACTAGGGAGTCAATTAGATATCCTTGTGAGCCGTTATCTGGCCACTCTGATTGGAATTTGAAACTTTTATTTAAACTAGGTGTTACAACGTAAACGTCTTCACCACTTTTTAAGATTACTTGTTCATGATTATTTATTTGGTTTACTAAATTTACGCGGTAGTTTTCTTTGTCTTTTGCTGCAGTTACATTATAGGAAAATACGTCTTCGTTGCTGGTAATATTCATTGTTCCTTTCATTAAGTAAGAATTTTTCTTTTCTATTTTAGTGATAAAGTTTTCTTTTACGTCACCACTTGTTTTTTTACCACACCCGGTAATCATAAGTACTAATAAAACAAATACAACAAACTTTTTCATTTAACCTCCTATCTAATAATATTTTTAAGTTTTGCTTTTATGCACTTATTTTAAAAAATTTGAAGGTTATAATTTGGTGTATATTTTTATTTTGATAGTCCATACTATGAATAGAAAAGAGGTTAAATATGTCGACATTACAAAAGATATGTCTATGCATTACCATAATCGGTGGTATTAACTGGGGATTAGTTGGTTTATTAGATTTTAACTTAGTTGAAGCTATTTTCGGTGGAGAATCTATAATTCCAAGAATTGTTTATTCACTTGTTGGGTTAACGAGTTTGATTAATACCGGCATACTAATTATGGATTTAGATGATCATGAGGCCTAGTATTTAGGCTTTTTTGTATTTTAAAAGCAGCTTTATGCTGCTCTTTTTTAGTCCATTTTTTCAAGTTCTTTGTACGCTATTTTACCTACTAGAGTTGTTGGAAGTTCTTCAATGTATCTAATTTCTCTTGGTATTTCAAATTTCGCTAAGTTTTCTTTCATGTATTTTTGAATGCTACTTTTAGTAAGAAGATTGTTATAGCCTTCTCTAAGGACTATAAATGCTTTGACAATCTCGCCTTTTGATTCATTTTTGATGCCAATTACGGCACATTTCAAAATTGCTTCGTGATTTGTTAGAATTTCTTCAACGTGTGATGGGTAAACATTGTAGCCGCTTGTGATAATCATTCTTTTTAGTCTTGATTTGTAGTGGAATAAGCCTCTTTTATCAACACATGCAATATCTCCAGTGTGAAGCCACGTTTTTCCGTCCATTTGTAATAATGTGTTTTTGGTTTCTTCTGGTTCGTCTAAATACTCTAACATAATGTTTGGCCCCGAGATGATTAGTTCACCATCTTCTCCTAGAGGAGTTTCTTTTTGGGTGTTAATATCAATTATTTTAAATTCAATGTTTGGAAATGGGTAACCAATAACATCGGATTCATCTAGTATTCCATCTGGTGAAAGTGATACAACGCCTGAAGATTCAGTCAAACCATAACCTATTTTAAGTTCTGTCTTGCATCCATATTCTTTTAGAAAGGCATTCACTCTTTTTTTAAGATCTATGCTCATCGCATCTCCACCGCAAACTACTAGTTTTAGAGTATTTAGTTCATTTTTACGAAATTTCATTTTTGATACTGCATCATATAGTGTTGGGACTCCGCATAGGACGTTGAATTTGTATTTTCTTAGATATTTTTTAAATTTTTTAGCGTTAAATTGGGGAATTAAGATAGCGCGCATTCCGTTGTATAAAGGAGTGTGAGTACAAATTCCAATGCCGAACGCATGAAAGTTAGGCAAGAATGTTAAAAAGGCATTTTCTGGTTCTAAGGCTTCTGGCTCAGTGTATTTGCTTTGTAGGGCCTGAGCATTGAATGAGTAGTTTGATATTACGACGCCTTTAGGCTTGCCAGTTGTACCACCACTATAAAGGATTACAGCAGGATCATTTGATGCTACTTGCTCGTATGGGTCTTCATTATATAGATTTGCTTTAGCAATGAAGTGATCCCATAAAATTATCTTCTCATTTTCTTTAATGTTTATTTTTCTTCCTTTAAGTAACCAGTATAGGAAGGCAGTTATTCTTTCCATGGATTTTGTTGCACTTGTTACGATTACTTTTTCTAGGGATGTATTATCTATAATATTGTTTACTTTTTTGTAGGCAATATCAATACATAGCATTACTTTGGAATTACTTTTGTTTAGGTAGTATTCTATATCCTTCTCACTTGATAGTGGATGAATCATATTTGCGACTGCGCCAATTTCGTTAATTGCATAGAACATGGTTACTTCTTCTGGGGTGTTTGGCATACATATTGTTACTTTATCACCTTTATTTACGCCTAAGGCTTTTAGGGCTTTTGCTACTTTGTTAATTTTTTTAATTAGTTGTTTGTAGGTTATTTGGTTATTTTCGTATTCGATAGCTGTGTTGTATGGATATTTTAAGGCACTTTCATAGACGGCATCATATAAACTTCCTTCAAAGTATTTAACGTTTTTTGGTAGTTTTTTGTGATGGTAGTGCCATTTGTTAATTATTTTTACGCTTATTTTGCGATAAGTATTTCGTAATTTTAAATATAGTTTTTCAAACATTTGAGGGCCTCTTTTCTAATTAAGTCTATGTTTAAATACACATTAATAATATCATAAACAAATAATAAAAAAAAGAAGCACTAGTCTTCTTTATGTTGGTTTATTTTGGTTAAAGGAGTTCCACCTTTTTGAGTGACGTTGTGTTTAACTAGTTCTTCTTCTACTGCTTGATTTATTTCTTTTAATACACGCTTACTATAAACTTTTTTGTAAATACTTACATATTCAGAAATTTTAACTGGTACTATTTCTTCTGTTATAGTTACGCCTGATATATCACTTAAATTTTGGTAAGAACCATTAATTTCATCTTGCAAGTTTTCTTTCATTAAAGCGATTCTTGATTTTGCTGATTCAACTTCAGTTTTTACTTCTGTAAGATACTCATATGCTTCATCTGTTCTTTGTCTCAACGCTCCTTTTAATTCAAAGATTCCCTCTAATGATAATGGTGCTATTGATTTGCGATAGCCAAATTTCGCTTCGATTTCTTCATATATTTTGGTTAAGTTTTGTCTTATTGACATAAGAATCATTTGTGCTAAACGACTTAGTCTTTTTTCGGCTTCTCTTGATTCTTTTTTATTTGCAAACAATTTGCCACTTTTATCTATATATGATCTATAGGATTTTACATATGCTAGTTGTAAGTCCTCACCAATAAATTCTTTATATTCTGAGACCAAACGTCTTATTTCCTTAAAGTCAGTTGAATCTAAAGAAATCAGATAGGAAAGTCTTTCTTCATCAAAGTATTTTAAGTTTACAAGGGCTTTAAAGTATTCGTTTTCGGATTTACTTACTGCTCTTGAAAGTTTTGATAATTCTTCTTGATTTAAAAGTGCTGTACCATTTTCAAATGAAACAACTTCATACAATTTTGTATTTAAATATGGAAAGTATCCATATGGTAGTACCACTCTTGTTCTGACATCATCAAGTTTTTTTCTTAGTTCGCTTATTTTTAGCGCAGTGCTTTGAAGTTTCTGAGTTCCATTTGGACTATTTAGAACGCCAAATATAACTTCATCACGATTAGTTATTTCGGTTTCTTCGATATTTTTAACCTCATTTAATCTTACTCGGTGGTATTCTTCTTGAAAGTCTTTAAGTAAATCGGCAAATGTTGCACCATTTAGAAAAGCGATTCTTTTTGATAGTATGCCTATTTCTCTATGAACTGCGCGAATCCTTATATTTAGTTTTTTTGCTTCTTCTTCACTCGCTGTTTCTAGTGCTTTTTCATTTCTATATCTTTCAAATTGTAACTCATTTTTTCTTTTTAAAAGTTCCCAACTTTTTGTTTTTACGTATTCTTTTTCATTACTCATTAAAAGTTCATAGTAAAATGCAAAGTTTTCAAAATCATCAAATACGCTTAGACAATCTAAACGCATTTTTGCTCTTTCTAGAGATTCTTTATTTTTTAAATCTTTAATAATATCTTCGGTTTCTTGTTTTTTTGATTTAGTAATATCCTTCATCATAAAAAAATTCCCCCTTTAAATTGCCTATAGTTTAGCATATTTTGGGAGAATTGTCAAACGTACGTCCGTTTTTTGATTATTCAGAGTATTTTTTACCAATTGTCAAATTTTTGTTAAGTACCTCGTAACTATCTACAATGGAGATAAAAGCTTTAGGATCTATGAGTAAAATTCCCTCTTTTAAACCAAAGTAATCTTTTGTATCTACTGATGTCATAATGATTTTGTTTTTGTGACTTGTGAAGCCACCTTTTACGTTTATCTCGGTTAAATCATAATGTAATTCATTTAAAATATAATCTTTGACTGATGTTTCTTCGGTTGTGATTATGAAGAATGTTTTGCTTGTGCTTGCTCCTACTCTAGACATTGTCGCCATGTAGTTGATAATTACGATTAGCACTGCAGAATATAGAGATGTTTCAAAGTTAACTACAAATCCAGTTAGGATAATTATTATGGTTTCAAATATATATGTGAATGTTTTGCGTCTATATATTTTTACGGAGTTGAAGATATCTTGTAGAAGAAATAATCCACCTGTTGAGTAGCCTTCTTTGAAGATCAGACTGTGACCTAAACCGGTTACGACACCAGCAGTTATGGTTATTATGGTTTTATCTATGTTATAGATATTTATTTGTTCTGCTATATTTTGTGTGAAATAAATGATTATAGGGATTAATAAACTTGGTATCATATATTTTCTCGTGTTTTCTGCACCAATTGATAGGGTTGCAATTCCAATTAGGGCTAGATTTATGATAAGTAAAAACATAGGTGCACTATAGTCAAAATGGTAATATATTAGTGTTCCTAGGCCATATATTCCGTTAGGTACTAAGTCGTAAGGAATTATAAATAAATTAAATGCTATGGCGATAAGGATGCATCCCATAATGATATTTAAATACTTTTTCATTTTTTACCTCTTTATTCTTAAATAGTTTTCCATAAATGGTAGTAGTTCTCCGTTTAAGACAGCATCAGCATTCGCGGTTTCATATCCTGTTCTAATGTCTTTTACTAGTTTATATGGTTCTAAAACATAGTTTCTTATTTGACTGCCGAATTCAATGTTCATATGATTTTTTAGTTTGTCATATTCTTCAGTGTTTGCTTCTTCCATAAGTTTTTTTAGTTTACTTGTTAGAACGCTTAAAGCGGTTGCTTTATTTTTGATTTGGCTTCTTTCATTTTGACATGTTACAACTATACCTGTTGGCAAGTGGGTAATTCTTACGGCACTATCAGTTGTGTTTACGCCTTGTCCGCCCTTCCCACTCGAACGATATACATCTACTCTTATTTCTTCGTCTTTAATGTTTACTTCATTTGTCATTTTAATTTCTGGAGTGACGTTTACAGATGCAAATGATGTATGTCTTCTTTTGTTTGAATCAAATGGACTTATTCTTACCAATCTGTGAACACCTTGCTCGCCTTTGAAGTAACCATAAGCATATGGACCAGTTATTTTAATTGTTGCACTTTTAATGCCGGCCTCTTCCCCTTTTTGGCAATCTAGTTCTTCATATGTGTAACCATTTTTATCGCAGAACATTTTATACATTCTTAGTAACATGCTGGACCAATCACAACTTTCGGTTCCACCTGCGCCGGGATGAATTTCTAAAAAGCATGGAGCATCATCGTATTCACCAGTAAATAATGTATTGATTTCTAGTTCGTTTATTTGATCTGTAATCTTTGTTAAGTCAATTTCTTTTAGTTCTTCATCCCCTAATATGTTAATTAATTCAGAATAATCTTCTAGCTCGTTAACTATGTTTTGATAAGTGGAAATTTGTTTTTGAAGGTTAACTAACTCACTATTTATGGTTGTACTTTTAGATACGTCTTTCCAGGTATTTTCGTCATTAAGTTCTTTAGTTAGTTCTTTTATTTTTTGACTTTTGGCACCTAAGTCAAAGTGACCTCCCAATATTTAAGATTTGTTTTTTTAACTGAGATATTGTTTGTTCTAAGTTTTCTCTATTCATAATTATTACCTCAATGAAATTATAGCAAAAAAAAGAAAGAAAATAAAGTTTCTTTCATTAAGTGTTTATGTATGAAGTCAACCATTTTTCAAATTCATCTGCATCTTGATATTTTGGTAAATCGTCGTTACTTTCTGTATTTAAGTAAGTTACAATTTTTCCTTCTTTAATTAATATAACAGATGGTGCTAATTTTACGTCATCATATATAAATGTTTTCTTCATCTCTTCATATGGAAGATACAAGAAACTAATGTTATACTTGTCCATTACTTTTTTAAATATTTCATCGCATGGAGTTTCTAATAAACAATAGTTGTTGTAAGCAAAAACAATAAATGATTTTTTTTCTTCTTTTAATTTTTCAATATCTTCATTTTTAACATTTATAAATTTGCTTTCTTGGTAATATTCTTTTTCTATAGAAAATTTTGATGAACTTGTACAAGATGTTAGAAAAAGACAAATTAAGATTATTACAATTTTTTTCATTTGGTAATTTTGTGAAGACTTTTAAAATCTAGATTATAATATGGTACTTTACTAAAGTTATAGTAGTCTTTTCCATTTATTGTTTCTTTTACGTCTATTTTATTGTTGCCGTCATAATACCAGTAACCACCTATGTCGCGAATTTTGTTTTCATCCCAGCCGAGTGACACAAGCATATTTTTTACTTGACCGGCGTAACCACCTGCACCACATATGATAAAAATATTTTTGTCTTTTGGAAAGATTGCTTCTAGAATTTCCATACTTTCTTCGTAGTTTGGAATATATTTGTCATCATCCGTTAGTTTAAATAGAGCATCTCCAGTATAAAGGCCACTAACGTTTTCTTTTTCTTTTTGCTTAATGTATGCTTCTTTGTAATTTGCTAAGTATGGTGCTGGTATTACTTCGAATCCTTTTATATAACCTGATAGATATCTGTCACCACCTTTGTTTTCCCATGTAGCAGTATCTACAAGCATACGAACGTCTCTATAAACTGTATCAGTACGATTAAGATAGTTGTCTATAGTTTTTTCGTTAATATTTTTGTCGATGCCATACTCTCCTCTTAATCCTTCTGATAATTCTGGGGCCGGTAATGGTTTTTCAATTACGACATTTTGTTTAGCCATTATGACTAGTGCAACTATGATAGAAGCACCTATTAGTCCACTAATTAGACTATTTAATATTTTATTTTTCATTTTTCCTTCCTTTCTGTTTTTATTTTAAAAGTAAGAAAAGAATTTAACAATTGAATGAAAGTTTAGATAACTCAACTTTAGGTTGAAAAAAAGATTGCACGAGCAACCTTATTTGATTTTTCTTGATTCTAAGTAATATCTTTTATCGTAACTATGTCCCATTGAGAATGTTTTTCTTGGAAGACTTCCATCTAGAATTACAGTTTTAAATAATTCATTTTTAGGCATTGCTTCAAAGATAAATCCAACATTACCACTTTGCTTAGCAAGGTTTTTAGTAGTTTCTTCTCCATGAATATAGTCAATTTTTCCTTCATTATTTTTTAAGTATTCATCTAAGAATATTTGAATAGAACCAACTGCAATGTTAGATTTTGGATTTTCAATATACCATTTTTCGTCAACATCGTTTGTTATAACTTCAATTTCTTGGCCATTACCATCTTTGTTAATTTGATAATATTCTTTTAGACTTTTTAATAATTTTTCGGGATTTGTGTTAAAAATCACTCTATTTATTGCTTCAAATTCTAATGCTGGACTATGAAGGTTTACTAGTTCTACTAGAGCATATCTGGCTGGGTTATTTAAATATTCTTCTTCACTCATTGTTTCTTTCAATTTTTCATAACATGCTTTTGCGGTTGCTAGTGAATGGTTTCCATCACCCATGGCAAATAGTAATATTTCTTTGTTATTAACATCATATTTTTTAGCAAATACTTCTTTGTCAGCTAGTTCTTTTAAACCTTTATCCACTTCATCCATTGTTTCTTCATTTAGTAAATATCCTTTAACGTGGCCACCATTTTTCATTAAATCAAAATCGTAAACTATATCATCTTCAGAAACTTTATTTTTTAAATTTTCGATTATTTGCTTTTTGTCATCATCAATAAGAATCATTATGTGAGGAAGTTCTAGTGGAGCATTTTCTCTGATTTTTACTCTTGGTGGAATTCTTTCTATGACAGTTTTTTCAGTTGCTCTTATAGGTGTTTCTGCTCCTTTTTCATATGAATAGGCTTCTAGATCAACTACACCAATGAGTCCTTCTCTGATTTTGCCATCGATTTGGGTTCTTTCTAAGTAAATCATGCTGTCTTTGTATTCGTTAAAGAAATCTTCATCTAGAAGTGCTTTCATGTTACTATTTATTTTAGCAATTCTTTCACTTACATTTTCATCTTCTAAATAAATTTCTGGAAGTGTTAACTTTAACGTTGATGGGGCATCACCAACTATTTTTTCTACGTCGTTCCAATATTCTGGTTCACTGGTATATTGGTCACATGCTACTACACTCCATTTTGTCATATCTGTATTTTTTGGCAGTAAAATATTTCCTCTTTTGAAAGGTATGTTCATATTATCATCTCCTAACTAGATTATATATTCCTGAATAAAAAAATGCAACTTAATTGTTACATTCTTTCATTTTTTTATTTTCATATTTATTTAGAAGTTTTATTACTATTTTATTCAGTTTATCGAATATGTAAAGTGAGCATATTAGAAGAACGCCAAATATTAAACCTATTTGAAAGTTAATTGCTTTAATATTAAAGAAGTTAGATTGAAATATTGCACAGTACTCAAAGCCAGCAAGTAAGGTTATCCAAAGCGTGAATCTAAATGCATTAAATGGTTCACATAATTTATATAGGAAGATAAACCCCGAGATTCCGGTTAGGAATACTACTAAACTTGAGACAATATCTTCCGGTAAATTAAACGCATATTTGAACATTTCAACAATGATGACATTGAATACTACCGTTAGTGCTGCTGGAACACTTTTACCAATAACTTTTACTAAGAAATTTCCTTTGACAATATCTGTGTTTGGTTCTAGGGCTAAGATAAATGACGGTATTCCAATAGTAAATGTTGTAATTAATGTAAGCTGGATTGGTATAAAGAAATATTTGCTTCCTAAAATGATACATAGTAAGACTAAAAGGATTGTGAAGATTGTTTTTACTAATAATAAAGAAGCACTTCTTTCGATGTTATTAATAGTTCTTCTTCCTTCGGCAACTATGTGAGGAATACTACTGAAGTCAGAGTTTAATAAGACTAACTGACTTACGTTTCTAGCACCATCAGTACCACTTGCCATTGCGATTGAACAGTCTGCTTCTTTTAAGGCTAGAACATCATTTATTCCATCACCAGTCATAGCAACTGTTTTACCATTCTCTTTTAGGGCTTTAATAATTTGCTTTTTTTGTTTTGGAGTTACTCTACCGAATATATTATAGTTAAGTGCTGCTTCTTTGATAGTTTCGTCATTTAATGTTGTTGCGTCTATACCTTTGATGTTTTTGATGCCGGCTTCTTCGGCAATGGACATAACAGTATTGTAATTATCACCAGAGATTACTTTTACTTCTACTCCCTCTCTTTCAAAAAATTCTAAAGTGTCTTTGGCATCTTTTCTTACAACATCTTTTATTAGAATATATGCTAGTTTTTCTAGTTGCTTGGGATGCTCTGTTACTTTTTCATTTGATTTTGCTAGAAGTAAAACACGATATTTTTTTTGGTAATTTTCAATTTTGGATTTTTCATTTTTATATTCATCTTTTAAGATGAAGTCTGGAGCGCCTAAATAATATGCATTTTCATTTTCAAAAGAGACTGCAGAAAATTTTCTTTCGGATGAAAAAGGAATTGTTTCTTTTACTTTCCATGATGTTTGATTTAACGTAAAAGAATCTTTTAAAGCGGTGAACGTAGCACTATGATCTACTGCACTTGCACAGATTTCGCCGAGAATTTTATCAATTTCTTTTTTATTATGTCCCTTTTCTATTATTGTGTCATATACTTTCATTTTACCTTCAGTTATGGTTCCTGTTTTATCTAAGCATATAACGTTTACTCTGGCAAGAGTTTCAATACAATAAAGTTGCTGAACAAGGACTTTATATTTTGATAGTCTTATAATACTTACTGCCATTACTGAACTCGTTAGTAAAATTAAACCTTCGGGAATCATACCGATTAAAGCGGCAACTGTGGCGATTACTGAATCATAAATACTGCTGGTAATTACTATTTGATTTGCAAAAAATAGAATTCCGATGGGAATAATTAGAATTGATAATATTTTAAGTAATTGGTTAAATGAACCCATTATGATTGAATTTGCTTTTTTGTTATATTTGGCTTCTTTAGATATTTTGGCTATATAGCAATCCTTACCAACTTTATTTACTTTTGCATAACATGAGCCACTTACAATGAAACTTCCAGATAGAAGTTCTGCACTAGTGTCTTTATAAATCGGATCTACTTCTCCAGTAAGAAGGGATTCATTTACTTCAACTTTGCCATTTAGTACTATGCAATCTGTTGGAACTTCATTCCCTATTTCTAAATATATAATATCGTCTAAAACTATTTCTTCATTTGAGATTAGTTTTTTACGAGAGTTTCTTATAACAGTTGTTTTGGTTGATGCTAAAAATGATAGTTTGTCGATTATTTTTTTAGATGTTATTTCTTGAAATGTGCTAATTATGGTATTACAAATAATAGTTCCCATGAATAAACAATTTTTTAGTGAATAAAGGAATCTGTTATAAATTAACCCGGTTATTATTATTGCTGCGCCTAGAAAAATATTTAGAAAGTTGAAATAAGTGAAAACATTACTATAAATGATTTGCTTGATTGTTTTAGTTTGAGGTTGCTCATTAATATTTGTTAGGTTTTCCGCTATTCTTTGATTAACTTGCTCATTTGTTAAACCTTCGTCATATTTAGGGTTAAATCTTTTTATTTTCATAGGCATCACTTTCCAATTTTATTATAACACGTTATATTTTTTGTATAAATTTTTAAGATATTAACGTAAGAAAAAAGTGTCAAGAAAATGACACATTATTTATTTTTTATGAAGAAAGCATTCTGTTTCGTGTGAGTTTATTATGCCGATTGCTTGAAGATAGGAATATATAATTATTGAACCAGTAAATTTCATACCTCGTTTTATCAAATCTTTTGATATGGAGTCAGAAAGTTGAGATGTTGTAAGACCAGTTTCATATATTGGGTATTCATGTATGAACGATAGTAAATATTTGGAAAAAGAGCTATATTCTTTTTGAATTTCTTTAAATATTGCAGAATTATTAATGCTTGCATTTATTTTAAGTTTGTTTCTGATAATACCTTTGTTGTTATAGAGTTCTTCTTTTTTGACATCATCATATTTAATAATTTTGTCTATGGCAAAGTTGTCATATGCTTTTTTAAAGTTTTCTCTTTTATTTAAAATACATTCCCAAGAAAGACCAGCTTGGAACATTTCTAAGATTAGCATTTCAAAAAGATAATTCTCATCTAAGTTAAGTACGCCCCACTCTTTGTCATGATATTCTACATATAATGGGTTGTTTAAATTACACCATAAGCATCTTTTCATAGTTTTGTTCCTTTCTTTGGCAATGGCATTATAGGTTACGAATTTTTCCATATGGAATGTTACTTCTTATTTTTTTATTAGGGTGATTCCAATCACGATTAGAAGGCTTACTAAAAGTTTTCTTTTTAAACTTTTCTTGTCTTTGTCTATAAAGAATTCGTATATAGAATTCGTTACCATTGATAACGTTAAAAGCGGCGCGACAATGGATATGTTTCCATATTCGTAAGCTTTAACAGATGAGATAAGCATCATGGCCCATGAGAAACTTACTAGCATAAATTTCTTTTTGTCATATAATTTGAATTCTTGTTTTAAGTCATTTATAGAAATTCTACTTACAAGTTTTATGATTAGAGATGGGATCAAAACAGTTATGACGGTATATAATCCAGTGTTGAAATTCTCTGAAATATTAACATTTATAAACATAGCGATTGCGAAAAGAAAGTTTGAGATTATGCACATGATAAAGTATTTGTTAAGTTCTAGTTTTCCTTTATTATTTGTGGATAATAGAATATTTGCTAGAAGTATGAGAATTATACCGACAACTTTAGTTAAGATAATTTTTTCTTTTAAAAATACAAAACCAAATATTACCAAGAACACTGTGGATAATTGTTTAAGCATACTGAATGTTGAAGGAGCAAGGCCATATCTTGCTTCGATGTTTAATCTATCTGTTGCAGCATAAATAATAGTTACTACTCCAAGAGTTAGAAGTATTTCTGGATTTAGTGAAAACTTGTATGCAAAAAGTGGTGATAATATTATGGCAAAAAGTGCGGTAAAAGCTTCTAATAAAATAGTTAAGGCTGAAGCGTTTTTCATGCTCCTATTTGTTTCTTTAAAACACTGGGCAAATATTAAAGAAAATATTAAGTATATAATAACCCATTTTATGTATTCCATTTTTATTTTTCCATTTCTTTAAAATTTAGATTTTTTAAATACTCGTAGCCAGTCATTATTTTATCTTCGATGCTAGTGCTGGAATTGTAGATTTTTTTTAATTCTTCCATTACGAACTTACCATTCTTTTGTAATTTATAAAATTCGAGATATGATTTTTCGGTAAAATTAAATATTGTTTGGAAATTTGTATTATTTAAAATTGGGTCAGTTACCATTTCACTATATTGCCATGCTAGGAATGGACTTTCGTATTCAGTTTTAGGAATTTCTGGATAAAGTGTTTTCCACTTAGTAAACCATAAAAAATGTAGTGTTTCATGAGCACAGACTTCTGTTAGTTTTTCTTCATTTAAATGTGGATTTATGTAAAATGAGTGGTTATTTATATCTCTAGGAAAAAATGGCAACATACCAATATAACAAGTTATTTCATTTATATTTATAGGCCAATTTATGTTAAGATAGTTTGCTAATTTTTTAAAATAAGTGTCATTGTATTTATTCCAAATGGCACTATATTTTTTACAAGCTTCTCTAATATTTTGTGAATTACTTGTGTAATAGTTCGTGATTATAGCACTAATTTTTGTGGATATCTCTTCTTTTGAAATATTTTTGTGGATATCATGAAGTTCTGGGAAATATTCACATAATAAATTGTGGTTTTCTGACTTTTCGCCTTCTCCAAAGTAAAAGTTTTGAATTATTTTGATATTTTCTTCTAGAGTTATTGGTTTAAATATAATTTTGGGATTCGTTTGCATTTATACCTCCATAATTGTTTGTTCACTATAACATTTTGTGATTTTACAAGATGTTTACTTTATTTATTTTCAATTTGTTTTGTTTTATTTAGCAATCTATCAAAATCTGACACATAATTTTTATCATAATCGATAGAACATTCAGCAAATATATCAGTAATTTTTTAATAAAACATTCTCTCACTTGCACGGATTAATTTAATTCTATCAAGCAATCTTTTAAAATACTCTTGATCAGATTTCTAAGCTTTTAAAAACCTCTCATCATTTAAGGAAAAACCTTGAATCATATATTCTTTAATTATTTTATTTGCCCAAGTTCTAAATTTAATTGCTTTCTTAGAGTTAACTCTAAAGCCAATAGAAATAATCATATCAAGATTATAATACTTAGTATTGTAAGTTTGCTTTCTATCATTACCCTTATGTGCAATTTTTGCACATGTGCTTCTTTCTTCAAGTTCTTCATCTTCATAAATATTATTTATATGTTTCGTAATTGCTGGTCGTTTAACATTAAAAAGTGCTGCTAATACTTCTGTATTTAACCAAACATCTTCATTTTCTAATAGTACTTCTACTTTTGCATCTTCAAATCTCCATACTAAAATCATCATATCAACTAATCTTTCATAGTTATCTCTTGTATATGCGTAGAAAGAATGAGGATACAACTCGTTCACTTTTTTCAAACACGCTATTGCTAAATCATAACTTTTATTATTTTTATACTCTATAGCTTTTTTACTAAGTATTTGTTCTGGCATATATACAACATTTTCGCCACCATCAGAATATTTTTGAGCTTCAGTTATAGGTATAGACATTATTCCATCTATAGTTTTTAAATCATATTTGCTATTAAAATCATTGATTTTTTTATTAGTGTAACTATCATATCCTGTTTCATAGTTTTTATTATTCTGATTTTCTTTTTTTATTGTATCATCAATTAATTGTTCAGGTTATACATTATTACTTTGTTTATTCTTCTTTTTATTCTTAATAATCAATATAATAACTATCGGTGATAAAAAGATGCATACTGTTATTATGGTCGCTAACATACCTATTATAGTAGAAACAATAGCAGGATAATCAGTAATAATTATTTCATATATATTTTCATTATCATTTTCATCTAAAACTATTAATTTTATCTTGTCATTTTCTTTCAATGATTCTAGTTTTGTAATCTCTTTTTCGTTTAAATATATTTTTAGTTTTGCCTTTTCATCACTTAACTCGTATGAATAGTCTAGGGATGTTTCATTCTTTAATTTAGTTATGGTAGCTTTGTTGTTTTCAAATTCAACTTCACTAGATCCTAATACAAATTTTTTAATTGTAGCTGTTCCCTTGCCTTTAGTTTTATTAATTGTTAAAGTATAATTCTTTTTGTCTCCATTTTCGGCAATAATAACTATATTAATTGTATTTTCACCCAATGATAATTCTTTATTTTCAAATTCAACTTTCGCTTTTGAATCATTTGCTTCTATCTTAATGTCAACATGTTTTTTTTCTGTTTTAAAATTCATATTATCAGAAACAGTTATTTGTTCATTATCTATAGATACTTCTTTTATAGAATTATCTTTGCTTTTTTCTATAACCACTTCTTTTTGGCTGTTATTTTGTGTATTATTGTTTGAATAATTATTACTATAATTGCTACTTTTCCCACCGTTTCCGGAACTGTTCGATGAAGAGTTGCTGCTGCCACCCGTTGCTCCCGCTGTCCCCTCATTTTTGTTATAGCCAGGACATGGATCACTATAAATTGCTTCTCCATCAGCATAATATTTATTTCCATTTGTCACCGCCACATGCCAATGAGTTCCGCCATGACCATCACTGTGCATTCCATATGTGACACCATTTGGACAAGTTTTTATAGAATTTTTTCTTAAACCACCACCTGTTGCATTTACTGTAAGTGGTAAAAATACTAACATACAAATTCCTAATGTTAAAATCCTTTTCATTCTTACACCTCTTATAATGATTATAACATAAATTATTAGTATAATTTTTATTATTACAACTTTTGAATAATATATCACAATTTAGATAAGTTTTGTATCCAATTTGAAATCATTATCTTAATATGCGTTTTACCCCTATTTATAAGAAATTGTAAAGGCTTTATAGTTTATCTAAAACTTATCTAAGACAAAAGACATGCCTATAATTATCTAAATAATGTAATCATAGGAAAACCCGCTGTCCCCTATTTTATGCGGGTCTGCGGGTTTATTTACCACAACAGTTTTTGTACTTTTTGCTACTTCCACAAGCTCCCTTTTTGAGCATATTTTCACTATATTTGGTACATATAGTATTATGGCTTTTAGCCTTATTTCGTGGGCATTTAGTACATACTATTATCAGTATTATTTGTATTATGAATATTACTAATAATTTGTTCAATGTGGACAAAATGTGGACAAAGTCATCATACATTTTATCTTTTGTTTCCAAGGAAATTATAACACATGTTGATTACTTAATCAATGTGGGCAAAAATAACACTACTAGGAAGAAATCCTATTAGGGTTGAATTATTGTATTATATTATTTAATGATAATGACCTAATATATTTTTCCATATAATCCCAATCAGGATTATCCATTTTATATGGCAATTTAATTACCTCACTTTTTATAGAATCTTTATTAGCCATGTTGTTATATGAATACTTATTACAAACTTTAGATAAAACAGTTGAAATAAATAGTCCATTAAATTCATTTAGATTATCATTTCTTAAAATAATAATAGAAGATCCTGCTCCACCTCTACCTAAAAAATCATCTTTTTGATAAAATGCACTACCATCTACAGGACTTACAGTAATACAATTTCCTTTATCAAGTGCTTCATTTTCTTTGGCACTAACATATTTCAAAACACCATTATTAAAATTACCAGAAGCTACAAAAGGTATTTCACCATCTTCATAATTTAATTGGCTTCTAGAGGCAGGCCTAGAAACATCAAATAATTCACCAACTTTGAAAGATTTCCATTCACTTATATTCATATTATTTTTACTGAATGATGATATTTTATTTATATTATCAATTATTTTTTGATTACTTTTAAAGTAATCACCCATTATTTTTTCCATATAAGATATATCAAGTGAACCATCATCTTTTATCGGTAATTTAACTTCTATTTCCTTTGCTAATTGTCTTGTAAATTTATTGACATAATCAAATCCTAATAAATATGCTGCTTTCTTAAAAACTGTAAGAAAGAATAACATTGATTTTTCTGTCCAAATATTATCATATGGATACATTCCTTGCACATGAGAATATCCGATAAAATCATTTGGTTGATAAAAAATTGCTGATGCACTAGTTGTATCACTAAAAGTTATTATCCCACCTTTTTCAGTTGGTTTTAAATCAACATATCCACCAACACCATTATTAAAACTTGAATTTACTATAACAGGAATAGACCCTTCTTCTTGAAACAATAGAGAATTTTTTAGATTATAATTTTTTGTTGGATGAATGTCAAATAATTCTCCTACTTTAAATGATTTCCAATTATCTATATTTATTTTATTCATTTTCATCATCCTTTGGTATTTCTATAGTTATATTATTTTTATTATCCTTGAAAGAGCCATTATATAAAATATTATTAATCAAGTTGTCATTAAATTCTTTTATATCTATCTTATTGTTATAAAAATAATAGTCCAATATCGTTTTTCTAAAATCCTCATCATATAATTCTAATTCTTTTGCTGGTACTTGATAACTTAAATGTTGATCAACTTCAAAGCCTGGTTTAATCCATTGTATAGAATTATCTCCGCTTTGCTTATTAATTATATCTACCCATTTATCTTCAATAGATTGCCATTTGCCCTTAACATCATGTCTTCCTTGATTTTTAACTGTTTCTAATCCATCTTCAGAAATGTAGCAAGCAAATATTTCTTTATCATTTTGAGGAATACCAGATTCAAATATAAATACGGAAGTTGTAATGCCCTCACTAAATGTTTTTTCAGGTAATTTTATTATTTTTTTCAAAGTATGTTTCATTAATATTCTTTTAACTAGAGTTTGATTTACTTTTTCTAATTTTTTCTCAGGTAATATGAACGCACATAACGTTCCCTTTTGAACACTATCCAGTACATTTTTTACGATTTGAATACAACCATATTTATTTTCAAATGGTGGATTCATTAAAACTTTAGTTATATTTTTATCCTTTATCCAGTTACTTGCCTCTTCTGTTCTTGAATCTAATTGAACTAAATTTGTTTTTCCATCTTTATGGATTAACATATTTGCACATGCTAGCGCATATATTTCCCTATCAAATTCTATACCATATAATTGTTTAGATTTAATATTCTTTGCTGTTAAAGTGTTAATCCCACCAGCTTCACTTATCATGTTACACATAGCCTTTACTAAAAAAGCACCAGAACCGCATGCAGCATCAAGTATTACATCGTCCTTATGAATTCCTATTAATCTATACATTAATGAAGTTACATGATCTGGAGTAAAAACTTGTCCACTTTCAGATTTCTTCTTATATCTATTAAATTCATTGAAGAAGATACCCATAACATCTTCACCATTCCAATAATCACTATTAATAGAATCACTTATTTCGGTAACCCATTCAATAAAATTTGAAATAGCTTCTTGATTGCTAGTAGTATTCATCTTTATATCAGAGAAAACTTCTAATAATATATCTATTTTTGGATTAACATTATCCTCATTCTTTAATTCTGTTTTTAAAGTTGATTTAATACATGTCGAAAATGTTTCATAATCCATCTTTTTATTTAATGGAGCATCATATCTTTTAGCTACTAATGCACACGCAGTAAAAATCATTCTATGATACAAATTCTTAATACCAAATTCTGTATGTAAACAATTATTTATCTTAGCTGTTAATGAATATATTTTATCTTTATCAATCTTATTTTTATTTAATAATCCAATATAGTATTCTTTATTTTGCAATTCACTGGTTGTTTCTATCTCATTATTATTTCTATATACTTTAATATCAAAACCATTATAAAGAATACCAATTACATTTTTATATTTTGTTAATGCAATAGTACAATTCTTTTTAATTTCTTCAACTTGTTTATCTTTTAATTCAACTAAAGAAGATTTTGCTTCTAATATTATTGCAGGGTCATTTGTATTGTCTGGAAGATACCATCCATCTGGTTTATCATTAACTCCTTTGAATCCTAATTGATTAAAAGTAGTTAATTGTCCAACACCTGCTTTTACATTTTTAATTTCTTCTTTAAAGCCAAGTATATAGCCCGCCATTTCCCTTATTTCATCTTCAGTATAATTTTGATTATTTAATACTCCTGCCATATTATTTCACACCTTCCTTTATTGTTTTAAATTCAATTAAATTACTGATATCGCAATCTAGTACTTCAGCAATTTTCTTTAATGAATTTAAACTTATTTCTTCATCTTTAGCAATTTTAGATATTGTTGTTGAAGACAACTTTGTTAGTTTTTTTAATCTTGTTTTAGTCATTTTGTGCTTTTTCAATTCACACTCTAATGGTAAATAAGATATCTCTTTCATACATCATCACACCCTACAATAATTATATCATAAATATCTTTATATTAATAGATTTTTTATCTATATTCATTAAACTAATGTTTATAAATGTAAATTATATATTTATATTTATAAACATATAAAATACGTGGCACGTTTTGTTACAAAGTAATGAAAGTGGCGATAGTATTTTTTCTTTTTTATGAAACTAAATGTTGAAATAAAAAAATGCACCTTTACTACTTACGATAGTTTGTAGTATTGGTGCTCGAATGGGATTCCAAAGGGAGAATTTCCTTGGCACACTGATATTGGTTCTACCAATATCGTAGTGTGTTACTAACTTTTTTTAAAGTTAGTTTCTATAAGGATAGATCATCATCTCTCTTTTTATGTCTTTCTTGAAACTCTTCAATATCTTCTTCAGATTTTCTATTAAGTTTTTTAATATATCTGTCATAGTTTTTTGGAAGTAATCCTACATGCTTTTTAAGTGGTATTTCTTTTGTTGTACCTTCTCCTATATCATTTACTTCCCATTTAGAATATAGTCCTTTATCATAGATTCTTTTAATTGAATCTTCTGTATTGTCTTTATCCTTATCATTACCTATATGCAAGATTCTTCTAAATAGTTTTGCTAGTGTTTCAAGCAGTTCATTAATTGTATTGATTAAACTTTTATTATGTTCTCTTAATTTATCATTCTTCTTTTGTAAGTTAGCATTTTCTTTTTCAAAGTTTGCAAGTGATTTACTATAACTATTCATTTGATGAAATGCTTTTTCTAATTTAGATTGCATATCTAATACTTTTTTAGATTCATGGATAACATCATTTATATCTTCAAATGTTTTAGTGCTAATCTTAACATGATTCTTATCAAATATTATTTCTTTTTTTGATTCTAAATCCTTATCTAATTTTTCAATTGTTTCTGATAATTTCTTATCTTTTAATTCTAATTGTTTAATATTATAATTAGTTAATTTTTTAAATTCTTTAACTGATAGATGTTCTCTATCACTACCTTTAATACCTCTATCTACTTCAAATCCAGCCTCTACTAATCTTTCATAAAATTTATCTTGTAATTGTGATAAATGAATTTTATCTTTAATATATTGCTTTTTAGATATTGTGTATCTTTCTGTATTAGTTCTTTTATCATACTTTCTAACTAAAGGAACTACAGTACAATGAACATGTGGTGTTTTCTCATCGTTATGCATTACCATTTGAAGTATTTGTTCTGGTTTATATCCTAAATCTTTTATAACAAATTCATTACATACATTACCAAATTTTATTAAATCATCTCTATCTAGATTCTTAACATATTCTGAATTAGTCATATTAAATTCTAAATCATCGGCTACTACATTTTGAGAACTATTTAACATTTGATTAAATGTCTTTTTTCTTTCTGATCTTTCAGTTTTCATTCTTTCATTATGTTCCATTCTATATTCTTTAGTTATTTCATAAAACTTCTTAACATATTTTGTATCATTTAACGGAATTATTTCTATATTATTTGATGTCTTTGAAATGTCTATATCAGAATTAGAATTATATGCTTTTTTATCTCTATTATTGTGAGCACCTATTTGAGCTAAATCAGGAATAGTTCTTATAGGCTCACTTCTAAATATTGCATAATTCATACTAACTTACCTTCTTATATTTGAAATCTAATAGCATTTTCTATAACATTAGATTTATTATTTTTATCAAATTGTTCTACAGCATTTTTTCTATTATCCTCTAAACTTGTAATGTAATAGTTCTCTGTTGTTTCTACATTTCTATGTCCTAACAGATTGGCTACATCGTTTATATTTGTTCCATTATTTAATACTTTAGTTGCATATGTTCCTCTTAAATCATAGAATCTACATTTTTCTATTCCTAATTCACTATGAATTATTTTAAATGGATATTTAGGAACATCAGTTCCAGAGAATGATCCATCATCATTAGTAAATACTAGATTTAATATTTCTTCATTTGTTTTGTTAATAACTATTCTTTTATCAACTACCTTTCCATTTTCATTTTTAACCATTTCTAAATGATAATATTTATAATCTTTTCCAAATACTTCTTTAAGATAATCTTGTCTTTCTTTATAATTTTTTAAAGCAGTTATTAATGTATTTCCAATATATATTTGTCTTGTTCCTGATATAGTTTTAGTTGTTCCTAAATACCATCTTCCTAAACTATCTTTAGGCTTATCATATAAGTTATTTTGAACATTAATGATTCCATTTTCTAAATCTATATCTTCCCAAGTAAGTGCAAATACTTCTCCTGTTCTCATACCTGTATAACAAGATGTTAAGAACGATGCTACAAAAGTAGCATTGTCCTTAAATCTATCAATTATTCTATCTATTTCTTCATTCGTATAATAATGTCTTTTATTATTTAGTTCTTCTTCTATTTTAGGTAATCTTAATGTAAGTGCTGGATTATATTTAATAAATCCATATAGATTACATGCATCTCTAAATGAGCCTTTAATAACTTTTAAGATATTCTTATAATATGTTTTTGAATGGTTATATTTGTTTACTAAATCAGTTATAAATGAATTTAAAGCAACACTTGTTATCGTTGATAACTTATATTTCCCAATATTCTTTTTTAGATACTTATTTATTATTATTTTATATGTTTGAATAGTATTATATTTTAGATTATTTATACAATAATTTTCTAACCAATAATCAAGATAATCTGAATAAGATAAATCGCATTGCTTAAATGGAATACCTGCATTTAAGTATTCAGCATATGCTTGTGTTCCAGATTCTAAAGCTTCTGCTTTAGTTCTAAATCCTGATTTACTTAACCATTGTCTTTTATTATCTACCTTAGCTATTTCAATTCTATATTCATAGAAGTTTCCTCTTTTTCTGATATTAATCTTACTCATTTACTTCTACCTCAATTACTATTTTTTTAATATCAGATAAATTAGATAAATCCTTTCCCTCATTTTGAATTAAAAACCTTTCTAGTGAAGATTTTAATACTTTTAAACTTCCTAATTTAATAGCTGGTAGATAACCTTTTCTAATTAATTCATAAATATAATTCGGACTAGAATGTAATATAGAAGATACCTCATGAACTGTATAAACTAACTTATCATTCATCTGTATCACCTACAATTTCATCTATCATTCTTTGCATTTCAGCTTGTTCTTCTGGTGTAGCTAAATCTTTTTCAATCTCCTTACCTAACCACCAAGGTGTTGGTGATTTATCAATTTTATCACTATTATATTTATAATTATTTCTTTTATTATATTTATTATTATGTTCAACTGAATAATCAATATCATCTTGATTATATGATTTATCTCTTATTGACCATTTAGTCCATACGTCATCAACTAATTGAATAACTCTCTTTGTATTTTTATCATTATTATCATAAATACATTTAATTAATCCTATCCTTTCTAATTTCTTAATATGTCTTGATGCTGTTTCTATTGTTATATTATACATTTCTGATAACCTTTTATTAGTTATCCAACAATATCCTTCCTTTTTGCATAAGTATATAATACGTTCAGCAATCAATTTTTCTTCAGGTGTTAATAATTTCGTTTCATAAATTTCTTTTGGTACTATTGCATAAATTACAATATAGTTTTCCATGTTTTAATCTCCTTTCAAATTACTGAACATCGGCCTTTGTTCAATATCATTATCTCGAATATTGATTATTTAAAACATGTCAAAAAAATCTCTAATTTTTTCCTAGAGATTTAGTTATTTTTTTCCTAAATTTTTCCTAAATTTAATTATTTATTCCATCCAAATTTATAAATAAAGTATCCAACTATTAACCCACCAATTACTGCAATTAATAATTCAACAATTATTTTTAATAAATTATTTTCTTTCTCTTCTTCTGTTTCTTTTTTATTATTATTTCCTATTATGGATTTTTTTATTTTATTGTTATTTCCTATGTTAATTCCCATTATCATCACCTACGATACTATCTTCAATCTTATTATTATCACCGATATTAATAGAATTATCATTATATACAATCGATTCTATTTCTTTAATTACTACATCTTTTTTTAAATTATCAGAAAAATCTATATATAACTCATCCAAGTTACCATAATTGCTTTCTAATACTTTAAATATCTCGAGCAGTTTATCTTTTATCATAGCTAATATATTATTATATGTATATAAACTCAATTTTCTATGTGCACTTATTACATCTCCATTTGTTTGCTGATAGTGATTCACTAAAACTGGATTTACTTCTAATACTAAAGAGTGATCTTCTGATTCATTTTCTGCTTTTGCCATTTGCATTATTGTTGAAATAGGATCTCTTATCTCTATTTTTGTAAACATTTCAATTGCTTTTAAATCAGAAAGAGGAATATTAATATTTTTGTATAATGCATAACCAACTTGAACATTTCCAATTAATATCGCATTTGCATTTCTATAACTTGGGATTTCATCATTCTTTTTATATCCGTTTAATTCATTACTAACCCATTTTTTTATTTCTTCATCATCTATGTCCTCTAGAATAAAATCTAAACTTTGCATTGCTTGCAAAATATTAATATTATCCATAATTAGATCTTTTATTATTTTACTTCTTTTTTTTACCATAAATTACTCCTTTTAATATTATTCATTATTGTTTCCAATGATACTATCATCAATTTTATTATTATCTCCTATATGTATTGAATAATCATTATATATATTACCTTTTTGAATATTTGTTTTTGCAGTATTCTTAGATAATGATAATTTATAGAAATCACAAATATCTCCATGTCCTTTTATATATTTACTTTCAACTATTTCATATTTTTCAATATTTCCGTTAGGAAGCTTTCTCAAAACAAATTGTCCCTCTATCAAAGGAGTTGTTGTATCTGTTATTGTTAATCCCGTTTTACCAAACAATCCTTCAACTTCTTTTATTTTTATTCCACTCTCATCATATATTTCTACATTTTCAGTAGGAAAATTTTTCAATATGTCCCTCATAAAGTCCTCCTTTAAATAATTTTATTCATAAATATTATATCACTACATTAAATTATTACCTAATCGTTGGATATTGTAACAATACACTTATCAGCTAATACATTTTTTATAAAGTCATCTGATTCTCTCTTTTTAACATTTTTTATATTTAATTGTATAGCCATTTTTATATATGCACTTTTCTTTGATAAATAATAACCATTTTTATATGTCATTAATCTATCTATTAATTCTTCATCAGTTTCAGGTGGATTATCAAATTCCAATGATTTAATTATAAATTTTTCTACTTCATTTAATTTATCAAATGAACTTTTTACTTTTTTAAGAAGAATCATACACATTTCTACTGACTTATCATACGTTTTTCTATCTAGTGTTATAACACCTGTATTTGTTTTAGATAAATATGAATAATCAGTAGCAAGATCATATGATAATGTATAGTCTTTAATATTTTCATCTATAAATATTTTAAATTCTAAATCTTCAGTTATTTCATATTTCAATGCTTCTTCATACATAGCATGTACAAGCATATTTGTTGATAAAATATCCACTATTTCAGCAAAGTCATTTTTTAATTCAATATAATCATATTGTTCAATTATTTTATCAGATAAAATTCCTCTATTATCCAATAATTCAGCTTGTAATCTACAATTTTCTACTTTAATCATTTTACCACCTTTACTTCCAAACACTACAAAAAAAGGTGTCAATAGCATTAAAGTGTTTAAATACTACCGACACCTCTAAATAAGTCATTATACGTTTTTATTAATTTTGATTGTTTTACCATAGCTGTACCTCCATTTCTAGAGAATACCTCTTTCATTGGTTATATATATTATCACTTTTAAAAAATTTGTCAATTCCTCATTCAGGGAATAATTTTAGTCTTGATATTCCATATCTTCTACTTTTGGTATTAATAATGTATTTGCGTAATCTTCAAATTTATTGACTGTTTCTGTTTCCATTTTACTTGTAACTCTAACATATATATTATAAGTAGTCATTATTGTTGAATGTCCTAGTCGTTTTGATACTGCTTTTATATCAGCTCCTTGCTCTATTAATCTAGTTGCATGTGTATCTCTAAAATCATGAAATCTACATGGTATTCCTAATTCATAGTTAATAACTTTGAATGCATGTCTTGGTGATTCGGTTCCTCTAAAATCTCCATTTGCTCTTACAAATACAAGTTTAGCCTCTGGTAGATCTACATTTATTTCAGCTTTAGCATCCACTATTTTAATTTCAGGTCTATTTGTATATTCATTCATTATTCTTTTTTCATAATGTTTTAAATAAGATTCCCCATAGTATTCTTTATTTTCTTCTTGCAGTTTCTTATATTCTTTTAATGCTTTAACAAGTGTATCTCCTATGTTAATTGTTCTTTGACTTTGAGGATTCTTACAAGTTCCATAACTCCATACTTCTACAGAATGCCCTTTAGTAATGCAATATCTTTTAGGTAATCCAAATTTATTCTTTTTAATAATATTCTTATTAACAGTTATTGTTTTCTTTTCAAAATCAATATTATCCCAAGTTAATCCATATACTTCTGATACTCTCATTCCGGTGTAATATGCTGTTAAAAATGAATAATAAATATGAGGAACATCTTTAAATCTATCTAATATCTTTTCTATTTCTTCTTGTGTAAATATATGTGCTGGATCTCCACATACTACCTCATATCTTGGAATATGTACTCTTTCTGCAGGATTCTCATTAATAAAGTTTACTGAATAACATGCATATCTTAACGAACCTTTAACTACTTTCATTATATTTTTTAAATACCATTTAGATAGATTCTTTTCTAAATATATCTTATTAATAAATTCTTGTAACATTTGAGAATCAATTTGAGATAGTGAATATCCACCTAGCATTGGTTTTAAATAGTTTTTAATAATATTAAGATATGTAATTATAGTTGAATATTTTAAATTAAAATTACAATATGTGTTTATCCAGTAGTCTAAATAATCCGAATAAGACATTTCTTTATTTCTTCTTACTCTTCCAATTCTATAATATTCATTATAATCTAATGCACCTTGATTAAGTGCATCTTGTTTTGTTGGAAATCCAGATTTAGTAATCCATTTCCTTGTGCCATCAACTGAAGCTGTTTCAAATCGGTATTCATATACCTTCCCACGTTTTCTTACGCTTACCATTCTTTGTACCTCTTTCCTAACTTATGGTAAACAAAAAGCCATCAAAATTTGATGACTTTTATCAACGTGTTGTCCACAAATAATATACTAAATTTTTATATAAATTCATGCATTTTTGTCCACAATCTTAAATTTACGTGGACAAAATGTGGACAAATAGCCATTTTTGGGTGTTTTTTACGTGGACAAAATCCACGCAAAACCTTATAAAACCTACTACTTACCACAGCATTGTTTATATTTTTTCCCTGAGCCGCAAGTTCATCCTTTTCTAGTATTATTTGTACTATGTAAAAC
>ULXX01035681.1_pt1 | contig 90855 bp, 98 predicted proteins | sample 1961621 | NCBI WGS metagenome assembly ULXX01 (sample SAMEA4835848, study PRJEB28245) | human gut metagenome | biome: gut microbiome; material: fecal sample | place: Denmark | collected 2008
TCTACTATATATTAATTCGGCAGCAGTATGTCCACTTATAGCGAAATGCAACTTATTTTGAACTATTTTAAAGAAAGTATATGCTTCTTCTGACTTAGGATTGTAATCAGTTGCTGTGGCAATAAATAAATCAGTGATTTTTTGGTATGCCATTCTTTCACTTACTCTAATTGTTTTAATACGTTCTAATAATTCATTAAAATATTTCGTATCATATTTATTTCCATTTATAAAACGTTCATCATTTAATGCAAAACCTTTTGTCATATATTCTTTTAATATTTTTGTTGCCCATATTCTAAATTCTGTTGCTTTTTTCGAATTTACTCTGTATCCTACTGCGATTATAGCATCTAAACTATAAACCTCAGTATTATAATTTTTTCCGTCAGGTGCAGTTATTTCCATTTTGGAAACAACTGAATTTTTATCTAATTCGTTTTCTTCAAATATATTTTTTAAATGTTTTGATATTGCTGGTATTCCAACATCGAAAACTTTTGCCATTTCTTTTTGTGATAGCCATAATGTTTCATCTTTATAAATAGCATCTACTATAATATTGCCTTCGCTATTTTTATATATAATTAATTTATTATCTTCCATCTATACTCTCCCTTCCTTTAATTTTTCACAACTCCACACTTACCAGCTGATATTTTCATTTAGTTGAATTGACTCCTTTACTATATTTCATATAGTATCTAGATTCAGTTTCTTCTATAGCGTAAAATTCTAATTTCTTATATAGAGATATAGCTTTTTTATTTTCTTTATACACCCACAAATATACTACATCATTATTATTTAAAATATTCTTTATAATCTTAGTTCCAATGCCTTTATCTCTATATTCTTCTTCTAAATAGATTTCATCTAGTAATTTGCCATCATCTTTATTTGTTAATAATAGACAGCCGACTATTTTATTATCAACTACTATATTGCAATAATCATTAATTAATTTAGGAACTTCACTAGTTACATACTTATTTATTTTATCAATTTCTTCATTAGATAAATCTTTTACATATTCATAAATTGTTCTTTTTTTATATTCAATTAATCTATTTATATCTTTGTTAGATGATGTTAGTAATTTATATTCCATAATAAACCTCCTTTATATTATTGCTAATAAGATCTTTAATATTTTTAAAAGAAGTCCCAAAAAAATAATTAGAAATCGATTTAATTATATCATGAATAAGTAACAATTTAAACTCATATAACAGATGTATATGGTTTAGTCTCGTTATAAAGCGTTCCATTTATTAAATCTAAAGATAGTATTTTGAGTTTGCATTTGATTAATTTATCAACTTTTTATAATTGCCCTCTATTAGTTATTGTTGTAAGAACATTCCTAATTTCCTTTTTTATTTTTAAAAAATAGTTTTTAATTAACATCTTCTAAAATAAATCTAGTATAAGTATTTTTATATTTAGTTAATGATGCGCTTATATCTATATAATATACACTTGTTAAAATTCCATCATAAGGGTCAATTTCAGTTCTGTCTAGTACTCCACCAAGAGATGTCATTGTCTTACTTGACGCTATATTGCTAGTTTCACAATCAAGCATAACTTTATCTAGACCAATTTTTTTAGCTTCTAATAATCCTAGATACAAATTAATTTTATTATAACCTTTACTTCTTTCTGTAGGTCTAATTCCATACCCAATGTTACCACCAAACCTTTTCATTTCTTCGATTAAATTCCATCTAACATTAATCATACCAATTAACTTATTATCGTTTTTTCTTATTAATAAAAATGTTTTAGATTGACACCTACCATGTTTTTTGGCATACTCCTCATTTTTCATATTCAAGCATCTATCTAGGGCTTCTTCAAATGATTGACCACTAAGTATTTTGTCTAATGCTCCTGCACCATTAACGTCTGAGTTATACAGCACAAATTCGTTTAAATAATCTAAAATATCTTTTTTTCTTTCTTGTGATGGTTCTTCTAAATAAAACTTTTCCATAATGCTCCTACTTATTTATTTTCAAAATAGTTTCCAGTTAAATTTTGGTTAACATTACTAACTAAGGTAATTATAAAGCAAAATATTAATTTATAAAAGAAAAAGATGGAGTTTAATCCACCTTAATTAGTTATTTTAATTTTTTTCTTATAGAATAATGCCCAATAAAAGCGATAAATGAAAGATAATTTAACTGCACTTTATTATGAATAACTTTTATGCTTCTTTATCCTTTTTATGACCATTTGTTAATAGGTTTGATAATTCTTCTTCTGAGGTTTGGCAGATGTGATGTACTCTATCTGTTGCTTGATTTTCAGCTTATGGATTCCACCAAACGTCTAAATGAATTACGATATCAGCACTAGTTAAATTTAAACCTGTTCTACCAGATTTTAAAGTAATTAGGAAACAGTTAGTATTATCTTTATTAACAATAAGACTTTCTTTTATTATGTGCCTTTCTGGTATAGATATTGCTCTACAGTATAAATTATTGTCAAATTTTCTTGAATTGTTTCTTGTTTCATAAGTACTCATTTGTAAAAATATTACGTTATATAGTACATTATATTTTGACGTTACATTCAATTAAAAAGATAGCTCTATTATATTATCTATCTTCTAGGCAAGTGCCACCATTATCTTTAATATACTTAACTATTTTTTCTAAGACTTCTTTAGGATCACCTGTTTTAATATTATATAAATCTAAGTCATTTATAATATTTATATCACCAACATCATATGATAAACTGCCATCACTATTATTTTTCATAACTGTATAGTCACTTATCTTACCATTATAATAACAAAATCTGCCTTCTCCAGTTGCAGTAGGCTCTGCTGTATAATAGTTGGTACTGTAAATATAAATTGAAACTATACATAGAAGTATAAAAATAAGTGTTCCTAAAGTTATTCCAACTGTTTTTACTAACTTAATAATTAATTTAGAGTTACTTTCAGTTTTATCAAGTTTTGTTAAAATAGCATTTTCTTTTCCAGTTAATTCATCTAAACTTAAATTAAAGATATCACATAGCTTAGAAGCCTGTTTTAGATCAGGGCTTGTCTCATTAAGTTCCCAGTTAGATATAGTCTGCCTTGTAATACCAAGTTTTTCAGCTAAGTCTTCCTGACTTAATTTACATTTTTTTCTTTCACTGATAATTTTTTCTCCTAACATAATGTTCTCCTTTCTATTTTTAATTTTAACTTTTTATAATTTATATTCTACCAAATTTCTTTGGAACAAGCGCAAAATTATTTAACATTTAAAAAGACTACTCTTTATATAAAGTAATCTTTTTATTTTGATATTCGTTTAATATTTTTATCCAAATATCATTTTCAACATTACGCATCTTTTTAGGGTGAACTAAAAATCTTACTGATAATTCTATATGATTATTATTTACTCTAGTATAAATAATTGGTTCTAAATGATTATAATAAATTCGGTATTCTAGTGAAGCATCACTAACTTGTTTATCCATTTTTTTAGGTATTTCTTTAATAACTTCATTATTATTTACAATCTTTAAAATTATCTTTTTAGTTGCTTCAACGTCTGCTTCAAGTGGAATATTAACATTAATTTCATCCCAGATATATTTAAAAGCAGTTGTATAGTTTTTTAGAGCATATGAAAATATATAACTATTTGGAATGTTTACAATCTTACCATTGCTTTGCTCGCCATTTTCTTTATCACTTACTTCTAGTACTTTAAAAGAAAGCAAGTTAATTACAACAACATCACCAATAACATCATTAATTTCTATTCGATCTTCCAATTTAAATGGTGCTCTGGCTTTAATAAAAATACCGGCAAAAAAGTTAAGGATAACTTCTCTTATTGCAATAGTAACTCCAGCAGATACAAATGATATTATTGTTAGAAAATTACTTAAATAATCACTCCAAACAACAAATAATCCTCCTATAATAAAAAGATTAGATATAATATTAATATTCTGGTTTAAAAGAAATAATGTTCTACTATCCTTATTTATCTTCTTAATAATATATACAGATATTTTAGCACATAATTTACATGATATTATTATAAGAAGTGATAAGATTAGTAGTTTAAAATATTTTTCATTGCCAGCTAAAAAATCATCTAATTTAATGTTAAATAAATTTAATAATTGCATAATAATCTCCCCTTTCAAAAGTTCCATTATTGTATCATAATAAAAGATAAATGATTAAGGAATTACCATAATTTATGCTTGATTTACTTTAATTTTACAAACCTACTTAACATATAAATTTGACGATAGTATATATTTAGTGTAAACTTTTAAGTGGTGATTAAACAAATGAATATTGGAATAGACATCGATGGAGTTATTACTAACATAGATTTCCTAGGCATCTTAGGTAAAAAGAAACCAATTCTTGATAAGGAATCTAGTAATCTAAAAGTAAATAACTTCCTTATAAGAAAAATATTATATAAAGGTATTGCTTTCTATTCAAAACATTCTAAACTAAGAAGTGATGCTGCTAAATATATTAGTTTATTAAAAGATGAAGGTAATAGGATTATAATTATTACTAAGAGAAAGTTTGCTAGTGAGGAAACACAAGATGGAGAAAATATTAGAAGGCTTGTCGAACTTTTTCTTTTGGATAGAGGTATTCCTTATGATAAGATTGTTTTTTCTAAGAGTGATAAACTTGAGGATTGTATTAATGAAAAAGTTGTGATTATGCTTGAAGATAGTCCTAAAAATTCAGAGAATATTTCTAAAAGGATTCCGGTGATTCTTATGGATACGCCTTATAATAGGAATGCATCAGGTGATAACATTTTTAGAGTTGCATCTTGGGAAGAAGCATATGCTTTATTAAGTGCTTTAGGAAAAAGAAAGGTGAAAAGTTATGAAAAGAACTAAGTTAAAGGAAAGATGTTTACCTAATTATACTAAGGGTGAAGAAATTATGAACATGACTAGTCACATTGTTGGTGGTGTCATTGGAATAACATCTTTGGTACTCTGCTTGATATTTTCAGTTAAGCATCATAATGGCTATGGAGTGGCTGGTTCAATTGTTTTTGGAATATCAATGATTTTACTTTATACTGTATCAAGTGTTTATCATGGGCTTAGAAAAGGCACTGCTAAGAAGGTTATGCAAGTTATCGATCACTGCACAATATTTGTATTAATAGCAGGTACATACACGCCAGTGTTGTTATGTTCAGTTAGAACTTATAATTCTAGTCTTGCTTGGTCTTTATTTGCAGTAATCTGGTTTTTTGCTATATTAGGTATTGTTTTAAATGCGATTGACTTAAAGAAGTACAAGATATTTTCTATGATATGTTACTTACTTATGGGATGGTGCATTGTATTTACTGCTCCTAACTTAACACCAATGATTGGTAAAGGAGGTATGCTTCTTTTAATATTTGGTGGAGTATCTTATACTGTTGGAGCAATTCTTTACTTGATTGGAGCAAAAAAGCACTACTTTCACTTCGTGTTTCACATATTTGTAGACATAGGTAGTTTATTACACTTCTTATGTATCTTACTTTATGTTATTTAAAAAGAAAATGCTAATTTTATATTGCATAACTAAAGAAATTCTGCTAAAATGAATATATCGCATGGCGGAATTGGTGAAGTGGTTAACACGCCGGATTGTGGCTCCGGTATGCGTGGGTTCGATCCCCACATTTCGCCCCATTTAATAAAATAACGACATTTAGGTGTCGTTTTTATTTTAATTTAAAGAGAAACATCCATAGTAATGCTTTTGCATACATATAGTTTTGATTTTTAGATAACATTTTTCTGTAATAGTCAAGACTTTCAATACTTGCTGAATACTTGTCAGCAAATGTTAAAATGAATCCTTCTATACTTTTAGGTGGTATTGGTGTTACTGGCCACATATGTTTTTTTATCATGTCTATTTCTTTATTAGATAGGTCAAATAGTTTACAAGCGTTTATGCTGGCGAATCTTCCATGCTTAAAAGCGTGCCATCTGTGCCAAGAACTTTTTATTCTCCAGTCATATAAATAAAAGTCGTGAAGCATTCCAGCACGGGCGACACTTTTATAATCTAAATTTAATTTTTTACAAATTTTATAACTAATATAGGCAACTTTATATGAATGCTCAAAAGTACTTGTATCACAGTGCTGTCTAAAGTTTTTCATATCAAGTACATATGGGTTATCTATAATATCTTTAATTATTGTATTAAATTCATCATCATGAGTCATTTTTATCACTTTCCTATATAAGTATATTACAAAGAGATGTAAAAAACAAACGATAATGTAAATATGCACTAGTTAAATTAAAATGATATATGATATACTGATGAAGTGATGTAAATGAAGAAGTATAGAAGTTATATAGTTGATATGTGCACAATTATGGGATGTAATGCCTTTGTATATTTTATTAGCCAGTACATTATTAAAAATTATCATTTAATAGGAAGCACGTTAGATAAAAGAATTCCTTTTGTTATAGAGTTTATTTTAATCTACTCTATTTGGTATCCTTTAGTTATATTTACAATGTTTCTTTTATATAAATACTGCCCTGATAAGTATAAGAAAGTTAAAAAAACTGTATTAGTTTCTTTAGTTATCGCTTATATAATTTTCTTTGCATATCCAACTAAAATTATAAGACCTGAAGTAAATAGTTTTAATGATCTATTTTCACTTATTGCTTATATTTCATTTAAAGCGGATAACCCAGTAAACTGCTTTCCATCATGTCACTGCTTATTATCATTTATTATGATTTATGCTTTATTTAAGGAAAAAAATATTAATAAGTATTTACGAATAACTTTAATAATATTGTTTTTTATGATAATCGCATCTACTCTTTTAGTAAAACAACATGTTATTGCTGATGTTATTGGGGCATTTGTCATTTCTATATTTACTGCGTTTATTTTTCCAAAATTAAAAGGGCGTTTATCATGACGCTCTTTTTCCTATTACTTCGCCCATTTTAACGACTGTTTCAATATTCTCATTGGTGTTTATGAGAATATCTTTATCAATACTTACATTGTTTACAAGAAGGATTATGGTGCTACCACCAAATTTAAAGTAGCCTTTCTCTTCGCCCCTTTTAAAGTTACCTTCAGTTTTTTCATTAACAATTTTACCAACCATCATAGCACCAACTTCACACATATAAATGTCGTCAAAGTTTTTGGTATGAAGCATTGATACTTCCCTGCTATTTTGGATAAAAACGCTTTCATTTTCAACTGCTATGGGTCTTACTGTATGAAGGCGACCTTTAATTATTTTTCTACTATCAATAGTACCAGCATCAATAAATATGTAGTGATGATAATCTGATACTCCTAATCTAAATATTAAAGCATATCCATTTTCAAATCCTTTTATTTCTTCGCCAAACAAATCATTTAAACTATAGGTGCTTTTCTTAATTTTGAAAGAGTTTTTACCACTTATTTTGTATGCACTAAGTTTAGAATCAGCTGGGCTTATGAGGTCTATATCATTTTTGCTTAGTGGTCTTTTTCCTTTTTTTATTTTTCTTGTAAAAAAGTTATTAAAACATTTATAGTTTTCTTCGTTATAGTCATTCATATCGATGTTATTTTTAATAATAAAGTTTTTAATCATTATTTTAGATAGCCGAGAATTCATGAAAATTCCGCTTAATTTACTTATGAATGGTAGATATAAAAATTTTAGTAAGCATCTACCAAACGTGTTTTGATAAAGAAAACAAGTGAATTTATCTTCTTTCTCATAATATATTTTTTGTTCATTTCTCTTTTTATATTTGTTTTCCATTACTACTCCTGTGTGATTATTTTTTTATAAATTAATTAGGCATTTTTTACTATTCTAAATGTTACGTTATCTGATGATTCTGAAGGAAGCATATTACTTTCTTCTATACCACCTTTTACAACTTTGTAGATTTCGTTTTCATCATCATAGTCATAAGTCCATTCTAGATTATCTATTTCTTCTTCATTTGATTTTGCACATTCCCATTCTTTAACTGTTGGGAGCCTATAACCATTTGCTTTCTTATCAAAATATATGTGATCGCTTTTTAGGATATATGCAGGGTCCAATTCATTTTGCAGACTAAGTTCATTACAAAAAGTAATGGCATCGTACCAGTTCACATTTATTACTGCTTCATCTTCTTCTCCATCAAGATTTAGATTAGTGACGTGATTATATATGGCATTTGTTATTTCACTACTTATGTAAAAATCGTCACATTCTTTATTGCTGATAAGGGTCATATTGTCAGTTAAATTAATACTTTCTTCTTGAGTTTTTTCTCTGTCATGCTTGCTATATAATGTTATCCCAAATATACCAATGATTAGTAAACATGCAATTACGAGTAATTTTTTCATTTGATCACCTACTAAGATTATATATTTAATGAAAGTATGAAGTCAAGAAAAAAGACTACTTTGCAGTGTAGCCTCCGTCAATTGAGATTATTGCACCAGTGATAAAACTTGCTTCATCACTTAGTAAAAATTTAATTAAAGATGCGATTTCATCATCTGTTCCAAGTCTACCGATAGGCATATCTTTAGCCATTATTTTTTTGTATTCGTCTGGCACCCCGGATAGGATTGCTGTATCAACAAATCCTGGAGCAATAGCGTTTACTCTAATATTATTTTCAGCATATGCTAGAGATAATGTTCTAGTCATTTGATTAATAGCTCCTTTTGATGCTGTGTATGCAAAGCTGTTTGGAGCTCCAACTAGTCCATACATAGAGCTGGTGTTTACGATGCTTCCACCGCCATTTTTGATCATATATGGAATTACATATTTATTAACTAGGAAAATGCCAGTTTGATTAACTCCAATTACTTTATTCCACTCTTCTAAAGTGACATCTGCAGGTTTATTAGCTCCACCACCAATACCTGCGTTAGCTAGTAAACAGTCTATTTTGCCGAACACACTAACAACCATTTCAATACTTGTTTTAACGTCATTTTCATTTGATACATCGCACTTAATTCCAAGTACGTTGCCACCTAACTTTTTACTAATTTCTAAAACGTTATCGTTAACGTCTAATAAAGCTACTTTAGCTCCTTCAATAAGTAGTCTTTTAGCACTTGCTAGTCCTATACCACTAGCACCACCAGTTATTACTACTACTTTATCATTAAACATTTTTATCAACTCCTATTCTGACAATAATTATACTATGATTTTTCTCCTTCTACAAGCATATTTGTGATTAAAATACCATAGCCTGTACTTGGTTTGTCAACTATAACATGGGTTACCGCACCAATTATCTTACCATCTTGAATTATTGGACTACCACTCATTCCTTGAACTACTCCGCCCGTTAAATTTAAAAGATTGTTATCTGTTATTTCAAAGTGAATGTTTTTGATATTGCCTTCTTTTTTATTATCTATATTAATTTCAAAGGCTTCTTTTTTTTCTTTATTTATAACTGTTAGAATATATGCTTTACCTAATTTAATGTCATTAAATGTACCTACTTCGTAAGTTTCTTTATCGCTTATGTCTTTTGTATAAATACCATATATTCCGTTTAGAGTATTTTTTACAATATTTCCATAAATATCATTACTATAGAATTTAGCATTTTTAGTTCCGGCATAACCTTTAGCACTTGGTTCTATATTGGTAACACTGCTTCTAAAGATGGTTCCTTTTTTTACTTCGATTCTTTTCATACTAGCGCTTTCAACTATTTCATGGCCTAGTGCTCCATATATTTTAGTTTCTGGATCGATGTATGTAAGTGTACCTATACCGCTTATTCCATCTTTTACATATAAACCTGTTCGGTAGTTATCACCATCTTTATATAAATTAAAGATGACGTCAAATTTATCTTCACCACGTTTAATTCCTATGGTTACTTTATTGTCTTTTACATTTTTAGAAACTTCTTTTGTAAGTTCACTAATGGATGAGACTGGGGTATTTGCTACTTTATAGATTATATCACCAACTTTTAAATTGTTATTGTTAAGTTTTCCACTAACTCTATAAAAACCGACAATCATTATTCCATTACTTTTTATGTCTATTCCGATACTTTCTCCGCCTGCAATAATTTTATTTGAGTATGCTAAAGCATTTAATGGCATTATTAAAAGTATTAAATATAGAATTATTCTTTTCATATACTTCACCATTAATAGTATGGCTTAAATATATAAAAAAACATAACCAATTACTGGCTATGCTTAGTGTTATAGTTATCTAAAGATGCAATAAGAACTGCTCCACATGCATTACCTAAGATCATAAATAATATTGAAATTAGAGCCTTAATAGACCAAGCGTGAGCTAAAGATATGTAGAACATATTAGCAATTGAGTGCTCAAATCCAGCTATTATAAAGACTACTACGCATATTATTACTGATAAACACTTGACTAGATAGCTTTCACTTTTCTTAAAGTTATTTACAGCAATATACATAAGTATTCCACAAAATATAGCTAAGATAAACAAACTTAAATAGTTATCATTTATCTTTATATCTACTAAATTTCTTGCTTTACTAGATATTGTACTTATTCTAGTAAAAGTAATGCCTAAAGCACATATAAAAGTACCAATGAAGTTACCTATAATAGTTGAGATAAGTTTTAGAATATAGCTTTTTTTATTAATTAAGATATAACCAACCATTCCCGTAAATAGATTCATTTTATATATACATATTGTAAGTAAGCCTACAGAAAATAAGCATGCACCTATAAAACTATTTGCTGAATTTAGATAAACTGTTCCTCCAATGCCAATCATAATGCCAGCAAAAATGCCTTTAACTAGATCTATTAATAATTCTTTTTTCATACTATCACCCTTAATAACAATAGTACATTATTATTTTAATATGTGCAAGATTAAAATTATGACCATCTAGTGTTTTGCCCTGTTTACATACTTATTGTGTAAGGGTGTTCACTGCTACCATTCCCGGTTACGTAGGTCGTCGATATAAGAGAAATCGAAGGGCGAACCGCGCTGCTAGAATTCCCGCTGGAGCCATCGAAGTTGCCATCGAAGCTGCCAGCGCTGCCGCCAACGCTCCAAACGTAAGCGTTGTAACTATTGAAGGTGTAAGGAGACAAAGACCACCACCAAGTATTATAAGTAGCTGTAGCATTTTCTTGTAAATATGTTGTTGTATTATTTTTACCATATGCATATCCAGCAAACGCTAGTTCATCTGCTGTTATTAAGCCTACTTCAGATGTTATTTTACTTAGTTCTCCATTACATTTTAAACTAGGGCCAGTGCCTCCAGCACTTTTACTTGCGCTTACTAATCTTTGCGTAGCACCATAATATGTTTCATTTGTACCAAATCCTAAACCATTAACATTTTTATAATTCATTGGATTATAAGTAGTATCCGTCACATTTGTTTTATCATTACACCATACAGTATCATCTATTACACTTTCATATGCTGTTAGATTATTATTATACCAAGTTTCTAAATTAGTTAGTATTGTACTCTTATGAGTATTAGCATGTGTAGCAGAATATGTCCTAGAGCCTAATGTTCCATACTTAAATCCTACATAAGCATTGTCACTACCACGTAGATTAAATACACTTTTATAAGTTGAACCATTATAGTGAGCAAATGCTGCACTTGTACTATTATTTGCTGAATCACAAGGATTAGCTGCTTTTTTAGTATTATCATTATGTAAGATAAGTTTTACTGAACCATCTCCACTAACTCTTACTATTCTCCAGCACTTATTAGCAAATTCTACATAGTTATTTGTTACTGCTCCTCTAAAATAATAAGACGTACCATAATCATCTTCTGTACTTGCTAAAATAGCTTCAGCAGCTGTAGATACTGCTACTCCTGGAGTAGTAATAGTTTTTCTCAATTCATTATTATCTCTTAAAGATGCAAGTAATGTTCCACTTCCAGCATCATACCAACCATCAGGAGCAGGAACCGCTGTAACAAATGTCGCATTGCATTTAGTACTTCCTTTTGTTATTCCGCTTGTTGTAAGAACCCATTTAGTACCATTCCATTCTACTTTACCTGTTCCTGTAGTACATTCTACTGTTCCAGTATATGCGTTTGTTGTTGGAAATGTTGTACTTATCTCACCGTCTACAGTAATTGCTAATGTTGTATCTGGTGCATTCCATTTTGCTTCATAAAGTTCTTTTGGTTTAAATGCCCAATAAAATATACTAACTATGCTCATAATAAAAAGAGAAATGAGCGGTAATTTTTTGTTCATAACTACCTCTATCTTTCTCTTTTATTTTATAACAATAATATTTATTATTCAAGTTAATTTTTTGTTAATAACTTTTGTAGGGCACGATATGGAAGAGTTGCACATGTCTTTCTACTTTGTTGTTTGTATATCTCGTCGAAGGCCAGTGCTTCGTCCATGTTTTCTTTGTCGTATTCTTTTTCGTTTACCATATTATCAAAGTTTTCAATATATTTTCTGGCTTCTTCTATGGTCATACCAATTATTTTTTTGATCATTATTGAAGTGCTTGCAGTTGATATTGCACAGGCTTCACCATCAAAGTAAGCATCTACTATTTTATTATCTTCTATTTTTATAAATACGTTTATATCATCAATACAAGATATGTTATTAGCGTTTGCTTTTAGAAAGCCTTCTTTAGTTTCTTTATGAAAAGGGTTACTATAATTATCTAATAATATTTCTCTTTTTAGTTCTTGGTCCATTATTCCATCATTTCTTTCATTATTTTATCTTTATTACTTAGTAGTTCGACTAGGTTATCTAGTTCTTCATATGTATTATAGAAGTATAAACTTACTCTAATAGTGTTTTTAACTCCTATAGATTTTTTTAATATTTTAGCACAGTGATTACCTGCTCTTACACATATATTGTATTTATTTAGAAAGTATGCAACATCTTGACTGAAGATGCCTTCTACGTTGAATGCTACAATGCCACTGTCAGCTTCTTCGTTTACTATATTAATAAAGGGAAGTTTTCTTAGTTTATCAACTAGGTATTCTTTTAATCTTTGTTCATGAAGCATGATTTTGTCCATGCCAACACTTTCTAGATAAGTAACTGCTTCACCTAGGCCAATTGCTCCAGCAATGTTTGGTGTTCCTGACTCTAGTCTATGAGGAATGTCTTTTAGGTAAACTTCGTTTTCATTATCAAATGATTCGTTCATGCCTCCACCTAGTGTTAAAGGTTCTACTTCTTCTAGTAGTTCTTTTTTACCATATAGAACACCAATACCAGTTGGTCCACACATTTTATGTCCTGAAAATACTAAGAAGTCAGCATCGCTTTCTTTAACATTAGTTTTTTTATGAGGTACACTTTGAGCACCATCTACAACGACAAATATATTGTTTTCGTGAGCCCATGCGCATATTTCTTTAATAGGTCTTACATCACCAACAACGTTTGTTATTTCCGCTATACTTATTACTTTTGTTCTAGGAGTTACTACGCTTTTAACGTTATCTAGGGTAACATGTAAGTTAGCATCTAGTGGTATGTATTTAATAACAGCACCTACCTTTTTAGCTAGTCTAAACCATGGTAATACATTACTAGCATGCTCGGCATTAGTAATTACTATTTCATCGCCTGGCTCTAAGAGTTTTTCAAAGAAACCTGTTGCTATAATGTTAAGTCCTTCAGTTGCTCCAGATGTGAATACTACTTCTTCGGTATCTGCTCCAATAAACTCGGCTATTTTTTTTCTAGCATTTTCAAATTCAACGTCTACTTTATAACTGATTGAGTAATCACCTCGATGAGCGTTTGCTGAGTAGGCTTCGTAATACTCATTCATTTTATTAAGCACACTTTTGGGTTTAAAAGTTGTTGCTCCATTATCTAAATATATGATATCTTCTTTAAACATTGGAAAGTCTTCTCGGTGCATTATCTCACCTCCATTTTGAGAATTTCTTTTATTTTTATTAATAACTTATTGTCAGTTATTATTTTAGTTAAATGTCCGTTACATATTAAGGCTTTAGCATCGTCATAGTTTATTCCTTTAGCTGTAAGGTAGAATATTTCATCATTAGGAACACTACTTATAGTAACCATATGATTAGCGATTACTTTACTTGTACTAATTAGCATATTTGGTATACTTACTCCCTTGCCACCATTAATATTTATTAGTCTAATATTTTCAAGTAATTCGTTATCGTTTTTAGAGTTTTTAACGTAGCCATCTGCTGTTATGTTACTAGTACCTTTATCATTTATTCCATGGATGTTTTCACATATATATGCATTATTACCTAAGAAGTCAGTGGTTAAGCTTAAATTGTAAGTATCTTTGGTAATAAATGAATGGTTAAAGGTTACGTTTGCATTATCTTCACAAGTAATTGTAATTTTGCTGTCTAGTTTATCAATTATGTTAAAGTAGTTTACTATTAAGGAGGCTCCTTTTCTTATAATAATATTTAAATCAGTAATATTAGCATTAATATTAAGAGTGCTAGTGCCTAATACTTCTACGGATTTAATATCTTGATAAATATATAAATTATCATCACATAACTTATTATTATCTACTATAATATTATTCATTTTTTTCCTCATCGCTTACTCTATTTGTACTAGGTATGTTAGAGTATCCCTCATTTTCAATTAGATCGGCTAGTTCTTTACCACCGGATTTAACTATTGTACCATCTTTTATAATATGAATATGTTTAACGTTTAGTTTGTCAATTAGAAGTTTATGATGTGTGATAATTAATACTGCTGCATCATGAGTTTTTATATATTTATTTAGACTATCACAGACAACATTTAAACTATCAACATCTAACCCACTATCTAACTCATCTAAAATGATTAGTTTAGGTTCAAGCATCCATAAGTGCATTACTTCGCACTTCTTTCTTTCACCACCACTCATGCCTTCGTTGATACCTCTATGAATAAAGCTTCTAGGTACTTTTAGTTCGTCACAGATATTTTCTAGTTTTTTGTTAAATTCAAAGATAGGAACATTTTTTCCAGTTCTAGCACTAATTGCTGTTCTAAGCATTTCGGCATTGCTTACGCCTGGAACTTCAATAGGATTTTGACTAACTAAGTAAATTCCTTTTTGGCTTCTTTCATTAACGGGCATATCCTTAATACTTTCAGCATCAAAGATAATATCACCATTTGTAATAGTATAGTTTTCATCCCCCATTATTGTTTTACAAATAGTACTTTTACCAATACCATTTGGACCCATTATTGCATGAATTTCACCTTTATTTATGTTTAAATTAAAATCATGCAAAATATTTTTATTTTCTATATCAACACTTAAATTTACAATCTTAAGCATATACATCCTCTTTTCCAATAAAACCGTTTTTATTGTAGCAAAATTTAGCCTAATTTTCAATTATATATAAGCAGTTAAAAAGGACTAAAATTAATTTTAATCCTTGATAAGTAAAAGTGAGCCATTATATTCTAACGCCATATCTAGATCATTTACTTCTAATGAAGCTTTTACATGGTTATTATTAATATTATCAAACTTCAAAAATATATTACCATCAATATAATCAATAAATTTTTTATCACTATATAATTCAAACATCTTTATTTGTTCTTTAGTAAATATTTTATTTTCAATTTTTTTAAAATCTTTCTTATCAAAAAAGTCTATATAAAAGGTTAAGTAGCCACCATAAAAATCTACTGATAAAAGTAAACTATAACCATCTTTATTATTAATTTTAGACTTAGTAAATTTAATGGTTTCTTCAAGTACTTCACAGTCTTTATTATTTATCTTTAACATTATTACTCACTTCCATATCATTTTTATAACAGATTCTTAATTCCCATATTAAATTTAAAACATAGTCTGAGTATTCGCTTTCATTACCCATATTATCATTACAAATATATTAAAAACACGCCCATAATCGTTATTATTCATTTTTTAGTCACCATTTATTTTTATTATAATCCTTTATTTTAAAGAAAAACAAGTCTCTATTTAGTTAGACTTGCCTTTTCTTCTTTCTGAACTTTTTTAATTATAATTTTTTCTCTAGTTGCATCAATAGGTACTACTGTTATGTCATAGCCTTCTTCTAAAGGATATTTTTGTAGTATTTTTTCTAATTCTTCATCATGGGTTATTTTTGAAATTTCAATTATTTTTTCTTCCATTATTCCTCACTTTTGTTATCTAATTTTACTAGAACTTCTCTAGGTTTAGAACCATTTGGTCCCCCTATTATTCCTCTTTCTTCTAAAAGATCAATGATTCTTGCTGCACGGTTATATCCAAATCTAAATCTTCTTTGAATTAGAGAAGCACTAATTTTACCGGTTTGTATTGCAAAGTCAACTACTTCATTATACATTGGGTCGTCATATTCTTCTTTTGGGCTATCAGCACCAGCCATATGATCGTCTGACACTTCAGTTATAGAGTTATCGTATTTAGCAAGTTGTTCATGTGATACGTACTCGATAAGTCTTTCGATTTCTTCATCAGCAATGAATGTACCTTGAATACGAGTTGGGGTGTTTTCACCCATTGGTAAGTATAGCATATCACCTTTACCAAGAAGTTTTTCAGCTCCACCTGAATCTAAGATAGTTCTTGAATCTATCTGACTTGCTACAGCAAAACTAATTCTTGATGGAATATTTGCTTTAACAACACCAGTAATAACATCAGTTGAAGGTCTTTGAGTTGCAACAATTAAGTGAATACCAGCAGCTCTTGCCATTTGAGTAATTCTCATTATTGAGTCTTCTACTTCTTTAGCAGCTACAAGCATAAGGTCAGCAAGTTCATCAATAATTACAACGATATATGGTAGTTTTGGAACATTTACGTCATTTGCTTTATTTTTCTTTTCTATCATTTCGTTATAAGTTTTTATATTCTTAGCTCCTGCTTCACTAAATAGTTCATATCTTCTTTCCATTTCAATAACTATTTTTTGCAGTGCTACATTGGCTTTTTTAGGGTCAGTTACAACTGGACATAGTAAGTGTGGAACACCGTTATAGTTAGATAGTTCTACCTTTTTAGGGTCAACTAATACAAGTTTGATTTCATCTGGTTTCATAAACATAAGAATACTTGCAATAAAACTATTGATACATACAGATTTACCACTACCAGTAGAACCAGCAACTAGTAAGTGAGGCATTTTTGCAATATCTGCACAGCAAGTTCTACCCATTAAATCTTTTCCTAAAGCAACAAGTATCTTAGCATCACTCATATTTTTAGGAATTGAACTAAATACTTCTCTAATTGGAACTGCGGCAATATTCTTGTTTGGAATCTCAATACCAACTGTACTCTTACCTGGAATAGGTGCTTCAATTCTAACGTCTTTAGCGGCTAGGGCTAGAGCAATTTCTTTATTAATACTTGTTATTCTGCTTACCTTAGTTCCAGCTTTGATTTCAACTTCAAACTGAGTTACGGCAGGTCCTTCATGGATAGCAACTACTTTACCAGTTATCTGGAAGTCATTTAAAACTTTTTCTAAAGCTATTCTATTTTGATTTAAGAACTCAGTGCCATTACCTTTACTACTTTTCTTAAGTGGATTTAAGATATCAAGGGATGGTAGTTTATAGTCTCCTCCACTACTATTTTCAATAGTAATAACTTCTTCTTGTTTAACATCTTTATTAGTTTGAATTTCTTCACTATGGAAGTTCTTTAAGTCTTCAGATGACGTAATAACAACCTTATCTTCTTTAGGTTCTTCTTTATAAGTTACTGGAGAATTGTCTTCCTCGTCTTCATCACTATATTTAAATACTTTAGCTTCAGATACGCCTGTACCAATTTTCTTAAATAATGAGCCAATTTTTTTGAAGATATCACCAAATGATAAATCTAATGCCATGATAGCTCCAAAGGCACCTAGCACACCAAGCACGATATATGTTCCCTTTAAATCAAATAAATTTACAAAAGCAAATGAGAAAAGTGCTCCAATAATACCGCCACCATTTTGACTTAAATTAACATAAGCACTGTCATTTATAGTATCCATAAAGTTATCAATTGTATGCTGAAATATGTCTTTAGCTTTAATTAGTTCTGCATCGTTGATGTAATCAATATGAGAAAACGCTAGTAAAGCAATAAGTAGTATGTATATGCCAATGAGTCTACTACTAAAGAACTTAGGTGTATCTCTTTTCATTATCATAAATAATCCTAAAATTAGAAGTAATATGATAAAGATTGCCCACCAATTTCCCATTAAGAAAATAGCAAAAGATTTAATAACGTGCCCAACTGGTCCAAAGTTACCAATGCCAATTATACTTACTAAAACTAGGATTAATCCTGTAAGTTCAGCACTAAATTTTACTTTGCCTTCATCACTATTTTTACGTTTTTTCTTTTTTGCCATATTCTTCACCATAATTATTGTACTAAATTTAATAGAAAAAATCTACCTTTATAACTTCATTTAACAGAAAAACCTTATCTTAACGATAAGGCCTTAACATTTTCCTTGGGGATCATTTATAAGTCCGCACCACCCGTAAGCGGGAAACATTTTCAAAAGTTGTATTTAACTAATGCAATATCAATGTACTATATTTTATAAGTAAAGCCAAGGTAGAAAGAATAATTATTCTCCTTCTTGTAAGATGCTTAAGAATGCCTCTGGTGGAACTTCTACTGAGCCAACCATTTTCATTCTCTTTTTACCTTCTTTTTGTTTTTCTAGAAGTTTACGTTTACGAGATACATCTCCACCATAGCACTTAGCTAAAACGTTCTTTCTCATAGCACTTATAGTTTCTCTAGATATTACTTTTGAGCCTACACTAGCTTGAATGGGAACTTCAAACATCTGTCTTGGGATAAGAGTTCTAAGTGCTTTGGTAATTGCATGACCTCTATTATAAGCTGAGCCTTTATAAACAATAAGTGATAAGGCATCAACTACTTCGCCATTTATTAAAATATCCATCTTAACTAAGTCACTAACTTTATAATCAGATAATTCATAGTCTAGTGAAGCATAACCTTTAGTGTAACTTTTTAGTTTATCAAAGAAGTCATAAACTATTTCTGCTAGAGGTAGTTCATAGATAATATTAACTCTTTTCGGATCAATAAATTCAGTTGTTTTATATATACCTCTTCTATCTTCACATAGGTTCATGATTGCTCCAATATAGTCACTAGGAACAAAGATACTTGCTTTAACATAAGGCTCCTTAATTAAGCTTATTTTAGTTTTATCTGGCATGTTACATGGATTATCTACCATAACTGTTTCACCGCTTGTTAAAATCACTTCATATATAACTGAAGGACTAGTTGCAATGATATCAATGTTAAATTCTCTTTTAATTCTTTCTTTAATAATATCCATGTGTAGTAATCCTAAAAAGCCACATCTAAAACCAAAACCTAAAGCTTCACTAGTTTCTGGTTCACTTGTTAATGAAGCATCATTAAGTTTTAATTTCATAATTGCTTCTTTTAGAGCATCATATTTATTAGGTTCAATTGGATAGATACCACTATAGACCATTGGATTCATTGGTTTATATCCTTCTAAACTTTTACTAGCAGGACTTCTTTTAGTAGTAATGGTATCGCCTACTCTTACTTTATCTATTTCTTTAATACTAGCACAAACCCAGCCAACACTACCGGTATTAAGCTCTTTAACTATTTTTTCATCTGGTGTATTAACACCTAACTCAGTAACCATAAATGATGCTCCATTACTCATCATAACGATTTCATCGCCAGTAGTAATCTTCCCACTTTTTACACATACTGAAGCGATAACACCACGGTATGGATCAAAGTATGAATCAAATATTAAAGCTTTTGTGCCATCGTTTTCTACTTTAGGACTAGGAATCTTATTAATAACAGCATCAATTATATCTATTACACCTTCACCAGTTTTAGCACTACAGCATACGATATCTTCTTCTTTAAAGCCTAAAACATTAATAAGTTCTTCTTTAACTTTAGGTACATCTGCATTAGGTAAATCTATTTTATTAATAACTGGAATAATCTTTAAATCAGCATTAAGTGCTAAGTAAAGGTTCGCTAGTGTTTGGGCTTCTACGCCTTGAGCAGCATCAACAAGTAATAAGGCTCCTTCGCAAGCAGCTAAACTGCGTGATACTTCATAAGAAAAATCGACGTGTCCTGGAGTATCTATTAAATGAAGAGTGTAACCATTATATTTAATCTCAACGGCATTAAGTTTAATAGTAATACCTCTTTCTCTTTCAATATCCATTTTATCTAGAATCTGATCCTTCATCTCTCTTTTAGATACAGTACCAGTAAGTTCTAGAATTCTATCTGCAAGAGTACTTTTACCATGATCTATATGCGCTATTATACAAAAATTACGGATATTTTCCATAAATCATCACCACGCATTATTTTATCATATCTAATAAAAGAAAAAAAGCGTTTTCGCGCTTTATAGGTTCTTTAAGATTTCTTCAATCTCGTCTTTAGTTTTAAAACCAATGAACTTTGTTACTAATTCTTTATTTTTGTAAATTTCAACGTATGGGATGCTCATTACTCCATGTTCACGGGCTAGATCTTCATGAGTATCTGTATCGATTTTAATAATTTTAACATCTTTCATTTCTTCTAGTTCTTCACCAAGCATTTTACATGGACCACACCAGTTAGCAAAGAAATCTACTAAAGTAACTTCGTCAGTCATCTCTTCCATTAAATCTTGTTTATCTAAATAACTAATCATTGTTTCCTTCCTTTCTGAAATTATTTACGACATCACTTGCACCATCAAATGTAAGTTTGCCTTTACTAATTAGTTTATCAGCAGCATCAGCAGTTATTATTTCATGTTTAAGTAAGACTGCTAGGCTTTCTTTGTTTGCTAGAGTTTTGTCCTTATCATCTTCATAGTTAATACAAATCATGTATACTTCATTTACTCCATTATAGGTATCTTTTGCATAGCTTGATAGAATTGGTGTTTTAGTAAGTAGTGTATCACTAAACTCACTCTTATTTACTAATTCTGATGTACTACTAATCATACTAAGTAAGAAGACAACAATAAATGATACTAGTACTCCTTCAAGTAACCCACAAATAAGGCCAAGAATTCTACTAGGCAAGCCTAAGATTAAACCGGTATTTAAGAGTCTACCAACAACACCAGTAACTTTAGCAATAATACCTAAAACGGCACTAATGATAGCAAGGGTAACTGCATAACTAAGTCCTTCAATAACTAATATATTAAATGTTTCTACGCCACTAAATTTGCCAAATAGTTTAAAGAACGGTACGTAATCATATAAGATATTAGATATTGGATTTTTTAGATAGAATGCAAGTATAATAACTATAACTGTACCACCAAATGCTACTATACTATTTATTATACCCTTTTTAAAACCAATTAATGCTGATAATAACAAAATCCCCAAAATAATGTAATCTACTATATTCAATTTTTATCACCTACTAGAATTATATTATACAAAAGAAAAAAAATAAAGATTTATTTAATAAAATATGATATTATTAACTAGAGGTGTACGTATGACGATTGTATTTAAAGTAAGTGATAATATTAAAGAAGAAATGATTAAGTATTATCAAGATAAGAAAAGAAGTAAAACTCCTCCATATGCAATATTTCAAGCAGATGAGGCTGATACTAATATTACTCTTTATGAATCAGGTAAAGTTGTGTTTCAAGGTTTAAGTGCTGATATAGATGCTAATATGTGGAAGGACTTAGAAAGGTCTTGGAATAACCGAGATATTAATGCAGAAGAAACTAAAAAAGAAGATAAGAAAAATGAAGAAAAAGATACTAGGTTTATTGGAGTACCTACAATAGGATCAGATGAAGTTGGTACTGGTGATTATTTTGGCCCTATAGTAGTAACTGCGTCATATGTAGATAAAGAGCACGTGAGTTTACTTAACTCTTTAGGAGTAAGAGACTCTAAAAAAATTACAGACGATAAAATTATGAAGATAGCACCTCAAATAATTAGAGAGGTCCCCCATGTAACATACATATTAGATAATAAAACTTATAACCAGAATAATCATAATATGAATAAAGTTAAAGCTATCCTTCATAACAAAGTTTTATGTGAACTAGCTAAAAAGCCAAATCTTAAATACGACTACATTGTTATAGATCAGTTCTGCACACCAAGAAACTATTTTACATACATAAGCGGTGCTAAAGAAAAAATAACTAAAATTACATTCACAACTAAAGCTGAAGACAAATGTTTAAGTGTTGCTGCTTCATCTATAATAAGTAGATATATTTTTATAAAAGAATTTAGTAAATTAGGAGATACAGTTAATACTTTCTTAAAGAAAGGTGCTGGTCATGAAGTCGATGAAATCGGTGCTAAAATAGTTCAAAAATATGGCTTTAATAAATTAGAAGATATAGCAAAACTTAACTTTAAAAACACAGACAAAATCAAAGAACTACTTAATAACAAGTAGTTCTTTTCATATACAAAAAAACTCGGGTAGCCGTATGCAAGAACTACCCGAGGTATTATATTAAAATTAATTTACAACATAAGGATCTTCTGAGGTGCCTGTTCCGCCCGAAATAGTGGTCGAAATTATAAGAGAAATGGCTGGACGAACCCCACCTTCGCCGTTCACGGAATAGTTGCCAAAGTCACCACTACCACCATTCACGCTCCAAACGAAAGCATAGACACTGAAGAAGACGCTAGGAGACAAAGACAGCCAGTCAGTATCCGTAGCATTTTCTTGTAAATATGTTGTTGTATTTTTTAATGCAGCGGCATATCCTGCATATGCTAGTTCATCTGCAGTTATTAATCCTACTTTTGAATTTATTTTACTTAGTCCACTATTACATTTTAAACTAGGACCAGTGCCACCAGCACTACTGCTTTTACTTAATAATCTTTGCGTAGCACCATAATATGTTACATTTTTTGCATATCCTAAACCATTTGGTGTTTGACTCCATGGGTCATATGTTGTATCTGTTACATTTGTTTTATCATTACACCATACAGTATCAGCTATTTTATCAGCATAAGTTTTTAAATTGTTTGTATACCAAGTTTCCAAATTAGTAAGGATTGTACTATTATTTGTATTTGCATGAGTATCAGCATATGTACTAGCGTTAGCGGTTCCATACTTAAATCCAACGTATGCATTATCACTAGAATTCTTATTGAATGTACTCGTGTATGTTGTACCAGAATATCTTGCAAATGCTGCACTAGCACTATTATTTGCTACATCACAAGGATTAGCAGCACCTGTTGTATTATCATTATGTAAGATAAGTTTTATCGAACCGTCACCACCAACTCTTACTATTCTCCAGCACTTATTAGCAAACTTTACATAGTTATTTGTTACGGCACCTCTAAAATAATAAGATGTTCCATAATCATCTACTGCAGATGCTAGTAAAGCCTCATCAACAGTAGATATTGCTGTTCCTGGTGTAGTTATAGGAGTTTTTAATGTATTATTGTCTCTTAATGATGCAAGCAGTGTACCATTCCCAGCCTCATACCATCCGTTTGGTGCTGGCGCTAGTGATTCAAACGTTGCATTACATCTTACGTTACCATTTGTTATCTTAGCAGTTAATTCCCACTCTGTACCATTCCAAACTATACTCTCTTTAGCATTAACTTTTTTACCATTTCTTGTACATTCCACAGATGCTGTATAACCACTTGTCGTTGGAAAACTTGTACTTTCTACTCCATCTATTAAAGCTGCTACATATAAATCATCTTTTGGTCTTGTTTTAACAGTTCCCACTACTGATATTTTTACTTGATAGTCTTTTCCTTCAATATCTTCTTTAGTCCAGATATCTTTATTACTACTATCTAGCCACATTCTAAAGTTAAATGTTCTACTTTCGTCTTTAGATATGCCATCTCCTCTTTTTAGAATATAGTTTTCAGTAATGTTATATTTAGATAAACTCTGAGGAGTTGAGATAGATTCTAGAGTATTAATTACTGTACCATTTAAATCATTATCTCCTAGCAGAGATACTTTTACATATTTAGAGTCTACTTTGTTAGTTGTACTAATTACAGATGCGATAACATAATACTCAATGTAGTTATCACATTTATTTTTTATAGTAAATGTGTATGGTGTTTGTTCTAAGGCTTCGCCTTCTGATATTGGGTAAGTATTAAGTAAATTAATTTCATTTTGTCCATTAAATTCTAGATCCATACATGATGCCGCTAGAGTGTTAGCATCCGTTTGACTTGAATAACTAGTAAACACTGCATAGCTTACTCCAGTTATCATAAGCACTGCTGCTAACATTATACATAAAATTAACATTCTTTTTTTATATCTATAGAGTCTCTGGTTCATATTTTAACATCTACTTTCTATAGATATTATATAACAACCCCCCCCGTGTCCAGTTAATTTTTGCACTTTTTTCTTCTATTATAAATTTTTAAATATTTTTTGCAAATTAATATATTAAAGGATAACCTTTCAGTTACCCTTTATGCTATTTTTATTAAGAAGTTTTTAAGTAGCCCATATGGGCTTACATTCATACTCTTTAAGCTATAATCTAGTTCTCCAAGTAGATCAAATATTTTATATAGTTCATCACTAGTATATTTTCTTGCTTTATCTCTAGCAAGTTTAATTCTATATTGATGCACTCCAAGTAATTTTCCTAGTTCATCGTTTGATAATGTACTATTTTTAGCATGGAATATTAATAGATAAGTGCTTGTTAAAAGTCCTACAAAAGGAATAACTTCTCCTTTACCGCTTTCAAATTCACTAAGCATTGCACTTATGTTTTTATAGTCTTTATTTGTGATGGCATCACACATAGCAAAGTTTTCTTGAACAACTAATTTAGCGCCATATTCTTCTACGGCTTTTTCATCTATATTATTCGTTATCATGGATAGTTTATCTATCTCACCTAAGACTAAATCATAGTTATCATTATTAAATAGTAATAACTTATTCAAGGCATCAACTGATAACTTAATATTTTTATTTTTAGCATAGTTCATTATTGAGTTATTTAAATCATTATATTTAAGTTCAGCTAGTTCAATGACTTTACCAGTTTTATTTATATTTTTATAAAATGTAGTTCTCTTATCAAAGTTATCCATTACTAGAACTAGTGTAGTATTAGGATTAGGATTTTTAAGATATTCTTCCATAATATTTATGTCTTTATCTATTTTAAAACCAAATACTATAACGCATTTTTTTTCATCGAGTAATGAATAATAAGCACATTCTTCGCATATTTCTCTGGTACTTGTTTCATTAAAACTAAATTTAATAATATTAGGAATATCTTTAGTTATTTTTTCTAGTTCTTCATTTAGTAGTCTTAAGGAAAAACTTTTTATTAGATATGTGTTCATATTAATCCTTTACTATACCGAATTTATTAAATGGGTAAATTATAATATTTGTTTTTCCAAGAATTTGGCTTTTTTTAACTGGGCCGATTGCTCTACTATCTTGTGATACTTTACGGTTATCTCCCATAACAAAGTATTCATCACCAGCTAGTTTTACTTCTTCAAAATCTTCCATATCAGATAAAGCGTATTTATCTTCAACTGCTTTTTCATTAATATATAGTTTACCATCAATATAAGCAACACTTTCACCAGGAAGACCAATAATACGTTTAATAATATAAGTCTTATTAGTTTTAACAACAACTATATCAAATCTTTTTAGGCCATTTACTTTAGCACCCAATTTATTTAAAATCATAAGATTTCCATCATATAAAGTTGTTTCCATACTAGGTCCATTTACTTTAATTGGCGTTGCAATAAAGGTTCTAATAATAATTACTACTAGAATGATTACTAAATAAGGAACTGCTTCACTAATAACTTCTTTGTTAGGATTTATCTTATCATTTTTTTTCACTTTAATCACCTAGTTAATTATATCAAAGAAAAAAATTTCTATAAAGTGATTTATAGAAATTTTCTCATTTTCTTGAAAGCATCATTACTATCAAGTGTTGTATCTGCTAGTTCTTTAAATAGGGCTTTTTGCTCTCTATCTAGTTTGTTTGGGATGATAACGTTTGTAATTATATACATATCACCTAGTTTACCATGTTTTTCGTCATCGATACCAGCACCTTTAATTTTAATTTTTTCGTTGTTACCTGTTCCTGCTGGGATATCTACTTTTATTTTACCTCTAATTGATGGTACTTCAATAGTTGCTCCTAGTACGGCATCAGTAATTGTTATTGGGCAAACTAAATATATATCTTTACTATCTCTTTTAAATAGTTCGTGTTCTTTAACACTAAACTCGATGTAAACGTCTCCATTAGGGCCTCCGTTAGTACCAGCTGAGCCTTTTCCAGCCATACGCATTTGATCACCATCTTCGACTCCTCTAGGTACTCTTAAGGTAATAGTTTTTTCATGTTTAACTATACCTTTGCCTTTACAAGATGCGCATTCTTTATCATAAGTTTTACCTTCACCATGGCATACTGGGCAAACAGTTTCAGTTTGAATAACACCAAATAAACTACGTTGCTGAGATAAAACTCTACCTCTACCACCACATTTAGAACATGTATGAGAACCAGTTCCACCTGCACCACCACATGAAGAACATGCTTCATTAACATTTATTTTAAATGATTTTTCACAGCCAAATGCTGCTTCGTCAAATGTTAAAGTCATCTTTACTAAAGCATCATCACCCTTAGTTGGCCTACTTGTTCTAGAACTTCTTCTAGAGCCTCCACCCATTAAGTTTTCAAAGATATCACTTAGATCAATGTCTCCAAAGTCAAAACCAGAGAAGCCTCCACCAAAACCGCCTTGGAAGCCTCCAAAACCGCTACCAGCACTTCCATCAAAAGCAGCAGAACCAAACTGATCATATTGTTTTCTTTTTGTTTCATCGCTTAATACAGAGTATGCTTCACCAATTTCTTTAAATTTTTCGGCAGCACCCGGCTCTTTATTTACATCTGGATGGTATTTTTTAGCTAGTTTTCTAAAGGCACTTTTGATTTCATCGGCTGATGCTGTTTTATTTACACCAAGTGTTTCATAGTAATCTTTTTTTGCCATTATTTATCACTTTCCTTGTCAAATTCGTCTATTAAATTACTAAAGAAGTTAACTGCGTTTTCATATACTTCTTCTTTAGTCATATCTATTCCTATTTTCTTTAAAAGCTCAACAGGATAGTCTGTATCGCCCATTTTTAGGAAGCTAATATATTTATTTTTCATATCATCTTGATTATTAATTATCTTGGTTGCTATCATAATTGCTGCACTTACGCCTGTAGCATATTTAAATAGGTAGAATGGGTAAAAATAGTGTTCTCTTCTAATCCAAGAGTATTTGCTTTTATCATCTAAGTTTACTACGTCTTTATAGTATTTACTTCTGATGTCATATATAGTGCTTGATAAATATTCTGCATCAATTGTTTCACCATTATCAATTAAGGTATATGCTTTATTTTCAAGTTCTCCTTCTAAGCAAGCATCAAATAAATTGTTTTGAATTAGATTAATTAGGTTATATAGTGCAATAAGTTTTAGATTTTTGTTACGACTATGCTCTATAACATAATTGCTTAAGATAATCTCATTTGTTAGAGATGCTACTTCAGCTACAAAGATGTCATTGTTATAGTCATGTTTATTATTTGCTTGCTGACTTAAATAAAAGTTTACGGCATGACCTAATTCATGGGCTACTGCTGATACATCGCCAAACTTGCCAAAGAAGTTTGTTAGTACTACTGGATGAGCTCCGTAGCATGATGTGCAGTAAGCACCACTAGCTTTACCTTTATAAGAGCAGTAATCAACCCACTTTTCTTCAAAGGCTTTTTCAATTATATCATGATATTCTTCACCATATATTTTAGTTGCTTCTCCAATTAAATATTGGGCATCTTCGATACTAAAACTCATCTCATCAGTAAGAATCTGAGCATTTAGATCGTAGTAAGCAAGTTCTTTAAGTCCTAAACTATTCTTAATTAATTTTAAATATTTTTGATAAACATTTAGATTCTTATTTATTACTTTATAAAGTGAATCTACAACGCTCTTTGGAATATTTGAACTAAATAGTAAAGAGTCTATTGTGCTTGTAAATTTGCGGATTTCAGCCATACTACTAGTATTTTTCATATTACTTACTAAGTTTTCTGCAAAGATATTTTTAAATTCAGCAATTTTACTAGTTAGTTTTTCATACGCATCACGTCTTATATTACGATCAGTACTTTCCATAATAATATGGTAGTTACTATTGGTAATCTTACGTGTTTCTTTTTCTGATTTAACTTCGCCATAATCTAGAGTACTGTTTAAAAGAGTCATATTAACATTTTTAAATGTATGATTAGTACTAGTTAGTTTAGCAATTAATTTTTCTTCACTACTAGATAGCATATGCTCTTTTTCTCTTAAAATATTTGTTACATAAAACTTATATTTATTAAGTTTTTTAGTTTCTAAAAGTTTTTCTACTTTACTAGTTTCTTCTTTAATAATTTCTGGCTCGATAAAGCTTGATACTGCACAAAAGTCATTATATGTTTTATAAATTTTATTATAAAGCATGCTCGCATCAGCATCTTCTAGGGCTTCATCATGTCTTAAAGATGCATAGACAAATAACTTGGTAAGCCTTGATTCATATGCAAAGTATTCTTCTAAAGTTTGATAAAGCATGTTAGCACTTTTTGTAACTTTGCCTTCATAACTTTTAATATTTTCAAATTCTTTAATTATTTTAAGATAGTCTTTTTCCCACTCTTTGTCATCCTTATAATACGCAGTTAAATCCCATTTATAAGCTTTAGGTGTTTCTTTTCTATTTTTATATTCCACTCTTACCTCTAAGAAAAGTTCTAGTTTATTCTAGAACCTTTAGTCTTTATTAACGAACTCTGCTTCTTCTGGTCCATTATTTTCATTGTTATTGTTTGTATTTGCTTGGTTTTGTTTTGCAGCCTCTTCATATACTCTAGATGCTAGTCCCATGGCTTTTTCATTTAAAGCTTTAGTTTTGTTCTTGATGTCCTCAATGTCAGTGCCTTCCATACTCTTCTTAAGGTCACTTATTAAATCTTCTACTTCTTTCTTTTCTGCATCTGTTAGTTTTTCGCCTAAATCTTTAATAGCTTTTTCAGTAGCAAAGATTGTTTGGTCTGCTTCGTTTCTAGTATCAGCTTCTTCTTTACGTTTTTCATCAGCAGCTTTATTAGCTTCAGCTTCTTTAACCATTTTATCAATTTCTTCATCACTAAGGTTAGTATTTGAAGTAATTGTAATTGATTGTTCTTTGTTAGTACCTAAATCTTTAGCTTTAACATTAACGATACCATTGGCATCAATATCAAATGTTACTTCGATTTGTGGTACGCCTCTTGGAGCTGGAGGAATGTTTCCTAATTGGAATCTTCCTAGAGTTTTATTATCTGCAGCCATTGGCCTTTCACCTTGTAGTACATGAATATCAACAGCTGGTTGATTATCTACAGCAGTACTAAATACTTGACTCTTACTTGTTGGAATTGTTGTATTTCTTGGGATAAGTACTGTCATAACATCACCTAAAGTTTCAATACCAAGTGATAGTGGTGTTACATCTAGTAATACTAAATCATCAACTTCACCAGTTAGAACGCCACCTTGAATTGCAGCACCCATAGCAACAACTTCATCTGGGTTAACACTCTTATTTGGTTCTTTACCTAATTCTTTTTTAACAAGTTCTTGAATGTAAGGGATTCTTGTTGAACCACCAACTAATAATACTTCATCAATATCACTTGCTTTTAGTTTAGCATCGCTTAATGCTTTACGAACTGGTTCCATAGTGCTATCAAATAAGTCACGGCATAAGTCTTCAAATTTAGCCTTAGATAAGTTCATATCTAAATGTACTGGGCCATCTGCTGTTTGACTAATAAATGGTAAGTTAATATTAGTAGTACTCATACCACTTAAATCTTTTTTAGCTTTTTCGGCAGCATCTTTAATTCTTTGCATAGCCATCTTATCTCCGGATAAGTCAATACCATGTTCTTTCTTGAATTCAGCTACGATATAATCCATTACAATTTTATCAAAGTCATCTCCACCTAGATGATTATTACCTGCAGTAGATTTAACTTCAAATAAACCATCACCTATTTCTAGGATAGATACATCAAATGTACCACCACCTAAATCGTAAACTAAAATAGTTTGATTTTTATCTTGTTTGTCTAGTCCATAAGCAAGAGATGCAGCAGTTGGTTCGTTAATAATTCTTTCTACCTCTAAACCAGCTATCTTACCAGCATTCTTAGTTGCTTGTCTTTGAGCATCGTTGAAGTATGCAGGAACAGTAATAACTGCTTTAGTAACTTTCTCTCCTAAATAACTTTCAGCATCTTTTTTTAATTTCATTAAGATTTTAGCACTAATTTCTTCTGGTGTATATTTTTTACCTTCTGCTTCAACCTTTTCACCAGTACCCATTAATCTTTTAATAGAACTGATTGTATTTGTTGGGTTTGTAACGGCTTGTCTTTTAGCAGTAATACCAACTAGTTCTTCACCATTTTTAAAAGCAACAACACTTGGGGTAGTACGGTCCCCTTCAGGAGTAACGATAACTTTTGGTTCTCCTCCTTCTAATACAGCTACACATGAATTTGTAGTACCTAAATCTATACCAATAATTTTACTCATATATATCATCCTTTCCTTTTTAAAGTAAATTATTCGTTAACTTTGACCATTGCTGGTCTAATAACTTTATCTTTATACATATAACCTTTTTGTAATACTTCTAAGATTACACCACTAGGCTTAGTTTCATCTTTCTCAGTAAGAACAGCTTGATGATAAACTGGATCAAACTCTAGTCCATCACATTCTATTTCTTTAACTTCGATGTTATTTAAAACATTTACAAATGAACCATAAATCATTTTAAATCCGCTTAAGAATTTACTAACTTCATCAGATAAATCATTATCATCTAACCTAATAGCTCTTTCAAAGTTATCAAGTATAGGAAGCAAGCTCTTTGCTAAATCTTCATTAGCATATTTAAGCATATTTGATTTTTCGGTTTCATTTCTTTTTTTGTAATTTTGCATTTCTGCTGCAAGTCTTAAAACCTTTTCACTAGATTCTTTTAAATCATTTTTTAATTTATGATTTTCTTCTTCCAAATGTTTTAATTCCTTATTTTCTTTTTTATTTTTCTTTTCTTCTTTTTCCATGTCCTCACCTTTCTATGTAGTTCTTTAAATAATTTAAAAGTGTTACAACTTTATCATATTCCATACGCTTAGGTCCTATTATTGCAATAGTTCCTTCTTCACCATCAATGTTATAACTAGTTCTAATAACCGTTACATTTGGGTCAAACTTGTTTTCTTCACCAATGAAGATATTAACATCTTTGTCATCAGTTTCAATCTTCTTAATAAGATCCATATTCTCAAGTTTACCAATCATATTTTTAATCTTTTCTGGACTATCATACTCTGGCTGCTTTAAAATATTTGTCTTACCTTGAAAGAAAATATCACTATTTTTAACATTGAAATCGTTAAATGCATCGTAAAAGAAATCCATGACTCTTTCGTAGGCTTTAATTTGACTAGCAATAATTGGTTTAATTTCATATTCAAGTTTACTATTAATATCACTAAGTTTAGTTCCTACTAGTTTTCTATTAATAAGTTCACAGGCTTTAATCATTTCATCCATACTAATTGTTTCTGGTATATTGCTTTGTTTATTTTCAACATGTCCCGTATTAGTAACTACCACTGCTACTATTTTCTTATCATCTATTGGGACGATACTAACTTGTTTTAAAGTATTATTATCACTATCTTTACCTAAGACAATACTTGTATAATTTGTGATGTCACTTATTATTTCCATACATTTTACTATTGCATCACTTATAACTAAATCTTTATTATTAAGAATTGTCTGTAACTTTAAAACTTCATCACCAGTAAGCTCTTTAGGTTTCATTAAATTATCTACATAATATTTATAACCTGATTCACTAGGAACTCTACCACTTGAGATATGAGTCTTTTCTAAATAACCTAAACTTTCTAGGTAAGCCATATCATTACGAATTGTTGCACTAGAGCATTTTAACTTCTTAACTAAACTCTTAGACCCAACAGGCTTAACCGTCTTAATGTAAGTTTCTACAATAAGTCTTAATAGTTCATTTTGTCTATTATTCAAATTATAGCCTCCTTTTAGCACTCTTTCTTTTCAAATGCTAATACTATTATAATATTATGCGTAGCACTTGTCAATATATGAGTGCTAATTTTTAAAAGTTTTTGTCAAAAGAAAATAAGACCTATAAAAGATCTTATTAATTTACAACGTATGGGTCTTCTGAGGTGCCAGTTCCACTAGAAATTGTGGTTGATGAGACAAGAGAAATCGAAGGGCGAAGCCCGCAGGCGTTGCGCACGCTGTAGTTGTACAAGCCGCCAAGGCTGCCGACAACGCTCCAAACGTAAGCGTTGCTGCCATTGAAGTTGATAGGAGACAACGACCACCAATAAGTATCTGTAGCATTTTCTTGTAAATATGTTGTTGTATTACCTATATTAAAAGCATATCCTGCAAATGCTAGTTCATCTGCTGTTATTAATCCTACCTTTGATGTTATTTTACTTAATTCACCATTACATTTTAAACTAGGGCCAGCGCCTCCAGCACTTTTACTTTTACTTACTAATCTTTGTGTAGCACCATAATATGTTACATTTTTAGCATATCCTTTTCCATTTGGAGTTATGCCCCATGGATCATAACTTGTATCTGTTACATTTGTTTTATCATTGCACCATACATTATCATCTATTACACTTTCATATGTTTTTAAATTATTGGTATACCATGTTTCTAAATTAGTTAGTATTGTACTCTTATTTGTATTTGCATGTGTAGTTGCATAGTCACTTGCACCAACAGTTCCATACTTAAATCCTACATAAGCATTATCATTATAACTTGAGTTGAATGCACTTGTGTATGTTGTTCCAGAGAATCTAGCAAATGCTGCACTAGTGCTATTATTTGCTGATGCACAAGGATTAGCTGCTCCTGCTTTATTATCATTGTGTAAGATAAGTTTTACAAAGCCATCTCCTCCAACTCTTACTATTCTCCAGCATTTATTAGCAAACTGTACATAATTATTTTTTACTGCTCCTCTAAAGTAATATGATGTTCCATAATCATCTTCGGTGCTTGCTAGTAAAGCCTCACTTGCAGTAGATATTGCTGCTCCTGGTGTAGTTATTGGAGTTTTTAATGTATTACTGTCTCTTAATGCTGCGAGCAGTGTTCCACTACCGGCTTCATACCAACCATTTGGTGCTGGTGCTGGTTCTTCTGCTGCATTACTTACTACAACTATCTTACCAGACCAATTCTTATTTAAGCCTTGTTCTGTTGTTACTGCACTATCCATCCATATTTTTAGATCGTAACTTTTTTCTTCATTTGCTTTAAGCCCAGTACTCACAATAATATAACCTTTTCTATTATTTTCTAAGTCTGTTAATGTTTGACTTCCTAATATAACGGATTTACTAGTGGTTGTACCTTTAGGTGATATATTTACTTTCATATAGTTATCTTTTAAGTAAGATGTATTTGTACTTTCTCTATAAGTACTATCTATTGTAATATATACTTTAACATAACTATTACAGTTATTTTTTATTGTAAATGTAAATGGTGTTTGTTTAAGACCATCTTCATCAATTATTGGAAAAGCGTCTGTTAAACTTATTTTGGATGTGTCTTCAGTAAGGGTTGTATTAAAGCATGTTCTTGACGCTATAGTGTTATTTTCAGTTTGACTTAGGTATAGTCTGAACCAAGCAAAAGAGACTCCAATTATGCACAGGACTGTTATTAATAGCCCATAATATAATTTAAGTCTCTTCTTTTTATTATCTATATTTAATTCACGGTTCATATATACTCACTATCTTTCTATAGAAAGTATATAACAACCCCCCCCCGTGTCAAGTTAATTTTTCACTAAAAATATTCTATATTTAATTTTTCATGAACAAGATAGTTATTGCAAGACCTACTCCGGCAATTATAACTGCACTTATTATGGTGATTACTTTCACATATCCATTTGGGTTATTTAATTTTAAAACACGTACTTCGCCATTTTCTTTCATTTCAGTTTCTTTAGCAAGTGTTTCTTCTCTTGTTTTATTTACTTTGCCCTGATATGTACTTACAAAAGCAATATCTTCTGGATTAGTACTATTTTTAATTTCTTCTACGTAAGCATCTAAAACATCTTGTTCTTCTCTTATAATAGTTCCCTTAAGATATAATTCTAAGTAATGTTTCATTATTTGCTTAGTTTCTTCACTAAAGCTCATTTAAACCACCTACACACTCATTAATTCAGTTTCTTTTTCTTTAACCTTTTCATCTACTAACTTATTATATTTAGTAATAAGTTCTTGAATTTCTTCGTTGTACATGTCTTCTTCGTCTTCTGGAAGTTCTGCTTTTTTAACTTGATTTCTTGCATCTTCTCTAGCATTTCTAAGCGCTACTTTAGCATCTTCTCCCATACCTTTAACTTGTTTAACGTAGTCTTTTCTTCTTTCTTCATTAAGTTCAGGTATAGTTAAAATAACCATTTCACCATTATTTGTTGGAGTTATTCCTAAGTTAGCTTCATGGATTGCTTTTTCAATTTCTTTAACTAAACTTTTATCAAATGGTTTAATAAATAGTTGTCTTGCTTCAGGAACTGTGATATTTGCGACTGTATTTAAAGGAGTGCTTGCTCCATAATACATTACATTTATTCCATTAAGCATGGCTGGATTTGCCCTACCTGCTCTTACGTTTGTAAATCTTGCTTCCATATTTTCTATGGCTTTTTTCATTTTTGTTTCTGCTTCTTCAATATACATAAAATCTCTCCTTAAATATTATTATTACAAAATTACTTAGCAATTGCAAGAACTCCAAGTAAAATTCCAACTAAAACTGTTACTTCAATTAAGGTAATTGCTATTATTCGGCCGTTAGTATTGATTGGTTTTATTCTAAGGGGTTTCTTTCCAGGATTTTTTTCTAGCATTCTACTTTTATTTATTTTTATAATATCATTATATCTTTTAAATAAGTTTTCTTCACTTTTGGTCTTTAATTTATTTGCTAGGTAGTCATTCATATATAAATCTAGTGCGTTTTGCTCATCAAAAGATATTTGCTCTTTTTCAAGTAATTTTAAGCACTTAGCAATATATCTTTGAATGCTTGCTTCTTCTTCCTTTGTTTGAGTTTTCTCTAATAGTTTTTTGTAAAGGTCAGCAAATTCATAGTACCCGATTAATGGTGGAACCTTTAAAGTTTTTAGCCTTTCTTTTAAGGCACTTTTTAAGGTGTTTATGTCATCTTGAGATACAGCATCAGGATAATCACTTACATAGCTTTCTATTTCATCTATATAGTCTGTTAAGTAATCAGCATCAGTGCATTTTTTTAATGATACTAAGATATCATTAAGATTTAATATTCTTCCATTTCTAATACTAGGCTCTAAATTCATAGGTACCTCCTTTATTATCTTAATTATAAACTATTTTTCTAAAATTTAAAAGAAAAAACGGTGTTTTACCGCTCATTCACATGTAATTTAATCTTTCATAAAATATATTAGGTGATGCGTATGTGTCCAAATAATAATGGTTTTAATAATTTTTTTAAGGGTTTTTGGTCTTTTATTTGGTTTTTAATTTTATGTACTTTAATTTTTTATCAGTTAATTATTACTTTTTTCTTTCCTTTAAGATGGAATATTTGCATTTTATTAATTGAGATCTTTTTACTCTTCTTTATTCTCTACCGAATAATATGGCCTTATTAGTTTTTCAGTTTCGTTTATATAGTCAAATACTTTGCTAGCATTTATTGTGTTTTCCATTTCATTTTTAGCAAGTTTAAGTTCTATAGGAAAAGATAGCATTAAAAATAGTAGATGTTTTTCTTCTTCAAGCAGTTCGAATGATTTTAGATATTTTGTAAGAAAGTTGCTATAGTTATATTTGCCAAAGTCATTGTGATAGAGATTTATTAAATCAAGTATGGGTGTATCAACCGTGTAATGATCCCAGCTTATAAATTTGTTATCGATGAAGTGGTCTATGCTTAAATTGTTATGACAATAAACCACTCTTTCTTTTGTTTTTGTTGATGCTAAGTTATACCAATTTTCTGCTTCGTTTGTTAGAAACTCAGTTAATGATTTTATTTTACTCCGGCCTTCTAGAATAACTTGCTCAGATGGAAGTAGAACTTCTTTAATTTCTAAATTATTAAATAATGTTTCATAATATCCTTCTAAGTAGGTTATGTTACTTACGATGTTTTCATATATTTCTTTTATTTTATCAGCACTAATGTCTTTAAAATAGACAGTTTTTGTGTGGAGACTAGAAAGAACTTTAGCCATATCTAATGATTTTTGTTCGATGGGAATTTCTGGTTCACTTACGACTTTATAAACGTATTCGTCATCAAGTTCATCTACTAGTTCTGGGTAGGATGTAAACGATCTGGAATTTAGATAATCATATAGGGATTTAATATCCTTGCTTTTTTTCTTGATAACAAATCTGCCTTCGTCAGTATCTACTATTTTGCTTTTACCACTTATAGTGATTTTTTTAGGATTAAAGACCTCACTAATTTTCTTCATTTTCTGGAATAACTAGTTTCATGTTAACTTCTAGGGCTTCAAAAGTATTATATTTTTTTAGGTCAGTTAAAGTTATTTTATATTTATCTAATATTCCTTCTAAGGTATCATTTTGCATTACTGTATGAACGTGATATTTAACATATGTTTCATCAGCATTAATACTACCAATAATATTGTTTGTGCTTATTTCTGATTGTTTATCTTCTTTAATTTCTTTTTTTGATTCTTCTTTTTCTTCTTTTTTAGAATCTTCTGCTGGTATATTTAAAATTTCTTCTTTACTTACTTCTTTAAATCTAGGTTCATCTTCGGTTAAATCTACTACTTCAGCATCTGTTTTATTTAAAAATTCATTTAAATCTTTTTCATCAGCAAACTCAATCAAACTTTGTTCACCACTAATAATGTACTCTATGTGAACGTGAAGTTCATCATTGTTATTTAGCTCGTATGTAAAATCAGTTATTTCTAGGTTTACGGTGTCTAGATTAACATTACTTCTTATTTCATGGGTAAATGGTAGTTTGAAACTGAAGTCTTCTTTATTAATACTTATTTCATGCAGGCGGTAGTCTCCTGATATTATAAAGTCTCCTTCTAAGTTAGAACCATTAATATCCTCATCGTGTTCTACCGAGATGCTAGTTATTTCAAATATGCTATCTTTAAAGAGAAAATCTCTTTCTACTACAAAAGCCTCACTCATATAATCAATCCTTTCAACTAATTATATGAGGTCATAAAAAAAGTAGACTAAATAAGTCTATTTTTTAAGATTTGCAGCCAGCAACACAGTAGTACAGATTGTTTGTTTGAGTTTTGGTGTAATTATTATCTTTAAATTCGTAGATGTATTCGTATACGGTTATTTGATCGTTATATTCGTATAAGTGATTGTCTTTTACAATGAAAGTATTTATGGTTTTAACATCGCTATCTGTGTAATTATTAAGTTTGTCATAGTTTACTATTCCGTATTGATAGTCATAGTCTAAATCTAATACAAGACTAAAGTATTTATCGCTTTTATCACCTTTTATAATAAGTAATCTATCGTTTGGTAAGGTGTATAGGAAATAGTTATAATACTTATCTTCTGAGATAAATGTTCTTTTGAGATCACCACTTAGTATTTCTTTACACATTTTTTCGTCAAAGTTTATTAGGTCAAGAATTACTGATGTTAAATGTGTTCCGTTTGCTTCCATGATTAGTACGGAAGTTTTGCCAGTGTTATATATGGATAGGTTGTAGTTCGTTTCACCTATTTTTTTAGTTGTTTTACAGATGAGATTATCCTTTGTAGTTGGGTTATTGGTATTATTAGTTTTACCAAAGTTAATTACGTCTGTTACGCAGAGAATTGCGAATATAACTCCGCAGATAGTTAAGGATACAATTCCACCAAATATAACATTTTTCATAAGCCACCTCTATTATGAATATAGCAAAAAAAGTAGTTTTTTTCAACTACTTCTTCTTAAATAAATACTTTTTAATTTCACTATAGTTGCTAGTATGAATTAAAGCCATTTCTTTTAGGATAAATAGGGGTAAGTCTTTTTCATCTTCGATATTGCCTTGTGGAAGATAGATGGTTCTTATTCCAGCATTGTAAGCAGTGATTATTTTTTCTTTTAGTTTGCTTACTTTAAGGATGTTACCGTAGAGATCGATGTTACCAATTAAAGCAATATCACTTGAAATTTCTTTATCATTGATTAGACTTAGGATGCTTGTAACTATGCCGACTGATCCACTTGCACCATCTATTGTAAGGTTTGAACCACTGAAGTTTAGGTATAGTCCTTTTTTCTTTAGGTCTAATAGTCCTTCACTGTCTAGGTATGCTAGGCAAAGGTTTACAGCATCTTTTAGTTTATCACCAACATTGCCAGTTATGTTTAATGAGTTATAGTTATTATAAGCGGCTTGGACTTTTAACATGGTACCACCAAATGGGGTTACACCGATGATATTAACTTCACCTACTTTATTTGTTTTACTGTCATTTGTATAAAGTTTATTTCCTAAAATAATCTCTAAATCACTTGTAGTTATTTCTTTTATTTTATTTATTACTAGGTATCTTACTACTTTATCTAGTAATCTGTTTAGTTCACGAACGCCAGATTCCATGGTGTAGTATTTAATGATATCGAGGATAACGTCTTCATTTATTTCTAGTTTAGTATTGTATTTAGAGCAGATGGTATTAAGGAGGTACAATGATGCGATGTCTTTTTTGTCATAGATGGTATAACTAGGTAAGTAGATAAGTTCTAGTCGGTCTCTTAAGATACTTGGTATTTCTTTGGCATCATTAGCAGTTAGAATAAATAAACATTTTGATAGGTCAAAGGCTTCTTCAATGTAGTTGTCGGTAAAGTCTTTGTTTTGCTTGCTATCTAATATGTCTAAAAGAACGCTTGCAGGATCTCCTTTATAATCTTTAACTAATTTGTCTATTTCATCAAGTAAGATGACTGGATTGTTAGTTTCACATTTGATAAGCGAAGAGATTATTTTTCCAGGAGCAGATCCTAAATATGTACGGCGGTGCCCAATAAGTTCAGAAGAATCATTAAGACCGCCTAAACTTATTTTAGTAAATTTTCTTTTTAGAGCAGTAGCAATGGTTCTTGCAATACTAGTTTTACCAATACCAGGAGCACCAACTAAGCAGATAATGGGATTTTCTAAATCAGGGTTGTTCTTTTTTAAAACAGCGTACTCAATAATTCTAGTTTTTACTTCTTCTAGGCCATAATGGGTTTTATCTAGTTCTTTTCTAATTTTATCTTTACTAGTTTCTTCTGCGCTACTTTGATTATATGGAAGTGATAAAAGAGTATCAATGTAAGTTCTAATCATTGATATTTCAGGACTACTTGCTGGAGTGTATTCATATCTTTGTAATTCATTAGATAGTTTTCTTTTGACTTCTTCAGGACAATTAAAGTTATCAATTTTATCTTTTAAGTCATTAAGTTCAGTTTCTTTGGAAGAGGATACTCCTAGTTCTTCATTGAGTTTACGAATGCGCTCTTTAATAACAAACTCTTTTTGTTCTTTAGCAAAACTTTCTTTGATTTCTTTTTCTATCTTACCATCAAGCTTAAATATCTCAAGTTCGATATTGATCTCTTTAATAAGTGCCTTTGCTCTTAAGATATCATCAAACTCGTTCATATAATATATTTTTTTATCTTTGGGTAATCTTAAAAATGTTACAACAATATCAGTAATATCTCCTAGAGAAGCACTATTATTTATTTTAGTTATAATACTATTATCTATTTCTGGATTAATTTTAATATAGGTATTAACTAATGATACTAGTCTTTTTCTTAAAGCAGTCTCTTCTAGGGTTTCACCTTTATCAATGTAAAGCATCTTCGCATTTCCAATAAGGATACTTTTATCATTGGGATAACTTTGGTAATTATTTATTTTAACTCTGTTAAGACCTTTAAGGACAACGCGATAATTATTATTTGGTAAAACAATCTTTGAATTAATTAGAGTAAGAACTCCACTTTTAGGTAAATCAGTTATTGTTGGAGACTCCTCTAAAGTATTAGATGGTAAAACAATCAATACTTTATTGGAAAACTCTATAGTACTTAAATCAATAACTTTTTTAGATAACTCATTATTAAGTTCAATACGGACTTCTTGGGAAGGCAATATAGTAAGTTTCTTAAGTAGTAAAACAGGAATATTTTCTTTCATATATCTTCCCCCAAACATTGTTCTTATTATATATTTTTAAAACTTATTTGTAAACCCATAATAAGAAAAAAGTCATAAATAATGAATATCTATGACTTTAAAAATTATTTTACGATGTATGGATTTTCACTGGTACCGTTTCCGGTTACGTTGGTAGAGGGCTTAAGAGAAATTGAAGGACGGACCCCGACAGCGATGTTCACGTTGCTGCTGACGAAGTTGCTATTGCCGCCGTCAACGCGCCAAACGTAAGCGCCGACACCATCGAAGCCGTCAGGAGACAAGGACCACCAATAAGTATCTGTAGCATTTTCTTGTAAATATGTTGTTGAGTTTTGTAATCCAGCAGCATATCCAGCAAATGCTAATTCATCAGCAGTTATTAATCCTACTTTTGAATTTATTTTGCTTAATTCTCCATTACATTTTAAACTTGGACCCGTGCCTCCGGCACTTCCACTTGTACTTATTAATCTTTGTGTAGCACCATAATATGTCACATTCTTAGCATATCCTAAACCATTTGGTGTCATTCTCCATGGATCATAACTTGTATCTGTTACATTTGTTTTATCATTACACCATACACTATTATCTATTACACTTTCATATGCTGTTAGATTATTATTATACCAAGTCTCTAAATTAGTTAGTATTGTACTTTTATTTGTATTTGCATGTGTAGCTGCATATGTACTAGAGCCTGGTGTTCCATACTTAAATCCTACATATGCATTGTCATTTACGCTTGTATTAAATGTACTTTTATATGTTGTACCAGAGTATCTAGCAAATGCAGCACTAGCACTATTATTTGCAGAATCACAAGGATTAGCAACTCCTGCTATATTATCATTATGTAAGATAAGTTTTACAGAGCCATCTCCTCCAACTCTTACTATTCTCCAGCATTTATTAGCAAACTCCACATAGTTATTTGTTACAGCACCTCTAAAATAATAACTTGTTCCATAGTCATCTTCTGCAGATGCTAGTAAAGCTTCATCAGCAGTAGATATTGCTGCTCCTGGTGTAGTTATCGGAGTCTTAACTTCATTCTTTGCTAGTATAGTCTCAGCTAAATTACTAACAGTTGGTGCTTTAGCACTTGTTATCTCTACATGTGCATTAAATGCTGCTCCTTGATTTGCGTTTTGGCTAGTTGCTTTCTTAGGATAATATATCTTTAATAGATATGTATGTTTTGCATTATTTGCTTTTACAAAGTGTCCCTTACCTAATTCAATAGATGTACCCGTAATATCAGTTTTTGATATTGTTGGTATAACTTCTCCATTTGTACTTGTATTAGTATTTACTAGTTCATATTGTAATGGATCATCTGTTTTGAATGTATTTGAGTCTACTACTAAAGTTAACTTATAGTACATTTCAGCATCTGTTGTATTATTACCAGTTACTGTTATAGTTTTTGTAGCCCATACATCATCTTTAGGATATATTCCAGCTAGATTTATATTTGCTCCTCCACTATAAGTGATTTTCATTGTTCCGGCATCAGCTCTTACTGTAGTACTATTTTCAGAACTCATTCCGGCAGTAAAGAATGCATATGTTGCTCCAATAAAGATTATTGCAACAAGGATTCCAATATATAAATATATTTTTTTTAATTGTTTATCCATTTTACTATCTCCTATCATAATTAAAATTATAAAGCATTATAGTTATTTTTGCAAACAAAAAATAGAGCTTATGCTCTACTTGAATATTTACCATCTTTAGTAGTAATTAAAATCTTTTCTCCTACTCCAATAAACATAGGAACTTTTACTACATAACCAGTTTCAATTGTTGCATCTTTCATGGCATTGTTAGTTGTGTTTCCTTTAACAGCATCAGTTGTTTCGATTACTTCATAATCAACTTTTTCTGGTAAAGTAATTCCTAAGATTTCACCATCATACATAGATACTTCAATTTCTAAGTTTTCTTTTAAAAAGTTAACATCATCACCAAGTACACTTGCTGGAATTTCTAACTGAGTATAATCTTCATTATTCATAAATACGTAGTTAGTTCCATCATTATATAAATATTGCATGTGTAATTTATCAACGTGCGCTTTTTCTAATTTTAAGTTTGTATTAAATGTTTGTTCAACAATTGAACCAGTCTTAAGATTCTTATATTTAATTCTTACGAAAGCAGGACCTTTTCCTGGTTTAACATGTTGGAACTCAACAATCATACATAGGTTTCCATCAAGAATAACAGTCATACCATTCTTGATATCATTTATATTTATATTCATACTATTTTACTCCTTACAATTATTTCTTTTCTTTAAATACTTGAGTTTTGCCACATGTCTTACAGAATTTCTTAATTTCTAGCTTATCTGGAGTATTAGCTTTATTCTTTTCTGTAGGGCGAATAAAATTACCACAAACAGTACATTTTAACTCAACAGGATTACGGTTTTCATTTTTCTTTGCCATTTTAATTTTGCCTCCTTTTTTAACTCGTTAGTATTATAACATATCTCTTAAAGTTTAAGCAAGTATTTACAGATTAATTTGTAATATTTATAACAGAAGATACAGGTATAACATAATTTTTATTGTCTAATTTCATTAAAGGTATTATATATATTTCTAGATAAAAAAACTCCTCTAACTCTTATAAGTAAAAGTTTCAGGAATCTTTTATTTCTTGCAAATTTAAGACTACTTTAGATTAGCCATAGTATGTGCTTTAAATTAGTCATTATAATCTGTTTCTTATCTCTTAATATAGATGCCAAACATATCTAACTTTTTCGATTGCATTATAATCTTTACAATATACATGAGTTTCTGCGCTTGTTTTATCGAAGTTATGGCATACTTTTTCTTCTGGCATATTTTCTATTTTATATAGAGTTAGGCCTCCTAATAGTGCTAGCAATATTATTATTGTACAAGGTATAATTGATTTTTCCATATCTATCCTCCAAGGATATTATAGTATTTTTAGAGATACTTTTCAATGATCTCTTTACTAACCTTGCTTATTACTTTACGATTTATGGGGTATTTATATTCGCTATTTTTGTTTGAGTATTTGATGTTAGGACTCACTATGACAATGCTTATTTTGGGGTTATCGTAAGGAAAATATGTTCCATAGGTAGTACTTACTGTTTTTAGGTCTACTATACCATCGTTATTAGTGTCTATGAATGATTCACTGGTACCAGTTTTACCTGCACTTTCTACTTTATTTGAGACATATCCATAACCGGTACCACTATAGTTTACTAATCTAAAGCCTTCTCTTATTTCGTTTAAGTTATCTTCACTTATTGGGGCAGCACTTAGGACTTCATTTTTATTTTTTAAATACACAGAACCATCTTTGTTTAAAACCATATTAAGAAGTGATAATTTGTTTCTTTTAGATGTTGCGATGGTGTTAATATAACTAGTTAAAGATATTGGGGTATAAGTGTCATACTGACCTATGGCCATGTTAAGAAGTTGATCGTCAGTTATACTAGTTCCTTTATAACCAGTTCCTTCATTCATTAAATCAATGCCACTCAAAGTACCTAATCCATAGTCTTTTAAGATGTTTCTATATATTTCAAAGTGTTCTTTAGTGGCACCTATATTCATTCCTCTTGTATATTTTTTACCAGTTAGTTTGATTGCTAAGAGATACTGATAGTAGTTACTACTCATTCTTAAAGCTTCTTTGGCGTCCATATAACCTAAACTTTTCCAAGAGCATTTATCTTTAGTAGTTCTTAGTTTAACACATCCATCTAAAATCTTCTTTTGAGGAATTAAATCATATTTGTAACCAACTGAAATGGTTGCTCCTTTAACTATACTACCTGCGACGTATGAATTAAAAATATTTTCATAACTATAATCAACAAACTCACCATTATTGGTAAGTTTTCTGCCAGCCATTGTAAGGATACTTCCATCATTAGGGTTACTTATAATAACAAAGGAAGTATCAAAGTATTTACTATTTGGGTGTTTCTTTGCTAATTTTATTTCTTCTTCCAGAACGCTTTCAGTATATTTTTGCAAGTCAATATCAATATTTAAAACGATATCTTTACCCATTTCTTCTTTTTTAATTAGTTTAAGGTGATTATCATTTATTTCGTATTTGGCTTTTTCACCTTTTAAATATTCATCATAAATATATTCTAGATTACTAATGCCTACCCTGTCACTTAGGTTATAACCCATTTTTAGATATTTGTCTTTGTATTCTTTTGGAATACCTTGTTTATAGGTTGATACAGAACCAAAGACTTCCCTTAAGGTGTTTCCGAATGGATAGAATCTTTCCCACGTTATATCAGTTCTAATGCCTTTTAAATTTGCGGTATTTATTTTTTCATATTCGTCATCTGTAAGATTTTTTTTGATAATTTTGTCTTCATAACTATAACCATTATTCATTTGATTAAAAAGAGCACATATATTATCGTTTACGCTTTCGATTTCTTCATCTGTAATAAGGCTATATTTATAGTTGTCGTATTCTTTTTTATTTATACGTCTTTCTTTATATTTAGTTTTTATTTCTTCTCCTATACGGTTATTTATAAGAGTATCATTTTCAATATAGAAACAGTATCTCTTTTCCTCTTTATCGGATGTTAAATTTAATATTATGATGTCATTTAGATTACGGGCAATATCCATGGTTTCTTTGGTACTTATTGATAGTTTGTTAAAGACTAGGCTTTTAACACCAATGTTATTTACTAAGATTTTACCATTACGATCTAGGATTCTTCCACGAGGGGCAGTAAGTCCATAAATATACCCTTTTTGATAAGTGTGTTTATCTTTTAAACTTAGTAGTCTGTATGAGGAAATGGTTATAAAGATTAGAAGAATTATCAATATTTTTTTCATATAATTATTATGGCTCATTTTTAAAAATTTAACATATAATATAATGGTGAAAATATGAATAATCTAATAAGAAGTTACATTAAAAATTTAAGTGAAGATGATGTGCGCTCTTGGAGTGCTAGAAAAGGAATTCTTTTAACTGATGATGAGGCTGAGTATGCTTTTAAGTATATTAAAAATAATTATGATAATGTACTAAATAATCCAGCTAGTTTTAAAATTGAAGACCATGAAAAAAAGTTTTCCGAAGAAAACTATCAAAAGTTAAAAGAATTAGTTAAAGAATATATAAAATATTTAAAATAGTTCTTTTAAGTCAGGATTAAATTTATTATTTCTTAACTCTTCTATTTCTTCTTTATAAGGAGCCTTTCCATTAATATAAGGTGTTTCTAGAATTTTAGGAACATCTTTTAAGCGTTCTATATTGCATACTTTAGATATGGCATCAAAACCGATTGTACCAAAGCCAATATTTTCATGTCTATCTTTTCTAGCACCTAATGGATTTTTACTATCGTTTATATGGATGCAGTGAACTTTATCTAGGCCAATTTCTCTGTCAAAGATGTTTAAATATATTTCAAAGTTATTGATATCTACGCCTGAATCATTTAAGTGGCAAGTGTCTAAACATACGCCTAGTTTATCATTATTAACACTTTTAATTATATATTTAAGTTCATCAATATTAATGCCAAGTTCTGTTCCTTTACCCGCCATGGTTTCTAATAGAATGGTTATGTCTTCATCGCCTTCTAAAACTTGTTTTAGGGCATTTACAATGTTGTCTAGTGCAGTAAATCTATCTATTCCTACGCTACTTCCTGGATGAAGAACGATATATTTAACACCTAGTTCATGACATCTAGTTATTTCTCCTTTTAAGAAATTTTTACTAAATTCGTATTTACTTTCATCTTTATTATTAGCAAGGTTTATTATATAAGGAGCATGGCAGATGACATTTTTTATATCTATATTATGTTCTTTCATTACTTCTAAGGCTTGTGCTGTGTATTCTGCATTTATTTTACTTCGAACTGTATTTTGAGGTGCTCCTGTATAAAACATAAATGCGTTTGCATTATAACTTATTGCTTCTAGAGCACTACTTAATAATTGTTTACCTGAAAAGGAAACATGACTACCAATTATCATTTAAATCACCAAATAAATTATAAAATAAAACATTTAAAAGGGCAAGAAAAAAACGTTACATGAAGTAACGCTTAATAACTAACTACCTGCTTGTTCATTTGTAGATGGTGTTGATGTACTGCATGTTGCACTTGCACAAGAACTAGTAATACCGCCGCTTCCATTAGCAATATTACTACTAGTATTTAGATCAGTGTATGTTGAACCTTTAGTGCTGTAACTATTATCTGTTAATGTAACACGATAAGTTGCTTCTCTTTTATCGTCCAAAGAAACCGTAACATAGCCTTTAAAATTTCCAGATGAAGTAAGACCTATACCAGCAAGTGTATAGCAATAACAATTATCGCCTATTTTTTTTCTGTTGTCATCATTTTTATCTGTTGGTAATGTTCCAAGTAAGTCTTCTGATTGGAATGTACTTTCTGCATTACCTAAGGCTCTTTGAGCATAGATTTTAAATGAACCTTTTTTAGCGTTATTCATACTTTCTACTACAGCTGGAATTGCAATGATCATAATGATTGCTAAAACTACGATAACCGCTAGTAACTCAACTAATGTAAATCCTTTTTTATTACCTTTTATTCTCATTTTTAAGTTCCCTACTTTCTATTAATATTATAAATTAATAGATTTTTATTGTCAATGTCTTTTTCTTACTTTTAAAATTTACTATTTCATGATTCTTAGGATAGATGATGCTGTATCTAAAGTATCTAGTACACTTTCAGTTTTACTCATTTTTTTGTTTCTTTCTTCGCTTTTAAAGGCTTTGATGAATTCTTTATAGTATTCTGGATTTCTATTTAGATATCTATAGAAGTAAGAATTTCTTTTTAGGAACTCATATTCTTTGGGGTTCTTTTTTATTTTTTCGATTAGGCCAAATTCCATTTAATCACCAAAGAATTTGTCCATTGCACGTGGAGTTTTAGGAGTTACTATATTAGTATTTGTAGTAGGTTTATTGGTAAGTTCTTGAATGACATTAATGGCTTTTTGAGCATTGTTAATGTATTTTTGAACGTTATCCATATTAATGTTTTTAACAAGACTTGCTAGTTCACTTAAAGGTGCTGCCCGATCTTCATCTTTAAACTTATTCCAGGCATTTTCATCTTCTCCATAAAGGTCGTATATTTCATATAGTTCTTGCCAAGATGTTTCTTTATTTTTCACTTTAGTAACTAAGTATGGTTTGCTCCTTATAAATTCTCTGAAAGCATCTTTTTTATCCATATAAAAACCACCTAGTAAAATATATTCATTAAGTGGTTTTTTATGTTATAGTTTAAAGTCGTTTAAGAAGTCATCGATTGTGAGTTCTTGAATTTTTTCTTCTTCTTTTTTGATTTTAGGAAGTTCTATATCTTCGTCTTTAATTATATCTAATTCTTGGGAAATGAAGACATCACTGATTGTTTGTTTTAAGATTACTGAACCAGTTGATTCTTTGTCCATGATTGGAATATCACTATTTTTAACTAGATAAATGTCATCTTTAGATTTAATACCAATAATGTCTTTTGTGCTTGTACTAAAGGCTTTGATTATCTCATAGTTAGTTGATTTAACTTTCTTTATTAGTGTTGTTCCTCTTTTAGCTCTGGATAACATATTTAACTCACTTAGTTTAACTCTTTTAGCAGTTTTTTGGTTAGTAAATATGTCGATGTATTCGTCTTTTTCACTATAACAGATACCACTTATAACATTATCATCTTTTAAGTTAATTCCTTTAACACCAGCGGCTTTAGGTCCACTTAATGGAATTTCGCTTGCCATATAATTTAGATAGTAACCTGTTTTAGTAACGATAAGAACGTTAGGTTTAGTAATGCAAACATTTACTACTTCATCAGTGTCTTTTAGTTTCATTGCAGTATAGGCTTTAGAGTATCTACTTACAATAAAATCATTAAGGTTTGTTCTTTTTACCATACCCTCACGAGTAAACATAGTAACTTCTGGATTAGTGACATTTTCACTTATGATGAAGGCATTAACTGCTTTATCATCTGGACTGATTGTTACAAAGTTACTAATATGCTTACCTAGGTCTTTCCATTTGCATGATGGGATTTCATGAATTGGTAAGTATAGGTAGTTGCCACGTGATGTAAAGATACATAATTTATTTAAAGTATTCGTTTGTTTGTAACAAATTACATAATCTCCTGGTTTTAAAGCGGTTTCACCATCTGCAGAGTTATGTGATTTAATAGGTACTCTTTTTAAATATCCGTCATTAGTTAGAACTATGATGACGTCTTCTTTTGTTATAAGATCTGTTTGATCAATCTTGATTTCTTTAACTGTTTCACTTATTTCGGTCTTTCTTGGAACACCATACTCTTTTTTCATTCTTCTAAGTTCATCTTTGATAACGCCTTTAAGTTTGGATTCGTCATTTAGAATACCAGTAAGTTCTTCAATTATTTTTCTTAGGTTTTCTAATTTTTCATTTAGAACTGTGATATCTGTATTAGTTAGTCTATATAGTTGTAACATAACAATTGCTGTTGCTTGTTCTGTTGTAAAATCAAACTTTTTAACTAAGTTTTCAATAGCATCTGGTTTATTTTTACTAGCTCTAATAACGGCGATTACTTCGTCTAGTATGCTTATTGCTTTAACTAAGCCTTCAGTAATATGCATTTCTTTTCTAGCAAATGCTAAGTCAAAGTTAGTTCTTTTTAAAATAACATCTTTTTGATGATCGATATAAGCATCAATAATTGGAATGATACCAAGTAATCTTGGCCTTCTTTTATCAATACATACCATGTTGTAGTTATATGTTGTTTGAAGTTCAGTGTTTTTAAGTAAGTAATTTAGGACAAGTTCTTTATCAGCACCAGGCTTTAAATCAATAACTATTCTAATATTAGAATCTTTATCTGATTCGTCACGAACTTCAGCAATGCCATCAAGTTTCTTTTCGAAACGAATATCATCAATTTTTTTAACTAGTAATGCTTTATTTACTTCGAAAGGAATCTCGGAAATAACAATTTGATCTTTACCTTTATTCTTTTGAAATTCACTTTTGCTAGTTACAATAAGTTTTCCACGACCTGTTTTAAAAGCACTCTTAATTCCATCTAATCCTTCAACAATACCACCAGTTGGAAAGTCTGGGCCTTTAATTATTTCATAGATAGAGTCTTCATGACAATTAGGACTATCTATTCTTTTAATTACTGCATCACATACTTCAATTAGATTGTGAGGTGGGATGTTTGTTGCATATCCGGCAGAAATTCCGTTAGTACCATTAACTAGTAAGTTAGGAAATTTTGCAGGCAAGACTGTTGGCTCTAGTAAGGTATCTGAATAGTTAGGTGCCATCATAACTGTATCTTTATCAATATCTTTAAGTAATTCTTCACTTATTTTAGATAGTCTGCACTCTGTATAACGATATGCAGCAGGACCATCACCATCAATTGAACCATTATTACCATCTACTTCAACTAAGATGTGGTTTTGTTTCCAACTTTGACTCATACGAATTAAAGCATCGTATACACTTGAGTCTCCATGTGGGTGGTATTTACCTAGTACATTACCTACAGCGTTCGCACATTTTTTAAACTGTTTATCATATGTATTTTTATCTCTATACATGGCATAAATAATTCTTCTTTGAACTGGTTTAAGTCCATCTCTTACATCTGGTATGGCTCTATCTTGAATAATATATTTAGAATAACGAGCAAATCTTTCACCCATTATTTCTTCTAAACTATAATCGTGAATTCTTTTTAATACTTCTTCCACTCTTATCACCTTTAAGAATTATAACATAGAAAGCCCATCTTTTCCAAGACAAAAGCCAAAAAAAGAAGAAACTAATTGAATTTCTTCTTTAAAATAGCTAGTAATATAAGTCCTAAAGCGCTAGTGCCCATTAGACTATATTCTAATAGATAACTATCACCTTCAATTCCAGTGTATGGAATATCTGGTTCTCCGTTAGTATCATCTCCACCTTCACCCATAACGAATTGGTATACATAGGTTACAACGATATCTTCTTTAGTATATTTACCTTTTACTTCACCAATAGTATTGATTAGTTCATAATCAGTGATAGTAGCTGGACTAGTTTGATAATCTGTACCAACTTGTCCATTAGTAGTAGTTTCTTCTAAAAGTACTTTACCATCTTCATCAACATATTTAGTAATAACTTTACCCATATCTTTCTTGTAGTAGTAAATTACTTCAGTTACTTCATCAGTAAACATTCCACTAGCATTTTCTGGAGTACTTACTAAAATGTATCCATAAACATCTGCTTCTTTAGTAGTATAGTCTTTACTTACTTTACCATTAATTGTTTCATCTTCAGCAATTTTAATTGTAGTACCTTCTTCATAATGGTGAACAATTACTTTAGCATCCTTTAGAGAATAGATAAATGTAATTGTATTATCACTACTTTTTAATTTAATAGTTTGCTCTGTAGCACTTTCTAAATTATAGTTAGCAAATACTGCATCATCTGTTTCATCTTTAGCATAAGCAGTATAATTATCATTAATTCTGCCAGTGTCTTTAACTGGGTTAATTAAATCTATTACATTACCATCTTTGATTGTTACATATCTTACAGTAACATCAGTCTTCTTTAATTGATAGTAGAAAGTTGCTTCTTGTTTTTCACTTGTTAAAGTACCACTTACTTTACCTTCACTTTCTACATATTCATAGTCACCTAATCCTTCTGTTTTAGGACTAAATGAGAAAGATGTACCAATTTTACCATTAACAACGTCATCTTTGAATAATTCTGTTGTTGTTTTATTACCATTATTATCAATGATATAGTGATGAGCTACTGCTCCAGCACTTTCTGCTTTTTCATAATAGAATGTGTATTCATTAGTAGTTAAATCAAATGTTGCGTTTTGAGTCTTGCTACCAACTACAACATAGTCTTTAATATCTTTAGCATTAATTACTTTTGTTTCAGTTACTTTACCATCAAAAGTATCATCATCTACTAATTTTGTATTAGTATCTTTTTCTACGTAATGAACAACAATCTTAGAATCTTTAAGTTCATAATAGAAATTGATAACATTTCCTTCTTTAGCAAGAGTAATAGATTCTTGACTATTACTTACTAAATTATAATTATTTAAAGTTAAAGCGTATTCTGTAACCTTATCCCCAATATATAAGTCTTCATTATTAGCGTTCTTAGAAATTGTTTTACTATCAGCTACTTTTGTATTAGTGCCTTTTTCTAAGTAGTTAACAGTGTATTCTGTTTTAACACCCTTTACTGTGATAGTAGCAGTTGTAACTTCTGATTTTGTGATTGTTTTATTACCATTTTTATCTTCAATAGTAGTTTCAACATAGTATGTGAAACTATCATTACCACGGAAGTTTTGATTTGGATTATATGTAAATGATCCATTTTCATTAAGTGTTAATTTTCCATATTTTGCATCAGTAACTAATCTAACTTTATCAAGGACACTTTTAACTTCATTTTCACTTTTAACGCTAGAGTCGTTATTTCTAACGCCTTGTGCTTCATCTCTTGATAATTCTTCATTAGTATATGTTTCATAGTGATCTGGATTTGCTTTTACTGCAATTGGAGCAACCGGATTAATTAAGTCTTCTTTAATCTTGCCGTCTACATTTTCATAGAATTTGTTACCATCACTTGCAGTGCCAGTTACTCTAGCTTCACTATTTGTATACATACTACCGTAGTAGTCATCTTTAGCAGTTACAGTAAATTCTAATTCTTCTGGTTTCTTAGAAGATAATTCATTAAATTTATAGATAATTATTGTTTGATCATTTTCTTCAATAATTTCTACGGCATCGCCATATTTTTCTTTTAAAGCAACTTTATCAACAGTGAATGTACTTGGAACAACGTCTCTAATAGTTAAGTCTTTAGCAACAACTTCTATATCTTTTGATACTGCAGCAAATGCTTCGTTTAATTTAGCACTATCATTTGCATCAAAGTATCTGCCACTATTTTTAACAATTGATTGTAAAAATTTTTCAGCATCACTATCAGCACCTACTCCAAAACCAATTGAGTATATTTTACCAGTAAATGATTCTGCTTCTTCTTTTGCAGCCTCACTAGGTTTTTTCATGTAACCAGCATCACATGCTCCTACAATTTCATATTCTTTAAGCCAGTCAAGATATTTACGATAATATCCTCTCGCCTCACATTTATAAGTTGTACCATCAACTCTATCTTCATATTCGACATATCCATCTCTAACATAATTTCCATTTAGTTCATATCTGTCTGATGTTGATGTAAAACCTATAGTACTTAGACTCTCATGTTCATCTGTTTTTCCTGTACCATGAGTATGTTGCACTGTACCTTTAACTGTTGTAAAGAACGTTGGAAGTCCATCTGAAAGAACAATTAAGTCTTTTTCATTCTTTTTGTCAGTAAATAATTTCTTTGCTTCTCTGATACCTTCTTGAACGTTAGTTCCACCATCTGCTTCTTCACTGTTTAAGCAAGCATCTAACTTTGCGGCATCATCTGAAAGTGCACATGTCTTAGTTACGTTAGTATCATACCAAACTACGCCAATCTTGATTTTTCCCTTATTTTCTTCTACTAGTAGGCTATCGATGAAGGCATCAGTAGCATCTTTTAGTGTGTCTAGTTTAGATTTACTAGCATTTACTAAATAATCTTTCATACTTCCTGATGAGTCTAGAACAAGTACTATTTCTCTATCGCTTTGTTCTGTTATGGTGTATGGATTACCACTTACAGTTATTTTAACTTTAGCACTTCTACTAGTTTCATCACCGATACGTTCTGCAGTTTTAGTAGCAGTAACTTTACCAGCGTTTGGATTAGTATCAGCAAATACAACAAAAGTATTACCAAATACAGAAGTAATTGTTATAACTAATGCCATAAGTAACTGACCTAAATTTTTCAATTTTTTCATAACCTTTTCCCTCCTAAATCTATATTAAACAATCTTTAAAGATTGATTAATTTCCTACTACTAACAATAAGATAATCTCTTGTTCCATCAAGCAAACACGTTTGAAGGATTAAAATATCATCAGATTCGGTAACCTTAACATCTGAATTATATAAAGCATTTTCTCTAATTTTATTTATGTGACCTAAAAAGTCATTTGTCTTAAGGGTCATATGCTCATCATCTTTTGTTCTTTTGACGGAAAAAATTTGATAAGTACTAACACCATTTTCATTTTCCAAATAAATTAAGTCGTTATTTTTTGTAAAATCAGGGTCTAAATACATTCTAAGATTTTTAAAAGCGACATCATACTTATTTGAGTTATGACCATATATGTTTATTTGTTTGTCTTCAAAAGTATTTCGGTAATCCATGAATACGGCACCAATTCGGCTTTTTTCTTTTTTAAGTGTGTGGTTTAGATAATAAGTGTTATTAGTTGTTTTAACAACTAACGTATTAATATCGGCACCCGGCACGCTTATAGAGCCAGCAATATCCTCATTACCATATTCTTGTTTGAAATTGTAATACTTTTCCTTTAAATTTGTTTCTTTGTCTTCTTTATCTTCCTTGATAACGCCTTCAAGAGCGACAATTTTTAATTTTTCATCATTGTGATGACGAATAATTATAAGACCTAAAGAGGATATAAAAACAATTAGACAAAGGCTAAATAAAACATAATACCATTTTTTCATATTTACCCCCTAAAATAATATATGAATAAATAACCCAATTAGTATAATCTTACCTTTTTAAGGCAAAATCTCCCAAAATTGTTTTACAAGTACTATATACTAAAGGAGAAAATAGATTCTGTCAATATTTAAAATTGCAAATTTTAAAATTTTGGATAAAAAAAGAAACTAGTAAAAAGTTCTCTTTGAGTAAACAAAAAAGACCGATAATAATCAGTCTTATTTTAATTTTGCATAATAACCTTTAAAAATGTTAGATAATTCTTCTTTTTCAGAATCATTCATCTCTAAGTAAGGATTACCTTCTACTCTTTTACTATAAGATTCTAAAGTTTCTTCTAAACCTAGAACTTTACCATCTTTAACAAAAATTACTGTAGGTAAATAGATTCTCTTAATAGAGTCATCTTTAAGACCATCATAAACAGGCAAGTAATCTTTTAAAATATCTACTAATTTTAAGTAATCTTCAGTGCCTTTCTTTTCAGTCTTAATTTTACCCTTTTTAGTTAGTGATAGTGTATTACGATCACCTGAAATATTTAAATAATATATTGGACTAACTTTTTCTTCTAAAGCAGAGTCAACAAGTACTGGTACTAGATTACGGCACCATGGGCACTCTGGAAAACCTAAATAGATTACTCCAGTACCTTTATCTAAAATATCAAAGATTTCCTCATAATTAGAGTAACTAATTGGATTATAACTCTTAATATCAATGCTTAGATGATTTTTACCATTACCATTATCTTTACCATTTAAACTTTCATACTCTTCTTTAAATTTTAAAGAATCGTTAGTTATTGTGTAACTTGGTCCATCATCCTTCTTAGGGAACATAAAATATCCCATGATAATAAGAATGATAGCAACAATTACGCCTGTAATTACTTTAGCCTTTTTGTTCATAGAAACCTCAGGTTATTTAATTTGATTCATAACTTCTTCAGCAAAGTTGTCGCTTCTGTGTTCCATACCTTCGCCTACTTCATAACGAACCATTTTTAAAACTTCTCCGCCATTATTTTTAACGTAAGTTTTAACATCAATGTCACCATCTTTAATGAATGGTTCATCTAATAAACAAATTTCTTTGAAGAATTTTTTAAGTCTACCTTCAACCATTTTAGCAGCGATATCAGCAGGCTTTCCTTCATTAATAGCTTGTTCAGTAAATACTTTTCTTTCTCTTTCAATACGCTCTGCATCAATATCTTCTTCTTTTAAGTATTCTGGTCTCATTGCAGCAGCTTGCATAGCAACGTCTTTAGCAACATCACTGTTTGCTCCTTCTAGAAGAGTTAGAACAGCAATCTTACCGCCCATATGTAAGTAAGTGCCAAAATTTTGAGTATCAGTTTTTTCAACAACTTCTAATCTTCTTAAAGATAACTTTTCACCAATTTTGCTTGTTTTAGCAACGATTAAATCAGCAATAGTTCCTTCACTTGATGGAAGAAGTAGAGTTTCTTCTAGAGTCTTAGCATCTGATTTTAAAACTGCTTCACCAATTTCTTTAATCATATCAGTAAATTCAGCATTCTTACTAACAAAGTCAGTTTCAGAGTTAACCTCTAAAATTACAGCTTTATTATCTGATGTAAAGATATTAGCTAGACCTTCAGCAGCAATTCTGCTTTCTTTTTTAGCAGCTTTAGCAATTCCTTTTTCTCTTAAATAATCAATAGCTTTTTCTAAATCACCATTAGACTCAGTTAAAGCCTTTTTGCAGTCCATCATACCTGCACCAGTTTTGCTTCTTAATTCAGCAACGCTTTTAGCATCAATCATATTTATCCTCCTAAACTATTTTAATGCTTGTAATAATTCTTCTTTTTTCATTGAAGAGTATCCTTTAACACCTTTTTTCTTAGCAACTTGTTTAAGTTCAGCTAAAGTTTTTAGTGTTAAATCTTCATCTTCAGTAGTTTTTTCTTCCTTTATAGCTTCTTTAGTTTTTTCATCTTCTAAGCTTTCAACGAAAACTTCTTTTACAGTTTTAGTTTGTTTTTCACTTTTTTTAGATTTGTCATCTTCTGTAACGTAATCAACCATTTCTAAGCCACGTGCTTCACAAATAGCATTGTTAAGTACACCTAAAACGACTTTAACACTTCTTACAGCATCGTCATTACCTGGAATTACGAAATCAACATCATCTGGATCACAGTTAGTATCAACTAATCCAAATACTGGAATGTTTAATTTACGTGCTTCATGAATAGCGTTAATTTCCTTCTTAGGATCAACGATAATTAAAGCATCTGGTAATTTTTCCATGTTACGAATACCACATAAAACTTTATTTAGTTTATCATATTCTTTCTTTAATCCGATAACTTCTTTTTTAGGTAAAACTTCGAATAATCCGTCTGCTTCCATCTTTTCGATTTCTTCTAAACGTTTAATTCTCTTTCTGATAGTTCTGAAGTTAGTTAATGTTCCACCTAACCATCTTTCGATTACATAGTAAGAATTACTTCTTAATGCTTCTTCTTTAGCAGCTTCATTTGCTTGCTTTTTAGTTCCAACAAATAAGAAATTTCCTCCGTTTTCTGCAATCTTTTTAATTTCTGCGTAAGCACTTTCAATGCATGATGCAGTCTTTTCAAGGTCGATAATATAAATATCATCTCTTGATGTAAAGATGTATTCCTTCATTTTAGGATTCCATCTTTTTGTTTGATGTCCGAAATGAACACCTGCTTCTAATAAATAACTCATAGAAACAACAGCCATATAAAATCACTTTCCTTTCGTTAATTACCCATAAACGTCTTCTTAAACTACCAACCTTTGGCCACTAGGCGATTTAATCAGTTTATGTACATAATGGTATTAAAACCAAGAATATATTATCAAAAAATATGCTTCTATGCAAGTGTTTATGCTGAAAAACTAGAAGATGATGTTGTTATTTTCATCGAATCTTATTTCTAAAAATTTACGGCTTGCTAAATAGTCACACATGTGAACGAAACTTTGGTATTTAGTTTTAGGTGTTTCTAGGATTTCTTCTCCATTATAATCTCTTGTATATGGGCCCATGTGAGTTCTAATTACTTCACTGATAAATAAAGCATCTTCTTCGTTTAGTCCTGCTTCTTTTTGATGCTCTAAAACAAAATTTGCCATTAAAATAGGATGATCAAAACGGGTATATTTTTCTTCTGTTAATCCTCTTTTTAACCCGTCATGGATAAGCAAACCAAATAACATCATATCTTTTTGGTGCTTTGTATATTTATTACCTATTAAAGGGTTATCTAGTAGTTCTTTACCAATTCTTACTGATGCTTTTAAATGTCTTAAAAGACCGCCATCACCTGTAGCATAGTCTGGATGATACTTACCTGTGCTAGATGCTCCCTCATGCAAAATATATTCTGGAATATTATTAATATAATAAACTAGTGCTTGTTTTAAATTTTCATCATTAATATAATTTATTTCTCTTTTAAAAATTTCTTCTCTATTCATAATTACCTCACAAAATATTCTAGCATTAACATATACTTATAGCAAGAAAAAAAGAGGCTTTACTTATTAGGTTTGCCTCTTTTACCACCAATATCATCTGGACTAATTCCCTTAACTTTTCTGTAATATGCAATAAGCTGAGACGTTGTTACACTAGCAAGCATTCTAAATAGATTTCCTAATGTACGATAATCTCTATCATTTATACATTTTAAATAAATACTTTTCATTGATGATGTAATGATTACGGGTGCTAAATGATTATGTAGTAAATGGGCGTTTGTAATTATTCTGCCAGTTCTACCATTACCATCTTCGAATGGGTGAATTCTTTCAAATTCGATATGGAATTTGGCTTCTCTTTCATAGAAAGCTCTTAGGTATGCTTCTTTTGCATTTTCTTTTTCTTCTGCCGTATTAAAGTCCATATCAAAGTCAAATGCAGGTATGTCTAGGGCCCATTCAGTGTTATATTTATGAACTAACTCTTGCATTTTGATTGGAACTAGTTCTTTTGAACATGGCTTAAATTCAGCGCCGAAGATGCAGTTATCGACTTTTTTATAGCCTTCACTAATTCCTTCATTATAATTAACCATACTATCTATTCTAATAATATCTTTTACTGTAATGTCATCAAGAACTAATGCATAATCGAATGCTGCTAAAAAGCCTTTTTTAGTTGATTTTGCTTTCATGTCAGCAGTACTCATGTTGGTTACTAATTGACATAATTCTCGGGTTTTATCAATTAAAGTTTCTTCTTCGTATGGCATGCCGACAAGTTTTCCTTCACTTCTTGCTTTTTCTAGTTCGGCATTGTTTCTAAATGGTCTTACTGCTCCTTTAATGAAGGTTGTATAATCATTGATACATGGTGAATAGAGATTTAAGGTTTCATCAATTAGAAAACCTTTTTCAGGAACACCTAGGTATTTTAAATAGTCTAAAACGTTTTTTACTCTTTCAGCGTATAAACCAGGAGAAGTCTTAGCTAAAAAACTAGCGTAATAAACATTTTCTGGTGAAATGAATTTTTTAAGTTCGAATTCAGCATCGTTTTTGGCTTTAAAGGCTTCTTCTAAGGCTGAACTAGTATAGGCAAATGCTTCACCAAAGAGAGTTTTCATATATGTATTAAAAAAATTATCATTAAATTCAAAGTCCTCTATTTTTTTCATAATATCCCCTCTTTTGAGTGATTATATTAGCAGAAAAACATATGTTTGTCAAGAAAGGCAAAATAAAAAGCCCGAAGGCTATTTATCTAGTAGTTTTGCTATCTCATTGATATTCTTCTTAAACATAATAGTATCTATAATATTAGATATACTATAGACAGTAATAAGAATACCTAGATATGTAGTAAGTGCTACTGTTCCAATACTTGGATAGAAAATAATTATCAGACCGCAAGCAATAGATATAACTGCACATATTGCAAGACCAAGCCAGTTGCTGTAACCACTTTTATTAAGTAAGAATGAGAATCTTAAATCAATTGCACTTTTACTAATCATGATGATACCAGTTACTATTGGGAATAATGTTTTAACAATATCAGGGTTTAAAAACATCACTACTCCTAATAAGATTTCAACTACTCCAAAAGTAATAAAACCTGTAAAGAAAATACTAGTTTCTTTCTCAAATAAGAAATAAATACCATTTATAATAAGGACAATTGCTAAGATATATGTAATGGTGTTAAATGATGCTTCTGGTTCAATAATAAAGATAATACCTATTACAAACATTAATATTGACAAAGCAATTGAAGAATATAAAAATTTATTTATTTTACTTAACATAAGACTGCTCCTTTCTACTTTAATTTTAAGTTATATTAAGTATAAAGTAAATATACAAAATTGTTAAATCTGTCTAAATACTTTTACTATTAACATATAATTTGTAAACATTTAAATCAATATTACTATTGGTAGTATTCACATTATCTAAAGAAGTTATGTATGTATCTCCAATTTATTTATCATAATTTAACTTATATATAGTCATGTTTCTGATGTCTAGATGCATGGTATCTATTTCAATATAAATTGGCTTTTACATTTACTTTTTACATAACTCTTACATATTATTTTTATTTTGATTTGCGGTCTACATTTTTAAAAAATGTTTAACATGTGTTTGGTTACAGTACTACTGGGTAATAAATTTATTTAGTCTAATGCTGTTATGATAAAGAAGTTCTCGTTATCTTTTTCATTTATATTTTCTTCTGGAAGTGTTCCATTATATGCTACCCAGTACCTAGCACTATTATGAAACCATACACTGATTTTTTCATAAGACTGATACTTAATAGTTCTATCTTCTTTTGAAGAGTATTTATCTCTTGTATTATCTGTTACAATATGAATTTTATCGTTTTTAGAATCATATAAAACATCTGTTATTATGATATCTCCTTCTGTTGTAGTTTGAACTACTCTAACAAAAGCATCTCTTTTCTTATTATATTTACTAGTGAAACCAGAAAATAGTTTATCATTTATAGGTGATCCAGTAACATAACAATTATCCTTCCTAGCATCAGAAATAGTATAATTTTTGCTTAGGTCTCTAATATCGTTATATTGAGTTAAAGTGGTTTTATAGAAGTCATCTATATTATTTATTGAATCGGTTAGTTCATATTTCATAAACCAACTCCCCATTTTAGTACCTCTATTATTTTTATATGGCTCATTAGGTGATACGCTTATGTATCTAACTATTTTATAACCTAGGCCAAAGTATGTAACTTTTCTTCCATCTTTACTAGTTATTTTTATTGTGTATTTTGGTTCATGACCTGTGCTTACTCTTCCACCATCAATATAACTTGTGATTAAACCAACAAGTATAATTATAACTAGAATGCTTGTGATAATGATTAATTTCTTCTTTTTCATAAGAGCTCCTTTATTAAACATATTATATCATGTATATTTTTAGGTGTAAATTTATAAAAAAAGATACTGCTTCAAACTTTTGGAGTAAAAGCTTCATCCCAGTCAACATATCCTTCATCTTCATAGTCTTTGCAACTTAGTTTTATATCCCATGACCATATATGATTTTTATTACACTTTGGAATAATATAGGCTTTACAGTATGATTTGTTATCTGTGTCTAGAAATTTTTCTTTGTCCATACCACCATTATATACTAAATCTTTATGAGTTATTAAAGGCGTGCCTTCATCGATGTTACATTTTGGTGCGATAACATACATGTATCTTTCTAGTTCGGTATTTATGTCCTCTTTTATTTCAGTATATCTTTTTTGTTTTGAGTCTTTACTATATGCATTTACAAGGAAAATAGCACCTATAATTATGATAATTATAAATAATATTATTAATATTTTTTTCATATACTTCATATATCTATTTTACTGAGAAACCTTTCTTTAGTTCGTTTATAATATTTTCTTTTAAGGTAATGGTAAGTGTGATAAGTAAAAATAAAGCAACTGCCCCCATTACAGTTAGAGGCCAGCTATCTTTTTCATGATAAAATGATAGACCAACGATAGAACTAAAAATAGATAATAATATTAAGAATAAGAAGGGAAAAATGTTTTGTTTTTGTCTTTCTATATCAGTAAAAAATAATACTGATGTTACTATAAGACCACTAAAGATTAAAATTGGTACTGCTTCTAAAGCCCAACCTGGTGTTAAGAAAACATCTATGGTTATAAGAAGTAAACTAGTTAAAGTAATAAGTTTAACAAACTGACTTATTCTGTTATATTCAACTAAGTCTCTAGATATAACCAAATCCCAGGCCATATAAATTGACATTAAGACAACTAAACTCCATGCTTTACCGCCAGTAATTAGATTAATAATTGGACAAATTACTACTGCAATAAGTAGTGGCCACTTCATAAAATTTATTAATCTTTGATGTTTGATTATTTTAGGAGATACTTTAGGATATGTTATTTTAATTTTCATATAAACCACTTCCTTCTACTGTTACACTTATATTGTCATTTTCTAATAATTCGTAAAGTTTTTCTTCAAAGGTAGGATCAACTGTCATTTTACTAATTGAAAATGTTGTTATGTTGTTTACAGTTACTACTGAGCAGCCAGCTCTATTAGTAATACCTGTTCCTAGAATAAAGTCCATACTTTCAATTTTACTTGAAAGTTCTTCTGGTAGTTTTATTACGCCTAAATTAGATAATGTATTAGAAAATATCTTGTCGCCAAGAAAACCATAAACTATTTTAGCTATAGGGGCTTTAATTAATAGAGGTATATATTTAAGCATACTAGTCATTTTCTTTGTTGATGTAACCATTTTAGTCATCTCTTCTTTTGATGCTTTCATATCTAATTGCTTAGTTATTTTGTCAATTATATCTTCTATATTTGTTATTTTATCTATTTCTAATCTAATACCACAGTACATTGAGAAGTTACGAAGAGTTTTTGTTGGATAGTATTTACGCATATTTACTGGAACTTGAATACTTATATCACCATTTAGTTTATCAGTAGCACTTTTTTCAGCAATAAACATTAGAGCAAGTAAGTATGAGGTTATTGTTGTATTATATTTTTGAGAGGCCTCTTTTAATTTATTAGTATCCATTTTAAAATGAATTATTTTACAAGGTCTAACTTTAGATAGTTTGCCATCCATCTGCACAGCCATTTTATCTATGAATCCTGAGGTACTAAGTGCGTTTGGTACGTTTTTAAAAGCATTTTCATATTCTTCTTTTGAAGGCTCATCATTTATATTAAGTACTAGGTCACTTTTAGGTATACTGACTCCAAGAAGTTTTAGGTATTCTGCTGTTAGTGATGTTAAGAATGCAATGCCTCCAGTTCCATCAGTAAGAACATGAAAGAACTCAATACTAATTCTATTTTGATAGTATTTTACTCTAAAGGATTGAGATCCACTTACTGATACTTTAATTGGCTGAGATGGAATATCGCACTCTTCTTCTACTTTAAATCTTCTTTTGGTGGTATCTAAATAATGCCAGAAGAAACCCTTTTTTAAAGTAGTTGCAAATGTAGGAAATCTTTTAATAGTAAAGTTTAGGGCCATTTGTAAGATTTCTGGTACGATATTTTCTTTTAAATAAACGGATAATCTAAAGATTGCCATTCTATCATGAGCCATTGATAATGGGTATATTTTAGCAGCATCATCTAAAGGAAACCACAATACTGGAGGTCTTGCGTAAAAGCCACCTAAGTTTTTTGTATCTAAATAAGATAACGTCTTTTTTAAATTGGTACCTTTTTTATGGTAATAAAGAATTGCTTTTTCAAAGTCATCTCTAAGTTTTTCTTTATTCTTTTTATTTAATAAACAGTGCTCATCAAATGAAGTAAAAAAATCTTTTAATAGTGTTTGTTCTTCTTTGGTAAGTGTTTTTATATATTCATTAAATTCTTCCATGATATCACCACTTGTTATATTCTATCATATTTTATTTTATTTAGTTTGTCATTTCTCTTTGAATCCAAAGCATTAATACATCAATAATATAATTAATTTCTTCATTTGTAAGTTTGTGTCCTTTTTTTATATTATGAATTTTTTCTAGGCAGGTTCTGCAGCAACAACCAGTGGCGTGCTGTGCAATAAAAACAGGATGGACTTGTTTCATTGGAGTTTGTTTTCCATCGTTAATGGGGTTTTCTTGGGCAAGTCTTTTTGTTATTAAATCTCTTGCATCTGATTTTATTTTATCAAGTCCTTTTTCTTTAACATACTCTTTCATTTTTTTGTTTAAGTGAAATGAGCCTCTAAATTTACTTTTAGATAAAGAGTTAAGTAAATTATTAATATTATTATTATTCAATATTATCATCCTTTACTATATTAGCAAATTTGCAATTTATAATTTTTTCTAAATTTGTTAGTTCTACTTCTACTTGATAACCAATTTTACCAGCGCTAAATATTATTTCATTAAAGTTTTTAGCAGACGAATCTATTATTACTTTAAATGGTTTTTTTAAACCAATTGGTGAGCAACCACCATGGACATAACCAGTCAGTTGTAATAGTTCTTTTTGAGGGATCATTTCAATACTTTTCTCATTAACACTTTGAGCACATTTTTTTAAGTCTAATTCTTTATGAACAGGCACCATAAATACATAATTTTGTTTAGACTTTGATACAGTTACTAATGTTTTAAATACTTTGTTTGGATCTTCATTTAAAACTCTAGCAACATCTACTCCACTTATCGCATCTGTGTCTCCATAAAAATATTCGTTGTACTTTATTTTCTTTTGCTCTAGTATTCTCATAACATTTGTTTTTTCCATAGTCATCACCTTTATTGTTTAGTTCTTTTTGTTTTTATCTAATTTTTTAAACCACAATTATTATCTTTCCATAAAGTATAAAATTCTTCTGCAGTAGACCAATCTAAATCATATTCTTCATATAAATTACATCCAGTAATATCTTGGACTGCTAAAGCTGAAATGTAGGCATATACTCCTGATAATTTATTGCTATTATACATTTCTTCTAAGACAGGAACAGCCTTTTTTCCTAGTTTTATAATATTTTTGTAATTTTCATTTTTTATATAATCATATGGGTTGGAAGAAGCAGTATCAGATAATTCGCCTATTTGTTTTAGATTTTCAAGTATTTTTTCTTCTGTATTATCTTCGCTTGTAATTTGTTCTTTATTATTAGTACAACCACATAAACATAGAATACTGCTCGTTGCAACTATAATTATTTTCATTTTCAAATCATTTTTCATAATTTTTTCCTTTCGTAAGTCTTGTTATTTATTTTTTTCATAATCACAAATATAATCTTAATACTTGATACTGATATATATCATCACTTTCTGTATAACTAAGTGAAATACCTTTGCCATTATTTGCTGTTTTGCCAGAGTTAACTTTTTCTTTAGCTTCACTAATCAATGTACTTATTTCTGCTTCAGTAATCTCTTGATTATTAGCTTTAATCAAATATTTAATATACGAAGATGCATCACTTACGTACTTACTAGATTTATTTACGTATAAAAGCGTGTAATTAACTATTTCTGTTTTATCTCCAATATATTTTTCTGGTACAACTACTAAGTAAATACCATCTATTAAACCGTACCAATATTCTCCATTATCTTCAGTTAAATAATCTGTTGATGCTGGATTTAACGTGCTATTGTCTTTTACTTCAGTATTAAATTTAGCAACTAATACTTCGACATTTTCTTTTTCTACTGCTCCATACTTTTCTTGGGACTCTTGTAAATCATTTTTATTCTTACTACATCCAGTTAAACTTAAAACTAAAATTCCACATAATAAAATATAACTTATATTTTTTTTCATTAGTTCTCCTTCTATTTATTATAACTTTAATAATTTTTAATAGTTTTTTTATCTCTAATATTTAATGCTGATGATAAACTTGTCGCATAAAAATCTAATTCAAATCCATCATTATCTTGGACAATTAAATGATCTGGTTGTCTTTTATATTTAAAGTGTAACCCATATGACCATTTATCTCTTCCATCATGCCATGTTATCTTTATATAATCGTTAAGATTGCCATAATCAATCTTTGCAAAAAGTATCATCATTTTCAATTGCCACGCCGCACTTAGAACAAAAAGATTTATCAACTTCATTTATTATTTTATTAAATATATTTTTTTTACTCATTTCACACCGCCTACTTTAAATTTATATAATACATAATTTCTTTTTTTAAACTTTTTGCATACTCTATTTCCAACTTTGTACTTTCTCCAATATAATTATTTATATTTACTACTAATATGGCATCGGATAATTCTATCTTCTTAAAGTGACTTTTCTTTAATTTAATTATTTCTTCTTCAGTTCTTTCAGCACTACTTATTGTAGGATAAATAGGTGTAAGAATGCAATAACCTTCTAAGGTCATCATTTCTGCTAATTTCATCATCTCTTTTTGATATTTAAGACTTCCACATAATGTTACTATTTTCATGAGTTCTCCTTCTATTACATCTTACGGTTTATCTTAGTATAATTTATTTGTTTTTTCTAATTTCTGACATAAAATAATAGCTTATATCTTTACCTTCATAATCAGCATTTATTTTAAAAATATACATTCCATTTACTTTAGGGGTAATAATATAATCATTTGTATATTTTATGGTCATATCTATGTATTTTTTTGTTTGATAATCAAATAATTCAACTGATTTAATCATGCCATCTAAATTTTCTATAGATAGTTTGTTTTCATAATACGAAGAAATGATATCATAATTAAAATCTTGAAAATCTATTTTATCTACACACTCACCACTTTTATAACAAAAACTTCCTGTTTCTGCTTTAATTATTTTATCATTACTTCTAATATTAATAACATGTTCTGCTGTAAGATATGTATTTATGTTGTCATAGATTGTTATTCCTAAGATTTTTATTTTAAAACCATCGTCATAGCCTTTTATAGAGTCTTGATTTATAATATGATATTTTGTAATACTATAAAGTAATGCCTTATATTCAGTTGAAGTACCATCTTTTAATTTTGTTGGAATCGGTATTAACATTAGTATTATTATAATTAGAATTAGAATTATTTTTTTCTTTTTCATTTTTACCTCATAATAAAACGTGCACGAATTACTTCTTGTATGGTAATTATATCATGATTTTTACTGATTTTAAAGTTTATCTTACCGGTTATTTTGCAGGTTATTCTATAAAAAAAGAAGCATTAAGCTCCTATTAATATTTTATTTAAATTTCTTTTGTAAAGGTCCCAGATATTTGCTTTCTTAATGCTTTCCATAACAGTTATTGGTAGGCTTTCTTTTTCTATTCCACCTTCTAATATTTGCATTTGGCCAATTATATCTCCAACTTTAACTGGGGCTTTTATTGGTTTTACTAATATGTTAAAACTATATTTTTTATCATCATTAATTTCCTCTAAGCTAGTAGCATCACTAATTAGTTTTAAATTAACGTATTCTTTTTTACCATTTAATACTTTAACCTCACCTAGATTTTTGTCTTTTTCCATAATTACTTTTATTTTATAATTTGCAAAGCCATGATTCATAAGTTTAATAGTATCATTACTTCTATCTTCGGTTGTTGCTTCATTCATAACTACGCTTATTAAGCGCATACCATTTCTTTTTGCAGTTGCGGTAAGACAGTAACCGGCTTTTTTAGTAAAACCTGTTTTTAGACCATCAAGACCATTATAATATTTAATTAGTTTGTTGGTGTTCACCATCCAGGTTCTAGTTCCGTCTGGCTTATTTAGAAATTCTTCATAGATGCTTGTGTAGTTAAGAATTTCTTCATGTTTTAAGAGTTCTCTAGCCATAATGCTCATATCTCTTGCAGTTGTAAGATGGTTATCATCATCTAGGCCATGAACATTTACAAAGTTAGTGTTTTTGCATCCCAGTTCTTTGGCTTTTTCATTCATCATTTTAATAAAACCTTCGGTGCTTCCACCAATATGCTCAGCCATAGCAACAGCAGCATCATTTGCGCTGGCAATAGCAATACTTTTTAAAAGTTCTTTTACGCTTAACTGACTACCTGTTTCTAAGAATACTTGACTACCACCCATTGATGCAGCATTATTACTAATATTTACTTTCTCTTCTAAATTAATCTTTCCTGATTCTAGGGCCTCCATAATTAGTAACATTGTCATAACTTTTGTCATAGATGCTGGATGTAGTTTTTCATCAGCATTTGTTTCATTTAATACTTTGCCGGTTGATGCTTCGATTAAAATGCTTGACTTAGCACTTAGTTCTAGGTCTTCCGCACTTACCATAAGTGGCATCATTATTAGACAAATAAATAGAAATAACTTCTTCACATAATCACCTATTAAAAAGTATTCCAAAAAATAAAAAAAAGACTTAAAGTCTTAATTATTATTATAGTTATCTAAAAATGAGTGATATTCTCCATCTTTGGTGGAACCTAAAATACAGTTTAAGTTAACATTATCCATTGCTTTAAAGATATTATAATCAATATCTGGATTTAACTTTTTTAAGTCTTTAATTAGTCTTTTGATTTCGGTTCTTTTGCTTACGCTTTCTTTAGAATCTTTTTCAGTGAATGAACATGCACAGTTTAGAAATGTCAAATCATTACTACGTTTCCAAGCAAGAACTGCGTCTTCTCGTACTAGGAATAGCGGTCTAATTAGTTCAAGACCTTCATAGTTGTCACTTTTAAGTTTAGGCATCATTGTTTTGATTTCTGAACCATAAAACATAGATAGAAGTGTAGTTTCAATAACATCATCAAAGTGATGACCTAGTGCTATTTTATTACATCCAAGCTCCTTAGCTTTACTATAAAGGTGTCCTCTTCTCATTCTAGCACAAAAGTAGCATGGGCTTTTTTTAAAGACTCCACTATCTACAACTTCAAAGATGTTACTATTAAATATTTGTAAATCAACATTTAGTATTTTAGCATTTTCCTTAATCATATCTAGGTTTTTAGGACTATAACCTGGATTCATACAAACATAATCAGCATCAAATTTAGTCTCGCCATGTTTTTTTAGTTCTTCAATACATTTAGCAAGTAGGAATGAATCTTTGCCACCGCTTATACAAACCATTACTTTGTCCCCATCTTTAATAAGTTCATACTCTTTTACGGCTTTTACAAATCTGCCCCATATTTCTTTACGATATTTTTTTATTATAGAGCGCTCTATTTCTTTATATTTTTCCATATTATACCTCGTAGTGGTAGTCTTCAATTTCTTCTATTGTATAGTCGTTTGGGGTAAAGTCTAGTGTATCTAAATCAAAGTAACCTAAAACGAAGTCGCTTGGAACAAATGATGCATCTTTGTCATCTTCGAAAATATCAGTAGTTCCTTTACTTAGTGGGGTTATAAAGTCATATCCCATACTTTTAGGTACTCTGATTAAGACCATTTCATCTCTTTCCATTGCACCAAAACCTTTTTCATCAGTTAAAAACTTTTCAGGCTCTGTTATCATGTCAGGTGTAATTTCAACCATTGTTGTATAGTACGCTTTTTCAGCCATAAGTAGACCATTTTCTATTATACTTTCACCTACTCCGTGGCCAGTAATATGATAAAAATATCTATAATCATTAAAATCAAATAATTTTTTAAATAAATCTTGCATAAAATCACCAATAAAATAATATCATAGTTTGAGCTTAAAAAAAAGAACTTAGTGTACGTAAGTTCCATGTAATTTCGCTAGTTCATCATCTGTTAAAGGATCGATTGTCCATTTGTTATCTGTTTTTGTTAAAGTAAAGTCAATTGTGTAAGTTACTCTATCTTTAGTGTTGTTATACGCTTTTATTTTATATTCTAAACCTTTAGAAACACTATAGATGCCATTATCATTAAATTCTTTAGGATTGCTGGCAATATAACTTGTAGCATCTGATTCTGTTTTATAATAGTCGTAAACTTCTATTTCTGCAGTAACTGTTGCTTTATCTCCATCTATTTTTTCGTCTTTAATTTTATATTTTAAATCTTTATACTGTCTTTCATAAACTTTGCGATATTCATCTTTATAGTCATCTGCTGCATTAATACTATCTAGAAAATCATCTAATTCAGTTTTTAAATCATTACTGTTTGTTTGATACTTCATAAGAAGTGCTTCTACTTTACTTTTTGGACTATTACCTAAACTACAACCTGTTATGACAAATAAAATTAATAAAACTAGTAAACCTTTAAATTTTTTCATACCTTCCTCTTTCTAGTGTTATTATGTAAAATAAACTTGAAATTATACATGTTTGTGATAAAATTATTTCAAGGTGAAAGAAATGAAGAAATTATTATCAGGTATTAAACCTACTGGAGAACTTACTCTAGGAAATTATATTGGAGCAATTAAGCAATTTGTTAAGATGCAAGAAGATTATGAAAGTTATATTTTTGTAGCAGATCTTCATGCTTTAACAGTTTATAATGAACCAGAAACATTAAGAAGAAGAACAAGAGATATTATTGCAGTGTATCTTGCATGTGGACTTAATCCAGAGCATACAACATTATTTATGCAATCAGAAAATCTATATCATCCCCTTTTAGGATGGATTATGGCATGTAATAGTTACATGGGTGAAATGAGCAGAATGACTCAGTATAAGGAGAAAAGTAAAAACAAAAATGAAAGTGCTATTTCATGCGGACTATTTACCTATCCAGATTTAATGGCTGCGGATATTTTAATGTATGATGCTGATGTAGTTCCAGTTGGAATTGATCAAAAACAGCATGTAGAACTTGCTCGTAATATTGCTGAAAGATTTAATAATAAGTATGGTGATACTTTTGTAGTACCAGAAGCAATCATTACTAAGGAAGGTGCTAAAATATATGATTTACAAGTACCTACTAAGAAAATGAGTAAAACAGCAGATAATGATAAAGGATGTATCTTACTATTAGATAATGTAGATAAAGCAAGAAAAAAAATAATGAGTGCAGTAACTGATTCAGAAAGTATTGTTAAGTATGATCCAGAAAATAAACCAGGTATCTCAAACTTAATGACTATTTATGGTAGTTTAACTAGTAAGAGTTATGAGGAAATTGAAAAAGAATTTGATGGAGCAAATTATGGTACGTTTAAGAAAGCAGTTGCAGATGAGGTATGTAACTTACTTACTACTATTCAAACTAAATATAATGAAATAATTAATAGTAATTTAATTAATGAAGTCTTAGATAAGGGACTTGCTAAAACAAATGAAGTTGCATCTAAAAAATTAAAACAAGTTTTAAATAAGATTGGTATTGGAAGAATGTAATGTTCTTCTTTTTTTATGACAAGAAAAAACTACATTAATATGTAGTTTCAATTTCTTCATTATCGATATTGCCCATAATTGGTTCTAATATTGGATATAGTTTAGAATAAATTTCTTCTAGTTCGTTATCAGTTATTTCATCAAAACTCTTTGCTGTACTTAAATCAATGTTCGGAATACTAGCACTCTTGTCATACTTAACATTAGTATTAATCGTAACATCGATAGTGCTTCCTCCACTTGTTAATTTAATTGTAGTTTTATAGTCGCCACTTATTTTATCTTCTTTAATATTTTGACGCTCTATGCTAAGTTCAGCATTAATCATATCAGTATTTATTTTTAAGTTTAAATTATCTTTATTATATGAGCCACTAACAACAGTAGTACCACCGCTAATTAATGTGATATCACCAGACTCTTCTCCTGTTATAGTAAGCGTTATATCTTCAAGAGTAATTTCTTGTTTTACTAACTTATTTTTATTTAGATAGATATCATAAGAGATAACTACTTCATCACTATAACTATCCATTTCTTCTTTAAGATTATCAATATCTTCTTTTAATCCAGCTTTAACTTCATCTAAACTAGTATCATCATCAGTAAGTATTTCTAAAATTTTATCATTATTTTTAATCTCTTCATAGAACTTTAACACTAGAGTAGCACCATCTTTACCAGTTAAAGAAATACTAATCTTATCATTATTACTATCTTTAGTTAAAGTAAACTTATCATCAGTAAAGTATTCATTTACAACTTTAACTATACTTTTCTTAAGTTCTTTAAAAGCATCTACATAATCAGTACTATCTGATTCCATATCCAAATAGTAATACTTATCAAATACATCTTTTAACATAATATAAGCCTTACTATCCTTTAGATAAATGTTACCAGTTAAAGAATTACTGCCATCCCCAAATGAAACTTCAGTATACTGCTCTTCATCTTTATAAATACTATTAATACTAAGTTTACCACTAACTAGTTCTTCACTATCTACGTTTACTTTAAAAGTATTTGTAGTATTTACTGTGAAGTTTCCTTTAAATAACTCTTCTATATCTTCTAAATTATTCTTTTCTAAGTAATTACTCATTACCTTAACAAATTTAGCTTTAGGTGTAATACTCTTCTTTCCATATATGTAACCTAAAACGCCACCACAAATAGCAAGCAATACAACAATACCAATTATCAATACATTATTTTTCTTTTTACTTTCCATAAATACTCCTTAATTTATATTATATGTTAATTTATAACATATGGGTCTTCTGATGTACCAGAACCTCCTGAAATTTCAATATCTGATACAAGTGAAATAGCAGGGCGCAGACTGTATTTGAAATGCGTGGAGCCAAAGAAGATATTACCTCCCACAAAACAAGAAGTCGTTGTAACAGCACGGTTACTAGGAGACATAGTCCACCAGGAACTACCACCTGTATTCTCTTTTAAATACGTTGAGTCATTATCCATTGAATATATATATCCCGCAAAAGCAAGTTCATCTGCTGTTAACAGACCAATTTTATATGTTAAGTTCCCATTACCATTTGTGATATCACTTACAGTAAACTTAGATAGCTTACCGCCATTTTTATCATTCGGACATTTTAGTGTTGGTTGTTTAGCCGTAGCTAATCTGTTATATGTTGCATAATTTGTATTATTAGTTCCATAACCTAATCCACTTGTACTTTTGTCATTACACCATATTGTATCTGCAAGTTTATCTTCATATGATGTTAAATTATTTGTGTACCATGTTTCTAAATTAGTAAGAATTGTACTTTTATTTTTATTAGCGTGCGCACTTGCATAATCACTAGAGCCAATTTCACCATACATTAATCCAATAGAAGCATTATCCATATAATCATTATATGTTGAATTAAATTCACTAGTGTATGTTGTTCCAGAATATCTAGCAAACGCCGCGTTATAACTATTATTTGCTGCCGCACATGGATTTGATGAAGTGTTTGTATTATCATTGTGAAGTACGAGTTTAAAAGAACCATCACCTGTTATTCTTACTATTCTCCAACACTTATTTGCAAACTGTACGTAATTATTATTTATAGCACCTCTAAAATAATAACTAGTTCCATAATCATCTTCAGCGCTTGCTAAAATTGCCTCTGTTGTATTTTTATTGGAAGTTAATTTCTTATATACAAAACTATCTGATGTTGCACTTACTACGTAAATAACATGGCTTAAATTGGTTGTTGTTTTCATAGTTCCAGCTGTACTCGAGCCTGTATCTGATAAATTCTGACTAGTCAAATATTTACCAACTAAACTTGAATATGAATTAGCATATGTATTATTTGTTACTGCTGTTCCGGTTAAATCAAACTTCGTACCATTTGCTTTCCAACCAGTACCATAAGTTATATAATACGCCTGTTCTGTTGTACCTACACTTGTTGTTGATGTATATGATATATCATCTAAAACATGTGCACTAACTTCTTTCCCTGGCTCTGTAATTGGAGTCTTTACTTCATTATTTGCTAAAATTATTTCGGCAAATGTAGGCTCATTACTTGCACTAGTTACTACTACTATCTTACCTGACCATGATTTGTTAAGACCTTGTTCTGCTGTTACTGCTTCATCCATCCAGATTCTTAGATCGTAACTTTTTTCTTCATTGGCTTTAAGCCCAGTAGTTATTAAGATATACCCTTTACTATTGTTATCTAAGTCTGTTAAAGATTGCTCTCCTAGGATTACAGATTTATTATCTGTTGTTCCTTTAGGAGATAGATTTACTTTGATGTAGTTATCTTTTAAGTAAGATGAACTTGTATTTGTTCTATAAGTACTATCTATAGTAATATACATTTTTACATAGCCTGAGCAATTATTTTTTACTGTAAATGTAAATGGAGTTTTCTTTAAGCCTTTTTCATCTACTATAGGAAATTCATCAGTTAAAGCTATCTTGGATGTTTCTTCAGTGAGGGTTGTGTTAAAGCATGTTCTTGATGCGAGGGTGTTATTTTCAGTTTGACTTAGGTATAGTCTAAACCATGCAAAAGAGACTCCAATAATACAGATTATAGTAATAAGTAAACTATAATATATTTTGAGTCTCGATTTATTTTTTTCGATATTCTTATCTTTCATAATACCACTTACCTTACTATAAAAATTATATAATAGGTAGGCTGAAAGTGTCAAACTATTTTTAGAGTTCTTTAATACTATCTATTTGTTTTAATAGTTTAAGTATTTTGTTTCTAAATTTAATGTCTTTTATTTTACTATATTCATCTAATAAGAATAGATTATAGTAATAGATTAAAGCATCTATATTATAATTAGATATACTTTTATAACCGTTTAAAAAGGCTTCAATATCTAGTAAGTTATCCATAAATAGCATTTTAGGTTTTAGGGCTAGAGCAAAGGCAATATCTTTTTCTTTGATACCAATACCTGCATACTCAAAATCAATTATTCCGGATACTCTTTTGCCTTGCCATAAGACATTACCAAAGTGATAGTCACCATGAACAAATGATATAGTACCTTTTACTTCTTCTTTTTTAAAGTTGTTTATTTTGGAGTCGTCAATTATATTTATATTTCTTTCTTTTGCTTCTAGCATATTGGATATTGGTATGTTATGAATAAGGGCTAAGCTTTTACCATATTCGAATAAATAGTTATATCTATAGTAAAAATTTTTTCTTATGATGTAATTTAAGTTATCCCCTTTTATTTTTTCACACACATAATAATTTTTATTGTTGATTTTACCTACTTCGTATATTTTAGGTACTTTAAATGGTAAGTCCATTTCATTTAATTTGGTTAGAATATCTATTTCTTTAGTGATATCGTTTTTATTAAATCTTTGAACTTTGATGATTACAGGTACTTTTTTATTTTCATAAAGAGCACTTGCTTCGATTGTTTCACTTTTAGAAAAGTAATATTTATTAACCTTTAATAGTTCTATGTTTTTAAAATGTATCTTTCTCATAATAATACTATAACATTATTATAAGGTTTTTGAAAGAGTATTAATGCCTTCATTTATTAATTTTGTTGGTTCTTTTTCTAGTTTCTTTTTAAGGTCAGGTACAAAGTTGCTGCTTTGACATGTTTTTTTGATCCAGTTATTTAGGGCTTTTAGTTTTTCTTTATTTGCGCCTTCTTCTAATATTTGATAGTAGATTACTTTTGCAATTATGAAGTTTAACATGTTGCGGTTTAATTCATTTGGTCTTTTAACGCCAATTTGGTATTTGTCAATATCACACATTTTTAAAAATTCTAAATCGTATAAGAAACTGCCACGGTTTATTTCACGAGCAACTACGCCAGCTTTATTTAGTTCTTCAAAGTCTTGTTCTAAATCAAGGATGGCATCTAAAAAGTCTCCATAATAGAAGTCACCTGGTGAGATGTTAAGTGCTCCAATTTCTTTGCTGTAATCATGAACAAAAGGCATTGTGTATGCGGCAAATTCATCATCTTCTGTGTAAAATGCATCCTCTGGCATAATGATTCTTTTAGTTTTAACATCTTTTAATGTTTCGAATTTTTCTAGAGTCATTAATCCTTTTTCTTCTCTAATTTTAGGAGTGTATTTTAAGTATTTGATTGCTTTACCATTAAAATGAAAAACATACCCATCATGACCTGCTCCAATACTTGGTAAGTCAAATATATTGGGTATTGTTAACATTTTAGATGGCTCACTTATTAATCCTGCTTTAATATAAGCCATATTTATCCCCCACTTATGTGAGTTATTTTATCATATTTGGGCTTGTTTATCAATGTTCTTTTCTTTTAGTTTGATGTGTTTTACCATAAACTCTAAGATTTCTTCGCTTGTACAGTAGTCTTTCATTGAACTATAAGAACTAATTATGAATTTACGATATTTTTTGATTAGTTCTTTTCTTAACTTAAAGTCCATTGTTTGATATTCTTCGATTATGTAATAACAAATAACGTCTAAAACTATTTTGTCATAGTCGATTTTGGTTTCTACACCATAATATCTTAAATCTAAGTTATAAAAAGGAAGATTTAAAGGATTATCTTTTGCATAATCAACTGCTGGGCTAATTACTCCTTCCCCATAGTTTGCTACCATGAGGGCTTTAAAATTAAGCCCACCTTTAATATAGAAACTTTTTCCCTTGAAGTGTATTGGTAAATATAGTTTTTTAGTTTTTGTCCAGTCTATATCTGTAATAAGGTCCATTTCATCTGCTGTAAATGATAGGTCTTCACTAGATATTAATCTTATATAGCCTTCATCTCTACCCATTATATTATCATCTTCGATTAGTTCGATTGGACTTAAAAATGTACCTAGAAATTTAAAACTTTCACCTAATTTAAAGTCACTACTTAAAAAGTTATGCCAAATTCTATTTACGATTAGTCTAATATTTTCTTCGGTTAAGTTATCGAAATTTGCTAGTTCTTCACTTGTTAATTCATGCATGTAATAATTTAAAATATCTGTTTTTATATTCATTATATCAACCCTTACTATAAATATAGTTTATCATTTTTAGAACATATTATCTAGTGTTTTTGGTACCTTATCTTCCATGACTGCATTTATTATTTTGTTTTCTAGATTTTTATCTACTTTTTTACCAGTCATTATACTTAACTCACTTATAACGTGTCTTAGAGTTTTTTCGTCTTTTAGACCATTATCGTTAACCATTTGAGCTAAGGAAATAATATCCCCTTTTTTTACTTTAGTTTTCTTTTCAACTTTTTTGAATAATTCATCATTCACATAAATCACCTAGTATAATTTATGCAAGAAAAAAGAAGTTACGCACTCTTAGTTCCGGTAACTTCTATATGAACTTTAATATTTGCTCCCATATCTGCTGATTGATCAGTATTTGTATCTTTATAAAATAGTTTTAATGTATAAGTATGAACTTTACTACTAGCATTTTTAAATGAGCCTCTGCCCAGAGTAACAGATGAACCGGTTATGTCTGTTTCTGGGATATCACTAATAATGGTTCCATTACTTCCGGTGTTTTCACCAGTTAAAGTGTAACTTATTGGGCTTTTAAATGTGTTGTTATCTACTATAAGTTTTACTTCGTATGGCATACTTATTTCTTTAGTTGTGTTTGTTCCAGTTACTGTAAATACTTTAGTTGCAAATGCCTCATCATTTGGAAGCAGTTTAGTAGCAGTTATTTTATTACCACCATCATAGACTATTTTCATAACTCCAGCATTACTTGTAATACTTGTATTATCTTCTCCAGCACTCATACCGCTTGTAAAGAAGGCATATGATATTGTTATTCCAATAATTGCTATAATAAGGACGCCAATTATATAAAATAATGTTTTATTACGTTTATTCATACTCTCACCTACTATAATAATACAAAAAAATTATTTAAAAAGCAAGGCATTATTTTTTTACATATCGATATCAAATTGTATTCTATATTTAAAAAGTTTGCAAATGATTGCAAACTTTTTATGATTTTAGTGTTTTCTTGCAGTTGCTATTTGCTCATATCACTAATATCTAGTTTTGTCTCTAGTTTTACTTCATCACCTTTTTTAGGAGTAAACTCAATAATAAAGTATAAACCATCTTTAAGAGCATTTATGTTTTCTTTAGAAAAATAATGTTCATTAGATACTGATTCGATTACGTTAAATGATGTTCCACCCTCTAGTAGTTTTGTTAAAGATAAGGCTTCCTCATCTTCACCGCTTATTACAGATATTGGTGAAAGTTTTCCATCTACTTTGACATAATAACCAATTTTATATTTTGTTACCATGATATCTTTTTCGTAGATGAAATCAACATCACTACCTTCAAATATTGCTAGAGAATCGTTTATGACTGTTACACCATTTAAGATTCTTACATAATCATTTGTTCCATTAAACATATAAGTTTTTGTAGCATGCATTAGATGATTAATAAACATAAGCAAACCTACAATTACTAAGATTAATACTATTAGTAGTGGTTGCCATGAGTTAAAGAAATTCTTTAAAAATTTCAAAAATTTGTTTTCTTGTTTAGTTTCTTGTTCTTTATTATCCTGCTTTTTCTTTGCCATATAAACCTCCTAAAGTTACTTCTAACATACTAGCACTATCTAATATGGTGCCTTCGGGTATGCTTTGAGCAGTGACTTTTCCATAGTCATTCATAGTATAAGATAAATTTATTAAATTTGCAAATGTTCTAACATCACTACTGTTCCAGCCAATAATATTTGGCATGACGATTTCGCTGTAATCGGTTACTAAGAAAATTTTATTTCCGCTTAAAATATTTTCACCTTTTTTAGGATACTGGTTAACTATTTTTTCACCATTTCCAATAACTACTACGTTAAGTCCTAAATTAGTTAGTTGATCTTTACTAGTAGTTATATCTTTGTTTATGTAACTAGTTAGATTAATAATTTTTGATAGGTCCTTATCTGTGTCTCTAGTATCTAAATTTTTGTATTTAGCGATTGATTCAACAACTGATTTAACCATACTTGCAAAACCACTAGCGCCGCCCATATATTTTTTGGCACTTACATAAATAACATATTCTGGATTATCTTTAGGAAACATTCCTGCAAAAGAACGAATGTTGTTGTAGTTACCACTAGAGTATTTACCATTTGCTAGGGCATATTGGGCAGTACCAGTTTTACCAATTAGTCTTACAGAGTCAGTTGCATATCTTTTACCTGTTGCTATTGGGTCATTGGTATTAACCGTTATGTCCATAAGTTCAATCATTTTGTTTACTGTGCTTGAACTTACTGCTCTACCTATATCAGTTCTTTTACCTTCATAGGTTGTTTTACCGGTGTTGGTATCAACTATCTTTTCTATAATATATGGTTTTAGAACTACTCCACCATTTGCAAGACTTGTTAGGGCTTGAATGTTTTGGATTGGTGTTGTTGTCATACCTTGACCATAAGAGATACTTGCAAGTTCAGATTCATATATAGCTTCTACTTGACCATTATATTCGTTTGGTAGTTCAATTCCAGTTTTTGTTCCGAAACCAAATTTTTCATAATAATTTAATAGTTTTTCTTTACCTAAAGCTTGTGCTAGATTAACTGCTGCTACATTTGATGAGTAGGTAAAACCTGTATCATATGTTATTTTACCCCATCCAGTAGTATTCCAGTCACTGATTTTATAGTCATCAACGATAATATTACCAGAGGTGTATTCTTCATCGCCTTTATAAATACCTTCTTCTATAGCAGCCATAAATGAGTATATTTTCATGGTACTTCCTGGTTCGTAGGTATAACTTGTAAGCTGACTATTATAGTTTGTAATATTTAAGGTGTTTGGATTAAATGACGGGATAGTTGCTGAACCGACAATAGCACCTGTTTTAGCATCGGCGACAGTGATTGAAGCCCACTCTGCTCCGTCTTTTTCAACGGTTGCCATGGCATTTTCTAAATACATTTGAATGTTACTATCAAGTGTAAGATAAATATCTACTCCTGATTCAGCCTTTTCTTCATATGTTGGCGTGTTTGCAATTCGATAACCATAAGCATCTTTTTGATAAGTTATTTTGCCATTAGTTCCTTTTAGACTGCTATTATACTTACCTTCAATTCCCATCTCACCTTCAATTTCATCATTATCATTTTTTTTAGCATAGCCAATAATATAGGAAGCAAAGTCTCCATATGGATAGTCCCTTTTACTACTTTTTATGAAGTCAATTCCTGGTAAGTCTAAGGCTTCAATTTCTTGTTTAACTAGTTCAGTGATACCTCTTCCACCAGGACCTAGTTCAACTTGATAAGCATCTCTGTTTAGTAATGCTAAGATGGATTCTTTAGTCATATTGATGAGAGGACTTAGAAGTTCCGCGGTTTTTTCTTTATCTACTACGTGATATGGTTTATCTGGGTCGGTTGTTCTACTTGATGATAAGTAAGCAATAACTGTGTAACTTCTAACGTCTTGTGCTAGAATTTCGCCCATATTATCATAGATGGTTCCACGGTTTGCGGTTATTGTTTTGGTAGCAGTTGTTCTTGATAATGCGAATTTTTTTAGGTTTACACCATCAACTGTTGGACTTACTGCCACATAAAAAAGTTTGCCTATTATTAAAGCAAATAAAAGGATAACCACAATTAAAGAACATGTTTGAAACAATCTATTATATTTTCCTTTAACCATGATTACCACAACCTATTTAACTACAATTATATTATCATTATTATAATCTAATCCATGTTCTTTTGCAACGTCTTGAATATTAGAAAGACTGGCTAGTTCGTTTATCTTCATTGCAACACTTTCATTAATGCTTTCTTGTTTTTCAACTTTTCTTTTGATGCGCTCAAGTTCAATGTTACTTTCTGATAAAGTACTTTTAGAATAAACAACTAAAACTGGGGTGAATACAATTAGTAATGCAATTACCATTATCATTAGTCTATCGACGCCACATAATTTTACCCTTTTTCTTGTCTTTTTCATTATAACCTCTCTATTATTCTTAATTTAGCACTTCTTGATCTGCTATTTTCTGCAAGTTCTTCTTTGCTCGGAAGAATTGGCTTTTTATTTATTAATTTAATAAGTGGTTTATACTCTTCTGGAATGACTGGTAGCCCTTTAACCAGTGGTGATATTTCACTTAAACTTTTAAATGTTTGTTTAACAATTCTATCTTCTAATGAGTGGAATGTTATTACGCATATGCGACCACCTTTGTTTAAAAGGTTTACTGCATCTTTTAGGCTAGACTCTAGAATGTTAAGTTCATCATTTACTTCTATTCTAATTGCTTGAAAGATTTGTCTTTCTGGATGTTTTGTTACGAAGTATTTTTTGGGCACGCTTTCTTCAATAATTTTAACAAGTTCCATTGTTGTCTCTATTGGTTTATTTTCTCTAGAACTTACAATGTTTTTAGCAATTGGTCTAGAAAAATCTTCTTCGCCATATTCCCTAAAAATGCGTGTTAATTCATCTAAGGAGTAGTTATTTACAACATCTTTTGCAGTAAGTTTACCATTTTTATCCATACGCATATCTAATGCTGCGTCGCTCATAAATGAGAAACCACGTTCTTTTTCATCAATCTGCGGACTAGATAATCCTAAATCAAAAACAAAGCCGTCTACTCCATTAATGTTTTCACCTAGTAAATGTTCTTTCAAGTCTTTAAAATTACTATAAAATATTTTAAAATTATCCCCAATTTGTGATAGTTCTTTGGTGCTGTAACTTATTGCATCAGTATCTTGATCAAAGGCGAAAAGAAAGCCCCTTTTTATTCTTTTTAAGATTTCTTTAGAATCGCCAGCATAACCAAGAGTAGCATCAACATAGATTCCATCAGGCTTAATGTTTAATCCTTCGATAAGTTCGTTTTTAAGTACACTATAATGTTTCATAACCATCCGCCTTAAATAGATTTTCTGCCATGTCTGCAACAGCTACTTCATTGTCAGTGAAAAACTTCTCCCAGGATTCACTAGACCATATTTCTAATCGGTCATTAGCGCCGATTATAACGCATTCTTTAGTTAAACCGGCGTAACGAACGAGTGGGGAGGTAATGTTTATTCGGCCCTGACGGTCGAACTCGCATTCTACAGCACCAGATAAGAAGAAACGTGTAAAGTTACGGGCATCTTTATTAGTAAATGGTAATGTTTTTAAACGTGATACTATCTTTGCCCACTCTTCTAAAGAGTAAACAAATAAGCAGTTTTCAAGACCACGAGTTACAACAAATTTTTCACCTAATTCATAGCGAAACTTACTTGGAATAATAAGTCTGCCTTTGTCATCAATGTTGTGATGAAACTCTCCCATTAGCATATAAAGTCCCCCACTTTCTTCCACATCATGCCACTGTCTACCATAATATTACAATAATACTATAAAACTTGCAATAGATAAATTTTAAGAAAATAAAAAAATGCGTTTGTTTACACATTTTTCGTAAATTATTCTTTGCTTAATGTTTTGCCACCTTCAAGAGATTTTAATTTTGCTCTCATGCTAATTATTAGTTCTCCTAAAGTTTCGCCTTCGGCTCCACCCTCTATTAGAATTTCTTTGACAAGATCAAGTATTTCTGGATCCCCACCTTCAAGTTCATATCCACGTAATAGATAATCTGTAAGAGTTAAAGCGGCATCAAATTTGGCATTCTTTTCTTCATCTTGGTCAAGTTCTTCCTTGACTTCTAAACTCTTTTTAATTTTTATGTTAATTGTATTTTGGTAGTTTTCGATTCTCCTAACTAGTTTTGTACCTCTATTTGAGATTGCTAGAATGTAATCGTTGGTTTCTTGGTGCGCATAATCAGCACTGATTAGTAATCTGTACTCGATTAATTCTAAAAAGATTGCAAAAAATGGACTACCTAAAAGAAATAAGATAATGTTTAGCACAATACCTATTTTAAATCCAAGTTTAAGGGTTTTGTAAGTTTGATTTCCTGTTTTAGACATGTATTCAACAGTATCAGCGACTTCATTTATTCCTTCACAAGTATCATTTAACTTGCAATTCATGCTTAATAATTCTTCTTTTGTAAAAGTTTTTCCGGCATATAAATTTCCACTTACTGAATCTATTTCTTTCTCTATTTCATCGCAACTTCTGTCTAAAATGTGTAGCATATTTTTTTTACTTATAAATATTTTTTTCATAATACCCCCCATAAAATTGTTCGTATATTATAACTCGTAAGTGTATTTATGTCAAATAAAAAGTCAGCAATACATTGACTTAAAACAGTGTTATATTCTTTACACTTTTCTTCTAATAGTTTAAAATATCAGCATCTATTTATGACATTTTGTGGTAGTAATCATTTTATATATTTTTCATATAATGTATTTGATTTTAAATAAATATTAGTTTTATTGGAATTTAACCATCTTAACTGATGATTCTAGTTCTTTGAGTGAGATTTATAATGATTGTTCTTATCAATTGTTCCTGTTTTCATGATAATGGGTTAATTAACTTAGTTTAAATGTTTTTCTAAGGCTACGTACTTATTCATTTTACTTCTTTTTAGTTCGACTAGTTCTTCAATACTTGCATTAGGATAGTTTTCATCTTTTAAAAGCTCCTTAACAATACTTTTTACTAGGGTATTCTCAATATTAATACTGCTGCCATCAAGTAAAAGTCTAACACATTCTAATGCTTTTTCGTAAGCATCATTAAAATTTATTCCAAATACTTCACTGTCATCAATTTCTTTGCTTCTCATTCTCATTCTATTTGAAGCATTTTTTTGGTATCTATGGATGCGATAGTTTTGAAGTCCAGCACTATCCTTGATTGCTTCTAAATCAGTTATGGTTGTGTTTCCTATGCTTTTTATTATCATACCAAGTTCAGCAGATAATAATATAATTGCTAGGCCAAAATTTATAAAACTACTACCTAACACTAATAAGGTAAGTACTGTGTATGCAAGGTATGATTTATGAGATTGTTTTATGGTCTTAGTTATATCATTGTTAAGGTTTTCTTTTAAGTGTTCATTTTCTCTAAGAAGTTCATTTAGATTATTACTTATACTAGTAAGATCACTATTTTGTACATCTAAACTATATAATTTTTTATAAATCTCTTCTAAGTTTGAATCGATTTTCTTAAGTTTTTTTTCATGTGTCTTTGCAATATTTTCCTTCTTCATAATTCGTCTCCTTTTGTTTATTATTCTGTAAATGCCTTTTTAAGTACCATTTCTTTGCTTCTTTTTTCTTTTGCCAGTTCTAATAGTTCGGTAATACTTGCGTTTGGATGGTCTTCATCTTTTAAAAGTTCTTTTACAATCATTTCAATATATGGCGATTCAAGATCTGGTTCAGCACCTTCAAGTAACATTTCAACATATCTAACTGATAAGTCAAAAAGCATTTCAAGTTCTTCGCCAACCCACACATCATTATTTATATTTTTACTGGTACTTTTTACTTTTTCAATGATTTTATTTTTGTAACTAGTTATTCTGCTTTTCTGTCCATAAAGTTCTAAAAGTAGTTCATTAAGTTCTTCTACTTCGGTGCATCCTTTATATTTATATACAGAGACAACACTTAATGCAGTAAGTACTAGTCCAATTGGTAAATTGATAAAACATATTCCAATACTTATTAATGATAGTATGGTACAGATTAAAATATTTCGTGCAGCTCCTTTATTATAACTTTCAATCATGTTTATAACTTCATATAATAAGTTTTCGTTATCTTTCATCTTTTCATTTAAAGATAGACTTAACTTTCCAAGTTCCTTTAAAGATAGGTTCTTACCATATAGTTCGTAACTTATATCATTTAATTTTCTTTCACTTTCTTCATAACTCTTTGTTAGTGATTTATATGCTTTTTTCATAATTTTCTTCCTTTAATTAGTTTTAAATTTTTTTAGTACTGGTGGGGTGTCTAATTGTTGGCGTCTAATATTAACCAGCTCTGGGATAGTCGCATTTGGGTAATTATCATCTTTAAGTAGTTCTAGGACTACCGCTTTTAATAGAGGAGACTCAATCTTAATATCTTTGCCACTTAGAAGTCCTTCAACACAGTTTACTGCATTATCAAAAATGGCTTCTAGTTCTCTACCAGACCATTCTTTTTCGTCTATTACTTTTTTGCTATGAAAAGTTTTTGTTTCAATTTCTTTTTTTAATCTAGTAATTTTTATCTTTTGTTCATATTCTTGCGTTTTCATCTTTTGCAAACTCTTATAATCTACGTCAAATAAATTCTTGCCTAATATTCCTGCATTAATTAGTAAAAATAATACTGCTAGTGGCCTATTTATAAGACACATTATAAAGATTATGAGTCCAATAATATTTCCAGCAATAAATCTTTTAACAGTTTCTTTTTCGTTTTTATCTAGTTCTTCATCAATTTTGTCATTAATTCTTTGATTTTCACTAATAGCTTTGTTTAATTCCATTTTTAAACTTCCAAGTTCATTTAGAGGAATATTATTTTCGGAAAGTTTTAAGCCAACATTATTTACTAATTTTTTATTATCGTCTAGTTCTGCACTTAATTTTTTTATAGTTTTTTTCATTATAAACCTCCCTTTTTTACCAAGCAAAAATTATTCTAACACACGCCTTTTTTTCAGTCAAACGAATGAATGGTAATGAACTTAAAATGTGTCAAATAAGTATCAAAAAAAGGACTAATTTGTCCTTTATTCAGTAATATCACTAAATTGTGAATTATATAGATCTGCATAGAAACCATTTTCTTTTAGTAATTCATTGTGATTTCCTTGTTCAATAATATTACCATCTTTCATAACTAGTATAAGATCGGCGTTTTTAATTGTCGATAATCTATGAGCTATAATAAATGATGTTCTTCCTTTTGTTAGTTTATCCATTGCTTTTTGAACTAGTTCTTCTGTTCTTGTATCAACGTTACTAGTTGCTTCATCAAGTATTAAGAATGGTGCATCTTTAATCATACCTCTAGCAATTGTAAGAAGTTGTCTTTGACCAGCAGAGATATTTTCACTATCTCCTACTTCATAATCTAAGCCTTTTGGAAGACTTTTAACATAATGCTCTGCACCAACAACTTTTAGGGCATTCCAAATTTCTTCATCAGTGGCATTATTATTATACTTAATGTTATCGCGGATGCTTCCATTAAATAGCCATGTATCTTGTAAGATCATAATGAATAAATCGTGAATGTTTTCTCTTTTTAAGTCCTTAATGCTTACTCCATCGATTGTGATGTCGCCGTCATTTATTTCGTAGAACTTTTCAAGTAAATTAACCATTGTCGTTTTACCAGCACCAGTTGGGCCAACAATTGCAATTTTTTCTCCTGGCTTAACTTTAGCACTAAAGTCTTTAATAATTAGTTTTTCATCATCATAACCAAACTTAACGTGTTTAAACTCAATATTTCCTTTAACTTTTTTAGGATTAAGTTTTCCTTTAAGTTTAGATTCGTCAGTCATTTCTTTTTCTTCAAGAAACTCAAATACTCTTTCACTAGCTGCAGTTACTGATTGCATACTATTTAAACTTTGTGCTATTTGACTAAGCGGGTTTGCAAATAGTCTTACATACATAATAAATGCTACTATAACGCCAAATGATATTGTGCCTTTCATAGTAAGAAGGGCTCCAACAACACATACTGCTACATAACCAAAGTTACCAATAAATCCCATTATTGATGGCATCATACCACCTAAAAATTCACTTTTTAAGTTGCATGTGTAAACGCTTTCGTTAAGTTTAGCAAATTTATCCCAAGCATTCTTTTCACCATTATATGCTTTTACTAATGTTTGTGATGAATAGATTTCTTCTATATGACCATTAAGTTTACCTAACTCTTCTTGTCTCATTACAAAGTATTTTTGAGCTTTACTAAGAATTATCATCATTAAGACTAATCCAATAAGAGATGAGAAAATACTTGTTAAAGCCATAATCCAGTTCGTTTTAAACATCATAATTAAACAACCAACTAAAAGGGTAATTGCACTTACAAATGTGCCTAAACTGTTATTTAAGTTTTGACTTACTGTGTCTATATCATTAGTAACTCTTGATAGAATGTCACCACTAGTATGAGTATCAAAATATTTAAGAGGCAATTTATTAATCTTATGACTTATTTTTTCTCTAAGTTCTTTAGCAAACTTGTTAGTAGCATCTACCATTAAATACTTTTCTAGATAATCAAATATTGCACTAAGAACGTATATAATAATGAGAGCAAACATGATCTCTTTAACTTTATCTATATCTATTCCAGTAATAATTCCAGCAATAATTGTATTGATTAACTTTTCTAATCTTTTAGGGCTTATGATAGCTAAGACACTACTGAATGCACTAAAGATTAGAGCAAATATTATTCTGAATTTATATTTGTTTAAGTAATGCATTAATTTTTTTACTGCAAGATTAAAATTGTTTGGTTTATCATTAGGATTTCCTCCACCATGTTTAGGCATTTTCTAACTCCTCCTTTGATAACTGAGAATAAGCAATTTCTTTGTAGACTTCACAACTCTTTAATAGTTCTTTATGAGTACCCATTCCCACACATTTACCATTATCTAAGACTACTATTAAATCAGCATCTTTAATGGTACCTATTCTTTGAGCAACTATTAAACTAGTAACATCACTAGTATTTTCTTTTAAAGCTTTTCTTAAAATATAATCTGTCTTATAATCAAGTGCACTAAATGAATCGTCAAATATATAAAATTCTGGTTTTCTAGCTATTGCTCTTGCAATGGATATTCTTTGTTTTTGACCACCTGATACGTTAGTTCCACCACTAGCAATATGTGAGTTGTATTCTTTTTCCATCTTTGTGATAAAGTCATCAGCTTGTGCTATTTTAGATGCTTCAATTCCCATTTCTTTAGTAAGTTTTTTACCTGCCTCACCATATAAAATATTATTCATGATGCTATCGTTAAAGATAACCGCCTTTTGAGGAACGTAACCTATCTTTTCATGAAGTGTTTTAAGGTTATAATCCTTAACGTTAATATCGTCAATTAGGATTTCACCACTAGTAACATCATAAAATCTAGGTACTAAATTAATAAGAGTAGATTTACCACTACCTGTTGAGCCAATGAATGCTACTGTATCACCTTTTTTTGCTTTAAAGCTAATATCTTCTAGCATATATTCTTCACTATCGGGATATTTAAATGAAACATGCTTAAATTCTATCATACCTTTAATTTCATTATGTTTAGTAACACTTCCATCATTAATTGAACTATCAGTATCTAGCACCTCATTAATTCTATTTGCTGATACCTCTGCTCTAGGGTACAAAATAAAGATAAAGGCTAACATTAAGAATGATGAAATAACCTGCATTGCATAACTAGAAAATACTACCATGTTACTAAAGACAGTCATTTTATCCATCATACTTGCTTCGTTAATTAGATAAGCACCAATTATATAAATTGATAATGATACGCCTTGCATAATAAGGTAGATTCCTGGGTTTAATATTCCCATCATTTTTTGGTTAAACATTTGAAGTTTAGTTAAATCATTATTGCCTTTAGCAAACTTATTTTCACTGTAAGTTTCGGCATTAAATGCACGAATTACACGAATACCTTTAAGTTGTTCTCTAGTAAGTTCGTTAATATTATCAATAAGTTTTTGAACTTTTTTAAAGTTAGGGAATACTAATATTAATAATAAACCAATTATTAGAAGTAGAATAACTACACCAATACCTGTAGCAATACTCCACTCTTTACCTTTATTTAATATTTTAAAGATTGCCCATACTGCAGTAATTGGAGCTTTAATAAGCATTTGAAGGCCAACACCTAAAAACATCTCAACATTGGTAATGTCATTTGTAGTTCTTGTAATTAAACTACTAGCTTTAAATTTTTTCATTTCATTTAAACTAAAATCAAGTGTCTTATTAAATAATTTACCACGAACATTTTTAGAAAATGAAGATGAAACATATGCAGCAAAGTAACCTACTATAATTGCTGCAATAAGTGAGAGACCGGCACAAAGAAGCATATAACCACCTTGTGTTAAAATCTCACTCATCTTGCTTCCTTCAGTTTGAACTAATCTGGTAATTGCTGACATATAATCAGGAATTTTTAAATCAAGCCAAACCTGGAACACAATAAAAAGTACACATAAAAATATACAAAAAATATCTTTTTTATTTAGATTTTTAAATAACTTAAACATATTAATCCTTTCTATTTATATTATCTCGCATCTTTAAGATAACTTTATAAAATGTTTCTAATTCTTCTTTAGAAATATCTTTTTTAAGAACAGTTTCTAGTTTTTTAAATAAGGTTTCTTTCTCTTTAAAGAACTTCTTAGCATCATCACTTAATATAACAATTTTACCTCTAGCATCGTTAGGGTCACACACTCTTATTATAACATTATTTTTTTCCATAGTCTTTAAAATACCAGAGATTGTTGCTCTACGCAAGTTAAATACTTCTTCTAAGTCTCTTTGATAAATAGTCTTTCCATCATGTTTTAGAATATACTTAATGATTTGCATTTGAGCGATACTAGGCTTACTAAACATTTCATCATGCGAAGTCTCACTCATTATCTTACGCACAATCCCCTTTTCAAGTTCTTTAATAGAATTAAAAATATTCTTATCATCCATAAATATCACCTTAAGATACTAGTAAATTTTATCACAACATTTTAATTTGTCAATAGCCTTACAAAATATATTTAAAAACTCGGGTAGCCGTATGCAAGAACTACCCGAGGATAATATTTTTAAAACTAATTTGCAACCTTACTTCCGGACACTTTTTTAAATATATTAAAAGAACACTTTTTATCGTCTGTACTCTTTCACCTTTCTAAATTGATAAAACAACTTCTTTTTGATATTATTAATTTACCATAAAAAACTAGCAAAGGAAGTCGTTCTATGAATAAATTATATAATAAAGAAATGGATATTGCAATCGGTTTGAATGATTTTTTCAGTCAAATCGATTTTAAATTTTCAAAACCTCAATTAAAGGTTTTACCGCATTTAATTATGGCTGCTATTAATGCCGAAAATATTACAAATTTAGATTTAGCAAAGAATTATATTGACGATTCTCTTTTAACAAATCATTCTTCTATTGAAAAGAAAATATGGAGGTTTCTCAATAATCACAAATTTGATGGTATCAAATTCTTTAAAGCTGTAGTTAAGAAAATTATCAAAAAAATTGGGGCTTTAAAGCACAATAAACTAGTTGTTATTTTAGATCACATGTATACTAATGACGACTTTGTTACTTTAATGTTTACTTTGAAAATCGGTAAACAATCTATCCCTATCCACTTTATTAATGATAAAGATAAAAGAAGCGGTCATTATGACATTAATGATGATGATAGAAAATTTTTATTTTCTTAAAAAGTTATCATTGAAGCAATCGATTATGTTATTGTTCTTTTATCATGTATCAATGCACCTATCACTTTTCTTGATGATAGGTGGTTTTGTAATTTTGCCCTTATGCGTCATATTCATAAAAAATGTCATTTTTTCTGTATCAGAGCTAAAGTTAATTCTGATTTAAAGAGTTCTAATCTATGATAAAAAAGAAAAACATTACATTTACAAAAAACTTTCAAAATTAACTGTCCAAAAATATCATGCTTTATATTATAAAAATATTTCAGTTGGCAAACATCATTTTAAATGCAATTTATCAATTGGCAGAGGTAATCAAATCGATGATCCATGGTTTATTTTATCTAATATTGAACCTAATCAAGCAATCCGTGAATATTCACATCGTTTTGGTGGTATTGAAATGTTTTTTAAATCTCAAAAATCCAATGGTTTCAATTTAAAAAAAACTAGAACTAGAAACCTTCATACTTTTGAAAATTTATACAGCATTATTTGTTTTGCTGGGCTTTGACTTAGTATTCTTGCAATTGACTATACTAAAAATTATGCTCATGTTAAAAATTATCTTAATATTAGATATATTAAAAATAACAAAAATGGTAAGCCTATTCGCATATTATCTATATTTAATTTAGGTCTTACTATCTTTCGAAGATGTTTCAATTCTTATATAAACTATAAAATCAAGACGAACATGCAGCTCTACCTATGACTTATACAAAATTTTAGTTTTACTTTTTATGTTAAATTATCATTTAACACTTTTTGTCATGAAAAAAACTGCAATAAAATTTCATTTTTGAAAAATATTGCAGTTTTTTATATTCAAATTTATCAAAACCAGCCCAAATTAATATATCAATAAGTTATACGCTCACAAACCCTTTATTTATCTAGGCTTAATCAAAAATGTCCGGTATTAAGTACTTATTATGAATGGGCTATCACTGGTACCATTTCCGGTTACGTTGGTCGTCGACTTAAGAGAAATTGAAGGACGGACGCCGTAAGTGTCGTTCACGAAGTAGTCGCCGAAGATGCCATCGCTGCCGCAAACGTCCCAAACGTCAGCGCGGCCACCAACGAAGGCGTTAGGAGACAAGGACCACCAATAAGTATCTGTAGCATTTTCTT